>ERZ780141.1365-NODE-1365-length-14497-cov-25.916009_pt1 | contig 14497 bp, 15 predicted proteins | sample MGYA00433080_ERZ780141 | MGnify/ENA primary metagenome ERZ780141 (study PRJEB29588, sample SAMEA2154047) | human gut metagenome | biome: human gut; feature: human-associated habitat; material: faeces | place: Denmark | collected 2008/2010 ... | reverse complement strand
AAAATAATGGTCAAAACATTTGGATATTAACATAGAAAGCGATTTGGGTTTAATGCGGTATTGTTTGAGGAAGAATGATGAAAGTGAAGAATATAATGATGGCAGTTGCATTGTGTATATAAAGTTATGTCGCATTTTTGTTACTAATTAGCGTGTAATCATAGACATAGCTATACAAAATCAATAAAAACATAAAAGTTTTATAATGTGAATGATAATAAATGCAAGAAAAAAACGTAACTTTGCACCCGATATCTTATCTCTCATTATGAGATATGGATATGAAGATGCAGACATAATATTGATAGAGACACAAAGCCATATAGTAGTAAGAAAGTAAGATGGCCAAGACTACTTGACGAATTTTGTTTTCATCTACTGGACTGGACAATATGTACTTCTAAGGTATGATTTTATGAGCAATGTTATTGTAATAATAGCATCGTCATCATACGTGATGACAGCTAACAGTGACATAAAGTAGATAAAGAAAATGACGCAGGTTTGCTCGCTTCCTTCTTCTACAGCCGACGTAAACAACGATATGTATAACAACAAGTGTTTACCAAAGGGCATCCACGTTGTTGGGGCTGATGAAAAATCGGCTTCAAAAGTAGGAGGAATGTCCATTAACGAAGAACCGGAGGCTCCATGGGGATATTTGTTTATCCAGCATTTTGCAGCTGAAAAGTTCGACAAGATACTTGAAGAAGGCAATTGGGAAGGCGATTTCATTCCAAAGTGTTTCATTCACCGCACCATTGGTTATAAGCGCAAAGCAAATGGCAAAGGTGTAGTCAAAGAAGAGAAACCTTCAGTAAGCGGCCTCGTATTCTTGCAGGGCGAAACAGAAGACCTAAAGAATTTCCTCCAGAAGAATTTTCCACGATACCATCTTGTAAACAATTGCATGACAGGAGAACCGGCATCCATCAAGAACAGCGTCATGAAGCCGTTCATGAAAGTCATGGAGTCGGAACCGGAACGTGTGACTTTCCTTCGTGATCCTTTTGTGAAATTTGCAAGGGAACACGTGAAGCTCCGTGTTCTGACAGGAATCATGGCAGGACAAGAAGGATATGTCGTACGAATATTGCGCGACCGCCAGCTTGTGATGGACCTTGGAGGTTATGCCGTTGCCATCAGCAATGTGCATAACGAAGATTTCGAAATAGCGGAATAAGAAACTAAATCAAATATAAATATGCGTGATTTCAAAGACATCAGAGTCGCAGTGGCCGGCACAGGCTATGTGGGACTTAGTATAGCTACATTGCTATCACAACATCATCATGTAACAGCAGTAGATGTAATACCAGAAAAGGTAGAAAAGCTGAACAACAGGATTTCACCTATTCAGGATGACTATATCGAAAAGTATTTGGCAGAAAAGCCACTTGATCTCCATGCAGTCTTGTCCCCCTCCCTTCAGGGAGGGACGGGGAAGGCTTCTCCTTATGCAGATGCCGATTTTGTGGTTATCGCAGCACCAACCAACTATGACCCGGTAAAGAACTATTTCGACACTACCCATGTGGAAGAAGTAATCGACTTGGTATTGGAAGTGAATCCTGATGCCGTTATGGTAATCAAGAGTACTATACCTGTAGGCTATACTCGCAATCTTTACTTGAAATACGCACAGAAGGGAGTCAAGAAGTTCAACCTCCTCTTCTCCCCAGAGTTCCTGCGTGAAAGCAAGGCCTTGTATGACAACCTCTACCCAAGCCGTATCATCGTAGGCTATCCTAAGATTATCGACAAACCGGAATTTGAAGCCGAGAATAAGGCAATTGAATCAGTAACCGACGTAGAGATGCTGAAAGAATCTGCCAAGACATTCGCTGCCCTATTGCAGGAAGGAGCCATCAAGGAAAACATCGATACCTTGTTTATGGGTATGAAAGAAGCCGAAGCAGTTAAGCTTTTCGCTAACACTTATCTCGCCCTCCGTGTAAGCTACTTCAACGAGCTCGATACTTACGCAGAAGTAAAGGGCTTGGACAGCAAGGCTATCATCGAAGGCGTAGGACTCGACCCACGTATCGGTACACATTATAACAACCCGTCATTCGGCTACGGCGGTTACTGCTTGCCGAAAGACACCAAGCAGCTCCTTGCCAACTATCAGGATGTTCCACAGAACATGATGTCTGCTATCGTAGAATCAAACCGCACACGCAAGGACTATATCGCCGATGCCGTATTGCGCAAAGCCGGTTGGTACGACTATACCAACAACAACCAGTACGGCCATCCCTTCCCTTCAGGGGAGGGTCAGGGAGAGGCTCCCGTTGTCGGCGTTTATCGTCTGACCATGAAGTCAAACAGTGACAACTTCCGTCAGTCAGCAATCCAGGGCATCATGAAGCGCATCAAGGCTAAAGGCGCAGAAGTAATCATCTACGAGCCAACCCTTGAAGACGGCACAACATTCTTCGGCAGCAAGGTAGTCAACAACCTTGATGAATTCAAGGCACAAAGCAAAGCCATCATCGCCAACCGCTTTGATGATTGTCTGAAAGATGTAGAAGAGAAAGTATATACTAGAGATATCTTCCGTCGCGACTAAAGACCCTCCAAACCTCCCTGTTTAGGGAGGCTTACAAGACAAACGAAAAAACTTCCTCCACCCCTCCCCCTAGACAGGGGGACCGAGGGGGTCTTCTTCCTCCCCCTAGACAGGGGGACCGAGGGGGTCTTCTTCCTCCCCCTAGACAGGGGGACCGAGGGGGTCTTCTTCCTCCCCCTAAGCAGGGGGACTGAGGGGGTCTTCTTCCTCCCCCTAAACAGGGGGACCGAGGGGGGCTCAAACTATGGATAGGAAATGGATGACAGCAGATCCTTTGGAGTATGAACTTCTTAAGGAGAATGCGAAGAAGAACCGCCAAAATGCTACTGAGGCAGAATCTGTCTTCTGGTCAATGGTTAAAGCATCAGCACTTGGGCAGAGATGCATCAGACAGCATATTATCCCAAAACGGTCATTAGTCCGTTCAATGTATAATTTTAATAACTGCTTGCAGTCTTTTGCTTTTTATAAGGCGTCTTTTGCTTGTTTTTAATTCGCAATAGCTCGCTATTACTCATTAAAAGCCAAACAAAATCCACTCTTCTAAAAAAGCAAAATACAAGCAAGCCCTAATGACCGATTTGGGATTATTGGTGATTATATAGTAGATTTCCTATTCCGCCGAAGCAGACTGATAGTCGAAATTGATGGCGGTTACCATTTCACTGACGAACAGCAACTCTACGATACTATCAGACAAGAATGGTTAGAAAACCAAGGCTTCAAGGTCATACGTTTCACAAACCAAGAAGTCTTATTTAACCCCGATTATGTCATTACAAAAATAAAACAAAACTTATAACCCTCCCCCAGACAGTTAGCCCAATGTCCTCTTCCTCCCCCTAAACAGGGGGACTGAGGGGGTCTTCCATCCTCCCCCTAAACAGGGGGATCGAGGTGGGCTTCCATCCTCCCCCTAAACAGGGGGGTCGAGGGGGTCTAAATCCTCCGCTCCCCTCCGGACCATCCCCTAAACAGGGGTAATGAGGGGGTCTTTATGGTAGAATACAACATAAATCTTGAAGGCAAGACAATTCTTGTAACAGGTGCTGCAGGTTTTATTGGCAGCAACCTCGTAAAACGTCTTTTCCACGACGTACAGAACATCAAAGTGATTGGTATTGATTCCATCACAGACTATTATGATGTCAACATCAAATACGAACGACTCAAGGAGATCGAAAATATAGCATCCTCCCAAAACAGGGAGACCCGAGGAGGTTCCTGGACTTTCGTACACGCATCAATCGCTGATAAAGAAACTGTAGAAAAGATTTTCACCGAAAACAAGATTGCTGTTGTGGTAAACCTCGCAGCCCAAGCAGGTGTACGTTACAGTATCACTAATCCCGATGCTTACATTCAGAGCAACCTCATTGGTTTCTATAATATCCTTGAAGCATGCCGCCATCACGAAGTTGAACATCTTGTTTATGCTTCTTCATCATCTGTATATGGCAGCAACAAAAAAGTTCCATATTCAACAGACGACAAGGTTGACAATCCCGTTTCCCTTTATGCCGCAACCAAAAAGAGCAACGAGTTGATGGCACATGCCTACAGTAAACTCTATAACATCCCTTCTACAGGCCTTCGCTTCTTCACAGTGTATGGTCCTGCCGGTCGCCCAGATATGGCGTACTTCGGTTTTACAAACAAACTGGTGAAAGGCGAAACTATCAAGATTTTCAACTATGGCAACTGCAAACGTGACTTCACATTTGTTGACGACATCGTAGAAGGTGTAGTTCGTATCATGCAGCACGCACCAGAAAAGCAGAACGGCGAAGATGGTCTGCCAATTCCTCCATATAAAGTATATAATATTGGCAACAACTCTCCAGAAAACCTCCTTGATTTCGTTACTATCCTTCAAGAAGAATTGGTTCGTGCTGGTGTATTGCCAAAGGATTATGACTTTGAAGCCCACAAGGAACTTGTACCGATGCAGCCTGGTGATGTGCCAGTAACTTACGCTGACACGACCCCATTAGAGCAGGACTTTGGTTTCAAACCAAATACAAGCCTAAGAGAAGGATTGAGACGCTTTGCAGAATGGTACGCTCGTTATTACAACAATTAATTCTTGTTCATGATAGTACAACTTACAATCGCTGGCGTTAGTCGAGAATAATTCAACATTCATGCTCTGGCAAGCGGTAAAGCCGATAACAACACTCAATAATCAAAATTGTGCCAATATTCTTGTAAATATTGAATATATCCTTTATCTTTGTGTTATAATACAAATTTAATATTAGGGTTATGCGATACACAGAAGAACGATATATCAGTTTGCTGACCGATTTCGGTTTCAAGCGAATTTTTGGCACTAATCCCAACAAGGATTTGTTAATTGATTTTCTCAACTCTCTGTTTGATGGTGAACAAGTTGTAAAGAACGTGACATTCCTTAATAGTGAGCATGTTGGTGATGTACGTACAGACCGCAAGGCTATATTCGACGTATATTGTGAGAATGAAAAAGGCGAGAAGTTTATCGTTGAGATGCAGAATGCCAGTCAGAAATACTTCAAAGACCGTTCCCTATATTATGCCACATTCCCTATTCGTGAGCAAGCGAAAAAAGGAGAAGTATGGAATTATGAACTCAAGCATGTTTATGTTGTTGCATTACTCAACTACGACATGACAGATTCTGCTTTTGCACAAGATACAATCAATCACGACATCGGCTTGCTTGACAAGCAGACACATAAAGTGTTCAACGATAAACTCACATTTAAGTATGTTGAAATAGCCAAGTTCAAAAAGAGTATAGAAGAACTGAAGACCAATTATGACAAGTGGATTTATGTTCTTCAAAACCTCTCGCGTCTTGACCGTCAACCCAGGTATCTCCGAACAGAAGTCTTTAGTCGTTTGTTTAATCAGGCTGAAATCGCAAGATTCTCAAAAACAGAACTTCGTGAATATGAGGACAGTCTTAAAGCTTATCGCGACATGAAGAACTCGCTGGATAATGCAGAAGAGAAAGGTATTGCAAAAGGACTTGCAAAAGGTCGTGCTGAAGGCAAAAAAGACAAAGCTGTAGAAATAGCAAAAAAACTTCTTGAAATGGATATGCCTATTGACGCTATAATGAAAGCAACAGGCCTTTCACAGGAAGAGATAACTAAACTTTAAGTTTTATAAATGATTACCTTATCCTCCAAAACTATACCGTTGACGCTATTCGTCTTTCTCAGCTCCTCAGCAACACCACAAAAGTCAACATGCTGAAAGTCTGCAAGAAGTTCGACCTTGCTCTGCAAGGCAAGAAAGGACCATCGGCAAAAGACCTGAGAATGATGGCGTTTATGAAGGATCTGTATGGGAATAAACATACTACAAGGCATCATGTAAGTACAGCCTTTATTCAAAATACTGATGCGGTTAACCCTCTGAAAAATAGTGGGTACGCTGTATTGATGGTTTACATTTAACGACTTGCTTAATGCTATTCGTAAGGAGGCAATGTCAAACATGATAAAGGCTTCCATTCGACAGCAGTTTCCAGAACCTTTAGCCACTCAATATTGTAAAAAGTTTGAGGATTTCGTGATGGTTCTTGACCTATTGGAATATAAGGCTAAGCAGAATGGAAGGTAAAGTAAGAAGTAATATGCCAACATCTTCGATAAGTGGGAACAATGAAAGCTTGCTTTAATATTGTCGAGCGAAGAATTTTCGTGCCAACGAGAGTAGAGCCAAACTTGTTTGAGCTATGCCGAGTGCAGCCGAAAATCACTTGCGTGTAAAATATATGAAATACTTAATAAACAAGTAAAATTTTTAACAACTCAATATATAGGCACTTGCAAAAGTGCCTATGCAAAGGGCTATGCCCTAAATTGAGAACTAACTTATTAACGTCTGATTGATGGTCCATTAACGGCTATTAGTGGACTCTAAAACAAAAATTGAGCGTTTCTATGATGAGCAAGGCAATGAGACTGAAATTGTAGTAATGAAAGCAGGAAGTAATAATAACCCAATATGTAGGCGCTTGCAAAAGTGCCAGTATTAAAGATGAAACAAAGTAATTATACAGAAAATAATTAATCAGTATGAGTTTACTGCAAAGAATTAGTAAATGGATATTCTCGAGAGGGGCATTGCCTTATTGGTGCATTTTGGTTTATGATAGTGTAACAGTAATAGCCTCTGGCTTCTTTGTGTACTATCTGCAACATGGATTGTCAGATCTCATAAAGCATCTCAGTCAGGTGTCAATAGGTATCGGAATATGCTTGGCAATCTATATGGTTGCATTTATGTTATTCCATACTTTCAACGGTGTGTTGCGTTTTTCGTCATTCATTGATTTACGTCGAGTAGCATATTCTACATTTACAGCAAGTTTTCTTGTATGTGTGTTCCATCAAATACAGGTATATTGTGGACTAACACCTTATATGCGTACGCCTCGTTTCTTTAGTGGAGTGCAGATTTTTATTACTGCAACCATGTTCATGTGGGCACTCCGTATAATGGTGAAAATACTTCATGATAATTACGGTAAAGGTAATAACACTCCAAATGTGTTTATCTATGGTTGTATGCAAGGAGGTGTAGCGTTAGCCAAGAGTGTTCGCTCACAGTCACCTTCACAATATACTGTTACTGGGTTTATTTCTGCCGATAAATCCATGACTTCATCAAGACTGTTGGGAGAAAGGGTCTACTTTGACGATGACAGTATTGTGGAAACAATGAAGCAGAATAATGTGAAGGTTCTATTGGTATCACCACTCCAAATCGAACGCTTTACACATCGCACAAGTTTGATTAATGCCCTTATTGCTGCTAACATTAAGATAATGATGATGCCATCGGCTGAGGAATGGGATGGAAAATCCCCATTATCTCATACTCAGTTGCATGAGGTAGATATTGAAGACTTGCTTCCACGTGACAAGATAGAGGTGGATATGAATGCCATCAAGAATATGCTTACAGGTAGAAGAATTCTTATCACTGGCGCGGCAGGAAGTATTGGTTCGGAAATGGCACGACAGGTGGCAACCTTTGCCCCAGCAGAACTTGTGCTTGTTGATCAGGCTGAAACACCTATGCATGATGTGCGTCTGTTTATGGCACGTAATCATAGCGACTTGAAGGTATGGACCATTGTTGGTTCCATTACAAACAAATCGCATATGGAAGATATTTTCGCTGCTCACAAACCTGAATTTGTGTTCCATGCAGCAGCCTACAAGCATGTGCCAATGATGGAGGACAATCCTGCAATGGCTATTCAGAATAATGTTTATGGCACACGTGTGATTGCAGACCTTGCTGTGAAGTATGGCACAAAGAAGTTTGTGATGATTTCAACGGATAAAGCTGTAAATCCAACTAATGTGATGGGTTGCAGCAAACGTATCTGTGAGATATATTGCCAGTCACTGAACAAGGCTATACAGGATGGTGAGGTTAAGGGGGTGACACAATTTGTGACAACTCGTTTTGGTAATGTACTTGGTTCAAATGGTAGTGTTATTCCTATCTTCAAGGAGCAGATAAGGAATGGTGGTCCTGTTACTGTCACACATAAGGACATTATCCGTTTCTTTATGCTTATCCCAGAAGCTTGTCGTCTTGTGCTCGAAGCTGGCACAATGGGTAAGGGAGGTGAGATTTTTGTCTTTGATATGGGTGAGCCAGTTCGTATTGCCGACCTTGCTCAACGTATGATTGATTTATCAGGTGCAAAGAATATAGAGATTAAATATACTGGTCTTCGTGATGGAGAGAAACTCTTTGAAGAGGTTCTTAATGATGCAGAACAGACCAAACCTACTGTTCATCCTAAAATAAAGGTGGCTGCAGTAAGAGAATATCCTTATGAACTTGCTCTTAAAAATGAAAAGGACTTATATGAGATTTCGCTTCGTTATGACGATATGGCTATTGTAAAGAAGATGAAGGAGATAGTGCCAGAATACAAGAGTAAGCATAGTAAGTATGAGGCGTTGGATAAGTAGAAAAATAAAAAAAATAAAAAAAAGACATGAAGATAATAAAAAGACTTTTAGATAAAATAAGATATGTATTTTACCCACCCCAGAAATGGGCAAAATACATAGGTGTTAATATTGGAGAAGACAATCTTATTGGAAAGTGTCATTGGTCTTCGGAGCCATATTTAATCACTGTGGGTAGTCATTGCCAGTTGACAACATGTCGTATTTTTACGCATGGAGGTGGGCAGGTTGTTAGACATATTGATCCTTCTTTTGATGCATTTGGTAAAGTTATTATAGGTGATTATGTTTAATATTGGAGCTAATGCTTTGATATTACCAGGAGTAACTATTGGTGACCATGTTTTAATTGCTGCAGGATCAGTTGTAACAAAATCTATACCTTCCGGGGTTGTTGTTGCGGGAAACCCATCAAAAATAATATGTACAATAGAGGATTTTTATGATAGAAATAAAAAGTATAATACGAAAACCAAGGGATTAAATTCGAATGATAAAAAGAAGCACTTGTTAGAAATGGAAGAAGATATGTTTATAAAAAAGTAACCGAATACTATTTTTTTTAATCACAAGGATATGTTAAGAAGGATTATTTATGGAATATTGCTCCTACCTCATTATATAGTTTATCTTAAAAGTAAACATATAAATTTAATAAATGAAGATATAGCTTCTTTTCTTTGTATATGTAAAAGAAGTATATCTTATAAAGATTTTTCTGCCGCTATGCAAAATATGTATTTTAGAAGTGTTTTCTATAATAGAATAGGATCTGTTTATAGATTTTTGTCTTGGTACTTACCTTCTGATAAAACTTTTATAATTGATACTAAATCTATTATGGGGGGGGTAAAACCTTCGCACCCTTTTGCTACAATAATTCATGCAAAAAGTATAGGAAAAAATTTTAGTTTTAGACAATGTACAACAATTGGTAATAAAAGGGACGGTGAAAACAACAAGCTTCCTGTAATAGGGGATAATGTTACACTTGGAGCAAATGTTGTAATAATAGGCAATGTTAAGATTGGTAATAATGTTATTATAGGTGCAGGTGCCGTTGTTGTAAAAGACATTGCAGACAATAGTATTGTTGTCGGTAATCCTGTGCGTAAAATTAATTAATATGTTAAAAAATTTTTTATGGGCTTTCTTAGAAAAAGGAGGGCAGTTCTTTATTCAATTTCTATCTGTCGTTATTCTTAGTAGATTCTTATCACCAGAAGAATATGGCAGATATGGTATAATGGCTATTTTTATTGCCATTTCTGAGTTACTTATAGATTCTGGATTTGGAGGAGCTCTTGTTCAAAAGAAAGATGTAAAACAAATAGATATTAATACCCTCTTTGTTACTAATTTATTTATTAGTTTGGTTTTATATCTTATTTTATTTTTTGCAGCACCATATATAGCAATATATTATATAATTCCAGAATTGTCATTATATATTCGTGTGTTAGGAATAACTATAATGTTTTATTCTTTGACGATTGTTCATATTACCTTATTACAAAAGGAATTAAAGTTTAAAAAATCAGCAAACATAACTGTTATATCAACATCCCTATCCGTATTACTTGCTGTATTAATTGCTTATTTTGGTGGAGGTATATGGGCTCTAATTTTCCAACCATTGTTAATGTCTATATTTATGGCAGGCATTTTATGGACAATAGAAAAAAGAAACATTAGTATACAGTTCTCTAGAGATTCATTTAATGATTTATGGTCTTTTGGTTCTAAATTATTAGCTGCGAATTTATTGAATACAATATATTCTAATTTTACAACTTCTGTAATACCTAAGATTTCTTCTGTAAGAAATTCTGGTTTCTATTTTCAAGCCTCACGTATTAATACTATTCCAACTTCGATGTTGCAGACAACAATTGATAAGGCTGCTTTTCCAGTTCTTTCAAAAGAGTCTTGTAGTGAAAATGTATTGAATAAAGCGAGAAAATTGAACTTGGTAATTAATTCATTTACATATTTTTTATTTCCTTTTTTATCTTTATTTGCAGTAGAAATTATATATATAATATTAGGTAAACAATGGTGTGAAGCTGCAAACTTTTTGTCTATTTTAGCTTGGGGAGGTTGGGGTTTTATGTACCAAGTTTTATCACGTAATATCTTTAAATCCGTTGGTGATACCAAAACAATACTTAGAGTAGACATGTTGAAAACATTGTTAGGGTTAGTTGTTTTAGGTCTTTCAACGTTTTTTGGAGTGATGTTTTTAATATGGGGAATAACATTATCTATGTTTTTGGGTGCATTTATATATATGTACGAACTTCATCATAAATTGAAGTACAAAATTTTATGTCAATTGAAAGAAATTGCAAAACCTTTAATTTCATCTGTTTTGACTTATATTTCTTTGTACCCAATGGTCTCTCGTTTGGAAAATGAATGGTATAATATATTTATTGTATTTCCATTTGCTTTTATATATGTATTTATTAACATTCTTATGAAGAATGAATGTGTCATTTTATTAATTAAAAAAGTTAAATACATATGAGTCGTATAATCATTATTTTAAATAGCATTATAATCATTATATCGTTAGTTATATGGGCAATAATACCGTCATGTTATGATGAAACAATAATGTGTATAACCTTATTTATGTCATTATTATCGGTGCTTTCCTATATAGTAACAATAAAAAATGACAAAAAAATGAGAGGTCAATACTTACGTACATCATATGTTTTTTTTATAGGCTTCCTTATCGTATTTTTCCAAAAGAACGTAGATTTAGTACTGCACTATATAAATAAAAGTGATGACGTATATGCTTCAGATTCCATTATTTGCTCTTGCGCTTTATTTTCTTTAATAGGATTGAGCTCTTTCGTTATTGGAAGTTCTATTGCAGTTTCAAAATTAAAACCTTTTAAAAAGGTACCAATGACATCTGTACCAATTAGTTTTATATCTTTTCAGAAGTTGTTATTTGTATTTTTTGTGGCTTTATATGTTTATTTTAACTTGTCTTCAATATTGTCAGGATCGTTCATTTATAGCGAGGAGGCTATGGCTGAATCAGCGGGTTCTCTTTCCAATTATAGCGTAGTAATGATTCAAGTTCTTATTTTTACAATACTTAGTTGTAATGTATTAACATATAGAAATGTTGGAAATAAGGCAACTCCTTTGAGCTTTATCCGAACGAATGGCTTAATATTCCTTGTTCCACTAATTATTTATTTGTCACTTGTTTTTATGACAGGAGATAGAGGGCCTATTTTGACAACAGTTCTTGCATATACAATTACTTATATTATTGCTACGCAGAAGAAAATAAAGTTTGTAACACTTTTTCTTGCTATATTTATAGGTAGTACTGTGTTGAGTATTATTGGAACTGTTCGTAAATCTAATAATTTATTAACAGTACATGAGATGTTGTCTTATAATAATCAAGGAAATGAGGAATCTATTCTTCCTGTTACGAAAGAATTAGCTGATTCATATAATACTTTTACTTATTCTGTAGCTAAAGTTCCATGTCAGCATGATTATTTTTATGGTATGATGAAACTAAGGGATTTGGGATATTCTGTACCATTTCTGTACAGAGCAATTCCATTTATATATTCTAAAAATGAACATGAGAATGGTTCTACTTCATATTGTACTTATTTAATACAAGGATTAAATAGAACGTATGGAAATGGCTCCTCTTTGTTAGCTGATATATATTTGGATTTTGGTCTTATCGGAATTATATTTGTTATGATGCTTTTAGGCTTTTTAATAGTTTATATTGATAATATTCTTTTTCACAGTACATCCCCTTATTGGCTTGTTACTTCAGTTGCTTGTTTCTCATATTCTATTTATCTATCAAGAGCGACTTTAACAACTCCGTTGTATTATATAGTTCCTGCTCTCATTATTATTTACAGTAAAAAATTCTTTAAACGATGAAAATAGCATTTATTATTGGTTTGTATCCACACCAAATTGGTGGAGCAGAAATGCAGGCTAGAGAAATATCCATAGCTTTGCAAAAGGAAGGACATAGCATCTATTACATTTGTTATTCTCCTAAATCATACACTTCTGATGAATATGAAGTCTCAATAATACCACCAAGAGCTTCATGGGATTTTTTCTATTATGGTACCAAAATTAAGCTGTACAAAGCTCTTAATAGAATAAGGCCTAATATAGTATATCATAGAGCATTTGTTCCATATTCCCGTTTTATTGCAGAATGGTGTATGTCGAATAAGGTTCCATTCTATTTCCATAGTGCTGATATATATACATTGATTCGAAAAAATAATTCTCTCTATAACATATTGCAAAATATGTGGCTTAAATATACTTTAAGTCATTCAACTGGTGTAATTTGCCAAAACAAGGAGCAATATGAAGCATTGCAGAATTTTAAAATAAAAAGATTGAAAATAATATATAATATACAAAGGACAAATGAAAAGCCTTTGTGTACAAATAAGGCTCATAATATAGTATGGATTGCAAAGTTTGAACAAGCTAAACAACCAGAGTTATTTATAGATTTTGCAGAAAGATATGAAAATAAACATGTAACTTTTACTATGTTTTCTTCAAAAATGCCAAAGACTGAAAAGAATGAAAAATTATTAGAACGTATTCTAAACAATCCTCAAATAACATTGATTGAAGGTAAAGATAATGAATATATAAATGACTATTTGTGTAATAAAGCTTCTTTACTTATTAATACGAGTGTATCTGAAGGTATTTCTAATACTTTTATTCAAGCTTGGATGAGAGGTGTTCCTGTAGTTTCTCTTAATTCGAATCCAGATGATTGGTTTGATAATTTTATGATAGGCGGATGTTGTAAGGGTGATGTGAATAGTATAGATGTGTTGGTAACAGATATATTATTTGGAGGAAAATATAAAGATTATGTAAAAAATTGTATAGAATTTGCAGAAAAACATTTTTCTCCACAAGTGGTTATACCTCAATTTGTTTCTTTTATGCACCTTAAGTAATATTTAAATTCATTAGTGGTACATTTAGACGTACCATAAATGAGATAACTTATAATAAATAAGATGGCTCGAATTTCAGTTCTAATGGGCATATATAATTGTGCTCCCACCCTTCAAGATGCATTAGATTCGCTCTATGCCCAAACCTATCAAGATTTCAAAATCATTCTTTGTGACGATGGCTCAAAGGATGATACACTAAAGATTGCTGATGAAAATGCTCGTCAGCATGAAAATGTTGTTGTAATAAAGAATGAACGTAATATGGGGTTGAACTATACGCTCAATCATTGTTTGAAATATGCCGATACAGAGTATATTGCGCGAATGGATGGAGATGATTTGAGTGTACCTACACGTTTTGAGAAAGAAATCAAATTCCTTGACGAGCATCCTGAATATGCAGTAGTTAGTGCTCCAATGATTTATTTTGATAAGAATGGTGATTTTAGATGGGGCAATGGTAATGGCGAAATCAAGGCAAAGGACTTTGTACATGGCACACCTATTTGTCATGCACCTTGTATGGCACGAACAAAGGTTAATAAAGGAAGTTGGAGGCTATTCTGTAGATGATCGTCTGCTAAGAGTTGAAGACTATCACCTTTGGTTTAAGGTATATGCAGCAGGACATAAACTGTACATGCTTGATGAGTGTCTATACAAAATGCGTGATGACAGGAATGCTGTGATGAGACGAAATTGGCGAAATAGACGCAATGAGGCATATGTAAAGCACGTAGGCTATAAGATGATAGGATTACCGTGTTGGTATCAGTTATATACTATTATACCTATTTTGAAACATTTTGCTCCAAGATGTATCTATAACTATTTCCATCGTCGCAAATGAAAACAATAATCTATAACATACCCGTTGGCGGAATTAATTTAAGTTGATAAATATGAGTAAAAAGTTGTACATA
>ERZ780141.1364-NODE-1364-length-14525-cov-8.607118_pt1 | contig 14525 bp, 15 predicted proteins | sample MGYA00433080_ERZ780141 | MGnify/ENA primary metagenome ERZ780141 (study PRJEB29588, sample SAMEA2154047) | human gut metagenome | biome: human gut; feature: human-associated habitat; material: faeces | place: Denmark | collected 2008/2010 ... | reverse complement strand
TCGCCATAATAGCCATCTCCTGTGTCGGTTGTCTTTGATAATGAGTATAGCAGATATGTTTAATTTGTCAAGAAGAATATAAACAAATTTATTTAATATTTTCCTACAAACCAGCTTGACTTAAACTAATGTGTATAGTACAATATCTGTAAGCTAAGCATTTTAGCTTAATTCATAGAAATTTTACAATTATGATAGTCAACAAATGCAGAAAAAATGTCCGTTGTAAGGTGAGAGGGGGGTGAAATCTAAAAGAGCCAAACTGAATGACCGTCCAAGGGATACTTTCTCCGGGGAAGCAGGCGATGAAATGAGCGTGCCAAGGAGAAAAGAAAACGGCACAGCGCCGAAAAGGGTTGCCTGCCAGAGTCCTGCGGATAGAACGGCGAAGCAATCAACCACAAATCAGGAAAGGAAGGTATTTTGCCTATGGCAGGAGAAATTTTTATGCGAGTAAATGAAGTAGCCGAGGAACTGGGTGTGTCTGTTCCGTATGCGTATAAGCTTATCCGTGAGCTGAACGAAGAGCTACGAAAGACCGGCTGCATCACCATTGCAGGCAGGATCGACCGCAAGTTCTTCCATGAGAAGTTCTACGGAACGAGAGAAGCGAAGGAAAGAAGGGAATCGAATGGCAGCGTTTAAGGACAAGAAGAACGGCTCATGGTATGTGCAGTTTCGCTATACCGACTGGCGCGGTGAGCGCCAGCAGAAATTGAAGCGCGGTTTTGCGACCAAGAAAGAGGCTCAGGCATGGGAACGCGAGTTTCTGATGCAGAAGCAGGCTGACATCAATATGAGCTTTGAGAGCTTTGTGGCGCTTTACGAAAAAGACGTCAAGCCCAAGTTGAAGCTCAACACATGGCTCAGCAAGGAGCATATCATCCGCACAAAAATTCTTCCGTATTTCAAAAAGCGCAAGCTCTCGGAGATCACTGCCCGTGATGTGATCGACTGGCAAAATGAGATACGGCAGCACACCAAGTCAAGCGGCGAAACCTATTCCCCGGACTATCTCAAGAACGTCCATACGCAACTGAGCTGCATTTTCAACCATGCCATCAAGTATTACGGCTTGCAGATCAATCCCGCCGCGAAAGCCGGGAATATGGGCAGCGAACAGCCAAAGGAAATGCTGTTCTGGACGAAGGAAGAATACCTCAAATTCATCGACGCCATGATGGATAAGCCCATGCTGTACTACGCATTTGAAATCCTGTACTGGTGCGGCATCCGCGAGGGTGAGCTGCTGGCGCTGACGCCTGCGGACTTCGATTTTGAGAAGAAAACGCTCCGCATCAATAAATCCTATCAGCGGCTACAGGGCAAGGACGTTATCACCACGCCGAAAACGAAGAAAAGCAACCGCGTGATCCAGATGCCTGACTTCCTCTGCGACGAGATACAGGACTACTTCAAGCAGCTTTACGGACTGGAATCGGACAGCCGCATTTTTCCACTATCCAAGTATGCCTTGAAGCGCGGCATGGCGTTTGGCTGCAAGGCGTCGGGTGTCAAAGTCATCAGAATCCACGATTTGAGACACAGCCACGTTTCCCTACTTATCAACATGGGCTATTCTGCCGTTGTCATCGGCAATCGCGTTGGACACGAAAGCGTGGAGATCACCTACCGGTACGCGCACCTGTTTCCTACTGTGCAAAAGGAAATGGCAGATAAATTGAACGTCGAAAGGAGCAATTAAAATGTCACTGAAAAACCGGGACAATCACAACCGCTGGCGCAACAAGACCGTTGCTTTCCGGGTCTCCCCGGAAGAAGACGCACAAATTGAAACCTTTGTCAGTCTCTCCGGGCTGACGAAGCAGGATTACATCACCCGCCGCCTGACTTGCAGGGATGTGGTGGTACAGGGCAATCCGAGAGTTTACAAGGCGCTGCGCGGCCAGCTTGCCGCCGTGCTGGACGAGTTGCGACGCATTGAAGCAGGCGGCAGCGTAAGTGACGAGCTGCTGGATGTGATCGAAATGATTGCAGCCATCATTGACGGCATGAAGGAGGAAAATGCCTATGGAGAATGAAAATAGCAAAAAGAAAACGACCGCCCCGGACACATCTGTTGGCGCAGATGATGGGCAGCCGCTTCACAATCCAACTGAGAACAGTATATCCGCTTTTGATGAAGAAATCAACGGTGATTTTCAAAACAGCACGGAAAGTCTGGATGAAATCTACCGCAGGATGCAGCGTCTGACCAATCCGCATTACCTGCACACGATCTCCATGACAGAGCTGTACCAGACCGCGTATCAGAGCAGGCCGCCGATCATCGACGGCTTGCTCTACGCGGGTGCGTACATTCTCGCAGGAGCGCCGAAGATCGGAAAGTCGTTTCTGGTGGCGCAGATCGCCTATCATGTCAGCACGGGTGAAGCCCTGTGGGGCTACGAAGTCCACCCCGGCACGGTGCTGTACCTTGCGTTGGAGGACGATTTTCAGCGCATCCAGAGCCGAATGTTTATGATGTACGGCGTCAACGACACCGACCGGCTGCACTTTGCAACTGCTGCGGGCAAAATCGGAAACGGACTGGACGAGCAGCTTGAAAATTTCGTGCGGGAGCATCCCGACACCAGACTCATTATCATTGACACCATGCAGAAAATCCGTGAGGTCGGCGGCGAGGCATACAGCTACGCCAGCGATTATGAGATCATCGGTCGGCTCAAGCAGTTTGCCGACAAGCACTATATCTGCGTCCTGACCGTCCATCACACCCGCAAGCAGCCTGCCGGTGACAGCTTCGAGATGATCTCTGGAACAACGGGATTGCTCGGCTGCGCAGACGGGTCGCTTCTCATGCAGAAGAAAAAGCGCACGGCGCTGGAGGTAACCATCGACGTTGTTGGACGCGACCAGCAGGATCAGATTCTCTATCTGAAAAAGGATGCCGACACGCAAATCTGGAATCTTGAAAAGGTGGAAAACGAGCTGCACAAAGAGCCGCCCGATCATGTTCTGGAATCCGTTTCAAGGCTGGTGTCCGCAGAACAGCCGGTGTGGACAGGCTCGCCCTCCGAGCTTGCCGATGTTGTTCATGCCGGCATGGCGGCAAACATACTAAGCAAGTATCTGAATGTAAAGTCCGGTAGGCTGCTGGATGAATACCATGTCCGCTATGAGAACAAGGTTCGGCACGAGGGGCGGCGCATCACGCTGACCTATGATGCTGAAAGCAAATAAGCCGCGCGACGGCTGCGACGGTTGCGACGGTAAATCTGATACCGTCAAACCAACCGTCGCAATCGTTGCAATCGTCGCAGAAAGGAGCGATGTGAAAATCATTATGAACCCCGCCGCATGAAACCGCAATTATCTGCATTTATTGCATTTCCTGCACAGAGTTGCACTCTGGTATCGCACCACCGTCCCCATCGAAAAATCCGCAGAGTTTGAGATGGATGTGGGCAGAAGATTATGCGCAGAGAATGCCTGCAAATAAGCTGCTGACCACGCCGGTTTTTGCGGTTTGTATCCACACTGCAAGCCGCAAAACCGGCAGAGGCTTCCGCAGAAGCCGCATACCCCCTCGGAGAGCCCACGATACTTTGCAGCCGCAGGGTGAAAGTATCATAGTAGGTTATTACACTTCCGCAGAAGTGCCTCCCCGAAAGCCCCCGTCCTGCACAATCTGAAATCAGGAGGTAAACTGCCTATGGCAAGAGGCGACGGTATTCACCGTACCAGCGCAAGAAACGCAAGAATGAAAGACGCAGACATCGGCAACGCGCAAGCACACAACGAGCGCGAAAAATCATCGTATGTCAATCAGGATATCGTTCCCGAACGGACACAATATAACGTCCATTTCAAAACACCAACCGCCGGGTATATGGAGATGTTCGAGCAGATGCGCTCCGACGGCGTGATTTCCACCCGCGGTCTGAAAGCGGACGCCGAGAAGTTCGGAGAGCTGATCTTCGATGTCAACTCCGCATATTTCTTCAACCACGGCGGCTATGACTTTGCAAAACAATTTTACGCCGATGCCTACAAAGCTGCAATCAAAATCGTCGGCGGTGAGCAGTACATCCTGTCGGCAGTCATGCACGCCGACGAGCACAACCGCGCCATGTCCGACGCATTAGGACAGGATGTGTATCACTATCACCTTCATGTGATCTATATCCCCGTCGTGGAGAAGCAAATCCTGTGGTCGAAGCGCTGCAAGGATGAGACGCTTCGCGGCACGGTCAAGGAGATAATCCAGCAGGTTAGCATGAGTAAGAAGTGGGATTCCAAGCCCGCGCTGGACGAGAACGGTGAGCCGATTCTAAGCACCAAGGGCAAGCCTGTTCTCAAGAAGTCCTACAGCGTTTTGCAGGACGATTTCTTCCGGTATATGCGCGACGCCGGGTACGACGATGTGGAGCGAGGCGAACGAGGAAGCTCGGAGGAACACTTGACCGTGACGCAGTTCAAGGTGCAGCGGGAGCAGGCACGGCTGGCAGAACTCACGGAGCAGAACCGACAGCAGGAGCAGCAGGCAGCGACGCTCGGAAAACAGATCGAAAAAATTCAGAATCAGCAGGTCGATGTGGCAGCCATTGAAAAGATTGAAGCGAAGTCCATTCCCTTCTCTACCAAGGTTGCCGTGGAGTGTGAGGATTTTGAACGCCTGTCCACGCTTGCAAAGAAGTACATTACAGCCGAGAAAAAGGAATCCAAACTGCAAAAGGCTTTGGATGCAGCAAACAGGTTGATTGCAAAGCTTAAGGCAGAGATCGCCGCTTTGAAGCAGGAGCTTTTCGAGTACAAATCTGTTCGCAGCAAGCTCCGCACATCGGATCTGGAACGCGAAAACGCAGAGCTTCGCGGGAAAGTTCAACGCTATGAGGACGTAATCCAGCGCAATAACCTCTGGCATTTCTTCCGTCCGCACAGAGAAAAAGTGGCAACGCGTGAAAATGTCCGCTGATGCCGTGTTGAACTGAGAAAAACGGATTTTATCGAATGGAAGCGTCCAAACCGAGCAGCGTATCGGCTGGGCGCTCCCCATTCAAAAATTACTCTGCTTTTGCAGGTGTAGAGCTGACAAAAAATCCTGAAAATGAGCCTATTTTCACAGAACAGGCAGAAATGGAGGCAATATGAAAACCGGACTGACTAAACGGCAGAAAACGACCTGCATCTATTTTGACGAAGCCAGCAAAACCGTCGAAATTCAGACGCATAATACCGCGCTCAAAAAGCGGCTGACACAGTATGCAGCAGAGCATCCCGATTTGTGCAGGCAAACCGACGATGATGAACAGGGCGGCCTGACCTTTGAGATCGACCGCAGACGATTCGCTGTTCGCCTGACTGCGCCGTATTCGGATGAGCGCCGAAAGGCGGCAAGTGAACTTGCCAAGAAAAACGGATTAAAAGGGCGAGTATAAGACCGCATTAACCGCAGCTGTCCGCAGGAGGAATCAAGCTCCTGCGGACAGCTTTTTCTTTGCAGAGAACATCTCATGTTCTAGGGAGATTATCTTGCGAACATCGTCGTTTTGTGCTATAATACGATTAGTTTAAATTTGGAACGGAGAATTGCGATGCCTATTTCCTACGATAAGCTCTGGAAGCTGTTGATCGATAAGAAAATGAACCGGACGGATTTGAAGGACGCATCCGGTATCAGCTTCAACGTGCTTGCCAAAATGGGAAAAAACGAATTTGTCTCTATGGAAAGCCTGCATAAGATTTGCTTGACGCTCAAATGCGATGTAGGAGACATCATGGAGTTCATTGATGAAGGAGATACAGAACAGTCATGATTTCAATCGAACTACGCAGGAGTGAAAAGAAAATGCAGCAACCGTTGACTTGTGTTGAAATATGCGCTGGCGCTGGTGGACAGGCATTGGGGCTTGCAATGGCGGGTTTTGTCCATGTTGCGCTTGTCGAGTATGAAGAAGATTATTGCAAGGCATTAAAGCAGAATCGCCCGGAGTGGAACGTCATTTGCGCAGATGTTCACGATTTTGACGGACGCCCATACCACGGCGTCGATCTGCTGGCTGGCGGCGTTCCTTGCCCGCCTTTCTCCGTTGCAGGAAAGCAGCTCGGTCAGGAAGACGAAAGGGACCTTTTCCCGGAGGCCATTCGGCTTATCAAAGAAATTCAACCGCGTGCTGTCATGCTTGAAAATGTCCGTGGCTTTCTTGATCCGGGCTTTGATGAATACCGCGACCACATTTTTACGTCGATTCAAAAGCTCGGCTATGTAACCCATATCAAACTCTTGAACGCATCTGATTATGGTGTTCCGCAGCTACGTCCCAGAGTGGTTATCATCGGCATTCGGAAGGATCAGATTGGAGCATTTGCCTATCCTGATGAACAACCAGACAGCGCCCCCACTGTTGGTGATACGCTCCGTGATTTGATGGCACAGAACGGATGGGAAGGTGCGAAGCAGTGGGCATCTAATGCAAACCGGATCGCTCCGACCCTTGTAGGCGGCTCCAAGAAGCACGGTGGTCCTGACCTTGGTCCCACACGCGCCCGTAATGCATGGGCAGAGTTGGGCGTAGATGGTCGAGGAATTGCAAACGAAGCACCCGCCCCCGGATTTGAGGGTATGCCCCGCTTGACAAGCCGAATGATGGCACGGATTCAAGGTTTCCCCGACACGTGGACGTTTGGAAATCGGAAAACCGTAGCCTGTAGGATGATTGGAAATGCATTCCCGCCCCCGGTTGCCCGGGCAGTTGGAGAAAAAATAAAGGAGTGTTTGGAGCATGGATGCATTGATAGCAAACGCGAGATTCCACTTTCACAAGCAGGTGTTTGAAACCAACACACTGACGTTGACCACGGCAGGTGTCGCATCCAATGCAGACACCAGCAGCCGCGGCTCAAAGGCGATTGCGCGGAGGATCGTTGACATTCTTGTGGAGGAACAGCATCATGCTGTCTCCACGGTTGACAAAATTTCTGGGCAGACTCTCGGAAAGCAATTTGAAACGCTGACAATGGAGTTCCTGCGTGAAACCTTTCCCTATTTGCAGAATCTCCGTCCCGGAAACTGGACAATTCTTCAGCTCGGCAATAACAACAAACTAAAAACAAGCGATTTTGCGCAGTACGAGCATCTTGCTTACTTAAATGCGCTTACGACACAGAACGCACAGTTGGCTGCTGCACTCGGGAATGATTACCTCGTTGCACCTGACGTTGTTGTTTACCGCGATCTCTATGAGGACAGCGAGATCAATGCCGCTCAGCCCATTGTTGATGACGAAATCTGCAAGATGGCTGATATTCGGAAGTCTAACGGCGGCAAGCCCATTCTTCATGCGAGTGTTTCTGCAAAGTACACGATGCGCAGCGACCGCGCACAGAACAGCCGCACAGAGGCATTGAACCTGATCCGCAACCGAAAGGGACATTTGCCACACATCGTTGTTGTGACGGCTGAGCCTATGCCGAATCGCTTGGCATCTCTTGCGCTCGGCACTGGCGATATTGACTGCGTATATCACTTTGCACTCTATGAACTGATTCGAGCAGTTAAAGAGGCGGGTTCTGAGGATGCGGTAGAAACGCTGGAAACCTTGGTGCAGGGCAAGCGGCTGAAGGATATTTCCGATCTGCCGCTGGATTTGTCTGTGTAATGGCTGATTCTGTTTCCTCTGCCCGCCGTAGTGAGATCATGTCGCACATCAAAAGCAAAGATACCAGTATTGAACTTTTGGTGCGCCGCAAGCTATTTTCTATGGGATACCGCTACCGTGTGAATTACAAGGTGCTGCCCGGAAAACCGGATATTGTATTCACCAGAAAGAAAATTGCTATCTTCATTCATGGGTGCTATTGGCATGGGCATGATTGTGGCAGTCATTATGCTCACGCCAGTCAATCCAATAAAGCATATTGGGAACCTAAGATAGAGCGAACAAAGCAACGCGATCAAGAGCATATTCAAGCGCTTGAGGCCGACGGCTGGAAAGTCATTGTGCTGTGGGAATGTGAAATTAGAAGCCATTTTGAAAGTACTATGCTCAGACTTGAGCATTGCTTAAGCCAATAATGCAAACAACGGAATGAAAGGATGTGTATAAATGCTACTAGTCGATGTCAGAATTAAAAACTACAAGTGCATACTGGACTCTGAAATTTTTACAGTCGACCAAATGACATGTTTGGTTGGCAAAAATGAATCTGGAAAAAGCGCTATTCTCCAAGCGTTATATAAACTCAATCCTGTTGATAAAGAGGATATTTACGACGCACTTTATGAGTATCCTAAAATGTATCAAACCGATTTTGAAGCTGGAGAAATTCCGGATGGTAACACAGTGCTTATATCGCACTGGAAGTTTACCGAAAATGAAATTACTGAGATTGATGCTCTTTTTGGAAGTGGATTTATTACAAAGTCAACCATCGTGACGATCACAAATGGCTATGATAATCATCGCTCATGGTCTTTCGAGCCAAACTTCGAAAAACTCTTTACAAAGAAAACGGCAGACTTTGCATTTGGCGATCCCGATAGAGCGCAAATCACCAAATTCGATTCCATCTCGGACATTCGTACGCAACTCAATCAACTCTCCGTCCTATCTGACGCAGAGCAATCCTTTAAGGATTGGTTCGATGAAGCATTCCCAAACGATAAACTTGATACTTTCTCAGAAAAATATCTCCTAAAATATTTGCCAAAGTTTTCGTATTTTGCAGAGTATCAAAAGCTTCCTGGTAAAATTGCGATTAACCGCTTTATCTCCAGAAGTAATTCCGGGCAATTGACTAAAAATGAAAAAGTATTTGAGGCACTCCTGTCGCTAGCCAATTCCTCTGTTGAAGAAATAAAGGATTCCAATCGCCTAGAAGCTTTGATAAATAAGACTCGTGGCATCTCAAGCAAAATCACACGAGAAATCTTTTCCTATTGGAGTCAAAATAAACACTTGCGGGTCGAGTTTAGATATGACATGGCAAAGCCGGGAGATGAAGCACCTTACAACGATGGTTATATTTTTTCGACACGTATTGAAAACACACGCCATGATTCATCCGTGTCATTTGACGACCGGAGCGCTGGATTTGTATGGTTCTTCTCGTTTTTAATTTGGTTTAATTACTTACAGAAAAAAGAAGATAATTTAATAATTCTCCTTGATGAACCTGGACTAACCCTCCATGCCAAAGCCCAAGGAGATTTGATTCGCTTCTTTAAGGAAAAAATTACGCCCAAATTCCAGTTGCTATATACCACTCATTCTCCATTTATGCTTGACTTTTCTGACATTCTATCTGCCAGAACAGTTGAAGATATGACAGGTGAAGATGATACGGTACTAGGAACGAAAGTTGGCTCTAAAGTATTGAGTAAAGACCGCGATACTACCTTCCCACTCCAAGCAGCATTTGGCTATGATATTACGCAAACCCTCTTTATAGGTAATAACACTTTGCTCGTCGAGGGACCGTCAGATATCTTGTACTTAACATATTTTTCGAATAAGCTTAAGGAACTTGGTAGAACAGGCTTGAGTAGCGATTGGACACTATGTCCATCTGGCGGCATAGATAAGATACAAAGCTTTGTATCTCTATTTGGAGGAAATGCCCTCAAAATTGTAACACTAACAGACTATCACAATGGCGACAAAAACAAAATCGACCGATTGAAAAAGAGTGGCCTTTTGAGCGCGAACCGTGTCTTTTTAGCCAGCGATTATACCCAATATCCAACAAGCGACATTGAGGATATTATTGGGAAAGAACCGTATATTAAACTTGTAAATGCATGCTATGGACTGTCTGCTGATGCAAAAATAAATGGAAAAAACATCAAAGACGGCGATGTTTTACATTCTGTCGAAAATGTTCTATCATCTAACTCAGAGATTCGCTTCGATCATTATAGACCAAGCATGTATTTGATTCAAAATCCTGATATCTGGACAGAGAAAGACATCTCTTCTGCTTTGGATAGATTTGAAAAGCTCTGTACTGATATCAATGAAGCACTTTGATAGCATCCCCTGATAGCTTTTTGATAGCAGAAAGTCGGATACCCCATAGGATTGGGATAATTGGTATCAAATTAAGCCAAATGGAATCAAACGGTCTATACAAAAAAGTTTAGAGTGCGTTTCCGCTTGGCGAGTGGGAATAAAAACGAAATTGCCCGGAAGTCTTGTATGCAAGGCTTCCGGGCTTTTTTGCTGTCATGAAAAAAGTTCGGCGGGGTTCATCCTTTTGGGGGTGCTTTTGCGTTATACTGACAGAGAAGGCGGTGAGGCGGTGGAGTACGGAGATCTGGAATTGGTGCGAGGGATCAAAAGCGGAGATAAGAGCGCACTGGAGCTTTTGGTTCGCCGCTGGTATCCGCGAATTTACGGATATGTTTTCAAATTGACCGGGCAGGAGCAGGACGCTTATGACTTGACGCAGGATGTTTTTATCGCAATGATGCAGAGCATCGGCAGCTATACGCCGTGGAGGAAATTTGACAGCTGGCTGTTTACGATCGCGCATAACAAGTGCATGGACTACTTTCGCTTTCGACAGAAAATCGTTCAGGCGGAAGACACCATGTTCGACCGACCCGATCCGGCTGCCTCGCTCGAAGATATGGCAGCGGTCTCCCTGTCCGTAAAAGCCGCGCTGGAGAAGCTGCCTGCCGCGCAGCGGGAGGCAGTGATCTTACATTATTTCCATCAATTTACCGCAAGCGAGATCGCTCGAATGACGAACACACCGCTGCCGACGGTCAAATCACGGCTTCGTGCCGCCAGAAATACACTCTCAGATAAACTGCGGGAGGACTTCGAATGAACGATCGAATGGAACAGGAAATCCGCCGCACCATTTTGCGGCTGCAAGCGTCCATGCCGGAGCCGAGGGACCGGCAGACGCCGGTCTTCACGCTGCTGCGGATCGCCGCAGGTGAAATAAACGCGGGCCTGCTGCTTGGGCTTTTCGCGGGTGCATTGATTTTCGGTCTGCTCAGCGTCAGGGCTTTGTCCATGCCGATGCTGACGATTTTCTGTACTGCACCCATGCCGATGCTCCTGCTGTTTCATCGGTATGTACTCGCCAGTAACCAGAACATGCGTGAATTGGAAGCTACGTTTCCGTATTCCTATCCGGAAATGCTGGCTGCACGGTCCGTCGTGATCTCATGCTGCATGTTCGGTGCGCTGCTGCTGCTTTCCGTGACGCTGCACGTTTCTGCGGGTGAGGCGTTTTTGCGGCTGGCGCTCTGCGGCGCGGTACCGGGCATTTATCTCTGTGCGCTGCTGCTGTTTCTGTCTGCCAGACTCCGTAATCCGGAAGGGCTGTCCCTGCTTGCGCTCGTCTTCTGGGCGGCGCTCTGCTTCCTCGTGACGGTGCTTCCGTTTGACCGGCTTTTGCAGCTCTGCTCCACTGCCGCCTACGCAGCTCTGGCGGTCATCGGGCTGATTTTATACGGCATACTTGTGCACAACGTTCAACGAAGGAGGGAGCATTATGACATGGCTTATATCGGATGAAGCCAGAAAGCACCGGGCGTTCCGCGAGGTCTGGGTCGCGTATCTCCTCGGCGGTCTGTATCTGCTGCTGGGGCTATACACAGAAATCTCGGAACAGAATTACAGCGCACTCTATGATGCACAGCAAAAGTGGTGGTTTGTTCAGCAGAATATCCGCTCCTATGGCGCAACGCTGACGGCGTTTCTGCTTGCGGTCGGATTGCCGCGGCTGGTCTGCTGTGAAAGGGAATACCGGACGGACGATCTGGTCGGGACGGCAGCACTTGGCCACCGGTACACATGGAGGGCGAAAACAGCGTTTACGGTCCTCTATTGCGCGGCCGTTGTTTTCATCGTCGGCGCAGCCAGTCTGCTGGTAAACGGCGGCGCGTTTGGGTTCGAAGGCGCCCTCTCCCCTGTTGCCGGATGCGTGTATTTTGCGGATACGGCGCTGCCGCCGATGTCCAATCTTGCGTACTGTGCGCTCCAGTATGGCTTTCTGTTTCTGGGCGCGTTATATTTCGCCGGGTTTATCCTGATCGTTGCTGCGCTGACGCGGCGGACGGCGCTCAGTCTGTTCCTCTGCGGCGGCAGCTATCTGCTGTTTTTCGCGTATTCCGCTGTCGGGCCTCAGCTGCCGGAGTTCCTTCACGTGCCGCTCGACGCGCTCTATCGGTTCGGCTTCGGTGGGTATCTGCTGCAGGAGAGCTATTCGTGGGTCTTTCCATATTTGTGGTCGGACGTATGGAAACCGGTCCTGCTGGGGATTGGCATGATCCTTCTGGAGTTTTTCATCTTTTGGAGGATCTGGCGGAGGAAGGCGACGACATGAAAACTGAACTGACCCGCTATTTTCGAAATTCCCTTTACTGGCTCGTTCTGGGAGCCGGGTTATCCGTCCGGGCTGTCCTCTCTTATTTCGATTCCCGATTCCGCAGCGATGCGTTCTGGTCCTTATCCGCAGAATTCTGGAATAAGATAGGCTCCGTAACGCTCGGTTTTCTGGTTCTGCTCGTTCTGATCCGTCTGTTTTCCGCGGATCGTGAAACAGGAGTCTTTCCCGTCATCAACAGCACCACCTATGGTCGAATCACGCTGTTCCGGAACCGGTTGATTGCCGGGAGCATTGCCGCTTCGGCTGGTGCTGTGCTGTTAGCAGCCGGAAATCATGCGCTGTCAATTCTCATTTCCGGCAGGCTTCCCCAACCGGATGGTTGGAATCACGCATGGTTCCGCAGCACGGCGATCGTTCTTATCGGAACAATTGGATTTTTCCTCTTTGCAGCATTTGTATGTGACAGTCTGAAGAATCAGCCGGCGGCCATGTGCATCTGCGGAGTTCCGTTTGCGTTCAGCTATTTTATCAATGTCGCTGTGCTGAAAAAGTTTGAATTCTTCTGGTTTGTCCGGTATGGATTTTTTGCAGAATGGATGCGCGGACGGAGAATCGGTGTGACCCCCGGAGTCTGGGGTGTCTGGTACGCGCTGTTATTGGGTGGGTTACTATTGGCCGCCATCCATCAAAGAAAGGAGCGCAAGGAATTATGAAGCTTTCCTTCGAACATATCAGCAAGCTCTACGGCAATACGGCCGCGCTGCAGCAGATCGACCTGACGCTGGGGCCGGGCGTCTATGGCTTGCTCGGTCCAAACGGAGCCGGGAAAACGACGCTGATGCGGATCATGACGGATCTGCTCGCCCCATCGACCGGACGTGTCTTGCTGGATGGGCAGGACATTGCGGTCATGGGTGCTGCGTTCCGGAAAAAGCTCGGCTATCTGCCGCAGGATTTCGGCGTTTATCCGAATTTCACAGCGGAGCAGTTTCTGCTCTATATCGCAAGGCTAAAGGGTCTGTCAAAATTTGAAGCCAAGCGGCAAACAGACGATCTTCTGCATATGGTCGGTCTGGAGGACAAAAAGCAGAAAAAGCTGAAAGGTTTCTCCGGCGGACAGCGGCAGCGCGTGGGGATCGCACAGGCACTGCTTGGAGATCCCGAAATTCTGGTGCTGGACGAGCCGACGGCGGGGCTTGACCCGGAAGAACGAATCCGGTTCCGCGGTATCATCAGTGATCTTTCCCAGCAAAAGCTCGTTTTGCTGTCGACGCATATTGTATCGGATCTCGAAGCAGTCGCAAACGAAATCATTCTGCTCCGAAAGGGCGTCGTCCTCGAACTGGAAAAGCCCTCCGTGCTGCTGGAGCGGCTGAACGGGCAGGTCTGGTCTGTCACCGTTCCCTCTGCAGACGAAGCGGCTTTCACAAAGCAATACGCCTGCAGCAATGTCATGCACACAGACGGAAAAAGTGTGATCCGTCTGCTCAGCGAAAGCGCCCCTCGACCCGACGCAGTACCAACAGCACCCAATATGGAGGATCTGTATCTGCACTGCTTTGGCGGGTGACACGGATATCAGGAAAAGAACGCATGCAAAGAAAGGCCGTGCTGCTGAATGGGTCATTCAGCAGCACGGTTTTTGCGCCCAAATGGGCGGATGCACAGAAAGCCGAGGCTGACCAGCAAGATCGTCAGAGCCCACGAGAGCGGGAATGCGCGGTAAAGCGTCGGTAGGTCGGGCGCAGCGCGGAAGACGGTGCAGATCCAGATGATCCGGAACGCGCAGGTCCCGGCCATGGTGCTGAGGGCCGGGTAAGGTAAGAAGCATCACGCTGGATAATGGCTGTGAATTTGCGCAGTTCAGGCAGATCGAAGAGAAGCTTGACACGCTGGTCTACTTTGCCGAGCCTCACAAGCCTTGGCAGCGCGGTACAAACGAGAATACAAACGGCCTGCTGAGATTTTTCTTCCCCAAAGGCTGTGATTTCCGTGCTGTTTCTCAAGAGGCCTTGGATTCTGTTGTCGATCTTATCAACTCTCGCCCCAGAAAATGCCTCGGCTGGAAAACTCCAAAAGACGTTTTTGCGGCTGTTGCACTTGCTTGACGTTCCTCCCCGTGACGATCAGGGCGATGATCTCGGTATTCGTCCCGACAGCCGCAAGCGCGTCCGCGCTGCCGAAGCTGCCGACGACGGCGGTATCCGCCGCGTTGA
>ERZ780141.1363-NODE-1363-length-14536-cov-5.461087_pt1 | contig 14536 bp, 8 predicted proteins | sample MGYA00433080_ERZ780141 | MGnify/ENA primary metagenome ERZ780141 (study PRJEB29588, sample SAMEA2154047) | human gut metagenome | biome: human gut; feature: human-associated habitat; material: faeces | place: Denmark | collected 2008/2010 ... | reverse complement strand
CTTTTCAGACTTACAAGGCTGTATGCTTAATCCCCTAGGTTTATCGGGTGAGCCGCAATAATTTAATTTAGCAAAAACAAAGACAACCAAAAGGGTTGATACCTCGTGAGAAGTATCAACCCTAATTTATGTTGCCTGTAAAAGTTTTACCAAACAGCAATAATTGTTTTCATAATGCAATTATTCACTAAATGGTTATACATGAAGATGATTACTTAGCTACAGGAACGTAGAGATTGCTGGGATCGGGGGGCATGTAGTCCTCCAGAGCGTGGTTCTGAGAACCCTCGCTGTAAGGAATGCTCCACACCATCCATGCAGGACGACCTTTCCTGATCATATAGTCTTGTCCTGCACGGGAACCTGACAGGCAGGGGCAGGACAGAGGGGAGACTTTACTTCACGAGCACCTTCTTGCCATCGTGGATGTAGATTCCACGCTGGGGACGGGCTACGGGCTGTCCCTGCAGATTGTACCATACACTGGAGGTGGCAGTCTGCTCGCCAGTGGGAGTGAAGATGGCAGTCTGGTCGAGTGCAACCTGTCGCTCGGCACTCCACTTGCTGGGACCGAGGTCGGTCAGCGCCCTTACGCTCACGAAGTACTTGCTGGTACTGGTGAGACCAGTGAAGGTGTAGTGAGGTTCGGTGGTGGTGAAGGTGGTGGTGGTGATGGCATTGCGCTTGACAGAACGCTTTCCGCCAGCCATGGGGATGCTCTGCTTGCCGCTGTCCTCATCATCGTCATCGATACCGAGCTGCTCCGAAGTGAAGACACCGTCATACACCTCGAAGCGGGATATATAGCATACGGTAGAGGGTGAGAGCTGCACCTGATAGGCTTCCTCTATGCTGGGAGTGGTGAAGATAAGCGTCTGTGTGCCATCTGCATCGTAAGAGCCCTGCATATTGCCACTCTTGAGGAGTATGCTCACCGAGCCTGTCATCTTGTTGCTGCTGCCAAAGGGAGTGAGGGTAAGCACGATGGTAAGGCCGTCGGCAAGCGGTGTGTCGAGCATGGGAGTGGTGAGTTCGCCCATGTTGCTGCCCTGCCCCATCTTGAGATAATTGGATGAGGTGAAGAGGCGGGAGCCTGTCCAACCGGGCTTGGCGGTGTAATTGTCCAGCTTGTTGGCTATGCTATTGAGGCTGGTGCTCTTGCTCCAGCACTTGGCAAAGTCCTCGCGGAGCACACATGCCTGCTCGGGGTTGGCATAGGGAGCCGGCCTCTCACGCAGAGACACCTCATAGGAAGTGGCACCCTCAACAGCATTCCAACCTATGGAGAAGGAGCTGGAGGTGATGTCGGTGGCTGCAGCGTTGAGCACAGGAGTAGGCAGAGTGCCGCGCATGCAGGCGAAAGAGATGTGGCCACGTGCTTCATCCTCGGCTATCTCTGTGAGCGGCTTGCCCATGAAGGAGTAGTCATTGGGGCCGGCGTTATACACAGTGGCAGCCGGCGAAGTGACGTCGGTGAGCGATGTCTTGCGCGATGTGCCGGGCCAAGGGTCGCCTGCGTGTGTGCCCAGAGTGAGCAGTCCGTCGGCAGGGATAATGGTCATGCGCTGGTGGTCGGCAATGGTGTTGACACTGTTGGCCCGCCATGCATACTCGTCATAATCCACATGCACCACCAGGAGTCCATGCCCGTCCTGTCCACCATCCCAGCCCTTCTGCTGACGGTTCTCCAACAGGTAGAACTCGTTGGATGCATAGTCATTGTAGAGCACATAGGCTTCGGGCTCGTCCTCCAATGGTTTCATGGCCTCCACATAGGTGGCCTTGTTGATTTCCACAGGCTCGAGCCAACCGCTCACCCAACGCTCGTAAGCGGTGTAGGCACTGGGGGTGCGGGAGTCATTATTGTAAGAGCCCGAGCACATCACGTCCCAATGGCCCATGCCGAAGTTGTCTCCGCTGGTGTCGTAATGGTCCATGATGCCCATGCAGTGGGTAAACTCGTGGCAGGCAGTGCCTATACCGTCCATCTGCTTGCCTTCGGTTCCGCGCAGCTCGCAGCTGCAGGCGTAGGTGCCTATACCTGTGCCGTCGAGCTTGAGCCCCTGATAGGCAATGGTATGCTCGTGAGGCCAGATGCAGTCATCGGGTGCTCCGAAGTTCTGGCCATATCCGGCATAGACGAAGAATATCTGATCTACCCAGCCGTCGCCGTCCCAGTCGTACTTGGAGAAATCTACCTGTGCATCCACGGCCTGGCATGCATCCCTGACCATCTCGTGTACATACACATCCTTGCTTCCGTTCTGGTCGGCGCCATAATATCCATGAGGCTTCCTGAGGGTAATGGGACCAACCACATCAAACTGGAGGTCAAACTGCCCATAGCTCTGGCTATAGAAATAGTCGTGTACAGAACCGGTCATGCCACCCTGATTGTAGCCCACCTTGTTGAAGAAGTCATTGTAGGTGGACTGCGGATTGCTTACCGACATGGTGAGGTCGGAGAAGTTGACCAGTATGACCAGTCCGCGCTTCTGCCCCTGATAGACTGAATTGGCCTTGTGTGACTTGGCACGCAAAGCATTCTTGCCGGCTCCCTGCCAGGTGTCTGTCTGCGAAGTGAGTGTAAGCAGTTCTCCCCCACGAGCCTTCTGGAGTCGTGCGGTCTGTCTCTCACGAGCCTCCTGCATACGTTCTGTCCACACCTCACGCACCTCGCGCAGGGTGGATAAGCGATAGCGACCGCCATCCTGAGGTATTGCCACCCGTCCGTCATCCAGACGGAAGAAGTGCAAATGTTCATCACCCTGCAGGGTGGCCTCTACCTTGGTTCCGTCGGCCAGAGTCACTGTGCGGCGCACAGGCTTGGCGGGAACGGCCAACAGTTCAGCCGGCGCAACGATCAGCGCCGTCATCATGACTGCCTTCACGGCAAGTCGTCTGAATCTCTCTCTCATATTATATATATACTGTCTTATATTGTCTGTCGGGGCACAAAGTTACGGCTATAGAACCACATAAACGACACTTTCGACTGCCAAAGTGAGCGAATGGAAGCAAAATGTTGCCCCACATGCCCATATAGTGCGAATATGTAAGCAGCCAGAGGCATACTCATTGCATGGGGAAAGCCTTTGCCGTGGCAGCGCATGTGCCATCACACAAAACGAAGGAGGGGACAAGACTCATTGGCCTTGCCCCCTCCTTGGGTTTTATATCACGCCTTTGCGGGCGCTTTGGTTCGAATGCTTACTCGCCCAAGAAGAACTGAGGAGCTGCACTTGTCTTGACAGCCTTCAGATGAGAAGCCTTTGCCTTGCTCTTGACGCTGTAGCAAGTCCAGGGGAAAGCCACATTGAATCTCTTCTTCACATTGCGCAGAACGCTGGTGTTGTGATGTTTCTTGGCAGCCTTCTTCACAGTAGCTGTTTTGTCGAAGTTCAGCTTGATGGTCTCCACGCCAGGATCCACGCCTCTTCCGTCACCCAGGTTGTAGAACAGGTTGGAGCTGATGGTCTTTGTCTCAGGGTCATACACGCTGGGGAAGCTCGGACGATACTGCTCACCCATCAGAGTAGCAACGTCAGCAACATAGAGAGTCAAGCCATCCTCGGAATAACCTGTGAACTGCTGGGGGATACGTACGATATTGTCAGCGTCGATGCTGAACTTGATGGTCACATCATTCAACGCATGCAGGATGCAATACTGGGTGGGATCGTCATCACGCTGCTGCAGCTCGAGGCCGGCATCAACATATGGACTTCCATCCTGGTTGGCAAAGAAGATTGTGTAAGTCCAATCGGCAGTACCCACCTTGCTGTAATGAACATTGCTCAACACCTCGTCAGCTGTACCGAACTCCTTCTCACCGGTCTCGTCGGTGAAGGTGATGTTCAGAGTTACCACAGTTTTGGTGTATTTGGACTTACCCATGTTGATCTTGGCAAATACGTTCTGGCCCATAGCCTTCACGCCAATCTCCTGCAGCTCGTAGCCCTCGGGTACCATGATATTGCCATCCTTCACCGTGAAGATCAGGTTGTAATCCTCTGCGTAGGGAGACTGTATCGTGTAAGCAGTACCATACTGGGCAGCGAATGTGCTGTCGCAAGCATCGGTCTTGTTTGTGCAAGTACCCTTGTAGAGAGTCTTCTCTGACTCTGTGCCCAGCTGCTCAGAAGTGAACACGCCATTATAAACTTCCTCCCATTCGAAATCCTCGTTCAGGTCAGCCTTGTGGGCAGGCTTGTAACCGGGGAAGTAGAACACCAGAGACTTGTCGCGGAAATCATAACCACCCTTGGCAGCTGCGTAAAGCATGCTGCCGAGATTAATCTCAGCAGGCACCTTCTCACCAGACTTGAACTCTGTGTCAACACCAGTGGTGGGGGCAGCCTGCCAGCTCACAACCTTACTGTCCTGCCAATCGTCCTCTGTTCCAAGAGAAGCGAAGATAGAAGGATGGCAATAAGAAAGCTCACCATATGTGGCATCAGGCACCACAGCTGTGTAATAGCGGTCGAACACCACCAGGTCTTCACCCTGAATCTCTGCAACAGACTTGTAAGACTCACCCTTCTGGAGAATACGGAATGTAAACCACTCGCTTACATCAGCAGCCTCTTTCTCGTCGATAAGACCGCCCACGAAAGGAAGAGCCTGTCCCTGATAGAGGAGGGTGCAAGAAAGAAGAGGAGACTTCACACGGAAACGTGTGTGGTCATCGTCACGGATGAAGAACTCGGGCTCACCCTTCAGGTCAGTGAATGAGCCGAAGAACTCAGGAAGAACATTGTCGATATAAGTACCCTTGCCCAGAGAAACCCACTTCACACGAGTCACGCTGTAGTTGAAGAGCACAGCCTGAGAGTAACTTGACACGAGTTTCTTGTCGGTCACTGTCAACTGCAGAGAATAGGGAGTACCAATCTCGGCCTTGGGGAAGGAGATAGTGGCAGTAGCCAAAGAATCGCCATCAGCAAAATGGAAATCGGTAACAGTGAACACACTGTCGTCATTGACAGTCACCTCGGGAGTCACTACCAGTTCGCCCTTGGTGTTCTTACGCTTCAAAGTAACAGTGGCAGTGGTGGGGTCTGTAGGATCCAACTCATCTGACACAGAGGTCTTGCCTACGAACGAAACGTCCTCGAAGCCTTCTGCTGCATCCCATGAACCTGGCTTGTAGTCATCGCTGACGGTGTCGCAAGCAACGAATACCAAGGCAGAACAAAGGACAAGCCCAAGTTTCTTTATTGTTTTCATAATCTATTTAATTCACTAATAAGTTATACACGAAGATGATTACTTAGCCACAGGAGTATAGACTCCGCTGGGGTCGGGGTTCATGTAGTCTGCCAAAGCATGGTTCTGAGAACCCTCGCTATAAGGAATGTTGAATACCATCCATGCAGGACGACCCTCTATCTTATAATTCTCTGTAACGTCCCAGTTGCTGCTGGCGGTACGGTCAACGCTCTTGTTCAGACGCTTGTAGTCGAAGAAGGTGATACCCTCACCGAAGAACTCGATACGCTTCTGCAGGAACACCTCCTCGGCAACATCCTCGGGAGAAGAAGCCTTGCAGTTGTAGTTGGGATTACGAGTGGACATAACCTTTGTAAGGATAGTCTTGGCAGTACCGGCATCGCCCAGACGAGCGGCAGCCTCGGCTGCAATGAAGAACATCTCCTCGTAACGCATCATGGGGAATGCACATGCGCATGCAACAGAAGCTTCCTCGGTGTTACCCTCGGCAGGACGGAACTTCAGACTGGTGTAAGTGGGGAAATCCTTGAAGATACCCTCGTCGATGTAAGGCTCAGAACCACTCAGAGGACTGGTGGCAGGTGCCTTGAAGGACAGCTTACGGAAGTCGTTGTTGTCAATCTTGTTGTACAGCTCACTTGCTATCATGGTGAAAGGAGCGGCAGAAGCATAACCGAAGGTGGTCTCATTGCTCATCCATGAAGTCCAGTTGACGATACCGGTCTTCACCACAGCATTCTCCTTGGAAGTCTGAGAACCCCACATCCAAGACTTGCAAGACAGGTCATTGAAGCCGTTGGTAGTGCTCAGCCACTCGTCCTGAGTGGTGATGGCGAAGTTGTTGTACTTATCCTTCAGGTTGATAGCCTTCATAGCATAAGCGTAAGCGCTGTCATACTGGCACACCCACAGGTAGGTGCGAGCCTTCAGACCATACACACAACCCAGATGGGGAAGTGTCTTGGAAGCATCGGTTAGATTGGGAATCTGTGCCTCTGCCTTGTCCAGCTCCCCAATGATGAAGTGGAGCATGCTGTCACGTGTAGCACGTGGATTGTTACGAGCCTGAGCTTCGGTAGTCTTCTCTGTCACTACTGGAACGGTCAGATTGACGATGCTCTTGCCCGCATCGCTCACTCCGTCGGGATACTTTTCGCTGGGCAGGTACTCATAGAGCTGTGCTGCCTCCAGATAATAAAGAGCACGATAGGCATGAGCCACACCCAGATAACCCAACTGCTCATTGCTGGCCTTTGCCTCATCCACGGCACCAATCAGGTTGTTGGCAGTCTGGATGCCCTTGTAATAGAAAGCCCAAGGGAAGTAGGAAGTCACATGACGGTTGCTCAGGTTGGTGCTGCTACTCCAACTGCTGTACCAGTTGTAGCCGGATGCTACAACTGCCATATCAGCGGTCATCACGTCACGGATGTGCATGAGCGAACCATAACCCCAGTCATAGTGCATGTCGCTACTGTATGTACCCAGGTTGTTGACGAATGCAGGCATTTCCCACATAAGTGCCTCGGTGGCCTTGCTTGAGGATGCCAGCTGGTCGGCGGTAGCTCCCGAGGTGGGGAAAGTCTCCTCCAGACAGCCAGTCAGTGCCATGGTGCTTGCACACATAGTGCCTACAAGCATGTTTCTGAATATTGTTTTCATTGCTGATGTCTCCTTTCTGATTAGAATGTCACATTAACGCCTGCGCTGATAGTACGCACGGTAGAATAGTAGCTTGCGTTGCTTGTACCATAACCTGAGTTGATCATAGCGGTACGGGGATCCAAGCCGCGACGAGCGCTCCAGAGCCATACGTTGCTGGCATTCATATATACACGAACCTTCTCAATCTTAGCCTTGCGTGTGAGGTTGGCAGGCAGAGTGTAACCTACGCTCAGGTTCTGCAGGCTCAGGTAGCTGGCCTTGGCGAGGAAACGGCTGCTCAGGCTGCCTGTGTTTTCATCACCAAACTGGTAACGGGGCAGGTTGCTACCCTGGTTGCTTGCGCTCCAAGACTTCAGAGCATCCTCGTGGATATTGAAGCCCTTGCTGTTAGAGGTTGCAGGTGACATGAATGAAGCATACTGGCTGTCATACACCTTACCGCCCAGCTGATAAGCGAAGTCGGCTGTGAAATCAACACCGAAGAACTCCAGACGTGTATTGAAACCGCCATACACCTTAGGCAGCATGTGACCTACGATGTAGTCCTTAGCCTCATCATAAGAGGTGGTAGCAGCACGCTTGCCGGTCTCTACCTTCTCGCCATTGGTATCCTTCACGAACTCACGAGTACCGTCGGGCTTGGTGTTCATCTTGTAGTCATCGGTGTACCACATGGAAAGACCATCCTTAGAGGCATCGTACTTGGTGTCGTTGGTCAACTGCCAAGTGTCCTTGCTATACACACCTACATACTGAGGCATATAGAAAGAGTACATGCTCAGACCTTCGCCCAGGAAGAAGTTGCCGCTGGCATAACCCTTGTAACCCTCGGGAGTGGTAGTGGTCTTGCGCTCGTCGGGCAGCATAGAGATGTGGTTCTTGTAGTGAGTCAGGTTCAGGCCGATGTTCCACTTCAGGTTCTTGCTTCTGATGACATCACCATCCAGAGTAATCTCAATACCGCTGTTCTTCATGTCACCTATGTTGGCATAGTAGCTGGTGTAACCATAGCTGGTGGGCAGACTGAAGCTGAAGAGCATATCGCTGGTCTTGCGCCAGAAGTACTCGATGGTACCATTCAGGCGGTTCTTGAAGAGCTCGAAGTCAACACCTACGTTGAGGTTGCCACCCTTCTCCCATGTGATATCCTTGTTACCCATACGTGCAGGCTTGGCAGCAGGACCACCTACAGAATTCACAATGGTGTATGTGTTGGTGTAGAGGTAGTCGGGGATATTATCGTTACCCTGCTCACCATAAGAGAGCTTCAGCTTCAGGAAGTCGATGGGCTTGATATCCTTGAGGAAAGACTCCTCGCTCATTACCCAAGCAGCACCCACGCTGAAGAAGTTACCCCAGCGGTTGTCGGGATGGAAGCGTGAAGAACCATCGCGACGGAAGCTGAAGCTACCGAAGTACTTCTGTGCATAGTTGTACTGTGCACGACCGAAGTAACCCTCGTTGTTGTACTCTGTGGTGTAAGAGTTAGAAGACTGCTCAGTCACCGCACCAGCCAACTCCATGTTGGTGGGGTCGAACATATTGCTCTTGCTGGCAGACAGAGAATAGTACTTGTCATAATAAGACTCATGACCAATCATCACATCCACATCGTGCTTGCCATATACATGACCCCAGTTACCCAACTGCTGGAAAGCATAGGTGAAGCTACGAGCATGAGACTTGCTCAGCATACCGTTAGAGGTAGCGTACTGACCATAGTAGGGGTTGGTGAAAGCGGTACCTCTTGACTCATCCAGAGTGATGGTATTGGTGCTGGTAATCTTGAAGTCCTTGGCAATGCGAACCTCAGCAAAGCCATTGGCTGTGGCAGAATTGCCCTCGCTACCCAGCTGGTTCAGAATCTGATCCTGCAATGCATTGCTGTTGGGGAGCACGGGACGCTCTACGCCAAACCACTTACCGTTCTTGCCACCGTAGTCATACATGGTGAAGCCATTCTTGTCCACCATCTTGTTGCCCTGAGCATCGCGCATATATACATTATATATAGGTGCAATCTGGCTGGCGATAGCAAAGACGTTGCCACTTGAATTGCTTGTACCATCCTCGTTCACATTGTCGGCGCTATAATGGGTGTATGACATGTTGGCACCCACCTTCAACCAAGGCTTAGCCTGCAAGTCAGCCTTCAAACGGCCATTGAAGCGTGTGAAGTTGCTGTTATCCACGATACCGTCATTGTTCAGGTAGCCGAAAGAAGCCAGGAAGTTGCCACGCTCTGAAGCATCAGTTACGCGCACATTGTACTCCTGACGCAGACCATTGTGATAAGCTTCCTCCATCCAGTCATCGCCAGTCATCATATAGTCTGTGCCATCGAAGCTGACCACACGACCCACTGTAGCGTTGGGGTTCAGGCGACCGTTGGTACCAATCAGAGACTGGCCGGCAGGCACATTATAAATATTGTAGCCCAGACCGTAAGAAGAAGAAGTCAGGTTGTTGTTGGCCCAAGCGTGTGCCTGTGCATCGGTATAACCCAACTTGTTGGTAGCATAGTTCTTCAAGCCTGCGTAGTACTGCTCATAATACAGACCGGGCTCGCTGAGCACCTTGTACTGACGCTGTGCGCGGCTGTTGGAGCCCCACTTGGCATCCAGAGTCACCTTGGCACCCTGACCGGCCTTACCCTTCTTGGTGGTAATCACAATCACACCGTTGGCACCACGCGCACCATACAGAGCGTTGGCAGCAGCATCCTTCAGCACTGTCAGAGACTCGATATCGTTGGTATTGATGGTGTTCATATCACCGCTGTAGGGAGTACCGTCCAGCACAATCAGAGGGCTGGTGCCAGCGTTGATAGAAGAAATACCACGCACACGGATTGTGGGGTTGTTGTTTGTGGGGTCACCTGTGGGATTGAACATCTCCACACCAGCCACATGACCGTTTACAGCCTCCAGAGCATTGGACGACTGCAGCTGCTCAATCTGCTGCTCGCCGATTTTGGCAGCCGAACCAGTGAAGCTGGCCTTGGTGGCTGTACCATAAGCTACCACCATCACGTCCTGAAGGTCGGTGCTTACAGGCTCCATGCTGATGTTCATCTTTGCCTTGGCCTGCACCTCCACGGGCTTCATGCCCATGCAAGAGATAACCAGGGTACTTCCCTTGGCAGGAAGGTTCTTCAGGGTGAACTTACCGTCCATGTCGGTCAAGGCTCCCTGAGTAGTACCTTTCACCTTCACGGTGGCACCCACCAGAGGTTCGCCCGTCTCGCTATCGATGACAGTACCTGTCACCAGCTGCTGGGCGAATGCCAAGCCTGCGCTCATCATGACGCAAGCAAGGAACATAAGAATTTTCTTACCCATGTTGATTTTTGATAAGTTGAATTATTAATACTGTTTGTTTACTTTTTCTTTCTTGTGTATGTGCTTTCTGCTCCCCTTCCCACCCGCTGACGGATGTCCGTCTGGCGGATGCACCTGGTTATGCAGTTAACAACTTAATACTCCACGGCTGCAAAATTAGCGTTTTTTAATCAAATAGCAACACAAATGTATAAATTTGATTTCACATGATACAAAATTGTGCGTTTTCTGTATCATTTCATCGAAAATCGCAACTTAAAAGCCCGTTTTGCATCATACATTGTACTTCTCAGGATGATACTGTACACGCCTCCTGCCGGCAGGAGGGAAAAGAGGAGGCAAGGAAAGGTACATGATAAGGAGGATTTATGTAACTTTGCACCACCACAGAATATCGGACAAAGAAAGCAATATACTTATATATATATAAATAATGAGAACAATGATGAAATGCCTGGTCATGCTCATGCTGGCCATGGCAAGCAGTCTGCAGGCTGACGCTCAACTGAAAAACCTGCTGAAGAATGCAGCCAGTGAGGCTCTGGGAAACATGTCACACGAGAACGGTACCGCCGAAGCATTGGGCAAACTGACCTCGAAACTCCTGGGAACAGACACGCTGGATGCCAAACATCTGGTGGGCACATGGACCTACAGTGAGCCTTGCATCGCCTTTGAGAGCGAGAGTCTGCTGGCCAACGTGGGCAACACACTGGTAGGCGAGAAAGTGGAGGCTACACTGGCCAAGCAGCTGAAGCACCTGGGATTCAACGAAGGCAAACTGGCACTGAAGCTGAATGCCGACAGCACGGGAACGGTGACTCTGAACGAGAAGAAAGTAGAAGTACACTGGAGTGTGAGTGAGAGCAACCTCATACTGACCTTTCCCCTGACCAACAGGAGCATTCACATGAACGCCAAGCTGAGCGGCAACTCGCTGCAGCTGGCCATGAACACCGACAAACTGCTGGCACTGGCCACTGCCATCACAGAGAAAGCAGGCATAGTGAACAGCGCACTGGGTATCGTGAGCGCTCTGATGAAGAATAAAAAAGGAATGCATGTGGGACTGGAGTTCAAGCGTTGAGAACTCCTCTCCCCCACCTATAACTGACTAAACAAGTTTGCAATGAAGACAATGACCATTGCCCTCGCATGCTCGCTGATGACGCTGGCTGCTGCGGGACAAAATGCCAGAAAATACATCGTACACTCAAGCAAAAACGTATTGGGATGCACATCCGACCATCGGGCGGTGCTCGTGGGAGCTGTCACCAGTTCCGCACGCCCGTTCCGACTGGCCAGGCAAAGTGACGGTTCCACACTGATAGCTCTGGACGGCAAGCCTACACTCTATCTGAGTCTGGGCACGAATGACAACTGGAGCACCTTCTTCCTGACAGACTCTACCGACAGCCGTGCACGATATACACTGGAGACGCAAGGCTCCTACACCCTGCTGCGCAACAAGAAGACCGGGCGCTACCTGGGAACAGACTCCAACAACACAGGGTCGAACGTGTTCTCCGACAAGAGCGGCACCGACATCAAGCACAAATGGATGCTGAGCGATGCGGCACAAGTGGCCGTATCCGTTGACACCGTGAGCTATGTGGTGAGCCCAACCTCACGACGCCAGACTCTGGAAGGATGGGGTGTGAGCCTGTGCTGGTGGGCAAACATGTGCGGCAAGTGGGACGATAGCAAAATCAACGAACTGGTGCGCTGGCTGGTGAGCCAGGATGGTCTGAACATGAAGGTATTCCGCTACAACATCGGTGGTGGCGATGACCCCAACTGGACCCACTGCGAGAAGCATCACATGGGCAAAGGCAAAGGATTGAGAGCCGAAATGGAAGGATTCCAGGATGAGCGCGGAGGTGCATATCACTGGGAACGCGATGCTGCGCAGCGCAAGATTATGCTCAAGATAAAGGAGATGAGACCAGATGCCGTGTTTGAGGCTTTCAGCAACAGCGCCCCTTGGTGGATGACGGTGAGCGGATGCGTAGGCGGAAACACGAGCGGCAGCAAAGACAACCTGAAGCCAGAGTATTACAAGGACTTTGCCCACTATCTGGTGGATGTATGCAAGCACTATCGCGACGAATACGGCATAGAGTTCAAGACACTGGAACCTTTCAACGAGCCTTTGTCAGACTATTGGTACAGTTCGGGAAGCCAGGAGGGTTGCCACTTTGATGCCAAGAGCCAGGCAAACTTCCTCAAGGTGCTGGAGCCTATCCTGCGCAAAAGCGGACTCAATACAGTCATCAGCGCCAGCGACGAGACCAACACCACCCACAGCAAGCAGGCCTGGAACACCTATGAGCAGAACAGCGTGCTCAATCTCATCGAACAATGGAACACGCACACCTACACCGCCAACAACTACGAGCGTGCACAGATAGGAGCCCTTGCGCGGGCTGCCGGCAAGCAGGTGTGGATGAGCGAAAGCGGTTCGGGCGGCGATGGTATAGGAGGCAACCTGGCAATGTCACAGCGCCTGATGGACGACATGAGATATCTGGCTCCCAGCGTATGGTGCGACTGGCAGTACGGAGAGGAATTCGGTGACCAATGGTGTCTGGTGAGCACCTCATTCTCTGACCAGACCTACAAGAGGGTGAAGAACTATTATGTACGGGCGCAAGTGACGCGCTACATCAAGCCAGGCTACAGCATAGTGTCCAGCACTTGCGACCAGTCGCTGTGCGCTGTGAACCCCACAGGCGACTCTTTGGTGGTGGTCATGCAGAACAATGATACCAAGAAGGTACACCGACTGTCAATTCCCGGTGCCCGTATCAAGGGGCTCTGCACGATGTATCGCACCAGCAGCAACGAATCCACTGCACGCCTGCGCAGCTACGAGAAGTTGAACGACAGCACGCTGCAGGTTGCCCTGCCATCACAGAGCATCACCACACTCATCATCCCCATCCGCCCCACGAGCGAAGAACATCCCATGCTGGCAGATGGTGACACCTATCTCATAGTACCCCAGGCCAACAGCCAGGTAGCCGCAAAAGCCCAGAAGGACAAGGTGGTGCTGGCTGATGCAGATGCCAACGACCCCGACCAGTGCTGGACGCTCAAGCAGAGCAACGACGGCAAATGGTGGCTGGAGACAGCATCCGGCAGGCAGGCTGACTACAACAGCGGCTACTACTTGAAGCCCAGCACCACCGCACGCATAGCCTATGAACTGGTGCCGGTGGATGGTTTGCACTACCGCATCAAAGTACCAGGAAGCACAAAGTGCTGGGATATGGAGCAGGAGAAGACGCAAGCAGGAACTGCCATAGGAACATGGGATTACGGCACATCGGCAGCTGCCCACCACCGTCAGTGGCAACTGATACGTGTGGGAGTCAACGTTCCCTCGTTGCCCGATGCGATAGAAACGCCCAAGGCAACCACTACTGCCGCCAGCAGCATCTACTCGCTACAAGGCATACGCCTGCCTCGCACCCAGCGTGGTATCAACATCATCAGGCGTGAAGACGGCCGTATGGTGAAGGTATGTAAGTAAATCTTGGTAGAATTCAAGCAGTACTACTTACTTTGCCCATGAAGTAGTACTGCTATCGCCAATGAAGTATATCTTCTATCGCCCATGCAGTACTACTTCTTTTTCTCACCCTTTTGATACTTGACTTTTGGCCTGGTAATGCTTACAACGGAACCAAGCGCAACAAGCAAGCCAAACAGACAAAGGGGCTGGACTCTGTACAAGTCCAGCCCCTTTGTCTGTATAAGCCTGTCACAACGGGTCAAGTGAGGAGCAATATCCCCACAATGCCACCCGTCAATCCTCCTCAAGCAGATGCTGGAGGAAGTCGTCGAGGTCGTCGGTCAGTCCATCAATCAGCTTGCCATCGAGCACCATCGTCTCCTCATTGTCGATGAACACCAGATCCTGCAAAGTCTCATGGTCCTCATCAATGAGCACAAACGAGAAAGGCTTGAGGATGCTCATATCCTCAATAGCCGGACGCATATCCTGGATGCAGCGGCGCAGGATGGGCGCCACCTCATCGAAGAAACCGTCCTGAGGAGCCTTTATCCAGTCCTCCACCACACAGCGATCCAGTTCCTCATCGTCATCGTTGTAGGTGCGAATCTCTCCCGTATAGGGAATCACCAGTATGTGCAGGTCCGTCATGACGGGATCTGCATCCGCAGGAAACTGCGCTACCACCTTGCGCAAAGTGCGCTCAATCTGGTGGATGGTCTGTTGGCTTGCTTTCATAATGCTATCTTTAGGTGCGTTCAAAGGTTACGTCCGTGACAGT
>ERZ780141.1361-NODE-1361-length-14560-cov-3.732989_pt1 | contig 14560 bp, 11 predicted proteins | sample MGYA00433080_ERZ780141 | MGnify/ENA primary metagenome ERZ780141 (study PRJEB29588, sample SAMEA2154047) | human gut metagenome | biome: human gut; feature: human-associated habitat; material: faeces | place: Denmark | collected 2008/2010 ... | reverse complement strand
TTTCCTTTAAAGAAAAGTACAATCGGCGCATCCTCACATTCGCGCAAGCGGGAAGGGTAAGCCTCATCCTTCAACGTCAGGCAGGAAAGGCGGTTCTTCTCTACAAACTCCATCTCCTGCTCGGCACGCAGAAAGGCAGCGGGACAATCAAGGGCCGTCACTACCCCCGGATTCACACCGGGCATGATTTCGGGGAGCTCCTTCCGCCGACTGAATACTTCGGCAGCACTGCCCGTACCCTCTATTAAACGCTTTGCCCCGATATGTCCTATACCGGGGCAAAGTGTGAGAGCTATACTGCAAATCCGTTCGTCACTGTTCATTCCACCAAAGATTACACGGACTTACCCGGGTTGAGATAAGGGGCAAAAAGGCGGTCGAACAGTTCGCTGTCGCTCAACCGGCCATTGACTACACACACGGTCTCGACCACGCCCTTGAGGCAGACCTTACCGTCGGAAGCACGGAAGATGTCTTGATAGAAGACGTACTTGATGCCTTCCTTCTTCATATAAAGCTTGGAGACAAACTCGTCACCACTCCTCAGGGGAGTCTTGAAAGCCATATTGATACGTGCCACTACCGGGTCTACCCCCTGCTCGTGCAGTCCGGCAAAGCTGACGCCGGCACTCAACAGAAACTCATGGCGCGTATGCTCCAGATAATGCTGATAATTGGCATTATTGACGATGCCTTGCAGGTCGCATTCATAGTCGCGCACCTTCATGGGAAGTTCATAGATATAATTCATATTTACTATTGGACTATTTACTATTTGATACTTAGCCACGTTGTTTCTCCACATCCAAGCCTTTGAACTTCTTCAGTTCTTCTACGGTAACCAGCTTGTAGAGTTTGTCACTGGGACGTATTTTCACCGATTTCATCGAGAAATGCTGGCCTTTCTTTACAGTCTGCACGGGTTTCAAATCGACGCGTGCCTCGTCCAAAGTGACGAATTCGGCACCCGTTGTGGGACCCGTAATCAGCAACTTGTCGCCTACGCTCACTTCGGCTGCTTCTACCAGGAACTCCGCCACACCGATGTTTGAGAAGTAGCGGATACCCTTACCCACATAGATTTTACGTTCCGTAGCGGCAGAACCGTAGTTCTTGGTCCATTCGCCCAAGCGTTGTCCCAGGTAGTAGCCGTCCCAGAAACCACGATTGAAGACCGTCTTCAAACGTTCGTCCCACCGGGCAATCTTCTCATCGGTGAATGTATCGTCCAGATAGGAACGGATGGCTTCTTTGTAACACTCCACTACCGTGCGCACGTACTCGGGTCCGCGGGCACGTCCTTCTATTTTGAAAACACGAACACCTGCATCCAGCATCTTGTTCATGAAGTGGATAGTTTTTAAGTCTTTGGGGGACATGATGTATTGGTTGTCCACCTCCAATTCCACATTCGTCTCCTTGTCGCGCACCGTATAACTACGGCGGCATACCTGCATGCAAGCACCACGGTTGGCAGAGTGGTTCATCTCATGCAATGAGAGATAACACTTTCCGCTGACTGCCATGCAAAGCGCACCGTGGCAGAACATCTCTATACGTATCTGCTCTCCACTGGGACCGCAGATATTCTCCTCACGGATATGTCGGTAGATTTCTGCCACCTGCTCCAAATTCAGCTCACGCGCCAGCACCGCCACGTCGGCGAATTGCGCATAGAAGCGCAGAGCCTCGATATTGGATATGTTGAGCTGCGTGCTGAGGTGCACCTCCAGCCCTATCTGCCTGCAATAGGTCATCACAGCCACATCGCTGGCTATCACAGCGGTAATCTCGGCCTCGAGAGCCGCGTCGAGGATGCGCCGCATGAGCGGCAGGTCCTCACCATAGATGATGGTATTGACGGTCAGATAGCTCTTCACACCGCAGCGGCGGCACTCTGCGGCTATGCGCCGAAGGTCGTCGATGGTGAAGGCGCAGGCTGAGTGAGCCCGCATGTTGAGGTTTTCAATGCCAAAGTAAACGCTGTCGGCTCCGGCACGCAATGCAGCGGAGAGGGAGTCGGGCGACCCCACGGGAGCCATTATCTCAAAGTCTTCTCTTTTCATCATGCTTGTCTTCAGTGCCGCGGCATGCTCTGGGCGAAGGGCGGCATTTCGGCGGGTAAAGTTACAAACAAGTTTGCACACAGGCAAGCAAGAGGGAGAGAGAAGTGCAGATGCAGCCTCCCCCACGGGCAAAGGGGCACTAAGGGGTGATGGGAAATGGCTTGGAAGAGAGCGGAAAGGGCACTGAAGAAAAGAAGGAAGAGCCATACGCGGAAAGCGGAAGAACAATGCCAGGAACACCTCGGGAGGCTGCGCAGACTCCGCTGTACTGCCAAGTGGGCGCATGCAAGACTGCTGCACGAAAAGCGCAGCACGCTGTGATGGCCGATGCAGCGCGCTGCGAAGGAGCATGCAGTGCACTGCATCGGCCATCGCACCGAAGTGCATTTTACCGCCCAGCTGCATGTTCCCCACCACACGGTGAGTTTCGCCCACGACCACCGCACGCAGACCTCTGTCGGGAAAGCCCCACAGAAGCCGTCCTTGGCACCGCCCCCTTTCACCCCAAACGGCATCCCGACACCCGACAGAACCCTCGATGGTTCCAAGGCAATGCACCTCAACACGGCAGGGAAGGCAGCCCGCCCACACCTTTTGAACACAAGTGTATGAAGAGAAGGAAATTTCCACTACCTTTGCAAGGTGAAACAATTTGCTTAGGAACAAGATGACAATAGCAGTAGATTTTGACGGAACGATAGTAGAGCACCGCTATCCGAAGATCGGCAACGAGATTCCCTTTGCCATACAGACACTGAAGATGCTCATCCAGGACCATCACAAGCTCATCCTATGGAGCGTGCGCGAGGGTGAGCTGCTCGACGAGGCCGTAGAGTGGTGCCGCGTGAGAGGGGTGGAGTTCTACGCTGTGAACAAGGACTTTCCCGAGGAGGATGTGGAGAAGAACCGCCACTTCAGCCGAAAACTAAAGGTAGATATGTGGATAGACGACCGTAACGTGGGCGGACTGCCCGACTGGGGCACCATCTACCGCATGATAACAGAGCGCAAGAGCTACGAAGACATCATGCGCGAAGAGTACAGCATGGCACCCGAGAAGCCCAAGAAGAAGTGGTGGCAGATTTGACCTCCATCCCACACACGACTCCCATCCCGCCACACAAGCCCGCCCCCCCCCCCCCCAGCCTCTCTCTCCCCACAAGGAACGAGGCTGGCGGCGGCTTTCTGATTCCCACCTGCCCATATATAATATGTACGCACACGCGCACGTTCCATATATATTAAGGGGGCGCAAGGTTTTCGCAAGCATGATACAACGGGCATTGCGGAATACAGCAGAATTGCTTTCGGGCCATCGAAAGGAAGCAAACTGAAGGAAGCGGAGCACCAGGCCAAGCATCACCAGGGATGAAGCAGGCCGCAGCAGGAGGTCGTGCGGAACAGGATTCGGAACAAGACACCTCGGTGCAGAAAATGACAAGGGCTGATTCCAGGCGCTTTGCGGAACGGAATCCGGGAAGAAACGATTCGGTGCGGGGAAGGATGAAGACTGATGTAGGGCGCTTTACGGAGCGGAATCCGGGAAGAAGCGGTTCGGTGCGGGGAAGTGCGAAGACAATCAGACGAGAAATTACGCTGCAATGCGGGCAAAGACACGATGGAGTAAAACGGGTTTTGGACAAAGGTTCAAAACGAGCGGGAGGCAAGAACCACTGCTGGTCTTGCCTCCCGCTTTGAGTTTTCCGATGCTCCGCAGATGGCGGGGCAATGTCATTTGGCGTAGGACACAGAACGTGTCTCGCGGATAACCGTAATCTTGACCTGTCCGGGATAAGTCATCTCGTTCTGGATCTTGGTGGCTATCTCGTTGCTCAGTTCCTCGGTCTGCTTGTCGTCTATCTTGTCTGCACCCACTATCACACGCAGCTCGCGACCTGCCTGGATGGCATAAGTCTTCACCACGCCAGGGTAACTCATGGCAATGTTCTCCAAGTCCTTGAGACGCTTGATGTAGGCTTCCACGATTTCGCGGCGTGCTCCGGGACGTGCTCCACTGATGGCATCGCACACTTGCACGATAGGAGCCAGCAGGGTGGTCATCTCCATCTCGTCGTGGTGAGCGCCTATGGCATTGCAGATGTCCGCCTTCTCCTTGTACTTCTCTGCCAGTTTGGCACCGTAGAGAGCGTGGGGCAGTTCGGGTTCCTCATCGGGTACCTTGCCTATGTCATGCAGCAATCCGGCACGCTTGGCCTTCTTGGGGTTCAGTCCCAGTTCGCTTGCCATCACGGCACAGAGGTTGGCAGTCTCGCGGGCATGCTGCAGGAGGTTCTGGCCATAACTGCTGCGGTACTTCATCTTGCCTATGATGCGGATGAGTTCGGGATGCAGGCCATGCACGCCGAGGTCGATAGTGGTGCGCTTGCCTGTCTCTATGATTTCCTCCTCAACCTGCTTCTTCACCTTGGCCACCACCTCTTCGATGCGTGCGGGATGGATTCTGCCATCGGCCACAAGCTGGTGCATGGCCAGTCGGCATATCTCGCGGCGCACGGGGTCAAAGGCGCTAATGACAATGGCCTCGGGCGTGTCATCAACCACTATCTCCACTCCGGTGGCAGCCTCCAGGGCGCGGATGTTACGTCCCTCACGGCCGATGATGCGACCCTTCACCTCATCGTTGTCGATGTGGAACACGGTCACGCTGTTCTCCACAGCAGTTTCAGTGGCAACGCGCTGTATGGTCTGGATGATGATACGCTTGGCTTCCTTGTTCGCCGTCATCTTAGCGTCATCCATTATCTCATTGATGTAAGCCTGGGCGTTGGTCTTTGCCTCGTCCCTAAGAGCCTCCACCAGGCGCTCCTTCGCCTCCTCGGCACTGATACCGGATATCTCTTCCAGCTTGGTGCGTTCCTGCTCCAGCAGGTTGTTCTTGCGCTCATCCAGCTCCTCCTCACGCTTCTGCAGGAGTGCCTGTTGGGTCTCCACGCGCTGGCGCAGCGACTCGGTCTCCTGCTTGCGGCGTGTGAGCTCGTCCTGCTTCTGGTTGAGCGAGAGCTCACGCTGCTTGGCACGGTTCTCGGCCTGCTGTATCTGCTGGTTGCGCTGACGCACCTCCTTCTCCAGTTCGGCCTTCTTGCTGAGGAACTTGTCCTTCACTTCGAGCAGCTTCTTCTGCTTGATGACTTCCGCTTCCTTCTCGGCGGCCTCCTTGGCTTCCCGCGTTAGGGCCGCCCTCTTGGAGGGTATGATGAGGAAGTACCATGCGGCCGTGAGTGCCAAGAAGAGCACCAGTCCAGCCGCCAATCCGATAATTATTTCCATTTGCTAAATACTTTGTTTGTTATTGGGGTCGGTTCGTTATCTCTGTTCACTTTGTCAACCAGCACGCCTCATGCCTCTCATGCGGTGCGTGCCTACTGCTCGGAACTGAGTGCGGACTCCAATTCGCCAATCAGGGGAGCCAGTCGCTCGGCCACAGGAGTGACGTCCAGGGCAAGCTCATTCTGCTTGGCCTGCACAGCCATATCCACCATGGTCATGATGAGATAGATGTTCTCACTCTGACCCGGATACTTGCTCGTGTAGAAGCCGTACTTCTCCTTGATCAACTTTTCGGCCTGCCTGTAGGCATACTCCTGCTCCCTGGGGATGTTCAGCGGTATGCTCATTGTGCCGAAACGGATAGTTATTGATAATGTGTCGCCCATAATGCATTCAATCAGCCTTTAGCATTGCCACACACTGGTCAATGTCTCGCACCATTTTCCTTATTCGCCCACGCAGATCCTTAGTGCTGCTGTCGGCCATGTCAATGTATTTGGCCATCTTGAGATGGTCATACTGCAGTTGGAGCTGCCTGTTCTTCTCCTCCAGGCTGTCTATTTCCTGATGGAGCGCAGCGATTTCCTCCTCCAGGCTTTTCTTTTTGGCCTGGAGTTCCCTATGCTTCAGGATGAGCTGGCGAACCCTTGTCTCCACCCTCATCAGCAGGTCGTTCATCTCTGCATTCATCTGTATAAGTCGCTCCTTAGGTACAAAGTTAGTCCTTTTTTCCGGGCTTCACAAGTTATTCCTCCATGTTTTTGCGCGGTTCCTTCTTCGCCAGCATGACCAAGGTATGCACGTACTCGGTCATCCACTGCTCGCTGTAGCCCAGCATGGACTGGTATTTGCGGATAGAGACACACGCCTTGCGCACGCCTTCATCCTTCCAGTTGTTGCTCGTCAATACCTGGTGCACCTGCTTGGCCACCATCTCGCGCAGAGCCTTGTGGAGGAATGATGGAAGTCGGAATTTCCACTGCATGAGGTTGCTCATGAGCATCATGAGGTCCTGGCTGAAGCCTTGGAAGGCCGCCAGATAGGGTGTCGCGTCCTGAGGCCTGCGGCAGCGATGCTTCAGACTGGCATCTATTTCCTTGAAGAAGCCGTCTGAAATGCCGTAGATATCCTGCATCATGAGGCGGCAGTGCTTCTTCTCCCCCTGCCCCAACTTGTTATTTACGGTGGGTACATGATAGGTCTGCTTGAAGACGCGCAGGTCAGGCAGGGCGGCGAGGTTGCTTATGCCCAACTGTGCGGCGATGCTCGACTGATAATATACGCGAATGAGCAGCATGAAATCCTCCATGCCGCCCACTATGCTATCGGCCTGCTTCTTGCGGCCGAAGAGTTTGCTGAATAATGACATTCTGTATTCTATATTATTATATAAAGGTGTGCCCGCCCTGTGGCAGGCGTTTGCGTCGGGTTGTCAATAAGCGTTCTCCTCCTTATGGAGCAGAGTCTTGAAGAAAGTGGATGCTATGATGCGGACGTCCAACCAGAAGCTCCAGTTCTCCACATACCATATGTCGGCGTACACGCGGTTCTCCATCTGGCTCAGGTAACGCGTCTCCCCACGGAAGCCCTGCACCTGTGCCCAACCCGTGATACCGGGCTTCACCCAGTGGCGCACCATATAGCGGTTCACTATCTTGCGGTATTCTTCGGTGTGCGCAAGCATGTGGGGGCGTGGGCCCACCAGCGACATGTTACCCACGAAGACGTTTATGAACTGTGGCAGCTCATCGATGTTGGCACGGCGCATGAAGTCTCCGAAGGGGAACTTGCGGGGGTCGTTTTCGGTGGCCTGCACCTTGTCGGCATCGGCGTTGACGTGCATGGAGCGGAACTTATAGCAGTAGAACTCCTTTCCATAAAGGCCGTTGCGCTTCTGGCGGAAGAATACGGGTCCCGGGCTCTGGCACTTGATGACAACTGCCACTATGACGTAGATGATGGGGAAGAGCGTCAGCAGGAATATGGTACTCACGACCAAATCCAGAGTACGCTTCATGGCACGGTTGCCGAAGCTGCGCAGAGGTTCCTCACGAGGGGCGAGCACAAAGGAGTTTCCCACCTGAGTGGTGACCATGTGGCGGCGTGTAAGGTTGACATATACAGGCACCATGAAGAAACGAATCATGTTGTTCTCACAGAAAGAGAACAGTGCGCGTGCATCCTCCCTATTAAGCGAAGCCATCGAGCAATACACTGCATCGATGCTGTCGGCGTTCTTCTCCAGATAAGGCAATGCCTGCGAAGGCACACCCTTGAGCTTTACGCCCTCGGGGAGATTCTTCTCAATGTCCGTGGCAAAGAGGCCTTCGATATCCAGTCCGTAGGTTGTAGTCTTCAGGTCAAAATAGAGTTCGCGCATTTCCTCGCCGTTGCCCACCAGCAACACACGCGCCAGGCTGAAGCCGTTGTTGTGTACTTTCTTTATATACCTGAACATTGCGATGCGCTCCACAAGCATCAGCAGGGTGTATATGGCATAGATGCTCAGGAGGTAGCCACGCGGTATGTGGTTTGTCTTGAGCAGAAAGTTGACCACCAGAAACAGGATGAAGTGCATGGTGGTAGTGAGGAACACATTACGAGCTATTCGGTCGGTACCCGTCACGCGGCGCAGTGCGACGGGCGGCAGGAATGCGGCCACCGGCACATAGCAGAGAACCGCGATGACGAGATTGCGCTGTGTTTCAGGCATGGTCACGTAATTCTGCCCCGAGTGCAGGAAGGCGTAATGCGCGAGGAAGAAACCTACACACAGAAGCACTACGTCAATCACGTTGATAAGAAAGCGCGAGGAAATGGAGTCCTCAAAACGTTTACTTTTCATTCTCTGTCCCATATCATTTTTTTGTCATTAGCTTGTGCATATTGGTTCACAATTCTACACAATCCATTGCTGTAATTTGCAATAATCACTTCAATTGGCAAAAATACAAATCTTATTCCATATAAACCCCTTACACAGCCCTAAATTACGTCCCGAGGACAAAATTCCCCCGAAAAACCTTGCAGTATATTATTTATTAGGTACTTTTGTGGTTCGATAGGAAAAGAACACAAATTAGTATTGACCAATCAATTGATATGGCTGAGTTTATAGCAACCGAAGAGAACAGAGAAGAGGAGCAGAGCAGTTTTGACTTTGCCGCTCTGTGGAAGATAGTAGTGCTCTACTGGTATTGGATAGTGCTGTCTGCCATCGTGGCAGTGGGCTGCGCCTTCTGTTACCTGCGTTACACACGTCCAGTATATGCCTCCAGCATGAAGATTCTGGTAAAGGACGAAGACTCGCGCTCACGCATGTACCGAGGCGGGCAGATGGCTCTCGAGAGCATGGGAGTGATATCCAACTCCAATGGCTTCGACAATGAGCTGGAGATTCTGGCCAGCTCCAACATCAGCGGACGCGTGGTGAAGGCGCTGAAACTCTATGTGAGTTACGAGCTGGAGGGCAGTATCAGCAAGCACGAACTCTACAAGAACAACCCCTACATCGTGGATATGCCCGAGAACCAGCTCGATGAACTGGAGTCGGTCATCGCCATGCGTGTGAGCCGCCGCGGCAGCGGACTGCATATCGAGGGCAAGCTCTTCGTACCCAAGGCCAAGGAGCCCATGACCTTTGAGCGTGACGTGAACGCCCTGCCTGGCTCCTTCAGCACCCCCGTGGGCACCGTGACCCTGCAGCGCAATCCAGGTGTGGAGGCAACCAACCGTGATATGTTTGCCACAATCATGCCGCTCGACGTTGCCGCCAAGTCCTATGGGGCACGCCTCACAGCCAGCGCCACCAGCAAGACCACCACTGTGGCCGAGCTGAGATATGTGGACACACAGCCCGCGCGAGCCATTGACTACCTCAACGAACTCTTCAAAAGCTACAATGAGGATGCCAACGAGGACAAGAACGAAGTGGCTCTCAGGACCGAGGACTTCCTCAAGAAACGTATCGATGCCATCCGCACCGAGCTGGACGCTACGGAGAACAGCCTGGAGTCATACAAGAAGAAGAACGAGCTCATCAACCTGACCAACGACGCGAGCAACGCTCTGACCAAGAGCACAGAGTACCAGAAGGAGCAGGTGGAGCTGGAGACACAGCTCAACCTGGTGACTGCCCTGCTCGACTACATGGACGACCCACGCAACGCGCTCAACGTCATCCCCTCCAATCTGGGGCTGAAGGATGCCGACATGAGCAAGATGCTCGACAAGTACAACGACTATGTGCTGCAGCGCAACAGGCTGCTCAAGTCATCGAGCGCCGACAATCCATACGTGAAGCGCATCACTTCGCAGCTCGAGGAGATGTGGCCCAGCATCCGTCTCAGCCTGAAGAACGTGCATGCCAACATCATGACACAGAAGCGTAGTGCCGACAGCCAGTACAGACTCTTCAGCCAGCGCGTGAGCGAGGTGCCCACTCAGGAGCACAACCTGAACAACATCACACGCCAACAGGAGATAAAGGCAGAGCTCTACCTCATGCTTCTGCAGAAGCGCGAGGAGAACTATATCTCACTGGCCAGCACTGCTGCCAAGGCACGCATCATCGATGCTCCGCGCTACGAAGGCAAGGTATCGCCCAAGAGCAAGATAATCATGCTGGGTGCATTCGTCTTCGGACTGGCCTTCCCTGTGGGTCTGGTGTATCTGCTCGGACTGCTCCGATACAAGATTGAGGGCCGCGAGGACGTGGAGAAGCTCACCAAGCTGCCCCTGCTGGCCGACATTCCCCTGGGACCCAAGACACTCGACGGAGAGCACAAACTGGCTGTGCGCGAGAACAGCAACGACCTCATGGAGGAGAGTTTCCGCGGTCTGCGCACCAACCTGCGCTTCGTGCTGGACGACAACGAGCGCATCATAGCCTGCACCAGCTGCATTCCAGGCGAGGGCAAGACATTCATCTCCACCAATCTGGCCATGTCGCTCGCCCTGCTGGGCAAGCGTGTAGTCATCGTGGGACTGGACATCCGCAAGCCACGCTTGGTCAAGCTCTTTGGCCTGCCAGCCGACAAGCGGGGCATCACCACCTTCCTGTCAAGCACCGAGGAGACCTTCGACCTGCTTGACCAGCAGATTATCCACGGAGTGGTCAACCCCAACCTCGACGTCCTGCCTGCCGGTATCATCCCTCCCAACCCGGGTGAACTCATCTCACGCGTGCAGCTCGACAGGGCCATGGACCTGCTTCGCGAGCACTATGACTACGTAATCCTCGACACACCGCCTGTGGGTCTGGTGAGCGACACACTGGCCATCGCCCGCGTGGCCGACATGACACTCATGGTATGCCGAGCCGACTACTCGCCCAAGTCCAACTTCAAGCTCATCAACGAGCTCAAGCAAGACAACAAGATGCCAAAGATATCTCTCGTGCTCAACGGCGTGGATCTCAGGAAGCGCAAGTACGGTTACTACTATGGCTATGGCAAGTACGGCAAGTACGGCAAGTATGGTCACTACGGCAACTACGGCCTGTACGGACACTATGGCAACCGACCCTCACAGGGCGGACACACCGAGAAATAAATGAGAAGACTGCTAATCCTTCTCGCCATTCTCCCTCTGACGGCACAGGCACAGATAGGCCGTCTGGGGGAGAATGTGCGTTATGGGGCCAGCATGAGCGGCATGGCCTCCAGCGGCGACTATGCACCCTTCTGGTTCACAGCCAACCGCTACGGACTGGCCACGCCCAACAACGAGAGCTTCCTCACGCGTGCCTTCATCGGACGCAGCACCACGGCCGACAGCAGCAGGCACTGGCGCATGGGCTACGGAGCCGACTTGGCCGTGGCGGCTGGCATGGACAACCACTTCATCCTGCAGCAACTCTATGCCGAGGTACAATGGAAAGCCCTGCGGCTGAGCGTGGGACAGAAGCAGCGTAAGCTCGAACTGCTCAATGACTCGCTCAGCAGCGGAGCCATGACCACCGGCATCAACACCCGCCCGCTGCCGCAAGTGCGGCTGGAACTGCCCGACTTCTGGGCGGTGCCCGGCACACACCGCTGGCTGGCGCTCAAGGCTCACTTTGCCATGGGAGCCTATACCGACAACGGATGGCAGCGCTCCTCTACGAAGACCCACAGCCTGCCCTACACCAACAACTCACTCTATCACAGCAAGGAGCTACTGCTTCGCATAGGCAACCGGGAGCGCTTCCCGCTCACGCTCACAGGCGGTCTGGAGATGAGCACACAGTTCGGCGGCGAGGGATGGAACATGGGACAGAGGCTCGATGACGGCACTGTACTCTCCTCGCACCGCAAGCTCTTCCACGGCCTGAGCTCCATCTGGCATGCCATCATACCGGGCGGAGGCGACGAGGACGACGGTGATTTTGCCAACGCCGAGGGCAATATGCTGGGCTCATGGCACCTGCGTGCCGACTGGCAGGGCAAGGGATGGAGCGCATCAGCCTACCTGGAGCATTACTTCGAGGACGAGAGCCAGCTCTTCTGGCAGTATGGATGGAAGGACTTCCTGCTGGGAGTGGAGGTCAGCCTGCCGCGTAACCCGATACTCTCTACCGTCCTCTACGAGCATCTGGGCACAATGGACCAGAGCGGCCCAGTGTATCACGACTCCCGCGAAAACCTGCCCGAGCAGATAAGCGCCATCGACGAATACTACAACCACCACGTATATGGAGCCTGGCAACACGCGGGCTACGTGATGGGCAACCCGCTCATCCTCTCGCCCATATACAACAGGGACGGGCGCATATACTGCTATTACAACCGTGTGAACGCCCATCATCTGGGCCTCAAGGGGCAGCCCGCACAGTGGCTGCAGTGGCGCATGCTCTACACCCACCTGCGCACCCTGGGCACCTACCACAATCCCACCATCGACCCCAAGCGGGCCGACTACCTGCTGGCCGAGCTTACCTGGCAGCCGAGCTTCGCTCCTGGGCTGCGCGTGACCGGCTCCTACGGACTGAATGGCGGCACGCTCATCGGGCGCAGCCACGGCGGCATGCTCACCCTGGCCTATCAGGGCCTTATCAAGAAGAAGAAATGATGACTCACCTTACACCCTCACACCTGTGTTCCTTCCTGCCCAGCCGCCTGGCCAAGTGCATGGCGCTGCTGGCCGTATTCGTATGCTGCGGACTGTGTTCCTGCGAGAACAAGCGTGACCAGAACGGTGACCTGGGCGGCATGTGGCAGCTGCTCGAATGGCGCAACGCGCAAAACCAGGTGGTGAAGGACAAGTACAGCCGCATCTTCTACAGCATACAACTGAAGCTCATCCGCCTTCGCAACCACAACCTGGACCGCGGCGACTACTATCAGTGCTACTTCCGCCACACCCCCGACAGCCTCATCATCTACCGCCCTACGCTCTATTCGGCCAAGGACAGTCTGGTGAGCATGTCGGACATTGCACGCTACGGTGTGCCCTCCGACGGTGCTTTCCGCATACAGGTGCTCAATTCGAGCCGGATGGTACTCACCAGCAGCGACACGCTCACGCTGGTATTCAGGAAATACTGACACGCTTGGGGCTAATTATGAATGCAGAACCGGGTAATTATGAATGTTGAATTATGAATTTTGAATTGGGCTTTGTGGTAATTATGAATGCTGAATTTTGAATTAAGAATTGGGCTTTGTGGTAATTATGAATGCTGAATTTTGAATTAAGAATTAGGCTTTGTGGTAATTATGAATGCTGAATTTTGAATTAAGAATTGGGCTGGCGCGATGTAGGCATTGCACCTCTGGCCATCACGCAGCATTTTTCACTTTTCACTTTGCACTTTTAACTTCCCGAAGGGACACTTTTCACTTCCCGAAGGGACTGCTTTTCACTTCCCGCAGGGACCACGGTGCGATGGCTGGTGCAGCACGCTGCGTGGGCACATGCACCGCGCTGCGGTTTCCAGGCGAGCGTTCCCCGTTATTGTACAAGGCGGCATCTGTCGGGAAGCATAGCATTCCTCCACAGCCGTTCCACCCCGCAGCAGGCCCTGGGAAGGCACGCCCACAAGTACAGCTTTGCGCCTTGTATTTCCCAGCGGCATACAGCCCCTGCCCAGCCTCAGCCCCCCCCTGAAAAGGGAGCAGAAACGCTCCTGCCATACAAGAAAGCAGGCGGTGCGGACATCGCCGGGGACATCCGCACCGCCTGGTGCTATAGTGTGAAGGGAAGTTCTGCTATGAGAACTTGGTATCGTTGTGCATGCGACGCATGGCAGCCACATCGCTGCGCGGGCATATCATAAGTATTTCACCCTGCTCGGCCACCACATAGTCCTGCAGACCCTTGATGACTGCGGTGCGTCCCTCAGGCAGGCGCACCACATTGTTGTGGCACTCATACAGGTAGGCAGGAGTGTGCAGCAGGACGTTGCCATCGGCATCGGCAGGGGCATCATCATAGAGGCTCGCCCAGGTGCCTATATCTGTCCATCCAAAATGAGCCTGCTGTACGAAGACCTGGTTGCTGCGCTCGAGGATGCTCACATCCACACCCAAATTGGGCAGCGACGTGAAGAACTCGGGCACAAGGCGCGGATTGGCACTCTCTGCTTCGGCCATCATGCGGGGTATCTCCATCTGATACTCGGGCACGAGCTGGTATAGGTTGCTCAGCATGACATCTACATGATAGGTGAGCAGGCCGGTGTTCCACAGGAAATTGCCCTCCTGCACGAAGATGTTGGCAAAGTTGGCGTCGGGTTTCTCCGTAAAGGACTTCACGGCGAAGATGCCTGGAGCTATCTGCTTGTCCTCGTCTGACTGTATGTAGCCGTAGCCTGTCTCGGGGCGCGTGGGCGCAATGCCCGTGATGACGATGCCCTCCTTGCGTACAGCGAAGCCGAGTGCATCGGTCATGTCATGCTGGAACTGCGGTTCGTTGAGGATGAGTTGGTCGGCAGGTGTGACCAGCAGGCAGGCCTGTGGGTCGCGCTTGGCCACCACCACGGTGCTCCATGCCACCGATGCCAGAGTGCCGCGTCGGATGGGTTCCTCGAGTATGTGCTCGTCATCAATCTGCGGCAGCTGCTCATATACCAGCGGCAGATAATCGACATTGGTCGATACATAGATGTGGTCGAGAGGCATGAATTGTGACACGCGGTCGAAGGTCTGCTGCAGGAGCGAGCGGCCTGTGCCGAAGAAGTCAATAAACTGCTTGGGCCTGTGGGAGCGGCTCACCGGCCACAGGCG
>ERZ780141.1353-NODE-1353-length-14593-cov-3.115215_pt1 | contig 14593 bp, 8 predicted proteins | sample MGYA00433080_ERZ780141 | MGnify/ENA primary metagenome ERZ780141 (study PRJEB29588, sample SAMEA2154047) | human gut metagenome | biome: human gut; feature: human-associated habitat; material: faeces | place: Denmark | collected 2008/2010 ... | reverse complement strand
CATCATTGCAAAGCAGAGTACGTATGTGGATACGGTTTCCGGTGCAACATACAGTTCAAGAGGAATCATGAATGCAGTAAACGCAGGAGTATCAGTATGCTTATGCAGCGCTGAGCTTGACATGGGTGCATTTGATACCGTATCGAGAGCAACCACCAATCACGGACTGCACAGGGGAAGTTATCAGTGTACGTCAGAAATTACAAAAAAAGATGGTACAAAGCTCAAAGTGGCATATTATACAGGAGCAGCCACCGGTGTGCTGACGAACGGAGAGACTTTTTCCTATGATAAAAATGAGATTGAAAGCTATGTGGTAACAGGACTTAAATATGTTCCAGTCAAAGTAAAAACTGAAGATTATGAAGCTTTTAAAGCAGCATATACCGTAGTGGAAAATGGCAGTACTTTATCCGGTGGATTTTCGGAGGGAAATCTGAAAAACTATACGGATCTGGTTGCAGAAGTAACAGAAAACACCAATGGTCTAAAAACAGTTACCCAAAATGAGGACGGAAGTTTTTCGTTTGCTGCGAGAGTAAACAATGGAACGGATTCCGGAATCAAGGACGCTGCATTAAAAACAGCAGAGAATATTACAACAACGGTAAAAGAGGCAAACGGTTCTTACGGAGAATTTCTTCGAGAGCCATACATTGCGTCAGATGTCCGCGGCCTTCACCTTGTACGATAAAGATATATTTCATGAGGCTGATTGCATAGGTTGAACGGTTAATTGATCTTTTCCCTGAAGCTCGTCCATTTCTACATCCGTATAATACAGGATGCTCCAGTTTCCATTTTCATCTTCAGCCAGAGCCGACATGGTTTCTACCCAGTCGCCTGAATTCAGATAATGGATCTTGCCATAATAACAATTATCCGGATGGTGTATATGTCCGCAAATAATGCCGTCGTACTTACGGGCCAGAGCAAAATCAGACAAAGTCTTCTCGAAATCCGAAATATATGAGACGGCCGATTTGACTTTCTGCTTGATCCGTTGCGAAAGAGAGAAATAAGGTTTTCCTTTCCAGGCACGGTATTTGTTATACCAGCCGTTGAACCAAAGCAGGAATGTATAGCCCATATCGCCCAAAAGAGCCAGCCATTTCATCTGGGTGGTTACCCGGTCAAATATATCGCCATGAGTAACAAAGTACACTTTATCACCACTCTTCAGTACATAATCTTTGACAATCTGGATATTGGCAAAGCGGATCGGTGCCAGATTATCCAAGAAGTCGTCGTGATTTCCTCTCACGTAAATCACCTCTGTACCGCAATTCTCCATCAGTTTCATGATGATCTTGAAGAATTGTGTATGTGCCGGCTGCCATTTCCGAGTTCCGTTTTTCTTCATGTGCCAGCCATCAATGATATCTCCGTTCAGGATGAGTTTATCACAGTTCACCGAACGAAGCAATTGGCTAACTTCCTCGACTTTCGAGTGAGTTGTTCCCAAATGAATGTCCGAAAGGACAATTGTGCGGTAATGCTTTCGTAAATACATCAGCTTTTTGATTGTTTTACACAAAAGTAGCGGGCGTATATTACGAGGCTGTGTGCTTAGTGTGACAATCTGTTTACAGATTTCTTATATAACATTCCACCTTTATTTCCTAATCTGCCGACAGGAGGCGCAGCACGCTACGCCTCTACTATCTTCCGAACAGAATCTTGAAACCACGATCCACAAACGGATTGATAAATACGCTTTTTCTCATAGAAAAGGTCTTTTTAATGTGTTTTGTCCCAATAGCGGGTTATGCAAATTTAGAAATAAATAAGAAATAAGCAAGTAAAAATAAGAATTCATTTCCACAAAGCACCCTATCACCAAAAAGCCGGCGTCTTTTCATCAAAAGCCGGCGTAAATTGATAAATTCCCGGCGTGTTTTGATCAAAACATAGGCATGAATTTTGGAAGAAGATGCCTACCTCTTTCTACAAAGCAAACGAGAACCGTCAACAATCCTCGTTAGATTGATTTCCGATTCTCGTTTATATATCTACAGGCTCTCCCTCGGAGCCTGTATCACTCTTTAAATAAGTTCAAGCTTAGAGCTGTATCATTATTCCATCTGGAACTTCTTGCTCACTTTAATCAAGTTGCATGCGAAGTTTACCACGTTGATGGTCTCATGCAACATATTCAAATAAACCATGCTGACCTTGGTACTGCCGGACTGTCCCTGAATACGTTTCAGTTCTTCCTTCTTCAACTGCGTCAGACCAACAACCAGCTGATTGGATTCATCGACCAACGAAGGCATGATTTCATAGTTGTTTTTCTCGATCATCTCCGCACAACGGTTCAAGTAGCTGATTACACGGTTGTCCATACCGGTAAAATCTTTCTTCTGAATCTCATCCAGCGGATTGAAGTTATTGTCGATATGCTGCTTGCAAGGCTCTACCAGACGACGGATACTATAGACAATTTCACTGGCAAAGTCGTTACTCTGATAGTAATACAAACCTTTATCGATAGCGATATCACGATCCAGCTGAGTGACCCCGAGCGTACCAACACGTTTTACTTGCTTCAGATGTTCTTTCTTTTCTTCAATAGAAGCCATCACGTGGCGAAGCTCTTTCAGGTTCTCATGTGTAAAGCCTTCAACAGCGGCACTCAAAGCCTGAGCGGCGAATTGCAGATCGTTCTTCAACTCTTCACGGCTATGCTGACGGAACAGGTTCAGCGCTTCAATCGGATTGCTGGCTGTACGCAATTTGGCTACCGTTGTATTAACTTCATCCTGCATGGCTTCTTTATGCTTTTTCTTCTTGTAAATAATCTGACTTCTAATCAACGAATAGACAGCCAATGCAATCATTACCAAGATAGCCGGAGCACCACCCAAATAAATAATCATGGTAACGATGAAACAGATAGAGAAGGCGGCTCCAGCGGTGATGAACCAACCACCAATTACTGACAATACGCCGGTAATACGGAATACGGCACTTTCACGACCCCACGCACGGTCAGCCAAAGAAGAACCCATTGCCACCATGAAGGCTACATAAGTAGTTGACAATGGCAATTTCAACGAAGTACCTACGGCTATCAGCAAACCAGAGAGAACCACATTAACGGAAGCTCTGACCAAATCGAAACTGGCTTTATCTTCCAAAATGATTTCCTGGTTATTAAAACGACGGTCAATCCAGTTCTTGACCGGAACAGGAACCACGTTCATGATGGTGGCAGAAGCATTACTGCAGACACGTACCAACACACGGGCTACCGGTGATGTACCGAAATTCTCATCACCATCCGACTGACGGGCCAAATCGACCGAAGTCTTTACAACATTATGTGCTTTCTTAGAAGTCAACAGGGCAATCACCATTATTACACCTGAACCCACAAGGAAATACCATGGAGTCTTGGCCGAACCCTGCAAAGAAGTCATCAGGAAGGTATCTGGCGTAGTTGTTCCGTTTTGTGCCAAGAAATCCGTATAAGCTGAATAACCGGCCAAAGGCACACCGATGAAGTTAACCAAGTCGTTGCCCGCAAAAGCTAAAGCCAAAGCGAAAGTACCCATCAATACAATTACTTTAAATACATTGACTTTCAGCCAGTGCAATACCTGCATCAGAACAGTAAATCCGATGAAGCAATACAATACCAGTTTCCCTGTATGTGAGAAAATATAATCAGCTACCGGACCTGCCAGGAACGGACTTGACTTCAACCCTTTGAAAAGCATGAAATAAACGATGGCCGTAGCAGCGAGTCCACCAAACAGACCAATGAAATACTTGGCCGTCTTCCGGTAATTAAAGGTAAAAATCAGACGGGAAATATATTGGACGATTGCACCGAAGATAAAGGCTATGGCCACTGAGGTAAAGATACCTAAGATAACGGTCAATGCTTTATCCGTATTCATCAAATCACCAATATGCAGGATGTTTTCCGTATCGTTGGCAATCTTTACAAGAGAGTAGGCTACGGTACCACCTAACAATTCAAAGACCAGAGAAACCGTTGTGGATGTCGGCATTCCCAACGAATTAAAGATATCCAAAATCACCACATCCGTCAGCATTACTGCTACCAGAATGCACATGATCTCAGAGAAATAGAAATACTGGGGCTGGTAAATACCATGCCGCGCAATATCCATCATTCCATTCGATAAAGCCGCTCCCACCAGAATACCTGTGGCTGCAACAATCATGATAACACGAAAAGATGCAGCTTTTGAACCAATCGAAGCGTTTAGGAAGTTTACCGCATCATTACTGACACCGACCGACAAGTCAAATATCGCCAGTACTGCCAGGAAAATAACCAAAAACAGATAGAATGTTTCCATAAAGAATTAAATGTATATTTTTCTGGTTGCAAAGTTCTTAATTACCTGTTTCAATAAGATGTCACAGATATTACAAAACTATTACAAGGAAAAAGCTTATTAGCTTCCCGGCAGTTAAGGCTAAATAAATCAATGTTGAGGGATAGTGTGTAAAGCAGGAGAAAGTATGAATCATATAACAAGAGAGGGCGTACCTGTCCGGCACGCCCTCCATCTGTCAGAAGCTCTTAATCAAGAGCTGTTATTTCAAAGATGTGACTGGTTGTCTGGCGGGCAGAGAACACCCGGACCCCAACCTTCATCAGGTAATCACCCGAATACGTTTGTCCGTTAATAACAGCCTTCGACTCTGTATCCGGCATCAGGTTGATTTCCTCAATCTTATACATCTTGTCAGGATCCAGTCCTTGCAACTGAACCGCATAAGTACTTTCAGCGAACCGCGGATGAATGTCATAAGCATACAGAATAGCTTTCTTCTGATTATCACCCACATGCATAACCGCCATGTGTTCCGTATCATAAGGTGAGACCAGACGATAGAAGTCGCCATTGAGGATAATCGGTTTCAAACGATGATACGTAGCAACAGCTTCCTGGCAGAAAGTCAGTTCGTCAGCGTTGAGGTCTTTCAAGCCGATATCGAAGCCCATCTTGCACATCATAGCCACATCAACACGGAACTTCACCGAAGTATTCTTGTTCCAGCTGGTTACATGTGCACAGATTGCCTTGGATGGGAAGAATTGTGAGAATCCCCACTGAATGAACAACCGCTCAACCGGATCGGTATTATCGCTTGCCCAGAACTCAGTAAAATACTTCAAGGCTCCATAGTCACAACGACCGCCGCCGCCCGAGCAGAGCATCATCGGTACAGCCGGATATTTCGCTCTGATCCGATCGAGGACATTATAAAATCCTCGCACATAATCCACATAAAGCTGTTCTTGTTTATCTTTCAAATATGGAGAATAAATATTGGTAATCGGACTGTTGCAATCCCATTTAAAGAAGGCAATTTCCGGATTCTCCGTCAGCAGATTATCAACCACTCCAAATACAAAATCTTGAACTTCCGGATTAGCCAGATCGAGAACCAGCTGGTTCCGGTAATAATAGGTCTCCCGATTCGGCAGACGGATAATCCAATCCGGATGCTTTTGTGCCAGATTACTCTTCGGATTAACCATCTCCGGCTCAATCCAGATACCGAACTTGACTCCGGCCTTTTTTGCTTCCTTCACCAGATACGGAATACCGTCGGGCAATTTGCTCTTCATTACCTGCCAGTCTCCCAAGCCTGCATGATCATCGTTGCGGGGGAATTCATTTCCAAACCAACCGTCATCCAAAAGGAACAGATTTACGCCCAATGACTTGGCTTCAGTCATCAGAGTACTGAGTTTCTCCTGATCAAAATTAAAGTATGTATTCTCCCAGTTGTTCAACAATGTCAACCGGTCGCCTTTTCCATCATATAACTGATAATTTCTGGCCCACTGGTGCAGATTGCGACTGGCTTTTCCTTTTCCTTCCTCACTGCGGGTAAAGATAAACTCTGGAGTCGTAAATGTCTTGCCTGCTTCCAGTTCATAATGCGAAGCATACGGATTAATACCCGAAATCACACGCAGATTCCCGACATTATCCACTTCGAAAGTAAAGCGGAAATTACCGGTCCAGCCGATGGTGCCTAAAACGACTTCTCCCTGATGTTCCTCAGCAGGTTGTCCTAAACCAAGCTCGAAGAAAGGATATACATGCATGGCTGCCCGTGTTCCTAATTTCGTATCCAAGATTTTCTTACCATACTGCAGCTGCTGGGTCGTCATATTCATTTCCTTCGCCCAGTCACCATTAAACTCTGTCAGGTAATAGGCCGGACGCTCAAAATAAATGATAGATGACGCATAGCGATGAAGGCGGATCGGTTTCTTTTCCTGATGAGAAATTTCTGTCCAAGTCTTGATCACATTTTCTTTCTTGTAAGCTACATAATGCATCACCACCTGCAGCGGATACTGATCATCTTTCAGTCGGATGATGGTTTCCGTCGCATTGCTGTCGATTGCTTTCTGTTCAGAAGAGACATACGTGAGGATGGTACTCATGTTCCCATCAGCATGGGTAATACCCAAAGCCGGCTCAAAGAAATCTTCGGCTCCTGAAGTCATGTAAATCTCCCAGCCTTTCTTTCCGGCACTACCATCAGATCCTCCTTTAGCAAAGGCAGAAAGATGTTTCAGATCACTTTCATGCAACAAAGCCGGCCCTAAATAAGCCTGATATAACCGCCCGTTTGGAGCCTGTTTATAAATCAAATCCGTTTCGTCGGTAGAAATACGGATGAGTGCACCGTCTGTACTAGTCTGGGCAGACATATGCCAGCTACCCATCAGCATGACGAGCCATAAAAACAAATACTTTTTCATGATATTGTACAGATTAATCATTTATACGTCAAAATTACACAAAAAAACTCATACCTGCCTTCTGTTTTTTGTTCTTCCTCTTATTCTAGCAAGGTAAAACGAAATGAAAGCTAAGTATGAGTCTTTCCGAACCGGCACGACCTGCCTCTTCACCCAAGAACAGGCAGGTTGTACCTCAAAGTTATAGAATTATTCCATTCCCGGGTTCTGAATAATAGCTGTATTTCTATTAATTTCATCTCGCTTAATAGGAGCAAAATACAACTTATCCGTCCACTTTCTGGTTTCACGATAAGTCAGATCGGTAACGAAGTACTGATAATCCCATGTCTCAGCATCCTGAACATACGGTGCAGAAGCCGTCTTTCCAGGTTTCAGACGAGCTACCACAGCAATACCAGTCAACGGTTTCGACATCACCTGAGGAGCAATCATCCAACGTCTGATATCATAATAACGAGAATCTTCATAAGCCAATTCTGAACGGCGTTCCAAACGCAAGAATTCACGCAGATTATCCTGATTGAAAGCCTGGTTACGAACAGCCAAGGTTGCTTTTGTATCTGGGCGTCCGATACGGGCACGTAATGCATCCAGATACTGAGTGGCTTCATCCAGTCTGTTTAATTCGATACAAGATTCAGCTGCAATCAAGTACATTTCAGCCAGACGAATAAACGGATATGGACAAGTCTGGAACATAGATTCAGATGCTTCAAATGAAGTATCGATCAGTTTCTTTTCCAAATAGCCTGTAAAAGAGCCATTCCAGTCTTCAACAGCCGAGCGACGTGTGTCAACGCCATTAACACCCATGAAAGAAATAGTCTTGGTCGGGTTACCAGATGCGTCAAAAGCGACCTGAGCTTCTACAGCACTACCTCCACTTGACAATTCATAGAATCCCATCTGCAAGGTTCCTAAAGGAGTTGGATCAAACACCTGCGAATCAGATGGACGAGCTCTACCCCATTCAGCACCGTCATAACCGATTGTAGCATAAAAACGCGGTTCGCGATTCAAATACGGGTTTACCGTTGTCGTTTCACCTGCAGTCCGCATAGCCGGATTCAAAGAACCATCTTCCATTTCGAAAGACATCACCAAATCATTAGACGGAGTCACACCAGCCCAATTATGATACCCGTTAGGACCATGGCAGAGAGCAGCTCTGTTTCTGACATTATTATCTGCATTCTGAGACTTATTAACAAACTGTTTCGTGAAAATCAATTCCGAATTGTTTGTTGTAGCAATTTCATGAAACTTATCAGCTATTTCCTTCACTGTTCCTGCATTACAGTCAACCAAAGAATATAGGCCACTGTTAATAACTTCTTTCGCATAAGTCAAAGCAGATTCATACAAAGCAGTACGGTCGCCGTCATATTGGTTGCAAGCCAGCGTATTGACTGTACGGTCAGCATACAACGGGCTGGCCAAGTGCAGACACATACGTGCCTTCAGGGCGATTGCTGCTCCCTTTGTTGCTCGGCCAAGATCTGCTGAAGAGACAGTTTCTGGCAAAAGCTCTATTGCCTTATCCAGATCCGACAGTATAAATTCCAGACATTCTTTGACACTGCTTCGTGGCAACGACAAGGTAGAAGCTTCTTCAATCGTATAAACTTTGTCGACAATAGGTACACCGCCGAAACCTCTTACCAGCTCAGAATACATATAAGCTCTTAAGAAATACGTTTCGCCTTTCAGCATATTCAGATCATACCCTACTTTTTCGGGAACATTATCAATATTCTGTAAAATCAGGTTGGCACGATAGATTCCCTTATAACTGTTTGTCCATTTGAAAGGACAGTTGTCATCGTCATACCACTGCAGGTCGCTACCTGAAATAGCCGATTCATTGATAGCCTTCACACCGTAGTTGTGTGTAAAATAAGCATCATCGGTCAGCGCCGTAGTACTAACTTCATCTGCTCCATGTTTAATATAAGCATAAACATCATTCACAACAGCCTGAACCAGTCCGGCATCAGACCATACGGTTGCTTCATCATATTGATCCTCTGGCGTCAGATCCATAAAATCTGAACAAGAAGTCAGTGCAACAGACATTATGAAGCTTAATGAAAGCGTGCTGTATAATTTTTTTACTAACTTTCTCATAAATATCATGTATTAGAATGTCGCTTGAATACCAAAATTAATAATTCGTCTCAAAGGATATGCTTCCAAGTTGATGTCTCGCTGTTCCGGATCGGCATCTTTAACACCATCAATACAGAACACATTGGTTGCATTTGAATAAATTCTCAGTTTACTCAATCCGATCTTCTGCAATACATCATTGTGGAATGTATATCCCAACTCAATGTTCTTCAAACGCAAATAATTGGCATTGCGCAGGAAATACGTATTTCGGTTGGTAATCCAGTACTGATTTTCTCGTTCATAAGTACGAGGACCTGTAGCATCCGGATTTTCCGGAGTCCAGCGTTTATCATAATAACTCTTCAAGAAGTTACCGATCGTACCAGACCAGGTCTGAATATAAACCTGACCTCCCGTAGCTCCTTGGAACAAGGCCATCAAGTCCCATCCTTTCCAGTTCAAACCTAAAGTTAAACCACCCACAAACCGAGGTTCCTGGTTCTTGTCTGAACGAACACGGTCGTCAGCGTCAATCTTACCATCATTATTGACATCTTTAAAGCGGATATCACCCGGCTGAGCTCCTTCCCAATGTGGATAAGCATCTACTTCTGACTGATCACGGAAAATACCGTCGGCTATATAATACAATTCTGTATCAACCGGCATGCCTGTAGAAACCTGATAAGAAGGAACACCTGGTGTTTCATCCCAGAACAGGATTTCATTCTTGGCATAGGTCATATTAAATGAAGCCGAATACTCTACTTCTCCAATCTTATCGTTCCAGCCCAACAACATTTCAAAACCACGGTTCTTCATCTTACCGATGTTTTCACGAGGCAGGGTAATACCTGTGATTTCTGGCAAAGAGGCATTTCTCGAAATCAACATATTGGTACGTTTGTGATAGAATATATCACCTTCCAAGCTCAAGCGGTTATTGAGGAATTTGAAATCCAAACCGACATCATAGGTTGTTCCTACTTCCCAGGTAATATCCGGGTTCGGGGTACGTGTCGGATACAAACGCTTGTATTCAACGCCGCCAAACACACTTCCTGCAGTATTGAAACCGTAGGTATTCAGATACTGGATAGAGCGGTCATAATTACCGTCGGCATCCAACAGTGCATCATTACCTGTTTGAGAAACAGAACCTCTCAACTTGAAATAATTGATAAAGCCGACATTCTCTTTCCACCAGTTTTCTTCAGATACACGCCATGCAGCTGATACGCCCGGGAAGAAACCATAACGCTTGTTTTTCGGGAAACGGTAGGAACCATCGACACGCCATACAAATTCGAACAAATAGCGTTCCAGATAGTTGTATGATACACGACCGAAATAATTCAGACGAGATTCATTCCACGAATATCCATTTGCCTGAATGCCTTCCTCTCCACCTAAATTCAATTCCGGTTTCGTATCTGAAATAAATCCTTTACGGAAAGCATATGTTTCTTCATAATGTTTCTTCTGAGCTTCCACACCGAATGTTACGCCTATCGTATGCTGACCAAATGTGCGATTGTAATCTGCCATCAAGTTGGTCATCCAGTCGGTCTGTTCAATATGCTTACGTTCCAACTGAGGAGATTCCAGCCAACGCTTGGCACCGCTCAAACCCGAGCTGTCATAATGAACACCGTCCCATGAATACAGATAAACGGGGCGTTCAAATTTATGGCGGTTCTGGAAATGAACGTCATATGAAGCATTACCACGCAAAGAAAGACCTTCTACCCAAGGAATTTTGATATTAACAGAAGCATTATTCTGAACGTAATAATCTTTATAATGGTCCTTACCAGCCAAGTCAGTACAAGTTACGGCCGGGTTATCACCACGTTCCAAGTCCGGACCTGGTTCTCCTGTCGGCCAGAATGCTACCTGAGTCGGCTTACCACGACGGATTCCGGAGAAGATACTGGAAGCCGCTTTTGCCGGATAATTTGTATTTTCAAAACGAGCTGTCGAACCGAACTGGAAATTCACGTACTGACTGGTCTTAATATCCAAATTGGTTCGGATACTGTACTGATCATAGCGGTTCTGTGAATTTTTATACAGACCATCTTCACCGTTAGCAGCTAAGTTGACGTAATATTTAATGATATCCGTACCGCCACTGACACCTACATCAGCTCTGTAGACCGGAGACGCGTTCTTCAATACGGTATCAAACCAATCGGTATCCGGGTGCCCCCACGGATCTTCTCCTGTTTGGAACAATCTCAAATCCTCATCCGACCAAGTACCCGGATTGATTTCATTCACCATCGTTGCGTATTCAAAGGCATTACACATCTCTGGCAAACGGCTTGGCTGAGAGAAACCGGCACTGGCATTAAATGAAACCGTCGGTTTACCTTCTTTCCCTCGCTTGGTAGTAATCAAGATAACACCATTCGCTGCACGCGCACCGTAAATGGCTGCTGAAGCGTCTTTCAACACAGACATTGATTCTATTTCATTCGGATTCAAGCGGTTCATACCACCACCTCTATCAGGAATACCATCAATAACGATCAACGGGTCTTTACTTCCCAATGAGTTAGTACCACGGATACGGATGGTAGTACCTCCACCACCCGGTTCATCAGCTGTCTGGAAACCGATAACACCCGGCATACGTCCTACCATGGCATTTGTCAAGTTGGATGTAGGAGAAGCTTTCAGTTCTTCACCGGTCACACTGGCTACAGAACCGGTAACGGTTACTTTTTTCTGTACACCGTAACCTACGACTACCACTTCTTCCAGTTTTTCAGAATCTTCCGATAAAGTAATGTTGAATTCTGTTTTTGAACCGACCGGCATTTCTATGGATTTGTAACCAATATAAGAAATCTGCAAAACAGCATCTGCCGGAACATCCGGAATTACAAACTTACCGTCCATATCGGTAATAGAACCCAGTGTTGTACCCTTGATGATCACATTCGCCCCGATAATAGGCATACCTGTCTGATCAACGATCACACCCGAAATCATCTTTCCCTGCTGGGTAATTCCGGCCATAGTCCTATCAGAACTAAATCCACCTGCCTGAACACTTACGACCGACAATGCCGGCAGCAACAGGCACAAGGTAGAAATCCTCGCGATTTTACCTGAATTAAATAAAGGTTGACATTTGTTTTTCATATAATACTATTTATTAGAATAAGGAAAATAATATTAAAATCTCTCTTCAACTTTCAAGTTCTTAGCATTAGCAACAGTTAACAATTCTCACAATTTCACCACCAATCTGACATATATTTTGTCTTTAAAATCACACTCTTTCTGGAATCATTCAAGCCTCTCCCAACTTTTCTACTGATCAAACAAATAGAAAATAACACGCTACACCTACTTAACTTACTTCCATATCCTACAAAATGACAAAATATATCAAGATCATCTCTAACTTGCATTCTTGCTATGTCGATTGCAAATATATGGATATTTTTTACATTTCAAAAGGGAAATAACACTTTGTATAAAAATATTTTTTATCGTAAAATTTATATCACAGTCTTATTCTTTTTAAACTTGTTTAATATAGTTGATATTCAGTGTACAACAAACAAATATCCATAATTTAATTCCTTTAATCCTACCACTCTGATAACTGATAATCCTCACGAGAATCGAAATTGATTCTCATATGAATCAAAAATGCTTCTATCGAGAAACGATGAGAGAAAAGCTATGACCTTATTTTCCAAAACTCCGCCGATTTTTTCTAAAAGAAGAACTGGAAAAATATAATTCTGATAGAACTGGCCACAAATCCACATCAAAGATGAGATAAATAAAAACGAGTGTGAAGATTTTTTCGTACTTTTGCCCTATAAAATCCTAACAATGCGAAAAATTCATTTGATTTCAATTACGGATCCCCTCGTTTTAGAGCTGGCAAGTGCTATCCACGACAAAGGATATGAGGTCAGTGTTTCCGGTGCTGAAATTCCTTTGGAAATGGCGGAAGAACTGGAACAGGACGAGATTACCAGCTTTGGTAACGGATGGTTTCCGGATAAATTGACGAAGAATACATATTCGGTTGTCTTGGGCAGCAAAGTAACTCAGGACAATCCGGAATTTAAGCGCGCGAAAGAGTTGGGGCTGTTAATCCAATCGATACCGGAATTTATATATCAGCGCACAAAGTCAAAAACAAGAGTGGTCATCGCCGGCAGCCGTGGCCGGAAAATTATCATCGCTATGATGGCGGCAGCCCTACGCAGGCAGAAGTTGGCATTCGACTATGCCACGACCAGCGAAATCCCAGGGCTGAACAAGCACCTTCATTTCAGCTACGAAGCCCGTATTGCCCTGATTGAAGGTGATGAGCACATCACTTCGGTCATCGAAAAACGTTCTCAGCTCGAATTTTACCGCCCGCATATTGCTGTCATGACCAACCTCAACTGGGATTCGTCTCAGGATCATGACACGCCGGAAGCATATATGTCGACTTACCGGTGTTTCTCGACGTCGATCGAGCGAGAAGGCAAGCTGATTTACTACGGAGGTGATCCGGTAATCGGAGAACTGGTCAAAGACATCCGGAATGATATTACAGCTATTCCGTTCGAAGAACATCCGGTCGTGGAAGAGGACGGGCAGGTTTATCTCGATACCCGATACGGTAAATATCCGATCCGTGTATTGAACCGTCATTTCCTCATCAACATCAATGCTGCCCGTCTGGCCTGCCGCCAGTTGGGTATTAAGGATGCGGATTTCTACCAGGCGGTGTCAGAGTTTACATTATCGTTATCAGTATGATTATTGCCAGACAAAAAAGAAAAGAAAATATATGTGAATACCTGCTTTATATGTGGCAGGTAGAAGACCTGATCCGTGCCAATCATTTCGATATGGACGAGATCCGGAAAAATGTCATTTCCCGGTACGATCAGCCTGACGAGGTGAAAGAAGAAATTGCCCGTTGGTATGAAGAGTTGATTGACATGATGCGAAGCGAGGGAGTCAAGGAATCCGGTCACATCCAGTTGAACAAGAATGTGATCATCGCCCTGACGGACCTGCATCTGCGCCTGTTGAAGTCGCCGAAGGAGATGATTTACGGAGCAGCCTACTACAAGACACTTCCGTATATCGTACAGCTACGGGCCAAATCGGGTGGGAACGACGTGCCTGAGCTGGAAACCTGCTTTACGGCCGTGTACGGTTATCTGATGCTGCGGATGCAAGGGAAAGAAATCAGTCCCGAGACAATGGAAGGATTGAAACAGATCAGCTCATTCTTAGCGCTTTTAGCCGATAAATACAGGGCTGATATGAACGGAGAACTCGAATTAGAAGATGAATAAAGATATGAAAACAGTGCTGGTAACCGGAGCAAACGGACAGTTAGGTACATCTATCCACCACCTTTCCGCCTCCTACAACCGCTTTCAGTTCCTTTTTACCGATGTGGATTCGCTGGATATCTGCAAGGCTGAAAGCGTGGATGCCTTTATCCAGGCACATCCGGTAGATTATATTGTAAACTGTGCGGCGTATACGGCTGTTGATAAAGCAGAAGAGAATCCGGAGCTCTGCGAGCAGATCAACCGGGATGCCGTAATCAATCTGGCCCAGGCTGCCCAAAGCTGTGGAGCCAAGGTACTGCATGTATCGACCGATTACGTATTCGACGGTACTGCCTGCGTACCTTATCAGGAAACAGACACGCCCCATCCACAG
>ERZ780141.1338-NODE-1338-length-14652-cov-2.948757_pt1 | contig 14652 bp, 13 predicted proteins | sample MGYA00433080_ERZ780141 | MGnify/ENA primary metagenome ERZ780141 (study PRJEB29588, sample SAMEA2154047) | human gut metagenome | biome: human gut; feature: human-associated habitat; material: faeces | place: Denmark | collected 2008/2010 ... | reverse complement strand
CGGCGGCTTTGGCCTCCTGCGTGGAGGATGATTCGCTTGTTCGCTGCCAGCCAGGGAATCACTTGCCTGTTAGGGACCTCTCTACTCTCGGGGGCGATTGCAGAACTATCTGTATCATGCCGGTAGCTTTGTTCCAGCAGCCAGGCTGTTCCGCCGCCGGAACCGACTTTTGTCCCAGAGGGATCAGATGTACAGAACCATTCGTTCGGGTCTGCGTGTTCAATATTATGGAAGCTTCCTACCAGATTGGCAGGAAGTGACAATAATTTTTTGATCATATGCTTGGAGAAAAGGCGGTATGGATATTTCTATCGGACTAAATGGGGAACTGATTCCCAGAGTTTAGAAAAGTAACGTAGACTTAGCCTTAATGCATTGTTTTTAATTCCGTGATTCCGGAATGCTCTCAAATGTTCTCGCATAATTGTCACTCTATTTGCAAGGGAGGCCGTGCTGGCTCCACCTGTTCGCATGGTGACAAAATCCATGTCGAGATATTGTGTTTTTATGCGGTGAATATAAATGTAACGTAAGAGAGATTCGAAATCTGCGGCAATTTTATATTGGATATCGAACTTCCCGAATCGATCGTATACCTCTTTTTTGACGTAAAATGACGGGTGAGCCGGCATAAACCCGAATTTCATTTTGGCTCGCGTAAATGATTTGGATGAATAATAGCGGACTGTTTTAGATAGATCGTCGGGATGAACAAAATGAATATCTCCGTATACTCCATCTAGATATTTATCAGCAGTAAAAGCTTTCGCTACCTGATCCAAAATGTTGTTGGCAGAATAAAAATCGTCAGCATTGAGCATCCCGATAACTTGGCCGGATGCCATTGCGATGCCTTTGTTCATGGCATCGTAGATCCCTTGGTCCGGTTCACTTATCCAGTGAAGCCGGCCGTTAAAACGCGTTTCATAACTGCGCAATATATTGCGTGTCCCATCTGACGATGCACCGTCTATAACAATACATTCCCAATCCTGATAGGTTTGGGCTAATATAGACCGCAGTGTGTCCTCGATGGTCGCGGCACTATTCCAGGCTGCTGTTATGATTGAAATCTTCATTGCTGTTCTTGTATCCATTGAAGGGTTGTCCGTATACCTTCAATTCTGTCATATGGCGGATTAGGTGCAACTCTGTAAGTATTTTCCAAATTGACCTTATTGTCAGTGGTCATATTGGTCAATCGGAAAGAGGTCATGGGAAAATGAATCCCGATATGTTGCAATAAATCTCCTATCCATCCGGCTATTCGAATGATTCCCAGTGGCAAATGTCGAATTTGACTTCCTATTTCTTTGGCTATTTCATCGGCCCATTGCTCTATATTGGTTGCAGGGTTATCGCCGATATAAAAGATTTTGTTGGAATTATCCCATGTATCCTGGAAAAGGAGTCGTTCAATTTGATAGACAGCATTTCCAACATATCCGTATGTTTTTGTACATCCTCGGTGGCCTATATGAAAATACCGACCCGATAGTACCATATCAAAAAAATCTTTATACGGTGTGCCGAACCAAGGACCCCAAATGGATGTCGGTCGTAGGATTGCCCAATCACAGGTAGGTTGATGCGACCAAACTATTTTTTCGGTTTCCACTTTGCTTGCCCCATAAAATGTCGATGGAGCGAAATCGAACGGATTTGTGGGAATATAGCCCGTTCGGCAAACTAACATGGAAGAGGTGATCAATACTTTCTGTAGATCAGTAAGTTTGGGTATAATGTGCATGAGGTTTTCTACTCCGCGTATATTCACACTATAATCATCCAGATTTTTGCCGTCAAGATCTGTCCGGGCGGCCAAATGAACGATATATTGCGGATTGAAATCTGCAACGGTTTGCTGAAAGTTATTTAAATCATTGATGTCGGCATACTGCCAATATGGTTGATGTTTCAGATAGCGTGGGGGAACAATGTCTATGTTAAGTATTGTGTAATCTTGAGCAAGTAAAGATTCCACCAGATTGGTGCCGATAAAACCGGAAGCACCAGTTACTAAAATACGATCTCTCATTTTTAAAGACAATTTAAGTAAGATCTTTATGGGCAGGTTTACTGGTAATCGTCTTTAACAAGTCTAAAAAGGCAGATGTTTGTTTGGCTGCTGAGAATTTGACGATTTGGCTTGAGATTTCCCGTTCCAGAATTGAATGCTGCAGAGTAAATTGCTTGAACCCTTCAGCAATAGAATAAATATTATAAGGGTCTACCAAGATTCCCGCATTGCCTACAACTTCCGGTAATGACGAATTGTTGGAAGTAATGCAACTTTTCCCGTGATAGAATCCTTCGAGGGGAGGAATGCCGAACCCTTCGTAAAAACTCACATAAACGACGCCGTAACAGTGACGGTATAGGGCAGCCAATGCAAGATCGTCCAAATATCCGGTGAAGACGATCCTGTCATGCAGCTTCAATTCAGAAGCTTTATTGAAAATCGATTGATAGTTCCATCCTCGGTTTCCTACGATATATAACCAATACTCCGGATTGTCTCGAGAAAATAGACTGAATGCCTCCAGCAAACCTTCTATGTTTTTAGCAGGATGCAGAGTGGAGACCGTTAGGAAATATGTTTGATGTAAATCTAAGTGAGTTCCATCGGTTGTTACGATATCGGAAGTCCCAGTGGTAGTAATCGTTTCACCGTCAGTAATAAAATTATAAATAACAGCGATTTTGTCAGAGCATATGTCGGTAAAGGACAAAATATCTTTTTTGCTGTTTTCGGAAACCGTAATGATTTTGTCCCCGATATGAAGGCATAATCTGGTCGTTAGTTGGATATATTTTCTTCTGAACCAAGAGTATTTTTTTGGAAATACAAATGGCACCATGTCATGAACAGTAAAAACCTTTTTACAACGGGCGAACAAAGGTAAAGATATCGAGGACGGTGTGTAAAAAACATCCATTTTTTGCAGGTATCCGTAAAAGAGAGTTTGTTCGAACAGAATTCGGGCGATTGATGATTGAAAATGAGGGACATGAATGATTTCCTGTTCACAATTGTTCGGTAAACAAAAGGCTTGAATGTCTATGCCTTTTTGGATATATATCAGTAAATGAAAACGTGACATATCCATTTGGGACATCTCGATGAAAAGACGCCGCATGAATACGAGAGTTCCGATTGCTTTGGTTTCGTGAAAAGCAATCAGGTTGATTCCTAATCGTATTTTAGCAGACATGTATTTAGTTTAAGAGTGAATGTGTCAACGGATTTTCATTCCGATCAGAGATCGGTGCAGAAATCGGATAAGTCGGTTAGGATCGAAAGTGTAGTGGTATAAAAACTGAATGAAAAGCCAAGGTTGCTGCCATACGGCAAACATTTTGTTTTCTAAATAAAAGCGTTTAGCGAATTCAAAAGTTCTTATTCTTGCATTGATCCATTTTGATGTGGTGGGGCAGGATGTGTGTTGTAAAGATTTTAATACGGCGATTGATCCGTCGAATTGCATTTGTAAATTATGACTGTAATTGGTCTCATGCAGGCAGTAGTAAATCAAAGGGACCTTAATGAGCACTAGTTTGACTGATGAGTGGAAGAAAATCTGTAAAGAATAATACCAATCATCAACTCCTTGAAAGTCATCGAAAGGTAGGGTGAAGTGTATTCCATTGTTCCGGAGGAACTCTGTACGTACGACCCAAAATGATGGAGATAGAATGTTGTTGCCGTATATTAATTGCTTCAGGTGGGGGCGTTGCATCCTGTAATACACCGGGAGTTGTTTTCCTGAAAGCATATTGCGAATTATTCCATTCAGTAAATATACGTCAGCTACTGCATGCAAGGCATCGTTGAGGACATTGCAATAATGTTCACTAACATAATCGTCTTGATCGATAAATGTGATATAATCACCTGTTGCAAGCGCCATTCCTGCATCCCGGGAGCGTGCCACGCCGAGGTTAGTCGTGTTTTTGATAATTCTGTATTGAATCCCACAAGGATGCAAATGTTGTTTTGCAAGCTGCTCTATCGTCGTTAATGATGTCTTTTCGGAGTCGATGACTATAATCGTTTCTATGGAGAAGTCTTCGTTTGTTCGTGCGATACTGATTGCCAGAGATTGCAGGAGGGAAGGCAACCATTTTTCTCCGTTATAAAATGGAACGACTACACTTAACATGCCGGAATTTTTTTTTGTTTAACAAAGCGTTTAAACCAATAATTGTCATGACCAGTATGATAAGGGTGAAACTCGTGACGATTAATGAGTCGAACTCCATCAGAGCGAGTGTGATATCAGTTTCCAATAACCATACTTTCTGGTACAATACTGCAATGAAGACTTTTATCAGAACGTGTGTTTCGGATGCCTGATAGAATATATTTCTCACAGTCCCGGTAATGGCACCTAAAAAAAATGAAAACAGGATACTACCGTACATGCCGAACATCACGTATCCAAAAACATTGTGCCTTGCATTGGGGCCTATGATGGTATCTGAACTATGATGGAACAAATATGTGGTGATTCCCATGTGTTCAGGAAGCTGATCCCAATGGGCCAACCGCGTCATACCCAAGAAATCTGAGAAAAGACTTGCGAGTGGGCGTGATGAGTCCAGCAGTTCGATATAGCCCCCTGGATACAAGTACCAATAAACATCCCCGGAAAATACAAATCTTGTGGTTAAAGAGGCAAAGGAAAGCAACAGATTATTGCCACTTCCATGGCTGGCAACCAAAATGACCCCCATTCCGGCTGCGACACTCAGTAGAATAATTGTTTTTTCATGTTTCTTAAGCTGGGCCAGCAGGTTATAGGAGGGCGTGGAGAACAGTATGGCATAAATGAATAAAAGATTTGCGACAGTTAATAAAGCCGCTTTACTTCCTCCTAGGAACAAAGTGAGAATATAAAAAATTATAAAGCCGCAAGACAGATAAAATATCAGCGTTTTTTTTCGAAGATTGATTGTATAAAGTGATAACATGAATGCTATGATTCCCCAAATACTGAGGAACCGGTATAGCAGTCCGGCTCCCGTACCTCCTTTGCCTGCCTCTAACCGTGATTCCATAAACATAGGAATGCCTTCTGAACGATAGACATACAATTGGATACACACCACTCCCACCATGCATATTAAATGTACTAACTGCACGATGGAGTGTTGGTGTTGGATGTGAAATGGCTTCCTGAATAAGGAATGAAAACCAAGTCGGTTAAAGAATAACGCACTGAAAAGGAATGTGAATTGCGTTACCAGATAACTAAACAAGTATTTCGTCTGCATGGTTCCCTCAACATACATAAATATCACAACTGCAAAGCCACAACTGGACATAACGGCAGCCCAGAAAAAAGGGTCTAGTATGGAGACGAACCATTTTCTGTAAAGGAAAGCGTATAACCCCAGCGAACCGATTAGGACGAATAAAAATCCGACTAAATGTTGGTTCAGAAGATCGAAAAAATCCCAGTTTGACATTTACTATTCAATCTCTGTACTCCAATTATGTAAAGGTGCATGCCCGTCGGTATCTCCATGGGTGGCATATCCGGGAATTGGCAGCAACAATTTGCGACCTTTCCAATCCAGATTGATGAATATTTCGAAATCAAAAGGATGGGAGGTTTGTGTCCATCTTCGAAAAATATGCTTGTCTTGTTTTAACGTTTTTACCCGAGTGGCGAAAGTCATGGTCGTACTGTGACTGATCTTCCAGTGGGAAGATGCTGTCAGGAAAACGTTTGTACGCTCTCCACCTTTAGCAACAAAATGTGTTTTAGTGTATTTATCCGGATGGTCATACAGAGAAACATAGTCGCAATGTGGCAATGTGAAACCTTCCAATAATACCTCCATGGCGTGTTCCCTGTGCAGGTAATCATTTTCTAGAAAATAGACAATTGTGGTATCCGGGTAGGTCAACGCGGTATTCATGGCTAGTCGAAATGTGCCGGCTCCGTGCCCTATGGATACCCGCTGGATGTTGCCGATTGGAATATATTGGCATATCATTGCATAGGTTTCTTCACAAATATTATCAGCAATGACCAACCATTGGCAGCGGTTTACTGGGAATCGTTTTACCGCATTGCGTAAACAATTCTCGTTGTTGATATAAGCCGGTTTTATTTTGGGATACCCAATATCGCTGATTCTGTAAATAATGACTAATGGATTATTCTGAGAGCTACCGGGAGGAGTGGTTGTTGCCTGATCTGTGATTTTATGAATTTTGCGATAGCAAAAAACATATACTTTCGTAAAAAGGACGATTAAATTCATGATAAATTACGGGATTTACCTTTTATTATGTGTAATAATTGGACTGCGAATTTTACGCATGTGGCGTATACCAAAGCACAAAAAGATAGATTTTTACGTATGAGACTTGTTTTGTCCCGTTCGAATCTCCAATCTTTGTTTTTATCCGGATGTGCAGAAATGCCGTTGTCACAGAAGGCAGCAACGGTAAAAGGAAGATATTGAAATTTCAATCGTCGATCGGCCCAGCATTGCAGATTCAGATAGTAATCGGCATATACCGGATAGCGTAAATCATATTTATATAATTGGAAGACCTTGGCTGGATAAAAAACAGCTTGATGGCATAGATTTGCGGTGCTTAACTTGTAAATATTGAATTTCCCGTTATACAATTTAGCAGAGGAGGCTAATTGCACATTGCCGTAATAAATCGAACTGTCATTAACAAACGCTGTTGTCATGCAATGTAAAATGTTGTATAATATGTCGTCAGCCCCCAGAAAATATATCCAATCTCCCGAAGCGTGCCGAATTCCCTTGTTCATGGCGTCGTAAATACCTTCGTCCGGTTCGCTGACCCAATAGGCGATACGGTCTTGATATTTTTTGATAATATCGACGGTCCCGTCTTTGGAACCTCCGTCGATAATAATATATTCTATGCGTGAATATGTCTGCTTCAGTACGCTGAGGATCGTTTGTTCCAACGTGGAGGCACCGTTGTAAACGACAGTAATAATACTTATTCGGGGGGAGCGGACTTGTCCGGTTGAGCGATTTGTATTCACAGATTAAGCAGATTGTAAGAGCAAAGCCAATATTTGGGAAGAGTATGCATGATCCCAGGTGTATTGTTCAGGTAATTTTCTTGCTTCGTCAGATATGGATTGATAGAGCGTGTGATCTTGCATCAATCGGATAATCGTTGAGGTAATTGTTTCGGCATCGGTCGGATCTACAAACAATGCATTTTCTTGATCTTGCAGAATTTCAGTCGCACCGACACTATTGCTGACTAAAACCGGGAGGCCGCAACTCATTGCTTCAAATACAGCCAGTCCCCAACTTTGATCGATATTGATGAATAAAAACAGGTCTGCTTGTTTATGCAGGCGGTCGAATTCCTGTTCATCTACAGAACCGCATATGTTAATGCAATGTTGCAGATCAGCGACACGAATCATCTCGCGGATTTTTTTTTCGTATTCCGTATCTGACGTTGCTCCGATAATATCCAGTTTGGCGTTGATGTTTTTATCGATCAGTTGTTTTACGACATGGATCTGGGTTTCGTAATTGCGGTAAGGGAAAAATACACCGGAGGATAAAAGATGGATCGTATAGTTGTCAAAACGATGCAGTGTTTCATCGTTAGAACGTTGTATGGTCAGAGGATCAATACCGCAATAAAAAACTTTGGCATCACGATGCAAGCAGGAGCGTACCCTTTCCTTGTTTTTTGAAACGTTGACGGATATATCCCGCACAGCCTGACCGACTCCTAATCGGACGATGAAACGCTTTATGGCATTTCTCCATGAAATACGATTTGCGAAAACGCCGGTTTGGAAGCATGGAGGAAGGTCATTGATCTGCCAATAGATGTTTTTGTCAGGAAGCGTTACAAAAAACATTTCGAATCCATTGTCATGGACATTGATAACCTTTACATCTTTTAGAATTTTGCGTAACTTATAGGCATATTGAATCCAATCCATCGGACGTCTCCACAAGTTGGAATGATTAAATTCCGATAAAATGTAAATTCTATCTCTGTATCTATGGAATCCGGGATATGTCTGCTGATAGTTGACTCGTTTCGTTAGAACAAAAAAATCGATCTTACGGTCTGCTGTGTAATCCAACAGTTTAAGTAATTGTTTATGCGTTCCCCCGCGAACGTCCAGTTCGTTGATTAAATAAGCAATCATTGCTTCTTTGTGATTTGACAGTACAGGTCGTGGCTTTGTTTCATGCACACGTCCATATTAAAATATTCCCATTGACCGAACCGTCCGATCGAAACCAGACCGATCTGTTTCAGATAGCTTTGGATATGTTGTACTGCGGCATCCCGATTTTCATCAAATACGACATAGGCATGATCTGATACGTTGTGATCCAGAGGTTTTATAAGGAAAGGATCTTTCTTCCCGCAGGCAACCATCTCTTCGTAACTTCGTTCACCTATGGCTTCGGTGATTGTATAACTCTTGACCGGATGAAAAAAACTGCCAATATGGATGTAGCGGTGAAATATCGTTTCGGTAAGCGGTTGGTAAGACCATGTTTTTGTTGTCGGACGGCTTTCCCAAAGTACGTTGGATACCTTATTGTATTTGAGCTTACGGGCACTTTTTACGATGAGATCCGGAACTCCTGCTATCAGAGATGGTAAAATATTGAGGGGAATTGTGCTGATTACCATGTCCGCCCGGTATTTTCCGTTAACCAGCCATGTGTCGTTTTGTTTGGCTATTTGTGTGACTGCAGTATTCGTTTCAATATGTAATCCGTCAGCCAACGCTTCCAACATTGTTCCCTGATCATTTGTGTTGGGATAGTAGAACCATGAGTGTGGCATGGTATCCTTTACCGGGGCGATAAGACCGTCCATGAAGGCCTGTTTATTGGGGATCGGTAATTTGTCTTCGACCCAGTCATGACTCATTTCAGACGGTTTTCTCCCCCATATTTTCGTATTGTAGGGGATAAAATAGAGATCGCACAGGCGGTTTCCGAATTTTTTGCGAAACCACATTTCCAGATTATTATATTTGCCATCGTCCTGTACATTCAGAAAATCTTGAATGATCTCATAGGCCAATTCTTTATCATGTCGGTAAATCTGCTGGATGGAAAATTCAATCGGATAATCGACTTCATAACTCCCTAGATTAATTTTTGACAAGCGGGAAACTTTATGCCATTTTTTTTCAGGAAGAATGCTGAAAACAAATGACATGATTTCCGGGTATTTCGAATTGAAACAGTGGCCACCTATCGGATGATAGGTAATTCCGTCCACTTGTCTGGTTTTTGCAATTCCGCCGATTCGAGAGTTTTGTTCTAAAATGGTTACCTCATGATCGCGGTCCAATAGCCGACCGATGGATAGTCCGGTTACACCGGCACCCAATACGATTATTTTCATGTGTTAATTTTTATTTATTCCAGATTCCGGATGCGGTTCTGTTTATAATTTTATGATACTGTACGGGTAGTATCCCGGTGGAAAACAATAGCACAATACACATTGCCAATATGACTCCATCTACTCCCATGTATGGTGTTAACCAGTAGGTAAGAGGTAAAAAAAATATGCACGATAAGATTGAACTGTACATTTGTATTCTGACTTTTCCCACTCCATTAATGAAAAATGCATAAATGTTATTCCATGATGAGATAATCACATAGAGTCCCATGAATAGGGAAAGTCGGTAAGGTATATTGACAGCATTGCCAATCCAGAAATGATATACGGGTTGTGCAATGATCAACATTAGGGCAACGCAGACCACCACGGCTACCCATATTTTTATTAATATACTCATTTGAGTCCGTATCCATTTCAGATCGTTCCGAGTGTAAGCGTCTGTAATTGCAGACCACATGGGAGTCATGATAATTCCGACAAGCATCGTTATTACCGAAAAGTATTTAAAAGCAATGTTATATGGAGTAACTTGTTCGGGACCGAACAATTGTGTAATTATGAGATTAGCAGATGTGAAGATTATCATGCATGCAATTTGTATGATAAAGAATTGGATGCCCAATCCGAACAAGTCTCGGGCATACATGAAATTTACATGTCTAAAAGACGGGCGTATAGATTTATATTTCTTGTTAAAAAGAATGAAATAAGCTGCTAAAAAGATTACTATAGGAACTCCGGTAAATATGAATGCCACTTTAAATAATGAACCTTGGGTTGTCAAGGTCAATATATAAATACATAAAAGTGATACGGCATTCCCTGCTGTATTGATTAAATCATTGATAGCAGGGCGTTGATCCGCAATTGGAATAATGCCTGTTAACTTCAAAATAAATTGAATACACGAAAAAGCGACAATAAAAATAATGACACTGGATAGACGAGAACCGAGTCGTTGGGCTATGTTAAGAATAGCGCTCCAATTTAAGAATGAATTACAGCCAACAAACAATAAAAAGCCAATAGCCATGATTAGAGATAATATAGCAAATGCAGTACTGACGTAGACCTTTGCCAAAGATTGATCTTCTTTTGCAAAAGCTTCCGTCAGTTTGTTACGGAGTCCGTTGCCCAGTCCGATGTCGAAAAAGCTTATCCATGACAAAATCGACAACAGTGTCAGCCATATGCCATATTCGAGTGGATTCAGATAATTGATTGTGACAGGGATTAGGATTAATGATATGACAATACTCACTCCCTTCAGTCCAAAGGAGAATAAGATGTTTTTCTTGATCTTCCCGCTACGTTGGTTATCCGAATGAAGAAATGTTGAAATGACTTTAGTCCACATACAGTTAACAGAGGGTCTCTTTAAAATATTCGATAGTTTTTTGGAGTCCTTTATCGAGTTTCACGTTAGGTTTCCATCCGTTTAGTTTTTGAGTTGCGAGTGAGATGTCTGGTTTCCGCTGCTTTGGGTCGTCGCTTGGCAGTGGATTGAAAACGATCTCGGATTTCGAGCCGGTCAGCCGGATGACCCTCTCGGCGAGCTCGAGCATTGTGAATTCGTCCGGATTTCCGGTATTCACAGGACCGGTGAAATCGTCTTCGGTGGCCATCATGCGTATCATCGCCTCGATCAGATCGTCTACGTACTGGAAGCTCCGGGTTTGAGTTCCGTCGCCATAGATTGTGATGTTCTCGCCGCGAAGCGCCTGAACGATGAAGTTTGAAACGACCCGTCCGTCGTTGGGATTCATTCTGGGCCCATAGGTGTTGAATATTCGGATGATCTTGATCCGTACCCCGTTCTGGCGATGATAGTCCATAAAGAGAGTTTCGGCGCAGCGCTTTCCCTCGTCATAGCACGATCTCAGTCCGATGGGGTTTACGTTCCCCCAGTAGGTTTCCACCTGCGGATGGACGAACGGGTCGCCGTATACTTCACTGGTCGAAGCCTGCAGGATTTTGGCCTTGGTGCGTTTGGCCAGCCCGAGCATATTGATGGCTCCCATAACCGAAGTTTTCAGGGTTTTGATCGGGTTGTACTGGTAGTGCACGGGCGATGCGGGGCAGGCGAGGTTGTATATTTCATCGACTTCGGCATGGTACGGTTCGATGATATCGTGGCGTACCAGTTCGAAATGGTCGTTTTCCAGCAGGTGGCGGATATTGTCTTTACTGCCGGTGAAATAGTTGTCCATGCAAATGACGTCGTGTCCTTCGCTTAACAGCCTTTCACAGAGATGTGAGCCTATAAATCCGGCTCCTCCGGTTACGAGTATTCGTTTCATTATTCAGCCAGTTTTTTCCCGATTCTGGTATAGCGGAATCCTTTGTCGGCAAGTTCGTTTTGGTCGTAAATATTTCGTCCGTCGACGATCAGGTTTCCGCGCATGGTTTTTCGAATGGCGTTCCAGTCGGGAAGCCGGAATTGCTTCCATTCCGTGGCCAGTGCGATGGCGTCGGCTCCTTCGGCGGCTTCGTAGATGTTATTGCAATAAGTGATTTTGTTGCCGATCTTTCTGCGCGCTTCGTCCATGGCGATCGGGTCGAAAGCCCGAACCGTTGCCCCGGCTTCGAGCAGTTTGTCGATAATGACCAGAGCCGGTGCTTCGCGCATATCGTCGGTTTCGGGTTTGAATGCGAGTCCCCACAGGGCGACCACTTTCCCGGTCAGCTCAGCACCCAGTGCCTCTTTGAGTTTATCCGCTACAATCTCTTTCTGGGTTTCGTTGACCGCCTCGACGGCTTCGATTACACGCATCGGATATCCGTTCTTCCGTCCGGTGTGGCAAAGGGCCTTGACATCTTTCGGAAAGCACGATCCGCCGTAACCGCATCCGGCATAGAGGAAACGGCTGCCGATACGGTCATCGGTTCCCATGCCTTTGCGTACCATGTCGACATTCGCACCGATACGCTCGCACAGGTTGGCGATGTCGTTCATGAAACTGATGCGGGTGGCGAGCATTGCATTAGCGGCGTATTTGGTCATTTCGGCCGACGATACGTCCATAAACAGAATTGGAAAACCGTTGAGTAAAAACGGTTTGTAAAGGCGTTCCATCAGAGAGTGTGCCTGTTGGCTATCCACTCCGACTACCACCCGGTCGGGGTTCATGAAATCCTTGATGGCCGCACCTTCCTTGAGAAATTCGGGATTCGAGGCTACGTCGAAAGGTATGTTTACGCCACGTTTCTCCAATTCTTCCCGGATGGCGGCTTTTACTTTTTGTGCCGTGCCGACGGGTACGGTGCTTTTGGTTACCAGCAGGGTGTAGCGGTTGATTTTCTGTCCGAACGTTCGCGCTACGTCCAACACGTAATGCAGGTCGGCGCTGCCGTCCTCGTCCGGCGGAGTTCCCACGGCGCTGAAAACGATTTCAACTTTATCGAGAACCGAGGTAAGGTCGGTCGTGAAATGGAGACGTCCCTCACGGACGTTTTTTTTGACAAGTTCCTCGAGTCCAGGCTCATAAATCGGCATGATGCCGTTGTTGAGCTTATCGATCTTTTTCGTGTCGATATCCACACAGGTGACATTCGTGCCCATTTCGGCGAAACAGGTTCCTGTAACTAGGCCGACATATCCGGTTCCAACGATTGCAATGTTCATATTAGTTGATCTATTTCAGGTTATACATATTCCGGTAATACTTTTGGTATTGACCTGAAGTCACGTTATCGATCCATTTTTGGTTATCGAGGTACCAACGGACGGTTTTTTCGATGCCTTCTTCGAACTGGAGTGTCGGTTTCCATCCGAGTTCGTTTTTGAGTTTGGAGGAGTCTATAGCGTATCGCAGGTCGTGTCCGGCCCTGTCTGTGACGTAGGTAATCAGTTTTTCGCTGGTCCCTTCCGGCCTGCCCAGGAGTCGGTCGACGGTTTTGATGACGACCTTTATCAGGTCGATGTTCTTCCATTCGTTGAAGCCTCCGATGTTGTATGTACCGGCAGTTTTACCTTCGTGGAAAATTAGGTCTATGGCCCTTGCGTGGTCCTCGACATACAGCCAGTCGCGTACGTTTTCACCTTTACCGTATACGGGCAGGGGCTTGTTGTGCCGGATGTTGTTGATGAACAGCGGGATCAGCTTTTCGGGAAACTGGAACGGCCCGTAGTTGTTCGAGCAGTTGGTGACGAGGGTGGGCATTCCGTACGTGTCGTGGAATGCCCTGACGAAGTGGTCCGAAGAGGCTTTGCTGGCCGAATACGGGCTGTGCGGGTCGTATTTTGTCGTTTCGGTGAAGAACTCCTCGCCGTAGGGTCCGCCTCCGCATTCGTTTCCGTCGGGTTCACCGTGGGGTTTTGTGAGCTCGAGTGCCCCGTAGACTTCGTCGGTGGATATGTGGTAAAATCGCTTTCCCTGGTAATCTCCGTTCCAGAACTCTTTTGCCGCCTGGAGCAGGGAGAGGGTTCCCATTACATTTGTCCGTGCGAAGGTGAAAGGATCCTTGATCGACCGGTCGACATGGCTTTCCGCTGCGAGGTGTATGACCCCGTCGATTCGGTATGTCCGGAAGGTTTCCAGCATCTTCTCGAAGTCGCAGATGTCCGCCTTTACGAAGGTGTAGTTCGGCGCGTTCTCGATGTCCGCCAGGTTTGCGAGGTTTCCGGCATAGGTCAGTTTGTCGAGGTTGACGATTCGGTATTGGGGATATTTGTTGACCAGCAGCCGTACTACATGGCTGCCGATAAAACCGGCTCCGCCGGTGACGAGTAAATTGCGTTGGAAGGTCATATGCAAGGAGAGTTAGATTGCCGTGCCGGCCGTTTGCGCCCCCAGGCGTTTGAGACATCGCTCGAGCGCATCGCGCCAGTAGGGTATCGTTAGGTTGAAAGTCTCTTTGATTTTGGTTTTGTCGAGCACGGAATAGCGGGGCCTTTCGACAGGGGAGGGGAACTCTTCGGAGTGGCAGGGTATCACCCGTGCGGGGTCGAGCCCTGCCAGTACCGCGATTTCGTGAGCGAAGTCGTACCAGGAGCATACCCCTTCGTTGGAAAAGTGGTAAGTCCCTTCGTTTCCCCGGTATGCCCCCGAGGAGATCATGCGGTGTATGGCCCCGGCGAGGTCTGCGGCGTACGTGGGCGTTCCCGCCTGGTCGAAGACCACTTTTACCCGGGGCGTCTGGGCCGTTAGCCGGAGCATGGTCTTGACGAAGTTGTTTCCGAACTCGGAGTAGAGCCATGCGGTACGCAGGATCAGTGCGGCACAGCCGGCTTC
>ERZ780141.1336-NODE-1336-length-14668-cov-14.926709_pt1 | contig 14668 bp, 8 predicted proteins | sample MGYA00433080_ERZ780141 | MGnify/ENA primary metagenome ERZ780141 (study PRJEB29588, sample SAMEA2154047) | human gut metagenome | biome: human gut; feature: human-associated habitat; material: faeces | place: Denmark | collected 2008/2010 ... | reverse complement strand
CAGGGGGAGCCATCGGCTGCCTCCGATATTTATATTGGTAAATCGCTGATTTACTTATGTTTATTTAGTCTCGGCGAGGTGCTTTTCCCAAGCCCAGGCGGACTCGAGAGTCTGCTCTACGGTACGCTCTGCTTTCCAGCCGAGTTTTTCGTTGGCGAGGGTCGGATCAGCCCAGATGGCTGTTACGTCACCTGCACGGCGTGGTGCGAACTTGTAGTTCAGTTTCACGTGATTGACTTTCTCGAATGCGTTTACGAGTTCGAGAACTGAGACAGGACGTCCTGTGCCGATGTTGAAGATTTCGTAGTCCTTTTCCATCTTGCCGTCGAGCATTCTGGAAACAGCGTAAACGTGAGCCTTGGCCAAGTCGACGATGTCGATATAGTCTCTCTGGCAGGTTCCGTCAGGAGTAGGGTAGTCGTTACCGAAGATGCTGAGGCACTCGCGTTTGCCGATAGCTGTCTGTGTGATGAACGGTACGAGGTTATTTGGAACGCCTCTCGGAAGTTCTCCGATAAGTGCTGACGGATGTGCTCCTATAGGGTTGAAGTATCTGAGTGCTATACCTTTAATGCAGCCATCTTTGTGGACACCTGGGGTAACTTCATTTCCGAAACGAGCGTATGCCTTTACGGAATCTCTGAGGATGTCCTCGCAAATTTGCTTGGTGTTGCCATATGGAGATGTTGCCGGCTGACGTGGAGACTCCTCTGTTACAGGGAGCTTATCCGGTTCTCCGTAAACGGTTGCGGAAGAAGAGAAGAGGACATTGCATCCTCCGTGTGTCTTGGCAGCCTCTATCACGTTGAGGAATGACGAGAGGTTGTTGGAGTAATACTTTACAGGCTCTGCAACTGATTCACCTACAGCCTTGAACGCAGCAAAATGAATAACCGCGTCGATCTGGAATTCTGAAAACAGTTTGTTTACGGCGTCGAGATCGCAGAAGTTCATCTTGATGAAAGGAATGTCTTCCCTGCCTGTGATTTTCTTTACGCCTTCGAAACATGTCATGTCGCAGTTGGACATGTCGTCTGCAACTACAACTTCATAGCCGGACTGAATCAGTTCGACTGTTACATGGCTGCCGATGAAACCGGCTCCGCCAGAAACGAGAACTCTTTTACTCATATTGTTTTTTGTGTTACTACGTAATCCTTGAAATCTAACTTGGTAATCTTTGTGCGTCTTTTCGGTCTATATTCCTTTTCACATCAGTCGTGTGCGTCCAGCACACTCCTTCTTCTAAAAGGAATCTATCCTCGAAAATCCATCACAATTCTTTACCAATTTATTTTTTAATGCTTACTACAACTTACAAATGTAACCAAAATTATTATCTTTACGGAAAATACTTTGAGAATGAAACGTATAATTATCACTGCACTGGCAGCATTGACCTTATGCACAGGAGCTTTCGGGCAGCAGAAATTTGGGGTGGTCAAGTATTCGGCGAACTTCATGCGTTCGAAGCCGGACTATAGCTCAGAACTTGAAACTCAGGCTCTTATGGGCACTCCTGTGAAGATTCATGGGAGCAACAGGTATTGGCTGCAGATTAGTACTCCGGATTATAAGGCTTGGACTACAGACATGGGTATTGTGCCTATGGATAGTGTTCAGCTTCAGGAATATACTGCTGCGCCCAAGTATATCTGCACAGTGCTTTGGAGTGAGGTGTTTGCGGAACCTAAGAAAGATGCTGCACGTATCAGTGACCTGGTGATGGGCGATTTGATGAGAGTCAGTATGAGTCATTCTGGTAAGGCGTTGAAATCCAAGGGGTTTCTTGGTGTCGTTCTGCCGGACGGAAGAAAAGGATATGTAAGAGGTTCTGATTTGTCGGATTTCGCTCTTTGGGCCAAGTCGCGCTGTGCTGTTGCGGATAATCTTATCTCTACTGCGAAGATGCTTATAGGAACGCCTTACATGTGGGGCGGTTATTCTTCCAAGGGATTGGATTGCAGCGGTCTGACCAAGACTGTGTTCTTCCTTAACGGGGTGATGTTATATAGGAATGCCTCACAGCAGGCGAAAGAAGGCATTGACATAACCCTCGACGGGTTCGATCCCGGGAAGTCGGAGGGCGAGCTGCGGCCTGGCGACCTGGTGTTCTTCGGGAAGAAAGCGACATTGACTTCTAAAGAGAGGATCACTCATGTGGCGCTGTATATCGGAAACGGGTGTATCATTCATTCTTCTCAGGAGGTGAGGCTGAATTCGCTGGATCCTGCGGCTGATAATTATTATTCCGGCGCGCAGAATATAGTCAGGGTCCGTCGTATCTGTGACGAGAACGGAAAGCCTTACACTTCAGGCGTGGTGAAAGACAGTCCTGTATATTTTTAAGCGATTTTTAGGGAATTCGACCAAAGTATAAATAAAACTTAGTATATTTGCCAAAATATATAGTTCACAATGCAGCTCGTAAATTCAGAAATTCTGGAAGGTCTTACCTTCGATGATGTTTTACTAGTACCTGCGCGCTCGGAAGTTCTCCCGAGAAGTGTAGATGTTTCCACTAAATTTACAAGAGAGATTTCTCTCCACACTCCGATTGTGTCTTCTGCGATGGACACTGTAACTGAGGCTGATCTTGCTATCGCCATGGCTCGTTCCGGCGGTATAGGTGTCATCCACAAGAACATGACTATAGAGCAGCAGTGCGAACAGGTCAGGAGGGTGAAGAGAGCCGAAAACGGTATGATTTATGATCCTGTTACTATCGGTCCTGAAGCTACCGTCGGTGATGCTCTTGCACTTATGGCTAAACAACATATCGGAGGTATTCCTGTTGTAGACAATGCCGGTAAGCTTATTGGCATCATTACTAATCGTGACCTTCGTTTCCAGGATAACAGGAAGTTGTCTATCTCGGAGGTGATGACTAAGGAAAATCTGATTACTGCCAAGAAAGGCATCAGCCTTGAGGAGGCTACTTGCATCCTCAGAAGCAGTAAGGTAGAGAAACTTCCGGTTGTGGATGATGACAATACACTTGTAGGCCTTATCACTTACAAGGACCTTATGAAGATTAAGGATAATCCTATCGCTTCTAAGGACTCCAAGGGCCGTCTTCTTGTGGCTGCGGCTGTGGGTGTGAAGTCTGATACTTTGGACAGAATCGAAATGTTGGTGAGCGCCGGTGCGGATGCGGTCGTTATCGATACTGCACATGGACATTCAGTAGGAGTGCTTGGTGTTATCGCCAAGGCTTGCGAGGCGTTCAAGAACAGAGATATACAGATTGTTGCGGGTAACGTCGCTACCGGAGAGGGTGCAAAAGCATTGGCAGATGCCGGTGTAAGCGCCGTGAAGGTGGGTATCGGACCTGGTTCCATTTGTACTACCCGAATCATCGCCGGTGTCGGTATGCCTCAGCTTACGGCAGTCATGTTGGCTTCCAAAGCTCTTGAGGGAACAGGTGTTCCTGTGATTGCTGACGGCGGTATCCGTTATTCAGGCGATATCGTCAAGGCTCTTGCGGCAGGTGCCAGCACCATTATGGCAGGTTCACTTTTCGCCGGAACTGAGGAGTCTCCGGGTGAGACTATCATCCTTAACGGAAGAAAGTTCAAGGCTTATCGTGGAATGGGTTCTCTCGAGGCTATGGAGCATGGTTCGAAAGACAGATATTTCCAGGATATGGAAGAGGATATCAAGAAGCTCGTTCCGGAAGGAATCGTGGCACAGGTTCCATTCAAGGGTACTGTTTCCGAAGTTGTTTATCAGCTTGTCGGCGGTCTCCGTTCAGGTATGGGATATGTGGGAGCTGCTAATATTCAGGAACTTCGTAAGGCTCAGTTTGTACGTATTACGAATGCCGGATTCCTGGAGAGTCACCCTCATGACGTGACTATTACCAAGGAGTCTCCTAATTATTCGAGATAAATTGAGGCAGAACAAAGTCAGAAATATCCTGACCTTAGGGTTATGTGTAATCGTCTTGCAGGCGCTTGATTCGTGCAAGGCGATTACATCATTTGTACATGATGGCCAAGTCATAGCAAAAGTGGGCAGCCATAAGTTGTATGAAACGGATATTGAAGATTATATTCCTAATTCCGCATCGCCGGAGGACAGCACCCGTCTTGCTTTGCAATACATTAACAGTTGGGCATCTGAGATGGTGTTCATAGATGTCGCAGAGAAAGAATTGTCCAAGAACGAAAAGAATGTGGAGAAGGAACTGGAGGATTACAGAAGGTCTCTTCTGAAATACAGGTATGAGCAGAAATTCATAAATCAGAGATTGGACACGGCAGTGACCATGGCTCAGATCGAGAAGTATTATGATGACCATATCGAAAATTTCAAGCTTCAGATTCCGATAGCGAAAGCCAGATTCATGAGCATTTCTGCGGATTCTCCGAATCTGGCGGTGATCAAGAAGAAGATGTCTTCTTCCAAGACTGCGGATAAGATAGAAGCGGATAGCATGGCCTTGTATTCAGCGATAAAATATACTGATTTCGGAAACAGGTGGGTGGATATGGTCAGACTCTCCAGAGAGTTCGGAACTGATTATGGTTCACTGCTTGCCGTTATGAAAAACGGGGTGGTTGAACTCCCTGACAATAAGGGAACTCTAAATATCGCTTTCATCTCTGAAATGAAGAGGGCCGGAGAAACAGGACCTGTGGAGTTTTATCGTGAAAGGATAAAAGATATAATCCTCGGAACAAGAAAACAAGCATTGCTCTCCGGTTTGGAACGGGACTTGATAGAGAATGCGCGCAACCAAGAAAATTTCGTGATTTATTAGAACATCGATGTATATGAAAAATATTCTGAAACTGACTCTTGCCATAGCGGCTGTAATGTTACCATTGTGCGGTTCCGCGCAGGTTTATCCTGGTGGACTTGTTGATAAGACTGTAGCCGTAGTCGGAAATGAGATGATATCATTGTCCCAACTGGAACAAGAGATTTTGTATATGCGCATGCAGGGAATGTTTTCAGACAAGAATATGCGTTGCGAGCAGTTGGAGAGAATGCTTGAGTCCAAACTTTTCCTCATGCAGGCCCGTGTCGACTCTTTGTCGGTGAATCAGGAGATGGTGAACAGCTCATTGGCTCAGCGTATGGATCAGGTGAGGACAAATTTCGGAGGGGATGAGGCAGTTGAGAATTTCTATGGAAAGCCGTTGTACAAACTTCGTCAGGAGTGGAGACAACAGCTTGAAGATATGACACTTACACAGCAGATGCAGTCTCAGATCGCGTCCAAGATTCCGGAACTGACTCCGCAGGATGTGAAAGACTATATAAAGAATACTGATCCTGAGGACCTGCCGATGGTTCCGATCAAGTATCAGCTCAGTCAGATTTGTATCTATCCGGACCGCGAGGCTGCAAACTTGGCTGTGAAAGAGAAATTGCTCAGCATAAGAGAGAGAATCATAAACGGTGAGAAGTTCAGTACTCTTGCGAGAATCTATTCTGAAGATCCGGGTAGCGCAAGAAAGGGTGGAGAACTCGGAATGGCATCCAAGTCCATTTTCTGGCCTGCTTTCTCTGACGCGGCCATGTCACTTAAGCCGGGTGTGATTTCGCAGATTGTCGAGACCCCTGACGGATTCCATATCATCGAAATCATTGACAAGAAAGGAGATATGTTCAACGCCCGCCATATCCTCATCAAACCTCAGTACACCGAGCAGGATAAGGAAAAGGCATTCAAGACGTTGGACTCCCTGAAAACAGAAATTCACAATAATGCCGTGACTTTCTCATTGGCAGCGAAATTCTACTCTCAGGATGCGGCGACGAAGACCAACGGCGGTCAGATGGCTGACCCGAACACGGGTTCTTCATATTTCGAAATCGACCAGTTGAAACCTGAGGATTATGCCGCTATCAAGAATCTCAAGGAGGGTGAGATTTCCGAGCCTGTAGAGTCTAAGGACAATGAGGGCCGTGACGGAAATACTGTTTATAAGATTATCCGTGTGGATAAGATTATCCCTGCACATCCGGCTTCGTTCGAAAATGATTACAGCACCATGCTTGAAGAGGCCAAGATGAAGAAACAGACCGAGGCCATAGACGAATTCATTGACAGTAAGATAAAAACGACATATATCACGATCGATCCGATTTTTAAAGATTGTGATTTTTCCCGCGAAGGATGGAATACTATTGTGAGACAGGACGCGAGGTTAGCGGGTAAATAATAAATTTTTAAGATATGACATTTCGCAGAATACTTGTAGCGATATCAGTTTTTCTGTTGACTATAATCCGCCTGAATGCCCAAGAAAAGAGCAGTCAGGTGGATTCTCTTGTGCGTCTGCTCAGTGCACAGTCGATGGAATTGATTGAAAAAGACGGAGTTGACTATAGAAAAGTTACCGGACCTGCAAGGTTTCTGCATAATGATACCTACCTTATCTGCGACACTGCTCTGTGGAATGTGAACACTAATGAAATCTTCGCCATAAGCAATGTGAAGATTCTTCAGGACCAGACTGTGCTTACCGGAGACCGCCTCACATATTACGTGGACAGGGATTTGGCGGAATTTCGCGGTTCACTGGTGCAACTTGAGGACAAGGACCATAATATACTTAGAACCGAGTACTTGGATTACAACACGAGGGACAGTGTCGCCGTCTTCTTCAACGGCGGTTCCATGAAGGATAAGGAAGGTCAGATCATAGAGAGCAAGAGCGGTACGTATGACTCTAAGACTAAGCTGTTTACGTTTATAGACGACGTGAATATGTTCACCGATTCCATATTTGTGAAATCCACGACTATGGAATACAATGCTTCGACGAACAAGGCGACTTTCGGCTATGCCACCGATGCCTGGCATGATGACAACATGTTGTCTTCCAATGCCGGATGGTATGACCGCAATAAAGAAATATTCCTGTTCAACAAATCTGTCCACGGCATGAGCGACACTCAGGAAGGTTGGGCCGATTCGCTTTTTTATTTCAGGAACACGAAGGACATAGAGTTGCTTGGCAACGCGCAAGTGACTGATACTACGCGAGATATGTCGGCTCTCGCCGGAAAGATGCATTACACCGACTCGCTCTCCCAGCTGAAAATGACCAGGAAGCCCGCTGTCATCGGTGTGGTAAAAGAGAAAGAATCCGCGCCCGACACCGTCTATTTCGGTGCCGACACCCTCATCGCCAGGATGCAGATGATGTTTCAGGTCAATGCTGCCGAGCAGGCGAATTCGAAGGCTCGTGTAGAGGCTTTGTCCACCGATGCTGTGCAGTCATATCGTCAGCGCGCAGCTAAAGAGGCGGCTGAGGCAGCAGCTAAGGCGGCGGAAAATGATCCGAACCGTCCTAAGCCTAAGAAAGGTGCCAAGAAGTCTGAAACTGCTGAGGCTTCAGATGCGGATGTTGATGTCGCATCTGGAAAGGCCGACGAGATTCCGCTCGGGAAGCCTGAGGCGGCGTCCAAGTCTGCGGCGATTAAACCTGCAGATATTTCGCAAGACGCTGACACTGTTGTGGTTAAGTCTGATTCTGTGTCAGTGGCGACCGATTCGCTCTCTATGGCCGCAGACTCATTGTCCATGCCGACGGATTCATTGTCAGTACCGGCAGATTCTCTTGCAGTGGGGACAGATTCATTGGCAGTGAACAACGACTCGACCAAGGTGAACTTCATCACAGCCCTCAAGAATGTGAAAATTTTCAAGAGTGATTTCCAGATAGCCTGTGACTCGTTGGAATACAGCGGTTTGGACTCTCTCGTAAGACTATATCAGAAGCCTCTGGTGTGGAACGAAGGAAGGCGACAGTATTCTGCCGACAGCCTCTATGCCGTGATAAGAAATAACTCCCTCCAGAAGGCGAGTCTCATGTCGAATGCCTTCATAATCGTTCAGGAGGACTCTCTCTGTTTCGACCAGATCCGCGCGGCTGAGATGCTGGCATATTTCGATACCACAGGTGCGCTAACCCGTTTCGATGCCCTCGGTGATGCCAATGCCGTGTTCTATCTTCAGGAGGACAGTGTTTACGCGACGGTAAACAAGAGCGAGGCCAAGATGCTTTATGCGACGTTCAAGGATGGCGATCTCGACCGTGTCTATTATTTCGATACTGCCAAGAATGATGGTTATCCGGTGGCCCAGATGACGCGCGAGGAGCGTGTGCTCAAGGGTTTCAACTGGCTTCCGGACAAGCGCCCGCGCGGCAAGAGCGACATTACCCCATTGACTGTCAGGCCTTCCGAGCGCAGAAAGTACGCTGCCAGACCAAGGACCGTTTTCACCTTTACTGACAAGTATTTCCCAGGATATATGTCCGGCGTCTACAAGAAGATCGAGAAGGACAAGGCAGAAAAGGCGAAGCGCGAGGCTGCCCGCAAGGAGGCTGAGGCGTTAAAGGCCAATGCCGATTCTACGGGTATTGTCAATGCCGTCGATTCGTTGTCTCAGGCATTGCCTCAGGTGGATTCTTTGAACAACGTGACCTCACCTGTAGATTCGCTGTCTGCTGTAACTGATTCATTATCAAACAATGCGGCGGCCAAAGATACATTGGCATTGACCCAAACCGACCCGAAGGAAGCTGCCCGACAGGCAAAACTTGCAGCGCGGCAGGCGAAGATAGCTGCGCGCGAGGCGAAATGGGCGAGGTTGGATAGCCTGGATGCGGCGAAAGCTCAGGCGAAGGCCGACAAGAAGGCGGCGAAGTTGCGCCAGAAGAAGCTCAAGTCTTATTTGAAGATGCTGGATCAGCAGAAGGTGGATGATGCGCGTCTGGAAAAGTACAAGGCGGTGTATCTGAAACAGAAGGAGCGTGAGGATCGGAAATCTGCGTCGAAAGCTGCCCGTGCTGCTGAAGCTGCGGCTCGTGAGGCGGCGAAGAAGGCTATGCGTGGTACGCAAGATGCTCAGACAGAGGAAGTTGATACAGATTAGTCTCCGGTGGTTCATCTTATATGTGTTAGCATCGCATCTGTATTATGATAAAAAAGCAGGGATGACTGTGATGGTTATCCCTGCTTTTTATATATAGCACTTTATGGTCTATTCAGCGTAAAGCTTGATGATATTCAATACCACCTGAGATGCTTTTTCGATGTTCTCCAGGGTAGCGAACTCCATCTTTCCGTGGAAATTCAGTCCGCCGGCGAAAATGTTCGGACATGGAAGTCCCTTGAATGAGAGGTTTGCTCCGTCGGTGCCACCGCGGATTGGCTGAATCTTTGGTTTGATGTCGGCCATTTCCATGGCTTTGATTGCTTTCTCCACTATGAAATAGTAAGGCTCCACCTGCTCGCGCATATTGTAGTACTGGTCTTTAACTTCCAGAGTAGCAGTGCCTTCGCCATATTTCATATTAATGAAATCCACGCATTTGCGGATAAGCTCTTTCTTGTCCTCGAACTTTTTCCTGTCATGGTCGCGGATGATGTAGCCGAAATCAGCCTCCTCTACAGTTCCGTTGAAACTGATGATGTGGAAGAATCCGTCATAACCTTCTGTGAGTTCAGGACGCTGGCCGACAGGAAGCAAGTCATTTAACTCCATACCGATAATGATGGCGTTCTTCATCTTGTCCTTCGCATAGCCGGGATGGACATTACGTCCCTGGATATGAATCTTGGCTGAAGCAGCGTTGAAATTCTCGAATTCCAATTCTCCGATTTCTCCTCCGTCCATGGTGTATGCGTAGTCTGCGCCGAATCTCTTCACGTCGAATTTTACGACTCCGCGTCCGATTTCCTCGTCAGGAGTGAATCCGATCTTGATTTCACCGTGCTTGAATTCAGGATGTTCTACGATATATTGAACTGCGTTCATGATTTCCGCCACACCGGCCTTGTCGTCTGCGCCGAGGAGGGTAGTGCCGTCGGTTGTGATCAATGTCTCTCCTTTGTGGTTCAGCATTTCAGGGAATTCTGATGGTTTAAGTGCGAGTCCAGGCATACCTTTGAGTTCGATATCCCCACCATCATAGTTGCTGATAATCTGAGGTTTGACATCTTTTCCAGATGCGTCAGGAGAAGTGTCCACGTGAGCGATAAAACCGATTGCAGGTACTTTTTTGTCAATGTTGGAAGGTATTGTACCCATAACATAGCCATACTCGTCGAGTGTGGCTTCTACTCCCATATCATTCAGTTCTTTGCAAAGCAATTTCAGCAAGTCCAGCTCTTTTGCTGCACTTGGCTGTGATTCTGAGTTCTCGTCAGACTGTGTGTCGATGGAGACGTATCTCAGGAATCTGTCAAGTATTTTTTCCATATAATATTATGTGTTATGCGTTTTTGTCAGTTTTGATTTTCATCGCTGCTCCGGTGATAAAAGCTATGATGGCGATATAAGGCAGGATAGCAATCGCTTCTCCGTAAGCAGCTTGCCACTCGGTCATGTACATATCGACGTTTGCGAACTTGAGAATCGCACTGACGACTCCCATGAGTGCGCCGCCGGCGATGAATCCGGATGCGATGAGAGTACCCTTCTCCTGTCTTGCAGCATTGACCTTCTCATCACTGCTTCTCGTGCTGACGAACCATGAAATCGCGCCGCCGACGAGCAGAGGAAGGTTCAGATCGATAGGAATGAACATTCCGAGAGCGAATGCAAGTGCAGGTATCTTGCACATTGTCAATACTATAGCTATCAATGCTCCGATTCCGTAGAGTATCCAAGGGGCTCCGCCACCATTCATCAATGGCTGGATGACAGCTGCCATGGCATTGGCCTGAGGTGCTACTAGAGCATTGTCTCCGGTAAATCCGAAGGTCTTGTTCAGCACAAGCATTACTCCGCAGACGGTTGCGGCTGCGACAGCGACACCGGCGAACTTCCAGATTTCCTGCTTCTTAGGAGATGAACCGATCCAGTAACCGATCTTGAGGTCGGTCACGAAAGAACCCGCGACAGAAAGTGCTGTGCAGACGACTCCGCCGATGACGAGGGCTGCCGCCATACCGACATTGCCTTTCAGGCCCACCGCTACCAGAATGAGGGAGGCTATGATCAATGTCATCAAGGTCATTCCGCTGACAGGGTTCGATCCGACGATTGCGATGGCATTGGCCGCAACTGTGGTGAAGAGGAAAGAGATGATACCGACGATAAGAACACCTATCAATGCCTGCCAGATGTTTTCAACGACTCCTCCGAAAGCGAAGAACGCAAACACGGCCAAGAGGGTGATGATAATACCGAAAACGATGATTTTCATGGATATATCCTCATCTGTCCTATCTATATTAGTCTCCCTCTGGCCCGGTTTTTTGGAAAACTCTCCAGCCGCGAGGCTTACGGCAGACTTGATCACTCCGAAGGATTTGATGATTCCGATGATGCCGGCGGTAGCGATGCCTCCGATTCCGATGTGGCGCGCGTAGTTGCGGAAAATTTCGTCCGCGGACATGTCACCGATTGTCTGGGTGATACCGGAATTCATAAGGTCAATGACTTGTCCGCCCCAGAGAACGTTCATCAAAGGAATGATGACTAGCCACACCAAGAAGCTTCCGCAGCATATGATGAATGCGTATTTCAGACCGACAATATAGCCGAGACCGAGGACAGCTGCACCTGTGTTGAGTTTCAATACGACTTTAGCTTTGTCTGCCAAGTACTGTCCTGCGTGCATCACTGTCGTGGTTATCGTTTCGCTCCAAGCTCCGAATGTCGCGATGATGAAATCGTAAAGTCCGCCGACCAGGCCACTTAGGATCAATGTCTTTGCGTTGCTTCCTCCTCCTTCGCCGCTTACGAGGACCTGAGTTGTTGCTGTGGCTTCAGGGAATGGATATTTTCCATGCATTTCCTTTACGAAATACTTTCTGAACGGAATCAGGAACAGAATTCCGAGGATTCCTCCGAGTAATGAAGAGAGGAACATCTGCATGAAATTCACTTCTACACCTAGTATATATATAGCAGGGAGAGTGAATATAGCTCCGGCCACTACTGCTCCGGAGCATCCTCCGATAGACTGAATGATGACGTTTTGTCCAAGTCCTCCTTTCTTTCCGAGTGCGCCGGTCAGACCTACTGCTATAATGGCGATAGGTATGGCAGCCTCGAATACTTGTCCAACCTTAAGTCCCAAGTAAGCTGCGGCTGCTGAAAACAAGATTACCATCAGCAGACCTACGCATACTGAGTATGGGGTTACTTCGGGATAATTTTTCTGTGGACTCAGGAGTGGTTGGTATTTTTCTCCTGGTTTGAGCTCTCTCTGCGCATTCTCCGGCAGGGATGTTCTGTTCTCCTCCATATAAAATATAGTCGTTTAGTATTAGTAATCGTCCAATGTCAGCAAAATCTGCCGAATTTTGTCATTGGCCGCTTATTGCTTGTCACATTTTACAAATATAGGAAAAATAGGTAAAATTTGGTCTATTTAGCTCTTTAAGTAATCCTTAAAAAATAACTTGGTAATCTTTGTGCGTCTTTTCGGTCTATATTCCTTTTCTCATCAGTCATGTGCCACCGGCACACTCCCTCTTCTAAAAGGAATCTATCCTCGAAAATCCATCACAAATCTTCACCAAGTTATTGTTTAATGCTTACTAAAATGATTTACTGAAAAATTTTTCAAAAAAAAGTGCAGAAAAGTTTGGAGGTAAAGAAAAAGTGCGTATCTTTGCAGTCCGTTTGAGAAACAACGATACCTCACTGAGGTTTCAGAAACAAAACGGCTAAGTTCATTGACAACATTGAGAGAGAATAAGAGGTAAAGAAGATAGAAATTAAAATCAGTTTGTAATTAATAATTCGAGAGTTTTTTCGAGTTGCGAATTAGGGACTGCAATTTCATAGGCAAAAACGAGACGAATCGAAGTCGCCGCCTTCAGAGATGAGGGCGATAAAGCGAGAGAGATTCACGAGAGAAAGAGGAGAAGAGCGAACGGAGGATGCCTAGGCTATCCGGAGGCGAGGAAGGACGTGGTAAGCTGCGAAAAGCTACGGGGAGTTGCAAACAGACATTGATCCGTAGATATCCGAATGGGGCAACCCGGCAGGTTGAAGACCTGTCACCATGTAATACATGGGGCGAACGCGGGGAACTGAAACATCTCAGTACCCGCAGGAAGAGAAAGAAACATCGATATCCTGAGTAGAGGCGATCGAAAGGGGCAGAGCCTAAACCGTGCAGTTTACGGACTGTGCGGGGTTGTAGGAGCGTCCAAAGGAACATGTCAAGGAACGCGAAGCAGATGGAAAGCTGCCGCATAGGGGGTGACACGCCCGTAGCGGTAACGAGGACATGTCAGGGACGCCACCTGAGTAGGGCGGGGCACGAGGAATCCTGTCCGAATCTGCGGGGACCATCCCGCAAGGCTAAACACTTCCGGAAGACCGATAGTGGACCAGTACCGTGAGGGAAAGGTGGGAAGCACCCCGAACAGGGGAGTGAAAGAGAACCTGAAACCGTTCGTTTACAAGCGGTCGGAGCGCGCGAGCGCGACGGCGTGCCTTTTGCATAATGAGCCTACGAGTTGCTTCTTCCCGGCGAGGCTAAGCGCCTGAGGCGCGGAGCCGGAGCGAGAGCGAGTCTGAACAGGGCGTTCAGTCGGGAGGAGCAGACGCGAAACCTAGTGATCTACCCTTGTCCAGGGTGAAGTGGCCGTAACAGGCCATGGAGGCCCGAACCAGTTTCCGTTGAAAAGGGCTTGGATGAGATGAGGGTAGGAGTGAAAGGCCAATCAAACTGGGAGATAGCTCGTACTCCCCGAAATGTCTTTAGGGACAGCCTCGACGGTGTGTAAGTGAGGTAGAGATACTGATAGGACGAGGGGGCTTCGCCGCCTGCCGAGTCCTGCCAAACTCCGAATGCGCTTACATTAGACGTCGGGAGTGAGTCGGCGGGTGCTAATATCCGTCGGCGAGAGGGTAAGAGCCCAGACCTCCGGCTAAGGCCCCCAAGCGCAGTTTAAGTTGAGAGAGAACAAGGTGACACCGCAGAGACAGCTAGGATGTTAGCTTGGAAGCAGCTATTCATTCAAAGAGTGCGTAACAGCTCACTAGTCGAGCGGTGACGCGTGGATGATGACCGGGCATCAAGACTGCCGCCGAAGCCGAGGACACGCTCGAAAGGGTGTGTGGTAGGGGAGCATTGAAACCAGCGGAGAAGGTGGTACGGCGAGTACCGCTGGAGCGGTTTGAAAAGAAAATGTAGGCATGAGTAACGATAAGGGGAATAGAAAGTCCCCCGCCGACAGCCCAAGGTTTCCTGAACAACGTTAAACGGATCAGGGTAAGCCGGGAGCTAAGCAAAAGCCGAGAGGCGTATGCGATGCAGAAGCGGTTAATATTCCGCTGCATGCTGTGCAGGCGACTACGAGACCGAGGAGTGACATGACCGCCGTCTGACGGAATAGACGGTTGAAGCGGGGTAGGGCGACTGAGCCGCGACAGTACGGGGAGTCCACGGACGACCCGATAGCGTCATGGAAGCATACTTGCGAGAAAATCGTGGTCGCGATAAGCGTACAGCATCCCGTACCGTAAACCGACACAGGTGGGCGAGGAGAGAATCCTAAGGCGCTCGAGTGAATCACAGCTAAGGAACTAGGCAAATTGACCCCGTAACTTCGGGAGAAGGGGACCCACAGCGATGTGGGCGCAGAGAAATGGTCCAGGCGACTGTTTACCAAAAACACATGGCTATGCGAAATCGTTAAGATGACGAATATGGCCTGACACCTGCCCGGTGCC
>ERZ780141.1328-NODE-1328-length-14710-cov-3.598908_pt1 | contig 14710 bp, 15 predicted proteins | sample MGYA00433080_ERZ780141 | MGnify/ENA primary metagenome ERZ780141 (study PRJEB29588, sample SAMEA2154047) | human gut metagenome | biome: human gut; feature: human-associated habitat; material: faeces | place: Denmark | collected 2008/2010 ... | reverse complement strand
GGGATTCATGTCGGTCACGCGGTATCCGCCACAATACACCTTCTGCCCGTCGGACAGGTCGGCCTTCTCACCGTAAATCACATAGCCATTGGCTTTGTCGGTCACACTGAACGCCACTCCCATGCTGTCCTCTGCATAGTTCTGCAGCATGGGTTCGCTGTCGATAAGCTTTGCCGAGGGCTTTGCGCCCTCTTTCTTCTCCTCGGGTTGGGCATTGCCGGCCAACGCAGGGAGAGCTACACTCTGTGCCGCAGCCAGCACGGCACTGTTTCTCAGGAAATCTCTTCTGTTCATCTTCTGTTATGTTAGTCTTGGATAATAGCACCTCGCTCGGTGTAGGACGGCATGTATCGGGAGGGTGCTCCTGCATGCCCTTGGCGCCGTTCAGCGCCTTCTGGTACTGCAAAGTTAACAAATCTTTTTGGCATAGAGTGCACAATTCTTTGCTTCTCTTGCTCACATCCACATTAAAAGTGCTATCTTTGCAGGCAAATTAAGAGACGCCTAGCAAAATGAAACTCATCGTGCTTACCGACCCGGGCTTTTTCGTGGAAGAGGACAAGATACTGACTACTCTTTTCGACGAGGGACTGGATATTTTGCACCTGCGCAAACCTGGCTCAGAACCAGTGTATTGCGAGCGGCTCTTAAGCTTGATTCCCGACACTTACCACAGCAGGATAGTGGTGCATGACCACTTTTATCTCGTAGATGAATTCGGTCTGATGGGCTACCACCTCAGTCAGCGCAATTCCGAACGCCCCTTGGGGCAGTCGGCTGCCTGCACGCGTACCTGCTATTCCCTGCCCGAACTGGCGCAGTATAAGGATGAATGTTCCTATGTACTGTTGCGCAACGTGTTCGACAGCATTTCAGAGCCCGACAACAAGGCTTCTTTCCAGCCCGAAGAACTGCAGGAGGCCCGTCAGGCCGGACTGCTGGACCGTAAGGTGATAGCCGAGGGAGGCGTCACACTTGACTCGGTACCTGTTGTGAGGGACTATGGTTTTGGCGGTGTGGCAGTACGTGGCGACCTCTGGCGCAACTTCGACGTGCACCAGGGTGACGACTTCCGTCAGCTCGTGGCACACTTCCGCAAACTCAGGAAAGCCACCGAATAAGAGGCGTGCGAGCGGTGAGTAATCCAGACAGAATAGACATGAATGCTCATATAAACCATATTAAATCCGAAAATACAGAAATGGAAGAGAAGAAATCATTCAAGGTGTTCTCTGGCACCAAGAGCCGTTACCTGGCAGAGAAGATTTGCCAGAGTCTGGGTTGCGAACTGGGAGACCTCTCCATCACGCACTTTGCTGATGGCGAGTTTGAGGTCTGCTTCGAAGAGAGCATCCGCGGACGTGATGTGTTCCTCGTGCAAAGCACATTCCCCAATGCCGACAATCTGATGGAACTCTTGCTGATGATCGATGCAGCCAAGAGAGCTTCGGCCAAGACCGTAAACGCTGTGATTCCCTATTTCGGCTGGGCACGTCAGGACCGCAAGAGCAAGCCTCGTGTGAGCATTGCTGCCAAACTGGTTGCCGACATGCTGAGCGTAGCCGGTATCAGCCGCATGATCACCATGGACCTGCATGCCGACCAGGAGCAGGGATTCTTCAATGTACCTGTTGACCACCTGTATGCCAGCAGCGTGCTTCTTCCCTATATCCAGTCACTCAACCTGGAGAATCTGGTGATTGCCACTCCTGACGTGGGCGGTACAAAGCGTGCCAGCACCTACAGCAAGTTCCTCAACTGCCCCCTGGTGCTCTGCAACAAGTCACGCCGTAAGGCCAACGAGGTGGCAAGCATGGAGATTATCGGTGATGTGACCGATGCCAACGTGGTGCTCGTAGATGACATGGTCGATACAGCAGGCACTATCACCAAGGCTGCCGACCTGATGAAGTCAAAGGGCGCACGTACCGTTCGTGCCATCGCCAGCCACTGTGTGATGAGCGGTCCTGCCAGCGAGCGCGTGCAGAACAGCGCACTGGAGGAGCTGGTATTCACTGATAGCATCCCCTACAACAACGCTTGTTCCAAGGTGAAGGAGCTCAGTATCGCTGACCTCATAGCCAACACCATCCGTTGCGTCCTCAATAATGAGAGCATCAGCAAGCAGTATCTGATCTGATTCCGATACGGCAGACAAACATATGCCAGGGGGCTGCGTCATTCCCGACACAGCCCTCTGGCCTTTTTGTATATGCACTTGTCGGGCATCAACATTATGCTTGGATTGCCAATCAATAAGGAAGAATCGCTTCCCAAAGCGCATTCCGATTTCATTTTCAGCATAATCCAATCATCCAAGCAGCATGCTGAAATCATCTGCGAAGCCAACAGAAATCTCCGTTTGCAGGCTTCGTACGGCCATCCAAAGCCTTCGTATGGCCATCCAAAGCCTGCGTATGTGCATCCAAAGGCTGCAAACGGAGATTTCACCAAGCCTCGTAAACAGTTTTATAAGGGAGCTGGAAGGAGTTCCGAAGGCTGCCAGGAAGGTAGCTTCAGGCTTCTGCCTTCCATTCCAAGAGGCTCTGCGTGTGGCAAGGAGCACATAAAGGCGTTCGTCACACCTGCTTGCATGCCATCGGAAGCGACTTGTCATCAGGCCTTCCATACCGTATGCTTCTCAACTTCAATCCCTTCATAATAACACCGGAAGCAAGAAAGACCCCAAACGGAATGGCTTCCGCTTGGGGTCTTGTGCTTGTCAATATGCTGTGGGGCAACGATGATGCTTGGTTCTCAAGCCGTTGGCTTGGCGCTTGATGGCAGTTGGCTCACGGTCAGATGACTGCTGTTACGTGGCTTCATGCTTGCTTCACGTCTGCCGGAAGGGCGGCGGGAGACTTGTGAAAGTCCGCTTCGGAGGGTTGTCCTTAGCGCAGTTCCAGTTGCAGATTGCTTATCAGATGCTGCACCTCCTTGTTTCTCTTCATCACCGATTGCATGTGGTCGGTCTTGTTGAAGACGGTTTTCTCCTCCATCTCCACCAGTTGAAGCTGTATCCTGGCGTTGTAGTTCTTCTGGTCCTGACGGATGAACTGCTCGATGGAGGAGCGCATGGCTTCCAGTTGGTCGCGCACCTGCACGCTCTGCACCGTCACTCCGATGGTATCCGGGTCAATCAGGATGGGTTGCATAGCCTGCATGCGCTGCTTCATCGCTATCTTGTCATTTCCCAGCATGGCCACATATTTCTGCCACGAGATGCGCATCTCGGCCAGGTCGAGCGGGTTGGTGGGAAGTGGGGCAGAACCATTCGTTTCGTCGGCAGACACATCATCAGTCTTCTTCTGGCCGATATTCCTGAACGACACACGCCTCAGTTTTCCCGATGCTTGTGGGGCTGATGCGGGTCCAGATTCAGGTGCGGCTGCCATGGGAAGCGGCACGTGCGGTGCCTGGATGTGCGGTTGAACGGCAGGTGCTTGAGCCACAGGCTGGTTGGATGCCTGGTTGGATGCGCTCTGGCCCTGGGCTTTGAGCGCATCGAAAATGGGTTTTAATGACTTGGCAGGGCGACGCCCCGCGCCAGGAACATCCTCTTCGTTGAGTTGGGCAACCTGTATGAGGCAAATCTCCAGTTGCAAGCGCTTGTTGTTGCTCGTCTTATAGGCAAGGTCGCAATCGTTGCAAAGTTTGAGGGCTCTGTAGATGAAACGAGGCTTGCAGCGCGCTGCCTGCTCGCTGTATCTCTGCTGCATCTGCTCACTCATCTCCAGGAGCGAGAGCGTGGATTGGTCTCTGGCCACCAGCAGATTGCGCAGATGGGTGGAGAGACCCGCTATGAAGTTGCCGCCGTCGAAGCCTTTCTGCAGTATCTCATTGAGCAGCAGCATGCAGGGCTGCACTTCGCCCGCCAGGAAGTAATCCACCAGCTTGAAGTAGTATTCGGTGCTCAGGACGTTCAGACTCTGGCATACATTCTGATAGGTGAGCTTTCCGCCGGTGAAGCTAACCATCTGGTCGAAGATGGAGAGCGCATCTCGCATACCGCCGTCAGCCTTCTGTGCGATGAGATTGAGCGCGTCGGGTTCGGTCTCATAACCTTCCTTCTCGGCCACCCTCTGCAGGTGTTCGATGGTATCCTGCACGCTCATGCGCATGAAGTCATACACCTGGCAACGGCTCAGAATGGTGGGCAGGATGCGATGCTTCTCGGTGGTGGCCAGGATGAATATCACATACGAGGGCGGTTCTTCGAGTGTCTTGAGGAAGGCGTTGAAGGCGGCTGTGGTGAGCATGTGCACCTCGTCGATGATGAAAACCTTGTACTTGCCCACCTGTGGCGGAATGAGCACTTGCTGGCAAAGTTCTCTCATTTCATCCACAGAGTTGTTGCTTGCCGCATCCAGCTCCTGTATGTTCATCGAGCGCTGTTCATCGAAAGCCTTGCAACTCTCGCACTGGCCGCACGGATCACCGTTGGGCAGGGGAGAAAGGCAGTTGATAGACTTGGCAAAGATGCGTGCGCAGGTGGTCTTGCCCACTCCGCGAGGTCCGCAGAACAGGTAGGCATGCGCCAGTTTGCCCGATGCGATGGCATTCTTGAGCGTGGTGGTCAGCGCGTGCTGTCCCACGACTGAATCGAAGGTAAGCGGTCTGTATTTACGCGCAGACACGATATATTCTTCCATAACTTGCTTGCTTGTTTCTGCAAATATAGAAAAAAAACACGTTACATGGCGCTAAAACTCCACTTTTTTGCTACCTTTGCCCTATATATAATAAGGTATATGGGTAAACTATTCTCAGTCTGGCACTTCGTTTGCCGGTTTAAGTATGTGTTCATCATATTGTTTGCAGCTCTTCTCATTGGCTTTCTCGATGACAACAGCCTGCTCATCAGGAGCCGCCGTTGGCAGAGGATTGCCGAACTCAGGCGCGAGATAGCCGACTACGAGGAGCGTTTCGATGCTGCCACACGCCAGCTCAAGAGTCTGGACAATGACCCCAAGGCACTTGAGCAGATGGCTCGTGAGAAGTACTATATGAAGCGTGCCAATGAGGACGTCTTCGTCATAAGGGTGTCGGATGAGGATGCCACCGACGAAACAGACACGTTGGACCAAGACAGCATCGCCCAATGAAGGAACTCAATAGCTGGGAGAACCTCCTTTTCCGCGCGGGAGCTTTATTGATGCTTGCTGGTGCGGCTGCCCATCTGTTTGCCCCCATGGTGTCGCTCTACCTGTTTGCCATTGGTGCGGGAGCCTATGCCTGCATGCGCCTACGCACCGAGTATATGGGCAGGAGCATAACCATCATACGCTTGCGACGCCAGCAGTTGCTCGCTTCAGCCTGCTTCGTGCTCACAGCCATACTGATGAGCATGCAGGATATGCACTATGGATTTGCCGCCCGAAACGAGTGGGTGGTGAGCCTGATTGTAGGCTGTGTGCTCGAGCTCTACACTTCGTGGCGTATCCCACAGGAGCTCGAGAAGCAATAAAATCTTAATAAGTCCTAATTTATTTCCGTAACAACGGGATTCGCATTATCTTTGCTCTTAGATTATAAAACCCTAAGTTGATTATGAGGAATCCCTTGTTTCCAATATTGATATCGGCAGCGATGCTTGCCTCATGCGCTGAGCAGTATGTGGTAAACGGCTCATCGAATGTAGAGGGACTGGAAGGCAAGACACTTTACCTGAAAGTATTTGCCGGTGAAGACATGCGCGCCATCGACTCTTCGCGTGTGGTTCACGGCAAGTTCCGCTTTCGTGGAGTCCTCGATTCGGTCACCATGGCCAATGTCTTTGTGGATGACACCAGCGTGATGCCTGTTGTGCTCGAGAGCGGAGAGGTATCGCTCAACATAGGAGAAAGCACGCAGAGCGCTACAGGAACGCCCATGAACGACAGCCTGAGCCAGTTCATCCAGCGCAAGACGCAAATCGATGCGCAGATGGCAGAGCTTCCTCACCTGGAATCACAGATGATCATGGACGGCATCAGCCTCGACCAGATAAGCGTGGAGCTGGATGCCAAAGCACGCGCACTCAACGACGAGAACGACCGGCTCGTATCGCGCTTCATCTCCAGCAATTATGACAACGTGCTCGGACCGGGCATCTTCATGATCATGACCAGCGCGCTGCAGTATCCCATACTCAATCCCAAGATAGAGGCAATCATCTCACAGGCCCCCCCTTACTTCCTCAACCACCCCTATGTGCGCGAGTACATCAAGGCTGCCGAGAGCAATATGGAGAAAATGCACGACTATTAGAAACCCGGCGCACCCGTGTGCCCCAAAATCCTAATCACTCATGAACATACTTTACAGAATATACCAGCTGTTCATAGCATTGCCTCTGGTGCTCCTGTCAACAGGCCTCACCAGCCTTGCCACCATCATCGGCTGCACCATAGGCAACGCACACTTCTGGGGTTATTGGCCTGCACATATATGGGGTAGGGTGATGTGCCACGTCATGCTGCTGCCTGTGCATGTAGAGGGAAGGGAGAATCTGCAGGAGGATCAGTCCTATGTGTTCGTGGCCAATCACCAGGGCCCTTACGATATCTTCCTCGTGTATGGCTTCCTGGGGCGCCATTTCAAGTGGATGATGAAGAAGCAGCTGCGCAATCTGCCGCTGGTGGGCAAAGCCTGCGAGAGCAGTGGCCAGATCTTCGTAGATAAGAGCGGCCCCAAGAGCATACAGCGTACCTATGACAACGCACGACGTGTCTTGAAGGACGGCACCAGCCTGATGGTATTCCCTGAGGGTGCACGCACCTTCACCGGACATATGGGCATCTTCCGCCGAGGCGCTTTCCAGTTGGCCGACGAGCTGCAACTGCCTGTGGTGCCAGTGACCATCGACGGCACATTCGATGTGCTTCCCCGACAGAAGGGCGTCAATTTCCTCACCTGGCATCGCCTGCGCCTGGTCATCCACAAGCCCATCCCGCCCATCGGACAGGGGGCTGACAATATCAAGCATGCCATGAGCGAGAGCTACGACACCATCATGCAGGCACTTCCCCTGGAGTACCAGGGGTATGTGGAAAACCTTGACCAATGACCCACACAGAACATTTCACCATCCCCCGCATAGCCCCATACATCCAATGGGGCTACTTCTTTCATGCCTGGGGATTTCCGTTCAGATACGAGCAGCTCTCGCGTGTACATGACTGTATGGGATGCCGCTCGGCCTGGATAACCTCGCTTCCTCAGCCCGAACAACCCAAAGCGCGTGAGGCCGAAAGGCTTCTGCAGGATGCGCGCAGGCTTCTGGACCGTTGGAGCCAGGAAAGTGCACACACACATTTCCGCGTGCGGCTCCTGCAGGCCAACGGCGATAGTGATGACATCTATCTGCCCGAACTCCAGCGCTCAATACCCCTCCTGCGCCAGCAGACGGCTCAGACTGGTACACCCTGCCTGTGTCTGTCCGATTTCGTTCGCCCGCGCTCGCAGGGTATCAGCGACCAGATAGGCATCTTTGCCTCTACTGTGGATGCCCGTCTGGAGCAGTCCTTCGCCACAGATGACTATATGCACCTGTTGGCACAGACCCTTGCCGACCGCCTGGCAGAGGCAACTGCCGAACTGGGCCACTTGCTTACACGCCGCGAATGGTGGGGTTATGCGCCCGATGAGAACCTCTCGGTGGATGAACTCTTCATGGAGAAATACCAGGGAAAGCGGCCTGCCGTGGGTTATCCATCCATTCCCGACCAGAGCATCAACTTCCTGATAGATGAACTGATAGACCTCAAGTCGCTGGGCATAACGCTTACCGAATCGGGTGCCATGCGACCTCATGCCAGCACCAGCGGACTCATGCTTGCCCATCCAGCCACGCGGCATTTCTCCGTGGGGCAGGTGGGAGAAGACCAGTTGCGCGATTATGCCGCCCGCCGAGGAGTGTCGGTGGAATGGTTGAGGCGTTTTTTCTGATATGGGCAACTGTTTTGCCTGGTTCCATCGCTTGTTTCTTCGCGATAAGCAACTGTTTTCCATTCCATATCTCATCATTTTATCGCGTAAGAGACAGTCTTCTTCCTTTTTTCCAAAACACCCTTCCTCATTTCCTTCAAGAAGTACGAAAAGGGCGATGAAATGAGCTGTTTGGACAGGCGCATGACTTTCCCCGCCTACCTGGCCTATTGTGGGATGAAAAAGGCAGCGTGCTGCGATGGCCGTTGCAGCGCGTTGCAAGGGCAGATGCAGCACGTTGCGTTGGCCGATGCACCGTACTGCGTTTGCTGTTTCAGCCAAACACATCAACTGTTTCATACAAATGCGATAGCTGTATCATGCCAAAACGAGAGCAGATTCGGCACAATAGGCTTTGGAAATGATAATTGTGGGCAGATAGGGAAAGAGAATTGAGGAGATACTGCCAAAGGCATCTTCTGCGCCCTTTATTCTAAAAGAAATATGGCTGCAAGCGCATCTGAGTGCACCAGCAGCCACATGATGGAATAAAGAAGGCGGGCAGGAACGAATGGCCCACCCGCCTTGGTGTTTGACGTTAACTTATTGACCCTCGGCCATTACTGCTTCTTGTGCTCCAGCGTGGGCAGCATGAGCAGGATGGAGAGTGCGCAGGCAACCAGAAGCGATACGAATGTCCAGGTCCATCCGGCATGACTCGAAATGAAGCCGATGACGGTATTGGCCAGGATGGCAGTACCGAAGAAATAGCCGAAGAAACCGGTCAGTCCGGCTGCCGTACCCGCAGCATTCTTGGGCACAAGGTCGAGCGCCTGCACGCCCACCAGCATCACGGGGCCGTAGATGAAGAATCCTATGCCCGTGAGACTGAGCGTAACCAGACTGATGTTGGGCGTCTCGAGCGAAGAGGCATACCAGTAGATGCCGATGAAGAGCGCCACAAGTGCCATGAAGAGCATGGTTGGCCAGGCTCGGTTACCCTTGAAAAGGCGGTCGCTGATGATGCCGCAGATGAGCGTGCCGGGGATTGCGGCATACTCGTAAGCGAAATAAGCCCATCCTGCCGACTTGATATCCACTCCCTGGTCACTCAACAGGGCAGGCGCCCAATCGAGGCAGCCGTAGCGCACCATATAGATGAAAGCGTTGCTCAAGGCTATTGCCCACAGGCACTTGTTGGGCAATACGTGGCGAAGCATGATGTCGCGTATGCTCAGTACAGCCTCACTCTGGGCATTATAATGGTGGGGAAAATCGTTGCGCCACTTCTCCACGGCAGGCAACCCTTGGCTCTGCGGAGTGTCGCGCAGCAGGATATAGGCCAGCAGGGCAATGGGGATGACGGTGGCAGCCGGGAAGATGAATGTGCCTGCCAGGAAGTAGAACTCGGAGTGGGCACCATAGAGCCAGGAGCCGAACCATACGGCTCCATAGCTGGCCATTGGGCCTATGAGTCCGCCGCCCACGTTATGTGCGCAGTTCCAGATGGCCATCATGGTGCCTCGTTCATTCTGTGAGAACCAATGGGTCATCACTCTGCCGCAGGGAGGCCAGCCCATACCGCCAAACCATCCAACCAGGAAGTTGAGAGCACCCATCAGAGCCACAGCCAGCGTGCGGCGCTCAGGATGGTTGACCAGATCAAGCCAAGTGACGGGAACTGCCATACAAGCCATGGCTATGGCACTCAGTACCAATCCCAAAGGCAGGAACTTGCGGGCATCGCTACGGTCGGATACCGATCCCATCAGAAACTTGCTCAGAGCATAGGCTACGGCATTCATTCCGAGCGCCAGACCCAGTTCGCCCTTGTCCATTCCCAACTGTTCCAGCATGGGTATGGCCATGGCAAAGTTCTTGCGCACCAGATAAAAGGCGGCATAACCGATGAATGCGCCTGTAAACACTTGCGCCCGCAGGCGGCGATAGCGTGCGTCGGCCGCGGGACCAGTGGTCTCGGGACGGAAAGGTGGGGGAGAGAGTAGGTTCATGTTGCTTCTTCTTGCGGGCAAAACAGCCTCATGCGCGTGTCTGCCCTATACATTATTATATTTAGGTAAATCAGTTTCGACCCTCTTTTATATAAGCAGGGATATGCGGGTGGAGTGGTTTCGCCTCTTCAGGGGATGCTGAAGGGGAACACGCGATAGCCGGCCTGCTCGTCCTTCAGAGTCTGGCAGAGCCACACCAGCACATACTCGCCAGGTGCCAGATTCTCGACCGGCCGGCACACGAAAGACTGCTTGCCGTCGGCTTGGATAGTGAACTGGGGCGGCTCCAGGCGCACATACTTGTTGTCGCGAAGCTCGCTCTTGGCCAATCGCCTGTGGTCGCGTCGCCTTTTGAGCTGTACCAGCGCATAATCCACCAGCGTCTCCCTTTCGCCCGGCTCCACCTTGAGCACAGGCTTGCGGTCGTCTGTCACTTGGCGCGAAGACTTTCCCCACAGGTAGAGCACGCGCGTATCCTTGAGCTTTTTGCCCGCTATGCTCCATCCCGGTTTGATTTCTGTCTGCATCTCCTCCATCTTGAGGGACACCCAGGAGTCAGCCACGCGGAGCGACACTTCCTGTGCCTGGCACAGGGAAGCGTATAGGCAGAGCCATAAGAGTATATTCCTTTTCATCCCATGCAAAATTAACTCTTTGTGCAGACTTGGGCAAGTTTATGCTTGGATAAGTGGAAATAAATCCCTTTCTTTGCATTCATTATGACATACGAACTGCTTAAACTGGGCATCACAGAGCTCAACGTGATGCAGCAAGACATGCTGCTGGCCGCCCGCAAGTGGGAAAGGATAGTGCTGCTGAGCCCCACAGGCTCGGGCAAGACATTGGCTTATCTGCTGCCGGTACTGAGCCAGATGGACGAGACAAAGGAGCATCTGCAGACGCTGGTGCTGGTTCCCTCACGCGAGCTGGCCATCCAGACCACCGATGTGGGGCGCCGCCTTTGTCCCCAATGCCGCGTGATGGCTTGCTACGGCGGGCATGCGGCAATGGACGAGCACCGCACCATGAAGGGGCTGCACCCGCAACTGATAGTGGCCACACCAGGCCGTTTCCTCGACCACATGGACAAGGAGAACATCTCGACCGACGCTCTATCGACTCTCGTGATAGACGAGTTTGACAAGTGTCTCGAACTGGGATTCCAGGCTCAGATGGAAGGTATCATCGGCCGACTGGGCCAGGGGAAGAGGCGCATCCTGCTCTCGGCCACCGACAATCCTTCCATCCCGAAGTTTGCAGGTGGCGACGGCTTCCAGCGCATCTCATTCCTGGACAAGGAGGAGTCGCTTCCCGACGGCATCACGGTATATCAGGTGGATTCGCCCGAGAAGGACAAACTGGACACCCTGCTGCGCCTCGTGTGCATGTTGGGCACCCAGAAGAGCCTCGTGTTCCTGGGCTTCAGGGAGAGCGTAGAGCGCGTGGGCACCTATCTGCGCGCCCATGGAGTGAGTGCCGACCTGTTTCACGGAGGACTGGAACAGCAGGTGCGCGAGCGTGCCATCCACCGTTTCTCATGCGGTTCATGCAACGTGCTGGTATGTACCGACCTGGCTGCACGCGGACTGGATATAGATGGCGTGCAGAACGTGATTCACTACCATCTGCCTGCCGACCAGGTGACCTATGTACACCGCAACGGACGCACGGCCAGATGGGACGGCACGGGCAACGCCTATTTGCTGGTGGGGCCGCAGGAGCGGATGCCTGAGTTTGCCGTGGCCGACAGCCAGCCTTACCATCTGCCCCAGCGTGTGCCGGCTCCCGCAAAGCCCCTTTGGGCCACTATATATATAGGTAAAGGCAAGAAGGACAAGATAAGCCGAGGCGATGTGGCTGGATTCCTGAGCAAGGTGGGCGGACTGGAACGCGACCAGATAGGGCGTATAGACGTGCTGCCGCAATGGTCCTATGTGGCTGTTGACAGCCGTCAGGTGCGCACGCTTCTGGCCAAGATACGCGGACAAAAGATAAAGGGCATCAAGACCATCTTCGCGCTGGCTGACTGACAGCAAGACAAAAGATTGCACATCTAATGCCAGCACACGACTGACATTACTAAAAAAGATATGCCCCGAAAGCATGTGGCTCACAGGAGTCCGGCTTTCGGGGCGTATTGCGTTAGGGTGGAAGCGGCGTTTATTCGCTGAACTTGGCGTAGCCTCTTATCATGTGACGAAGGTTGCTGAGCATTTGCTGCGACTCCTGAATCAGGCTCAGGAAGAGTATCATCGACTCAAGATTGACGGGGCGGTTCTGTATGTCGTCGATGATAGTCTTGCGGTAGGCCGACAACTGCCGCTGGAGAGCCGTGGCGTCTGCCCTCAACTCCTCGGGCGAATCGTTGAACTCCACGTCCTGCTCCCTGGTGTCGTCGAGCAAGGAGTAGGCCCGGTCGAAGAGCCGGAGTATCTCCTTGCGGAATGCCATGAAGGGAGATATGTATTCGCTGTTCACAGGCAGGAAGTTGTTGCCTATGTGCTCGCGGCAAGGGTCTGTGATACGCTTCAGACAGTAGAGCATCTGGTTGAGTGCTCCTATGGAGAGGAAGTACCAGGTGTTGCGCTCTATGCTCAGCATGTGATTGACCCTGCGGAGGGCAAGTACCTCCTTGCGGCGCTGGCGCTTGAGCTGGTTGCGATGCTCCTCGATGCGTGACGAAGCCTTCTTGAGCGGGCGGTATTCCTCGCGGAAGAATGCGTCGGTCACCTGCCTGTAGCAGTCGGCCACAAAAGCAAGCTGCATGCGGCTGTAGAGGCGCACGTGCTTGGTGAGCAGAGTCCAGTTGTAGTTCTCGTCACGCGAACGCATAATCTGCACGAAGAGGTTGTCCTGATTGTCCTTTGCACTCTTTTTGGCCTGCCTGAGATTGCTTCTCACCAGGAACACGATGGCCACCACGATACCAACGGCCATGGCTGGGAAGTGGCCGAAGAACATGATGCAGGTGACCAGATAGCATACGATGAAGGCGACACCAGCCGTGATGAACCATCCGCCTATCACCGAGAGCACGCCTGTGATGCGGAATACGGCACTCTGGCGGCTCCATGCGCGGTCGGCCAGACTGGTACCCATGGCCACCATGAAGGTGACGTAGGTGGTGGAGAGAGGCAGTTTGAGGCTGGTGCCCATGGCCACAAGCAGACCAGCCAACACAAGATTGACAGCTGCACGCACCTGGTCGAAGGCAGCTCCGGCAGGCAAGACAGCCGTCGGTACAGAAGCGAGAGTTTATCCAGCGGCTTGCAGGAGCCGGCACGATGCTTCCCACGGCCTTGGCACATACCATAGTGGAGCGCACAAGCGTACGTGCTACGGCCGACGAACCGAACATCTCCTCGCCTTCGTCCTGCCTGCTCAGATCTACGCTCGTCTTCACCACGTTCTGCGCCTTGGGTGAGAACACCAGCGCAAGCACCATCACGATACCTGCCGCCACCAAGAAGAGGATGGGTGTGTGGGCACTATTCATCAGGCTACCCATGAGGAAGCCGGCGGGGTCGCTGTTGCCGTGGGCCATGTAGTCCTGATAGGCATCCAGTCCGGTAAGTGGGACACCCACGAAGTTGACCAAATCATTTCCAGCGAAAGCCATTGCCAGGGCAAATGTACCAGCCAGCACCACGGTCTTCATCACGTTGAGCCCCATGAAACTCAATGCCGTCATCACCAGGCTCATGAGCAGGGTGCCGCCACCCAGGATGAGCCACGTGTTGTCGTTGACGAATGCGTGCAGCTGGGGAGTCATCAGAGTGGAGCCCTTGAGTCCGCCCACAAGCATGAACCACGCGATACTGGCAATGGCTATACCACCGAAGATGCCGTTCTTCACGTGTGAGCGTCCGTTGAAGGTGAATATCACGCGCGCCAGCCATTGCGTGATGAAGCCCAAGACGAAAGCGATGGCCACGCTCAGGAAGATGCCCATGATGACGCTCATGGCCTTCTCGGTATTGATGAGGTCGCCCAATGTGAGCAGATGGCCGGCAGAGTCGGTGGCTCCCTGCATGATCTTGACCAAGGCGATGGCGAACGCTCCGCCCAGCAACTCAAACACCATACTGACGGTAGTGGATGTGGGCATTCCCATGCTGTTGAACACATCGAGCAGCAGCACATCCGTGAGCATGACGGCCATGAAGATGCACATCACGTCATAGAAGGAGAAAAACTCGGGTGTCATGATGCCGTGGCGCGCCACATCGAGCATGCCGTTGCTCAGCGAAGCGCCTGCAAACACGCCCATCGAGGCGATGATGACAATGGTGCGGAAGCGCGCCACCTTGGCTCCGATAGCCGAATTGAGGAAGTTCACAGCATCGTTGCTCACACCCACCACCAGGTCAAATACGGCCAGGATGATGAGAAAGATGACGATGCACAGGAATAATGTATTCATATGTAAATGTATATGTTTGTTTCACTTTTGCTGCTTCCCGCCCCGTGGCAGGAGACTTCTGCCGGCTACAGGGCCAGGAAGAGTGCCGTGAGGAACACCATCAGGATGATGGCACGTACCAGATTGTAGATGAACTTGACTTTCTTTGCATCCATAATATCTGCTTTTTTAAGTTCGCCACAAAGGTAAAAGTTGCATGTTACAAGTGTGTTACACGCCCGTTACGAGTGTGTTACACGGCCTCTGGAGAGCACAAAGTGAAAAAATGTTATACGATTGTAACATTCCTGTTGCGTGGTTTTAACGAAAATGTGGCACAGTTGCAAATATCCGTGGCTTATTTTTGTAGTATAGGTCTATATTTTCT
>ERZ780141.1327-NODE-1327-length-14714-cov-2.595880_pt1 | contig 14714 bp, 9 predicted proteins | sample MGYA00433080_ERZ780141 | MGnify/ENA primary metagenome ERZ780141 (study PRJEB29588, sample SAMEA2154047) | human gut metagenome | biome: human gut; feature: human-associated habitat; material: faeces | place: Denmark | collected 2008/2010 ... | reverse complement strand
AGTTTGGATATTTCCCCCGTTTTGGCCGTCAAATCTTATTTTCGGGGGAATACCTGAAGATACAAAAAAGCCAACTAATTCGCAATACTTTGTGTATGAATTAGTTGGCTGATTTTGTAATATTTAATGAATGTCCCGCATTACTTATAAATCAAGAAAATACAGGGAATCTTCGATAAATCCGGCAATTTCCCCTGCCACTCCTTTATTGTCTTAGTCTTTATATATTCTCCTTCACACGTAATATTGGCAGCAATACAAAGTTTGGTTTGCGGACGGCAATTCTTAAGAATATCTTCCGCCATCTTATTATTACGATAAGGAGTTTCAATAAAAAGCTGCGTCTGATCTTCTGCATAAACACGCTGCTCCAATACCTTAATACGTTTCGCACGCTCACCAGGCTCAATAGGCAAATAACCATGAAAAGCAAAACTTTGTCCATTAAAACCCGACCCCATAACAGACATAATAATAGAGGAAGGTCCTACCAAAGGCACCACTTTAAGATTCTTACGCTGAGCAATAGCAACCACGTCCGCTCCAGGATCAGCAACAGCCGGACAACCGGCTTCAGAAATAACTCCCATGGACTGTCCGGCCAACAAAGGTTTCAGATAACCGGAAATATCTTCAGGAGAAGTATGTTTGTTCAATGGATAAAAAGTCAATGCATCTATGTCAATCCCGCGATCTACCTTTTTCAAAAAGCGACGTGCCGAGCGTACATCTTCTACAATAAAATGTTTGATGCCGAGAATGACCTCTTTATTATACACAGGCAACACATTTTCCACAGGAGTTTCGCCTAATGTGACAGGCAATAGATACAAAGCAACTTCCATCATACTACTAATCAATCAAAATATCAAGGTTTGAAATCTGTTTCAGCCAACATCTGATGATAATCCGTCTTAGCCAACAAATCCTTTATTGTCATATCAGGATGCTTTTTCATATATTCATCAATCAGCAAAATCCCCATCCATACTCCAATACTTGCAGGAGTTTTCTCACCCATAATAGAAATAAAGGGATCCTTGCGTATATAAGTACGTACAACAAGGGGATCGGTAGCATATAAATGACCATTTTCAACCATTGTCTTCCACAGACTTGTTTTATTCTTCCTGCACCACTCAGCCTCATCCTCACTATATCCCATCTCTTTCTCAAAAGATTCATACCCTAAAATATGAGCCACTATCCAATTTATCTTTCCACGATGCATAATCATATCTAATAAAGTACGACCAGGCTGCCATGGCAAAGGATACTGACTCAGCAAATAAAAGGTAAAACAATCCGGAACAATACGATCAGGCTCCATACTGCGACATTGATAGTCATAATAGAAGCGTTTATATAAAGGATAATCTGCTCCCATATACTTATCAATACTAAAACCCAAAATACTGTCCCCAACTACAACAGACTGATTCAGAGCAGCTATTTGAGCATAAAAATGAGGAACGAACAATGCAGGAACCTCTTTTTTCAAACGTTTGAAACCTTTGGTCAGTTTTTCCTCAACCCAACCAAGATCCTTAAATTTCTCTTCGGCATCGTGCATCAAAGTCAATAAAGTAGAATCCGAATAATATTCCAACATCCGGTCGTTAATCTTCATGTCATCCACCTCACCTATCGCCAATACATCTTCTATCAACAGCTTGGTAACCTGAGGATAGTCCGTATTCATTTTTTGCAGTGCCGAGAAACTATTCATCGTGACATACTCATACTGCAAACGATCATAACGGGCAACTCTTACATCCACATCAGCAGTATTGCCACTCTTCCCATCCCACTGACAGGAGGAAAGAGCAACAAGACATACTACTAATATGAATATAATTTTGCGCATCATCTATTTCTTATCCGTAAATGATGTTTCCGTTTTCGTCTTTATATTCATCCAGACCTTTTTCATAAGTTGCCATAGCACGCAAACTCATACCTACACTGGAGAAACCTCCATCATGATATAAATTCTGCATAGTCACTTTACGAGTCAGGTCAGAGAACATTACAATGCAGTAATCTGCACATTCGTCTGCCGAAGCATTGCCTAATGGTGACATACGGTTAGCAAAGTCAAACAGCTTATCCATACCTTTCACACCTGAACCGGCAGTAGTCATGGTCGGTGACTGAGATATGGTATTCACACGCACATGATGTTCACGACCATAAATGTAACCAAAACTGCGTGCGATAGATTCAAGCAATGCTTTTGCATCCGCCATATCATTATATCCATAGAATGTACGTTGTGCAGCAACATAACTCAAAGCCAGAATTGAACCATACTCCGCAATAGCATCCAGCTTTTTAGCAGCTTGAATCATTTTGTGGAACGAAACGGCAGATATATCCAGAGTCTTGCTCAACATATCATAATCGAGGTCATCATAAGTACGTTTCTTACGAACGTTAGGAGACATACCGATAGAATGCAGAACGAAATCTATTTTTCCACCCAATATTTCCATCGAACGTTTGAAAACATTCTCCAAATCTTCTACGCTGGTTGCATCTGCCGGAATTACCTCACAATTCAGTTTCTCAGCTAAAGCAGAAACTTCTCCCATGCGGACAGCTACCGGAGTATTGGACAATGTAATGGACGCACCTTCTTCTACAGCCTTTTCAGCAACTTTCCATGCGATAGACTGTTCGTTCAATGCACCAAAAATAATACCTCTTTTTCCTTTCAACAAATTGTAACTCATACCTTCTTTATTGTTAAATTAGTTTGCAAAGATACAAACAAATAAATTAATCATAGCTTTTTTTGCACACAAATGAAGAAATAATGCAATTATAAAACTAATTTTTACCATTTAAGGTTTCAGCTAAATGAGAATTTAACAAAAAATCCACTTATTCTATCAAATAGTGCACATAAAGGACAATTCTTTCAGCTATATTTGCCATCGAATTAAGAGGTTTTTTCATAATATTTATTTAAGGTTAGAATTAGGTTAACATGAAACATTATTGCTGCTCCCGTAAATAGCCCGTGAGGGTCTTTTACGGGAGAGTGATAAGACTTCTTAAAGCAACAATCAACTAGATAATTATTAATCTTAAACATATATAATACCAATGACTACTTTAATAAAGAAGATTCTATTACTTCCTGCCACATGTTTAATTCCTTTTTTGACCGGATGTAATAATTGTCCGTCTACGACTATTGTAGAAGATATTATAGATCCCGCCATCTATACAAGCCTCCCTTTCAAGATGGATAAAGTTGAACAACCTACTTTTCCAGACTATTCGGTAAACATCATAGATTTCGGTGCCAAGCCAGACGGTATCACTTTAAACACAAAGGCTATTAATGATGCAATCCAACAGGTTAATGCCAAAGGAGGTGGCAAAGTCATTATTCCTGAAGGCTTGTGGCTGACCGGTCCCATCGAACTATTGAGCAATGTGAATCTATATACAGAAAAGAATGCATTAGTATTATTCAGTGCAGACCATTCACTATATCCCATTATAAACACGTCTTTTGAAGGTTTGGAAACCCGTCGTTGCCAGTCTCCTATTTCAGCACGTAATGCTGAAAATATAGCGATTACAGGCCACGGAGTATTTGATGGAAATGGAGACACATGGCGTCCGACCAAAAAAGATAAACTGACTGAAGGCCAATGGAAAAAATTGGTCGCCTCCGGTGGTGTGGTAGATACCGACGGAAGAATCTGGTATCCCAGTGAAGGTGCATTGAAAGGTGCTATCCTGTCAAAAGACAACTTCAACGTACCTCGTGGAGAACTTACCGATTCTGACTGGGACTACATGCGCGACTGGTTACGTCCTGTATTGCTAAGTTTCATCAAATGTAATAAGGTATTGCTGGAAGGAGCGACATTCAAAAATTCACCCAGTTGGTGCTTACATCCGCTATCATGTGAAAATATTACAATTAATAAAGTTACAGTTTCTAATCCTTGGTACTCACAAAACGGAGATGCTCTTGATTTGGAATCATGTAATAAAGCATTGATTATCAACAACTCATTTGATGCAGGAGATGATGGTATCTGTATAAAGTCAGGAAAGGACGAACAAGGGCGCAAACGCGGTGAACCTTGTCAAAATGTTATCGTTATGAACAACACCGTATTACATGGACATGGAGGTTTTGTTGTAGGTAGTGAGATGTCAGGAGGTGTAAACAACATATATGTAGACAATTGTACTTTCATGGGTACAGATGTTGGCTTACGCTTTAAAAGTAATCGTGGGCGTGGCGGATTGGTAGAGAATATCTACATCAGCAATATCAACATGATTAATATTCCGAACGAAGCATTAATATTCAATTTATACTATGGTGGAAAAGGTCGTGGTGAAGATCCTAATCAGGATGAAAAGAAAGCAGAAACTACCATCCCTCCTGTAACAGAAGAAACTCCGATATTCCGTAATATCTTTATCAAAGATGTAACCTGTAACGGAGCAGGCAGGGCTGTGTTCTTCAATGGCTTGCCTGAGATGAGAATCAAGAATATCAATATGGAGAATATCATCGTATCTAATGCTAAAGAAGGTGTAGTATTAAGCGAAGCCGACGAAGTTAATATGAAAAATATCAAAATAGAGTTATTAAAAAGTGGAAAGAACTTGAAGATGCAAAATGTTTCCAATGTAACGATAGACGGAAAGAATCATGCTGAAATCGGGGCACAAGGAGAAGAACTCAACTTCTAATTCTTACACCCATTAGTGCATTTCTCCACTTAATTTATAAAAATAGTAAAGCACGGATTGCACGGATAAACACGGTTTTCATACTAACACTGTGTAATCCGTATGATCCGTGCTTAAAATAATAAACTATACATCATTATGAAAAAGCACTCAATTATTGTCCTCACATTATTAGCAGGATGCTTTACCAACTCTTTTGCACAAAAAGGCGAAAAGACACTGACCGTAGAAGTCAGCAATGAATGGAATCAAAATAAGACCGACGAACCGATAGTGATAGATTTAAATAACCTGAAAGCAGGTTTCAACATCAAATCCGCCACTGTATGGGAAGGTAATAAAGAAATTCCGTCCCAACTGGACGATCTGAACGGTGACGCACGTGCTGACGAACTGGCTTTCCTTATCGATATGCCAGCCAAAAGCAACAAAAGTTTCCGTATAATTCTCTCTTCAGAAAAAAGTGAAAAAAACTATCCGGCACGTACTTATGCCCAAATGAAAGCTTACGGACATAACAACAAATTCGCCAATATTACGGGATTTTCAGCGGCAGGAACCGAGAATGTATATAGTTTTGTTTACCATCACGGACCGGCTATAGAGAGTGAATTAGTTGCCTATCGTATCTATTTCAACGAAAAACAGACGGTAGATCCATATAGCAAAGTAAATAAAAGACTGGAAATAAAAGAGACTTGTTTCTACCCTACCAAAGCGCAACGCGCCAACGGCTACGGAGATGATGCGCTACGTGTTTACAATAGTGGTGGTGTAGGTGCATTAAAAGGTTGGAATGGTACTGAAGCGACCCACATAAAACCAGTAGTAAACCGCACGGAACGTGTACTAGCCTCCGGTCCTGTACGTGCCATCGTCGAAGCAGAAGTCATCGGTTGGGAATATCAAGGGAACGATTTGAACATGATCAATCGATATACCATCTATGGCGGTCATCGGGACATGAAGGTAGATGTCCTGTTTGACCGTCCGCTTAAACAGGAAGTCTTTGCAGCAGGTGTACAGATTCTGAAAGAAGGAGGTCACATGAGCGACCATAAAGGACTGACTGGAAGCTGGGGAACCGACTGGCCTGTCACAGACACCATAGGTTATGTGAAGGAAACAACAGGTATGGGAACTTTCATTCCTAAATATATCGGTAAAGAAGTACAAGACGGATCAAACTACTTATATACCTTACAAGCACCGGGGCAACAGCATTTCCACTATTACGTTACTTTCACCTCAAAAAAAGAAAGTTTCGGATTTAAAGATATGAAAGACTGGTTCAATTATCTTCCCCAATGGAGAAAAGAATTGGAACATCCTTGCAAAATTACAATTAAATAAAAAATCTAAAACCATGAAACGACTAATCACTCTCTGTCTGCTAGGAGGCTGTTTTTTATCTGCTCCCGCACAGAATTATGTATCCCAAGCCTGGGTGGCCGACCAAGGCAATGGGACCTACAAAAATCCAGTCCTGTATGCGGATTACTCCGATCCGGACGTTTGCCGTGTAGGAGACGATTATTATTTGACCTCATCCAGTTTCAACTGTCTGCCCGGTTTACAAATATTACACTCCAAAGACCTTGTCAACTGGACTATCATAGGTGCGGCTGTACCCTACGCACTGCCCCCTGTTACCGATGTCCGTCCTGAACATGGCAACCGTGTATGGGCACCCAGTATCCGCCACCATAACGGTGAATTCTATATATTCTGGGGTGACCCGGACCAAGGAGCATTCATGGTGAAAGCCAAAGATCCGAAAGGTCCCTGGAGCGAGCCAGTTTTGGTGAAAGCCGGAAAAGGCATCATCGACACGACTCCATTATGGGATGATGACGGTCGTGTATATTTGGTTCATGCTTATGCAGGAAGCCGGGCCGGACTGAAAAGTGTAATTACAATTTGTGAGCTAAGTGCCGATGCAAGTAAAGCTATCACACAATCCCGTATCATTTTCGATGGTCATGAAGCACATCAAACTTGTGAAGGGCCCAAATTCTATAAACGTAATGGATACTATTACATCTTCCATCCGGCAGGCGGCGTTCCTACAGGATGGCAAGTCGTACTTCGCTCAAAAAACGTATACGGTCCATACGAATGGAAAACAGTATTAGCGCAAGGCAACTCTCCCGTCAACGGGCCTCATCAAGGCGGTTGGGTAGACACCCCTACGGGAGAGGACTGGTTCATGCACTTCCAAGACGTAGGAGCTTACGGACGCTTAGTCCATCTGCAACCTATGAAATGGGTTGATGACTGGCCCGTTATAGGTGTTGATAAAGACGGCGATGGTTGTGGCGAACCTGTTCTGACTTATAAAAAGCCTAATGTAGGTAAGAACTATCCTATTTGTACCCCGCAAGAAAGTGACGAGTTTGATGGTTATACATTGTCTCCTCAATGGCAATGGCAGGCTAACATCAATGAAAAATGGGCTTATTTCAACGGAGGAGAAGGATTTGTACGTCTATACTCCTACCCAGTTCCCGAAGATTATAAAAGTTTATGGGATGTTTCTAATCTGATGCTACAAAAAACCCCGGCCCCCAATTTTACTGCCACCACCAAACTTACTTTCAAGCCGACAGAAAAATATAAAGGTGAACGTACGGGACTGGTTGTAATGGGAATGGATTATGCCGGATTAGTTGTTGAAAACACAGACAACGGACTTGTCCTGTCACAAGTGGAATGCCTGAAAGCCGATCGAGGGGGTACTGAAAAAGTAAATGCTTCCGTTCCCTTAAAAGACGGCACAATCTATCTTCGCGCTAAATTTTCCGCAAAAGGAGACAAGATTAAAGCCAGTGAAGGCGGTCACGACTTATTAGTGAAATGTAACCTCAGCTACAGTACGGACGGCAAGAAATTCCAGCCATTAGGAGAAACTTTCCAAGTAAAAGAAGGTAAATGGATAGGAGCCAAGGTAGGTATCTTCTGTACGCGCCCCGCTATTGTAACCAATGACGGAGGATGGACGGACGCTGACTGGTTCAGAATTGAAAAATAAAGAAAATATTCATAATACATTGTACTTTTTGCATTTTTAATCCATGAAAGTCGTATATCGTGTCGGTTAAATTCCTAATTTTGTGCCGCAAAAGGCATCCATGAACAATAATGCAAGAAAATACAATAGATATAATGAAGTAGACGAAAGGATACTAGCTCTCTTTGCTGAAAACAAAGAAAAGGCCTTTCGTCTACTGTATGATACTTATTATCTCCCTTTATGCCTCTACTCTGTACAATTCACAGGCTCTACGGAAACTTCAGAAGATATTGTACAGAATCTATTTGTCAGTTTTTGGGACAAAAACTCACATACCACCATTTCCTCCAATCTGCACGCATGGTTGTTCAATGCCGTCCGTTTTTCCTCACTGACCAAAGTACAACGGGAACGTTACTTTTCTTTAGACGAAATGGAAGAAGAATCTTATTCTCCTATCGATGATTTTTATGATGAAGAAGAGCTATTGCAAAAAAGGAATCAATTACTGGCCGAATTAAAAAAATTGCCGGAACAAGAGTATAATGTTTTAGTCAAAATTATTCTGGAAGACAAAAAATACAAAGAAGTAGCTGAAGAGCTCCATATTTCCATAAATACAGTAAAAACCCACCTATCACGCGCACTAAAAATGTTGCGTCGTTTCAATATGATAGAAATCCTAATCTTATTTAATTTATAAATTTCTTCAGATTTTTGTCACCCATTTTGTGTAATTGTGATACTTCTGTTAAACAGTACAACAATTATGCAAAAGAATAAAACGGAAATTCTAATTCAAAAATACCTGTCCCATCAACTCAATGAACAGGAATTTGAAGAATTAAAGCAATGGATTGAAAAGGACGCATCGCATAGAGAATTTTTTGTGAAGTTACTTTCACTCCATCATGTAAACAACCAACTTAACTTATTACATCAGTTTGATAAAGAAGGCTCATGGAAGTCACTTCAAAATCGTTGTAACCAATCCGGTAGTATTTATCGCCGTATCGTAGTCTATTCCTCAGCCGCTGCAATAGCAATACTGATAGGGATTACCTCCATTTTATATTTCAATGACCGGAACCTAGCACCTGTTATTGCCCAAAGCGAACAATCACAACAATCACCTCTTTCCCAAAATCCAGAAACTCCTAAAGCCACCTGGGTACAAGCAAACCAGTCTGTAGTTCCACTTTATAACAGCCAACGGGAAATCAATGGAAGTCGTATCAACAATGGAGAGATCACATTCCCACAAGAAAGTAATTATCCTCATAAGCCAGAACCAGATGCTGAATTATTACAGAATAAAATCATAGTACCCAAAGGTTCGGAATACGCAATAGTACTGGCTGACGGCACAAAAGTAAAAATGAATGCGGACTCCCATATCAACTTTCCGGTTCAATTCGGAGATACCCGGGAAGTTACTTTGGAAGGAGAGGCCATGTTTGAGGTTACACACGATGAAGCCCGCCCTTTCATAATAAAAACACACGACCATACTATTTATGTATTAGGAACAACTTTCAATATCTCGGCTTATCCCGATGAAGAATTATCAGTAACCTTGATTGAAGGAAAATTAAAGGTAAATGCTCCATCAGGTGAATATTATCTACTACCAGGCGAACATTACTCTTCTGCACAATCAAAAGTTTCCAAAGTAGATACTGAATTCTATATTTCATGGACTGAGGGCGCTATGGAATTTGACGCAATGCCATTTCCCTTGCTGATAGCCCGTCTGTCCCGATGCTATAATGTAGATATTCAAATAGCATCCAAGGAATTAGAAACCATGAAATTCACCGGAGTTATTTTCCGCAACAAGCCTTTGGACTTTGCACTAGACATCATTCATCGTGTATCCGATGTCAAGTTTGAGAAAAAGGGAGAAACCATATTAGTAAAAAAACAATAATCAAGCCCTGTATAACAGGAATATTCTAAATTATTAAATAAGTTATTTGAGTTTTATGAAAAGAAACGAGCTTTGGAAGAGTTTAGTAGCTAAACCTCCAAAAATGAGGTTTTTAGTAATGCTAATGTGCATATTCTGCACATTCAACGCTGTGTTTGCAAATGTATCAGCTGATAAGACAGTCACTATCAAAAGTGAAAACATCAGTGTGAAAGAGGCCCTTAACATGGTCAAAAAGCAAACCGGAATTAATATCATGTACGAAGATGCAACTTTGAACAATGTACCTTTGAAACTAACATTAAACAAAGAACCTTTAGAGCAAGCACTTTCAGTGATTTGTAGCCAGGCAGGTATGCGTTATGAGTTAGTGGAAAACAATTATGTGTTAATATTACCGATTGACAGAAATGCCAAACGCAGAACGATTACCGGAGTTATCAAAGATGATACGGGTGAACCGGTCATTGGAGCTTCTATTGTCATCCAAGGTACAACTTTCGGTACTGTAGCCAATATGGATGGGCAGTTCATGTTGTCTTATCCCGAAAATACTAAAAATGACGAACTAATGATCAGCTTTATCGGTATGCAGACGGTTAAGGAGAAAATTGGTAACAGACATGTCTTCAATGTAAAAATGGAAAGTGAAGTAACTAATCTGGACGAGGTTGTCGTAGTAGGTTATGGTACTTCCTCCATTAAGGACTTGACCGGTTCTGTTGCTTCAGTAGGTTTAAAACAATTGAGCCAATTAAACACTCCTAATGTAACCTCCATGCTTCAAAACTTGGCTGCCGGTGTACAGGTATCCCAAAATACAGGTGTTCCGGGTGAAACTGTCCGTGTACGTGTGCGGGGTGCCACGTCATTGACCGGTTCCAATGAACCCTTGTATGTGATCGACGGAGTTCCTGTAGAAGATCCCAGTATGCTGGATGCAATTTCGCCCAATGATATCCAGTCTATGGACGTACTGAAAGATGCTTCTGCGGCTGCTATCTATGGTTCTCGTGCTGCAAATGGTGTAGTTATCGTTACCACCAAAAAAGGAGTAGAAGGTTCCAAACCCACCGTCAACTTCAATTATAATGTAACCACTGATGTCCAGATCAAGAATTTCCGTATTTTATATGGTGACGAATGGCGCGAAACAGTACGCCGCTTCGCTAAAGAAACCTTGGTATATGATCCGTCCAACCAATATGCATTGGAAATTCTTGAACCTAATTCCACTGCATTAGGCAGTGCCAACACCAATTGGTTTGATGAAGTGAAACAAACTGCTATCCGCCATAATGCCGACTTGACTGTAAGCGGAGGCAGTAAAGTATCCAAATACCTTATTTCATTATCAGTATTCGATCAGCAAGGTATGGTCAAAGGAGGTGACTTAAGCCGATATAACGCACGTGTGTCTACAGAAATGAACGTGCTGCCTATCCTTCGTTTTGGTATTAATGCCAATATGAGTTATACAGACCAAAATAATGCGAACACATCACTATTTAGTGCGCAAGGATTCCGTCCTGACCTTCCTATATATAATGATAACGGTGAATTTGATATGTCCACAGGTCAAGCCAACCCGGTAGCCAACACCTATAAGAAAAATCATGATAATATTTACCGCATCATGGGAACCGTATACGGAGAAGTTGATATTTGGAAAGGATTCCGGTTTCGTTCCAGTTTATCGGGTAATTTACAATTTACTGAAAACAATTCATTCAGTCCAAGTTTTCTAAGTACTAGAAATGAAGCCAGTGGGTCAGAATATCATTATAAATATTCAAAAACCGTATTCGACAATACATTGAATTATAACTATGAGTTCAACAAGAATCATGTTTTGGATGCCGTAGCCGGTATCTCCTTTGAACGTGGTATAAGCCGTAGTACAAGAATGAATAGCCAGACTTATCCGGATAATGATATTTACACCAATTTAGGAAGTGCCGCAAGCATCTCATCTTGGGGTAACGGATATAATGCAAGTGGTCTGTTCTCTTCATTTGCCCGTATCAATTATAAATTAATGGAGCGCTACCTGTTCACTTTTACAGGGCGTTATGATGGTTCATCCATGTTTGGTTCGAACAACCGTTATGGTTTCTTCCCTTCAGGAGCCATTGCATGGCGTATCTCTCAGGAAAAATTCATGAAAAACCTGACATTCATTAATGATTTGAAATTACGTGCCAGCGTAGGTACTACCGGTACCCAAAACTTAACCAGCTTCTCTAATCGTGATTTATACGAAGCAACCAGTTATAATAACCTGTCAGCCATTATACATAAACAAGTGGGTAACCGCGACATCCGTTGGGAAAAATCGACCCAATATGATTTAGGTCTTGATTTCGCATTGTTCGATTACCGACTGACCGGTTCTATCTCCGGCTATATCAAAGATACCAAAGACTTGATCTGGTCATTTGATTTCCCGCCCAGTGCAACCGGTGGCTCTATGCAGATGAACCGTAATATCGGAGCATTGACCAACCGCGGTATTGAAATAAACCTGGTAGGCCGTGTATTATCTACTAAAGACTGGAACTTGGACCTGACCTTGAATATGTCACATAACAAGAATAAAGTCACCAAACTGGTTGAAGAAGGTAGAGCACAATCAGCTATGAATGTAGTAGTTCAAGGCAGCTATGCCGACCAAGTATTGGCTGTAGGTTATCCAATGGGAGCTTTCCATGGTTATGAATATGCCGGGATCATACAAGATCAAGCCAGAATAGATGAATTGAATGCCTATGCTAAATCAAAGGGACAAAGTTATTACGATGGTAACTCATTAAAACCGGGACATTTGGAAATTAAGGATTTAAATGGAGATGGAATCATCAACTACAATGACCGTGTTATTATCGGTAATCCTGATCCGAATTTGTTCGGCGGTCTGCCTGCCAATTTATCTTATAAACAATTCAGCCTGTTCGCCAACTTCGGATATCAGATCGGTGGTTTGAAGATTTATAACAAAACATTGCAGAATCTACCCGGACAATTAACCGGTTTGATTGACTATGGATTGAATGACAGATGGTCTGACACCAACAAAGATGCCAAATACCCGGCCTTGTATATAGGTGACGGTGTACCTAGACTAACCGATCATGAATTGTTTAATGCCTCCTTCTTCCGTTTGCAGGAAGTGCGTCTGACTTATAATTTACCTTTAAACAAAGTAATTAAAGGACAACTATTTGTCTCGGCTACCAATTTGTTCACGCTCACCTCTTATCCGGGAACAGACCCTGCTACCGTAAACAGTAACAGCAACTATGGCGGTAACTATGAAACCTCCACTTATCCGGGTTTCCGCTCTTTCTCGGCTGGTTTAAAAATTAACTTATAATCATTTAAATGTATAATCGAATGAAAAAATATATATTCTTAGCTTTACTTACAATGGGCGTTTCCTCGTGCCAGTTGGTAGATGTCTTGGACCAAAAGCCCGAATTCGAAGCAGATTTAGACGGTGCCATCACAACACCCGCTGCTGTAGAGTTAGCCTTAAACGGAATCTATTACTCCTTGCCCGGAAATGGATTCAATGTCATATTTCCTACAGTAAGTGGTTCCTTCAAAGCCGGGACCATGTGGCGTCAAGAAATTGTCAGCGCCGGTAATGCCGTTTACTACTCCGAACGAATGTTGCCTACCCTATCATTCAGTGATGCAACGGAATGGGATGCAGATTACGCTGTAATCAAAAACGCCAACTTCCTGGAAACAGCCTGTAACCGCATGAGTGACGGAGAGTTCTCCGGAAACCGTAGAGCCGAAGTGTTAGGTGAAATAGCCTATTTACGCGCTTTGGCCTACTTCAATATCTTGGTTCGTTACTGCGAATTTTGGGATATGAATAGTGAATACGGGGTTGTCATGCGTAATGAAGCTCCATCCGTATCCAATGCTCTAAAGGCACGTAGCTCCGTAGCCGATTCTTATCAATATATTCTGGATCAACTGGAAATAGCTATTGAAAAAGCTCCTGATTGGAAAAAGCTTTCACAAGCTTCTAAAGAAGCAGCCAAGGCATTAAAGGCAAGAGTATTGCTGTATGCAGGAAAATACACAGAAGCGGTAGCAGCAGTTAATGATGCAATTGATACAAATTCTCCATTGCCGGAAGCAAACTATGGTGACGTTTTTGATAAGTTTTCAACAACCAAAGAGATTCTATTCGCTCGTGTATTCGACCAAAAAGATGCCACCAACACTTCAACCCGTCAGCAATGTTACGGTAACAGCCCCACGAAAAAACAAGGTTACTGGGGGCCCACCAATGAGTATGTGGAACTGGTGGGAGATGATCCTCGCGCTGATGCCATCTTCTCTAAAGTAGACAGCCTGATGGACAGCCGCAGTTCTGCGGTAGCCTACAACCTGAAATCGGTAAAGAAGCTGCTGAATGATGCCAATGACATGCCTGTCATCTTCAGCCGTGTTTCTGAACTTTATCTGATAAAAGCCGAAGCCTTGTATCGTTCGGGAGCCTCTATATCCGAAGCCTACGCACCGATCCGTAAACTACGCGAAAGAGCAGGAGCCGAAATAATTCTTCCAGCCAATAACGAAGAACTGGAAACCGCCATATTCAACGAATGGATGCTGGAATTGTCTTTCGAGAACTGGCATGAATGGTTTGCCATGATCCGTTTTGCAGGATACACAGAGAAACCCGATTTCACCCGTCTGCTTGCTTTGAACAAGACGTTAAGAGAAGCTTTGGAAAAAGAATATGAAAAATCGGAAGCACAAGGAGACAATTATTACCAACGCATCATAGACCGCCGTATCGATGCCATTCCGTCGTCAGAAATCAGTTCTAATCTGGAATGTAAACAAAACCCTGGTTATTAACATATTAAATTCAAAGACATGAAAAAATATATCTTACTCATTTTCGCATGTATCTATGCGATTCACTTAAATGCCCAGAATGCAGGAATCAATTTCCTGCACGGCACTACTTGGGCAGAAGCCGTAGCTAAAGCCAAAGCAGAAAACAAATTGATA
>ERZ780141.1323-NODE-1323-length-14751-cov-3.393168_pt1 | contig 14751 bp, 16 predicted proteins | sample MGYA00433080_ERZ780141 | MGnify/ENA primary metagenome ERZ780141 (study PRJEB29588, sample SAMEA2154047) | human gut metagenome | biome: human gut; feature: human-associated habitat; material: faeces | place: Denmark | collected 2008/2010 ... | reverse complement strand
GCTTCCCCAAAGTCAGGCTGTTTTATCAGTCGCTTCCGGGAAGCCGGATTTGTTTTTGGGAGGGTTGATTTCAATGCACACAGCTTTTTCTTGGTTTCCGATAATTTATTTATAAATATAGACTGAAAAAATATATTTTTTCAGCTCCATAATATCAATCTATTTTATAAATCCTATGATTAAGAACACATGTGATTATCCACCATGAACATTGATGTAATTCGCTATTTTAATGGAAGATCATATGGTTTGAATGATGTTTTATTTATTTCTATTCATTACTTTTGCAATATAAGTTCATCACAAAATGATAGTGACAAAAGATATAAAACGTATCAAGGTTGTACTTGAGGAGGAGAAGCGGACTAACAGATGGCTTTTGCCCTTGGTATGGGGAATAAGTATAAGAAAATTAATGTGACACATCTGATATAACTGAAATTAGCAAAAAATAGATTATGGCTGAAAAATATAATGCATCAAATATTGCCTTAGAGCAAATACTTAACTTTATCAAATCAGGTGAAATTGCGATTCCTGAAATTCAACGTCCTTTTGTATGGAAGCCTAAACAAGTAAGAGATCTGATAGATTCTTTATATACTGGTTATCCTACAGGATATCTTATCATCTCTCAAAGTCCAAACATCAGACTCAAGGATGGTACACTTGCTGAAGGAAAGAAAATTATGATTGACGGTCAACAACGTGTTACTGCTCTTATGACTGCCATTATGGGGATGGATATTATTAACGCTGAATTTCAAAAGATACGTGTTAAAATCGCCTTTAACCCATTAGCAAATCCGGAAAACGATGAAGAACGCTTTAAGGTACAAGACAACGCTATTTTGAAGGACAAAAGATGGATTGCGGATATAGCTGAGGTATTTAAACCGACATTTGATATGTGGCAATTTGTCAACGATTATTGTGAAGAGAATCAAGAGATAAAAGGTAGTGCCTTAAATAAGATTCTGATGCAGCTATTGGATATAAAGAACAGACAAATCGGGGTTATCATGCTTGATAAAGAATTGACTATCGATGAAGTTACAGAAATATTCATTCGTATTAATAGTCAAGGAGCAAAACTAAATCAGGCAGACTTCGCTATGTCTAAAATAGCTGCCAATGTTACTTATGGAGGCAATATGCTTCGAAAAGCTATTGATTACTTCTCTCATTTATCAGTTCAACCAGAATGGTATTCTGATATGATCAAAGATGAAGAATTTATGAATTCTATTTTTGCCTCAAAACTGAAATGGTTGAAGGATGATCGTGAGGAAATTTTTGATCCGGATTATAATGATATTTTGCGTATAGCATTCATGTATAAGTTTGGCAGAGCTAAGATGAAAGATCTTGTAAGTTTACTTGGTGGACGTGATTTTGAAACACGCGAATATAAAGAAGAGATAGCGGAGAATTCATTCGGACAACTTACGAGTGGTGTCATTGATTTTATGAATGAATATACTTTCTCTAATTTTGTTCTAGCTATCAAGTCAGCTGGATTCATTGCCAGCAAGTTAATCAATTCTCAAATGACCCTTGACTTTGCCTACACTCTATACTTACTATTGAATGCAGATCCAAATATAGACAAGACACAAATCAAGCATTATGTGGTTAAATGGTATGTAATGACTACATTGACAAGTAGATATATAACATCGCCAGAAACTGTAATGGATATGGATATAAAACGTATCAAAGAAAGAGGGTTCCTAAACTACTTTAGTGAAGTGGAAGCTGCGAATCTTTCTGATACTTTCTGGGATATAGCCTTGGTACAAGATCTTGAAACATCAGTAATAAATAGTCCGTACTTCAATCTTTATTTGGCATCTCAAATACATGATGCAGATGATGCTTTGTTTACATGTGGATACAAAGTCAATGATCTTATAACTGTAATTGGTGATGTACATCATATTTTCCCTAAAAAATACTTGATTAAGAATGGAGTAAATGAGAAGTCAAAATATAATCAGATAGCCAATTACACATATTTGGACACACAGGTTAATAAGGCTGTGCGAGATGATTCTCCTAATATATATTTCTCTAAAGTCTTCGAACAGTGCGAAACCGGTATTGCTGTTTATGGAAACATAACAGATAAAGCATTACTGCTCAAGAATCTCCAGCAGAACTGTATCCCTGAAACTATATTACAAATGGAACATACAGATTATGAAGAGTTTCTTGCTGAAAGACGTAAGCTAATGGCGAAGAAGATAAAGAAGTATTATTATAGTTTATAACATAATAGCTTCATATATGTTTGTATGAACCTGTATTGAAGCTATTAACACATATGCCTAATTATGCTTTCAAATTTTACAAAGATAACATTGCCTATAATTTTAAATGACATAAAGGAATGCATACTAAATCATTGCTCACCACTGAAATTTATAGTTATAGGGTCCAATAAAAATGGAATTATCAGTGAAACTGATATTGATATTATCATAATCGTAAAAGATAACATTGATTTATTCACGTTATCTCAAGAAATTGCCCCTTCAATAAGAGATTTAATTGTAAAATATAATTTCTTTATCAGTGTTTTTCCAATAAGTGAAAAATATTATATACTACAGAACACACAATTTATCAGTAATGTTATAAAAGAAGGTATAGAATTTTAAGTTATGGATATAATAGAACAATACATGCAAGCATCAAAAAAACTTATCCATGATGGTTTTTACAGACAAAGTATAAATCTATCATGGATAGCTCTTCGACTAGCGATATTCAAATGGTTAAAATATAAGGATATTCCATACGAAAGTTCCAGAGATGCTTTTCTAAAAATTATACAATATTTTCCACAAGAAAGTATCAGTACTAATATATGCTTTTTAGATACAATATCTACACTTTGTGAGTGGGACGAGAATTTTAATATTAATCTCTCATCTGCTAAGTGCTTTTATGATATGTGTCATTCCATAATAAAACAACTACCTAATTAAACTAACATATACAATAATTATGCTTTATCTGTAATTATATTAGAATGCCTATAAGAAAATACAAAGTAGCACCTGTAAATAGAGCAATAAGTGTTGAGATGATAATATTTTTACGAATTATATTTAACACTGTTTTGTTTAAGCACATTAACATCCAAAAAGCCAGCGACAAAGAAATTACTATAACTAAATCTAATATCATATATTTAGTCATAGGTACTTGCATAATGTGAATGATTTCTTTTTTTTCTTCAAATAAATCATTCATTCCCAAAATTCCACTAACAAGTGTTGCAGGCAAAAATAATCCAGCTAAAAGATTAAATAAATTATTCTGACTTTCTCTCTTTTCTGAATCTTTGAGTGAAGATAAGTATATATTCATTTTACTCAGCTCGTTATCAAAGCTTTCTATATGCTCTTTGATGTTAAAAGTATTATGTAACTTCTCATACAATTCTACACCTTGTACTTGCGAAGTTACATTTACAAAATAAAGTTTCTTGATATATACTATGTAATTCCTATATATATTGCCTATAATATCAGCAGCTTCTATATTATCTATATTAAAATTCACCCTACTTATACTATCAGAAAAAGCGAGTAATGACGCTCTTTGAACTAATACTAGTTTTACCATCTGCGAATAGATTGTTTGCATATGGGGCACTAATACAGTTTCAGAGAAACTTTCACTAGAACATAAGCAAACAAAAGATCTATCTGTGATACCATATAATGTCCCGTAACCTTGCCATCTTAAGTATGAATTTTTTTGTGTTAATGATTTTCTCATCTCAGAATTCTGACAACCGAAGTCAAAATCATGATCTATTTCAACATAATTTTGCCAAAACATTTCATCACTTAAGTCCTGAATACTATCTTTTTTGTATTTGTTTGACAACTCACTATTTAAATAACAACAATTTACAAACATTTTATTATCAAAGACAGGTAAATATTGTACTGAGGACGTATTATCTTCTTTAAAAAAATCGTCCAATATTTGGCGAATATGTCCGTATAGATTATATAATTCACTATTATTAATATCATACTTTGACGTATTATATTCCAAACCGTAAATTGCATTGTATATTTTTTCATCATCAATCAAATTATACAAAGCTCTTCCATAATAATTAATATCTAAAATATCTTGTTGAGACAAATATTTATCATTCTTTATATATAATGAAAGGATGCCAATATTAGTAAAATAATAATCTAAAGTAATTTTATCAATATCTAAAATAAAAAGTTTTTCTCTTTTAACTCTAATCTTAAATTTCAATTGATCAGATAAAACATCTGTCCTTTCATAGTGTAATACAAGGCTATAATCAGATTTAGATTCTTTTTTCTTCTGAGAAAAAGTGGTATAAAACAAATTATTCCCATTATCATATAATGCGTTGTGCACGAAATGGTGATAATACATTTTTTCATCATAATATTCCCCTGCCTTATCCTCCTGGAACGCTCTTTTCCATAACTTTCCAAACTTTGCAGCATTCAAGGCATTAACTATAAAATTTTCCGCTCTATCATGTTTAACAATAAAGGGAAAGTAAAATATATGATAACTTTTAGACATGACTCTGTTTATTTATTAAATTATTCAATGTGTCTTACCCCCAAAAGGCTAACAGTTTTTACATCAAACCCGAAGTCAGTTGACTGCTCTATTCTACCCTATTGTTCGTTGCCATCAACTCACCTTTCATCTTTACTTAGTGATAAAGCCAAGATGATTTCATAGGCATCTTTGTGTCACCGACTTATGCACCCAAAGATAAGCATTCATTTGAAACAAAGTGCTCCGGTTGCAGATGTTTTATGGCAAAATCGCTATAACTGGTTGCACTTATTAATTAACCTATGAAGCTATTTCCAAATGGCATTCGCAACTTATTGCGTAAATTTTACGCAAATAAATTTATTGGCTGAAAAAATATATTTATTTTTACGCCAATCAAATGTAACAGATATGGAAGAGTTAAAGTATCACTATAAATATCCGCATCCGGCAGTCACAACCGACTGTGTGATTTTCGGTTTTGACGGTGTAAGAATTAACGTGTTACTTATTCAGCGAGGTGTGGAACCCTATAAAGATGCCTGGGCATTTCCCGGTGGTTTCCTGAAGATGGATGAAACGGCAGAAGAGGGTGCTAGGCGAGAACTGGAAGAGGAAACCGGATTGAAAAATGTGGATGTAGAACAATTCTATACGTTTTCGACAGTTGACCGTGATCCAAGAGAAAGAGTCATTACCATAGCTCACTACGCATTGGTAAGAATGGCAGATGTCAGAGGCGGAGATGATGCAGCCAATGCCCGCTGGTTTCCCTACAACGAAATTCCCCGTCTTGCCTTTGACCATGATAGAATACTTCGCAAAGCAGTTTCAGTATTGAAAGAGCGTATTTGCTTCAAACCGATAGGCTTTGAACTGCTACCCGAAGTATTCACCATGAGTGAACTGCAAAACCTCTACGAAGCCATTCTGGAGGTTAAGTTTGACAGACGGAACTTTTACAACAAGATACGGAAATCAGGTTTGCTCATAGAAGCTGGGAAACGTCCAGCCAATACACCGTTGAGAGTACCAGTCAAATATTGTTTCAATCCTGAGAAGTACGCCGAGTTAAAGCATAAAGGATTTAAATTGGAATTTTAAGAAGACTGTATATGTATTGTAATAAGATTTTAGGTGGAATAGTTGGTGATATCATCGGCTCCACACGCGAAAGGAAAAATATAAAGACAGAAGATTTCGAGCTGTTGCCATTAGGAAGTCACTTTACGGATGATACGGTGATGACTCTGGCTGTCGCCAAGTGGCTTCTGACTGATCCGCTGCACACCGAAACCAAACTCATTGAATGTTTGCAGCAGTTAGGCAGAGAATATCCTCATGCCGGTTATGGTGGCATGTTCCGCAAGTGGCTGTACACGGAGAATCCTCAGCCTTACGGAAGTTTTGGTAATGGATCAGCCATGAGGGTAAGCCCTGTAGGAATGTATGCCAGTTCGATGGAAGAGGCATTGGAATTGGCTCGCATTACAGCGTCGGTAACGCACAATCATCCCGAAGGAATCAAAGGAGCACAAGCCATTGCGGCCTGTATCTACTTGAAACGTACGGAGCAGTTTGATGTAAAAACAAAAATCAAACGTTATATTGAAGAACATTTCGGATATAATCTGGATGTGGATCTGAAGGAAATCAGAGACGACTATCACTTTGATGTCACCTGTCAGGGAAGTGTGCCAATTGCTATCATGGCATATCTACAAGCACCCGACAGTGTAGAAAAGGCTATTCGGCTGGCTATATCCATGGGTGGAGATTCTGATACTATTGGATGGATGACCGCTTCTATTGCCGCAGTGAATGGACCGTTTACGATAAGCAGCAGCATGCTCCCCGATAGGATTAAAGACATATGCCGTAAACTGCTGCCTGATGATCTGTTGGATATAAACGATAAGTTCTTAGCCTTCATAAACCGCCCACGGAATCAGTCTCCTGAAGTAAATGGCGACCAAGAAACCGTCTTTGCAGATGAACATTCCAACGACCAGAATAGCGAAGACTTGGCGAGTGTAGAGTACATTAACGATTGCATACGCGGATCGTTGATGGGTGGCGCTGCCGGAGATGCACTTGGGTATCCGGTTGAGTTCATGAGCCGGAGAAGCATCTTGGATAAATATGGCCCCGGAGGAATCACAACCTTTGAACTTGACAGTAACGGAAAAGCTGAGGTAAGTGATGATACCCAGATGACACTGTTCACCGCCAACGGTATGCTGTCGGGTATCACTCGCGGCTGTATGAGAGGTATAGGTGGTATACCAGAAACTTATGTAAATCTGGCATATATTGACTGGTATTATACGCAGACAAATGAAACGGAATTCAGAAGGCCACCCTTCACCTGGATCAGAAATTTACCTGAAATGGCCAACAGACGTGCACCTGGGAATACATGCTTAAGCGCCTGTGCTGACTGGCTGGACTTCAAAACAGTTCAGAACAACAGCAAAGGATGTGGCGGCATCATGCGTGTGGCTCCTATGGGACTTCTGCTTGCTGCTGATAAAGCAAGAATGGGAAAATGTTCATACTCTATTCCCAGGATGTTTGAAGCTGGAGCATACATAGCCAAGGCAACACACCTGCATCCGTTAGGATTCCTTCCTGCAGGCATGATGACAGAACTCATATTCAAATTAGTTCCACTGAATCCGGATGAAGCAAAAAAGAGAATCTGTGACATTGCGGAAGACACCATTAAAACCCTCGATGATGTATATCCAGGTGAATACGCATCAGACAAACATTATCTGGCTGAACTGACACGAAAAGCCATCAGGCTGGCACAATCAGACACAGATGACTACAAGGCAATAGAGGAATTAGGAGAAGGATGGACAGGCGAAGAAGCCTGGGCCATATCTCTTTTCTGCACCATCAGGCATATAGACAGTATACATGATGCTATTGTTGCTTCTGTCAATCACAATGGAGACAGTGATTCCACCGGATCAATTACCGGCAATATCATGGGAGCCATCTATGGCTACGAGGAGATCAAGCGGCAAAATCTGTTCTGTCCTGAAGGGAAAAAGTTTGAAGACACGATTGAGCTTTCAAACATTATACTTGCCCTGGCAGATGACTTGACTACAAATTCTAAAATCGACATGTCTACTCCGATTGATACTCCAGATCGAAAACAGTGGTATGAGCGTTATTGGGAAATGAAGCCTGTCGGATTAAAACAGGACAATCATTCAACAGGTTTATTCAAGAGTGAAAGCAAGAAATAATGCAGAGACATGGCTGATGCTGTTCATCAGGAAAGAAGGATTTGATTTTGAATGCATCAACACCAACCTGAAAAAGTTGTCCGCCTAACTGCAAACTTGTAAATTTGCAGGATAAGATTAGAATAACAGATAGATTTATTAAAAACCGAACATCATGAAAAAGATTTTAATCGTATCGGGACATCCCGATCTGAATGATTCGTTTGCCAACAAAACGATACTGGAAGAAATGCATAAATTGTTGCCGGATGCAGAAATTGCCTACCTGGACAAGCTCTATCCGGATTTCCGTATCGATGTACCGAAAGAACAGGAACGTCTGCTCCGCGCTGACATCATCGTGCTGCAATATCCGCTGTTCTGGTACACAGCTCCTTCTCTCCTGCATCGCTGGATAGAAAAGACTTTTACCCATGGATTTTCACACGGCAAGTCGGGCGACAAGCTGAAAGGCAAACAACTGGTGCTGTCATTTACAACCGGTGCGCCTGAAGAAATGTACAGCTACGACGGACCGCAGCAGCACCCCATCGACGACTTCCTGACGCCTTACAAACAGATGGCCAATCTTTGCGGACTGCAGTGGTGTGGCTATGTGTATAGCGGCGGACTCTCGTATGCAAGCCGGCACGACGAGAAAGAACTGGCCCGGATGAAAGAGAAATCCATCCGTCACGCCCATCGGCTGGTAGAGAAGCTGAAAAGCATGGAGTAATAAAATTCTTGCAGCGCTTTTCAGTTGTTATGTCCATATACCTTATTTAACGCAGTGATACCCTCCCGATTCACATCTTTCGCATAATTTTGCATACAATTGAATAAAGGATAACGTGAAAGGATATATATGGCACAACTGAGAGAGATGACATCAGGGCCGAGTCTGCCGCTGATTTTGAATTTTACCTTACCTTTGTTGCTCGGCAATTTGCTTCAGCAGACGTATTCGCTGGTAGATGCCGCTATCGTTGGAAAATTTTTGGGTATCAATGCTCTGGCTTCTGTGGGTGCCAGTACATCTGTCGTGTTTCTGATATTGGGATTCTGTAATGGATGCTGCGGTGGCTTCAGTATTCCGGTGGCCCAGAAATTCGGAGCACACGATTATGTGACAATGCGGCGCTATGTGTCGGTCAGTCTGAAACTGACGGCTGTCATGTCGGTCGTAGTGGCCGTCATTACCAGTTTGCTTTGCGGATTCATACTGCGGACGATGCAGACACCCGAAAATATCTTCCAAGGGGCTTACATTTATCTGCTCATCACGTTTATTGGCGTGCCCTGTACGTTCTTCTACAACCTGCTTTCCTGTATTATCCGTGCATTGGGCGACAGCAAGACGCCGTTCTGGTTTCTGCTGCTTTCTACCATACTGAACATTATCCTCGACCTGTTCTTTATCATTACGTTAGGATGGGGCGTTGCAGGCGCCGGCATTGCCACGGTCGTCTCCCAGGGAGTTTCTGCACTGCTGTGCTATCTCTATATGTACCGCAAGTTTGATATTCTGAAAACCGAGCCTTCTGACCGTATCTTTCGGAAAAAACTGGCCAGCGAGCTTCTGGCGATTGGCCTGCAGTTTTCTATCACTGCCATTGGAAGCATCATGCTGCAGAGTGCGAACAATGCATTGGGAACAGCCTGTGTAGCGGCCTTTACCGCAGCGATGCGTATAAAGATGTTCGTAATGTGTCCGCTCGATGCCTTGGGTATGGCCATGGCTACGTATTCCGGACAGAACTATGGCGCCGGCAAGCCTGAACGCATCTGGATGGGTGTCAAGTCGGCTACCCTGATGATGGTAGTTTATTGTGTTGCAATTGCTGCTATCATGTGGGGACTGGCTGATAAGTTTGCCCTGCTGTTCATCTCGCCCGACGAGACAGAGATCATGAAAGATACAGTGCTGTTCCTGCATATCAATACATCTTTCTTTGTCCTATTAGGATCGCTGAGTATTTTCCGTTATAGCATTCAGGGAGTAGGTTATACACGATTATCCATGTTTTCAGGCGTTTCCGAGATGATAGCCCGCGTGCTGGTCAGTCTCTTTCTCGTGCCAGCCTTTAAATTCCTGGGTGTCTGCATGGGCGATCCGACGGCCTGGCTGTTTGCCAACCTTTTCCTGATTCCGGCCTTTTTCTATGTCTACCGGCAGTTGAAAGAAAGCAGAAAGAGAAACCAGGTTCTGGCCAATTCGTGACTGTCCACAGCCTTCACCCGGGAAGTTTCCATATGTCTCAGGCCCCAAAAGCAGCTCAGAGCAGGATGTTGCAACAAGTATCAGCTCGTTTATACCAGAATGCAGACTTCTGGTAGTCCTTTTCTACCAGGTCTCCCTCATAAAAGCTTGTTCCCAACTTAATGGCAGCTATATTTGTATATTTTTTCTTACCGTACTTGAAAATAGCCTCATAGCATGAGATGGGATCGGAACTGAGAGCAGACAGTTTTTCCAGTTCAACAACCTTATTTCTGATTCTGACGATTGTCTTCATCGGAATCGAAAAGATCACTACTAAACTTCTTTATTATCATGATAATTATTGATTTAAATACTTATCTTGAAAAACTTACCGTTCCACAGGCAGTCACAAAATATTATCTTGTTGTCGTCCGCATAGGCTAACTCTATGACATCGTCTACCCGATTATGCCCAACCACCTGAACAAATCCATGTAGCGGATCATTCAGTTCAGACCGGTCTGCCCAGAATATTCCACCCATAAGGCCAGCATCTCCACCCCGAACTGCACCAACCTGGAACAAAGCCTGGACCTGCCTGTCATCCGGGGCATTCAACTGGGCTGCAATATCTCCGTGAATATCTCCTTTAAAATCGTTTACAAACCAAGGGTGAGATATTCCGGCATGAGTAAATATGATATTTTTTACCTGATATGCATATTGAAACAACTCCCGATTGTCGAGAAACATCCGTCGTATTCTCTCAGCCAGCAAAAAATTATACCGGGTACCAATTGACATATCGTCACAGAAATAGTGTAAATCGTGATTCCCCAAAAGTAACACGACACGATCTATGTTATCCTGCTTAAAACGGATGATATCAACAAAATTATTCCAAAGCTCATCATAGTTATTAATGTGATACGGATCTAAATAATCCCCCAAAAACACGATCGTCGCATTCTTATTCTCATCAACGATGTCCTTCCATTTTGCTGAACCATGTATATCACCTATGGCTATTATTCTGTTACACATATTTCTTACCTTTTAACTTTCCTATAATACCTAACACTCCAAACATATCCCGGAAATACAAATCACAGACAAACGACAAGCAAAACTGCTTCAGTCCCCGCCCTCCTATTTACGACTCTCGTGGTTGAATAACATTTTATCTTTTAACAGCGCTTTAAAATCATCCGGAGTCAGTGTGGGCGGCCAATATTTTTCCAGCTGCATATAAGCCTTGTCGAGGGCATTGTCAATCTCCGATTTAGCGTCTTCAATTTGAGAAGACAATCCCCAAAAATCTATGACTTCATTTCCAATCCGGGCAAGATCCATCCGGGCAAGTTCTGCCGCTGAATACGACAAGGACAATGGCACATTTATGCTGCCTGCACATTGCTTTACCCGCACTGATACACAGTGGTTAACCGTCAGTAGTCCGGATTCAATCTTCAATTCCAGATTTTTCTTCTTACAATCCTGCACCAACATTTTAAACTGCTTATAATTTAACGAGAAACAACCCTTCCCTGATGTTTCTGCATCAATTATGTATTCCCCGCCAGGAACCAGTACTGATATTTTTCCGGGTTCACTAACCATAAATGCTATTGAATATACCTTTGCATATTTTCTGTGCATCTTAGCCCCAGCTGATAATGCCTTAAAAGCACTGGTGAGACTTTTTTTATTTACCTTTAAAAACAATCCACCTTCCATATCTGCTTATCGTGTTTATTAATTCATGTACTATTTTCGGATGTCCTTATCTTATACTTGTAAGTTTTTCACATTTACATTATAGCCGGCAAAATTGTCCGTCCGATAATTAAAGGGTACTGACAACTGTTTCTGATATCAAATCATTGCCACTATGGCCTGGAATCGGCTTCTGGTCTCAGAAACAATGCTAATATCTTATCCATCTTATTTACAAATATAACAGAATATTTCCGTTTATCCCAATTATCTTGGTCTGAAAAAAATTGACCAGATCAACATGTTATGAAAGTGTATAATAATCATATATCTCTTCATCTTTCTGAAGCATTCCTTTCCTGTATTTAGGCGTTACAACCAAAAGAACTACCACGTTTTTTTGTACCTTTGCCTACCGGATAGAAGACTGGTGAATGAGGTTGGAATATCTGTAATTAGATCAATGATTATGACAAGACAAACGACTTTGGCCCGACTGATGAGGGCGATGATTAAATATGACGGTGGCGACGTGCCACGTATCCAGCATTTTGTGAAAGTGCATGATTTTGCACGTACAATCGGCGTGGCGGAAGGCCTGGCTGACGAAGAGCTGTTCGTACTCGAAGCGGCAGCTATCCTGCATGACGTAGGCATACATGCGGCTGAAGCCAAGTATGGAAATTGCACCGGCAGGTATCAGGAAGAACTCGGACCGGCTGAGGCTCGGAAAGTCCTGGCTGAAACAGGAGGTTTTGATGACGCAGAGACCGAAAGAATCTGCTGGCTGATAGCGCATCATCATACTTATACGGGTGTTGTGTCTAAAGATCACCGCATCTTGCTGGAAGCCGATTTCCTGGTCAACTCGTTCGAAGACCAGGTTTCAAAAGAAGGCATCATCGCCTTCCGCGACAATGTGTTCCGCTCGGAATCGGCGATCTCGATGCTCAACGACATGTGGGGACTGAGTTCCTTGCAGGAAAATCATAATGAACAGAATAACTTAATATAGAAGTAAAGCGATGGAAACATTCTATGACGTAATAGCAGGCGACCAGCTTGTTCTGGTTGATTTCTTTGCCACGTGGTGCCAGCCCTGTAAGATGATGCACCCCGTATTGAAACAGGTAAAAGATGTATTGGGCGCCCGTATCCGTATCATCAAAATCGACGTTGATACACATCAGAGCCTTTCGCGGCAATATCAGATTCAGTCTGTTCCTACCCTCATGCTGTTTCGCAGAGGTGAAGCACTCTGGCGGACAAGCGGCGCGATGCCGAAAGCTGAACTGCTGTCCAGCCTCGATCCTTTCTTGAAATAACACTTATATGCCAGAAACGACAATGAACGAAGATATTACCCTGCGCGATGTAGCCGACTATCTCGACAACATCGGCATTCAGTTTATGGCAACCATCGGTCTGGACGGCAAGCCGAAAGTACGCCCCATGCAATACATGGTTTTGGAAGACGGGAAATTGTGGTTCTGTACCAATGCAAAGAAGGAGGTATATGCCGAACTTCAGGCCAATCCGTCTCTCGAACTGTGCGGATGCAAGCTGGAGGAAAACGAGATACAGACTCCTTGGATCCGTTTTTCAGCCGAAGCCGTCTTTGAAGAACGCCAGGACATCCGGGATGCCATCATCGAGAAGAGCGCCATCGTACACGAGCTCTACAAGGATATGCGCAACAACCCTGTCTTCAAGGTATTTTATTTAAAGAACATCGACGGATGGATGACCAACTTAGGCCATGTGAAAGGGCTGGAACAGAAAGCTGAATTTGCCAGACCCGTCCATTTCCGGTTCTGAAAAAGGATTATATGACAAGAAAAGATAAAATAATCTCGTTTGCATGGCAACATGGGCTGCTTTTTATAGCCCTTTACATCATGACGTTAGGCATTTCTCTCTGCGTTAAAAGCATGTTGGGAGCCAGTGTCATCAGTGTATTGCCCTACGTGTTTCATGATGCGGGAACAAGCGGACTGACTCCGGCCCTGAGTATCGGACAATATACCTTTCAGATGAATGCCCTGCTGGTGGTTGGCCAGATATGTGTACTTCGCCGTAAGTTCGATCCGGTTCAGCTCTTCCAGCTGCTTGTCGGTTTTGTGTTCGGAATGCTGATCGACCTGAACCTCTTCCTTATCTCCTGGCTGCAACCTGAAGCGATGTGGGAAAAAGCCGTCGCCCAGTTGGTCGGATGCACGGTTTTAGCTGTCGGCGTCGCACTTGAAGTGAGATGCGGAAGCATCACTATGCCAGGAGAAGGGTTTCCCGTTGCCCTCAGCCATGTGTCGGGCATCGAATTCCCGAAGGTCAAGATTGCAGTCGACGTCTCGCTTGTACTTTTAGGTGTTGTCTGCAGTTACATCTTTTTCGGGAAATGGCAATGGCACATCATCGGGCCGGGTACGCTGTTTGCCATGTATTATGTGGGATGGACCGTGCGTATTGTCAGTCATCACCTGCACTGGTTCGACCGCCTGCTCAGATACCGGCCGGGCTTCCGGAGATATATTTACGGACTGGCGAGGTATATTTACCGGAAATAGTTATGAAAAATGACAAATATGGAAAAAGAACTCATTGACTCTTGCCCCAGACTGATTGAGTACATCGAAGAGGTCGGTTTTCTGCCTCTGCTGCCGATGGGAATCGCAGGATGGTCGGCCGAAGAAGTGACCGACGAAGATTGCCATTATACCCAACTGCCCAATGGCGGATGGGAATGGCCGCTTTGGGAATGGAAAGGCTCTATCCTGCAGGAAAGTGGCTGCGCATACGGCAAGTTCTTCAACGGCAAGGCGGCATTCATCAGCCGCGAATGGTGGCCCGACTTCTGCAATTATCGCCGGAGTATCTTTCCTTATCCGGAAGAAGGAAGCCTTGAAGAGACCATTCTCTTCACCCTGAAACATAACGGCAGCCTGATTACAAGGGAACTGCGTGCTGCCTGCGGCTTCACGGGGCCGAAGATGAGAAGCCGCGTCGACGCGTACG
>ERZ780141.1310-NODE-1310-length-14847-cov-2.426650_pt1 | contig 14847 bp, 2 predicted proteins | sample MGYA00433080_ERZ780141 | MGnify/ENA primary metagenome ERZ780141 (study PRJEB29588, sample SAMEA2154047) | human gut metagenome | biome: human gut; feature: human-associated habitat; material: faeces | place: Denmark | collected 2008/2010 ... | reverse complement strand
AATCCAGTACAATCTTCAAAGCAACTATTTAAGTTTGTTAGATTGGATGATATATTCCATTTACTAAAATCTGGTGATGATAAGTTACTACACCCACGAAAGCAATTACTTAAATTAGCGACTTTTGAAACATCCCAAGTTTCAATACCAGATATAGTTGTCAATGATGCACAATTGGCGAAACAATTACTTAAGTCAGTAAGACTAGAAGTATTCCAATTACTTGCAATTAATGTCATTAACTTACTGCAACCACTAAAGCAACCACTTAAATTAGTAACTTTAGATGTATTCCAATTGGATAAACTAAATGATGTTAATGAACTACAACTATTGAAGCAATTACTTAAATTTGTGACATTAGAAACATTCCAATTCTCAACACCTAAAGAAGTTAATGAACTACATCCATTAAAGCAATCACTCAAGTCAGTAACGCTAGAAGATATGTCTGGCAATAGAAGCATTGTCAGCCCACTGCAACCATTAAAGCAACTACTCAAGTTTGTGACATTAGAAATATCCCATGCATTAATCTTAAATGAAGTTAATCCTGAACAACCACTAAAGCAATTACTTAAATTAGTGACGTTGGAAACATCCCAATTAGAAATATTAAGAGTTGTTAATGAAGTACAACGATCAAAACAAGATCCTAAATCTTCTACTTTGGAAACATTCCAATCAGATAAATCTAATGAGGTTAATCCCGTACAACCATTAAACAATCCATTCATAGAACTTATATATTTACCATTCACGTTTGAAAGAGGTCTATATATTGTTCTGTTTTTATCTCTTAAACTTAATAGCACACTTCCACTATCATTTATAGTGTACTCATAAATACTTGATTCTCCTGCACCTTTAAGCTTAATTCCATTCTCAAGTAATTTTCTAGTGACAATATAAGTTGTTTGATCAGGTATTTCAACTTTAATATTCTCATCGAGTGAATCTCCAATTTCAGAAATAGAAATCATGTTATGTAGAAAACTCTCGATTTCAAGAATTTCAATAGGTTGTTCAGGAACTGTGCCATCATCATATTCTGATACATAAACTTTAACAATTTTACCACCTGTGTCAAATGTCTTAATGCTTTTATCGAGATTAACGATAGCATTGGTCACAGAATTGCCAATAGAAGAAATATCATCAGTACCAACACTATTATTTAAACTTGAGACACTGTTACCTAATTTTGAGACATCGTTATTTAGTTTTGAGACATCTTTATTTAAGCTTGAGACATCATTCTTTATACTTGATACATCGTTATTTAATTTTGAGACATCGTTACTTAACCCTGATACATCTTTATTAAATTTTGATTCTAGAGTATTAATCTTTTTATTAATCTCTTGTTTATCACTCTTGATTTTGCTATCGAGATTTACTATAGCTTTCGTCACACTGTCACCAATGTTATCAATATTGTCCTTCCCAATAGTTTCATCAAGTTTATTAACATTAGATGAAGATCCAGCATCAACATTATCGATTTTATTTTTCAACCACTCTATAGAACCAGTAATACTATTGTCTTTGGCCATGGTTTTGAGAATATCTAGTTTACCAATTGTAGATGCAACATTGAATGTAGAACCCTTTTTCAAACCTGCAATGATAAGATTCGATTTCTCAAACACAACATCTGTATCAACTTTAACATTTGATGATAAAGAACTTGCTCTTGAATAACATGTGGCATTTCCAATTTTTAATCTACCTTTACTGATACAGAATTCAGCATTGTCGACTTTCACGAGATTATTTTTCTGAAAAATTGTTATCCCTCGAGACTTTACAGGTTCATTAAACCAGTTAACTGACCAGTCATCAAAAACAGGCATACTAAATAATGAAATAAGATCCTCTTCTTCATTTGTCGCTTCCTCTTCATTTGTCTCTTCCTCTTCATTCTCTGTCACTTCCTCCTCTTCAATTGCAAACAGTTTTGCTTTACCAAGTCTTAATTCAGATTTCTCATCCATGACAATATTAGTTTTCTCAAGTTTTAAATTAGCATTATTGTTGAGTGGTGGTTCTGGGTTATCTTCTTCCTCTTCTTCAATCACTTCAACAGGTTTTAAAACCATAGTAGAAGTAATATGCTCTAATGCTTCAACACGTCTTTCGATATTGTCTGATACATTAGATATGATTCCATTTGTTGTAGCACCTAATTTTTGAAAGTTTGTTTGACAGTTGCTCGCGAGAGAATCAATACTATCTCTACACGCATGAATGTCATTGTTCATTTTTCCAAACATTTTTATGGTTCTTGGATCCATTTCATTTAAAAAAGTTAACAACAGTATAATGCGTCAGATAATAACAAGAGTTTTGTGATAAGTCTTCGAAACATTCATTCACTAAACAATACAACAGTCTACGAAGGTCTTTTGTGCTATAGAGCTCCTCCAGACCAAATATATTTTTTGTATAAAATGAACAAATACATTATTCCAACATGTATTGTAGACACTCAAAACAAGACATATGTTGAAAAATTGATTTGTAACATTAAACGTAACAATATACCACTTGGAAAGAATTGCATTCAATGGATAAGGAAAAGCAATGTGGGCGAGAATGAATATCGTTTATGTACATTATATTTTGATACACATTCATTTTCAAACACTGATGAATTATTCGAGATAATTAACAAGACAATGCGAAAGGCCTTGCTCAACATATTTGGTGATGATGCTTTTCAATATACTAATGTAAAAATGAAGAATGGTGTAAGTTTGAATGATGCATGGACGAATGATTGTACAATATTTACAAACAACTGTTATTACTATGATGGTGATAAAGTTATTGAATATAAGTATGGTGATAAAATTAGTGTACAAAATGCTAAGTTAAATATTCTTGAACCATATATTAATGGAAAGTTCTCTCTCCACAACAATGATATATATAATTTCGAACTGTCTAATAATCCAAGTTATGTATTGAAAGTTAATGATCTAAAGTCTCCATACACATATCTATACGACAAACTGTCGAAAGATCCTTATTCACTAAACATTGAATTCTCTGATGATAATGTTAAGATCACTGACAACAAATCAATATGGATAATTGGAAAGATTAATTATGATCAGATATATGGAACTAATGTTATCGATAAATATCCTTCAAATTTTAAACAAGTGACAAACAATACATATATCTCAACGAAAACACCTAAAGAAAATGAATTTAGTCTGTCAAACAACATAAACATGATAATCAGCGATAGAGCTATAGATTTAAAATATGATGAAGAAACTGTAACATCATTCAAAGTTGATTCTAAAGCAATATTCTTAGAGAAATCATTGTTTTACTTCTACAAACTCAATGATGAAATATTTGGATTACCATTTTATATTGCACCAGGTGAAGAACATAGTCAAGATGAAGAGTTCAAAGTTTATAGAAATGTTCAGAATTATGATGGAGTATTTTCAAAGAGTTTGAGATTGTTCATGAACATAAATAAAAAGGGATTAGAGAAAGTGGGTGAAGAAACAACGACAAATGAAGAATTGAATGAAGAAACAACGACAAATGAAGAATTGGTTGAAGTGCATACAGGTAATTCAAAAGTGTTGCAGTTACCGATTTATGCAATGAAAGAATTCGATTCAATCACAACATATATGATGATAGAAGGTAGATTTGAAAATGAATATGGAGAATCGTTCACATATAATACACCAGAAGTTTCAAATCCATATAAACACTTTCCACCAGTTAAATTTAGTCAAAGCTTTATTGAATTAGATATTAATGATTCAATATTTGGAAAACCAATCTATTGTGAAGACTATGATTATAACTCACCAGATTATTTCGATAGTGATTGGAAGATTAAAACAATAGGTAATAATCAATATTTGTTGTTCAAAGATTCTAAACTATTTTATGTTCACGATAATGAAGTCACTGATTTATTATATGATGAAGAACACTTTATAATTGACATATATTATTTCGACAAAGTTTACATATTGTTTAAAAATTGTGGAATTGGAATCTTAGAAAATAATAATGTGAAAATATATCATGATCCAATTTCATCAGAGAAATTACTAAATGTATACAACAATATTGCGGTCTTTAATAATTACGTTTATAATTTCAACACATGTTCTCCTATGAATATTTTCGATGATATTAGGGACAGTTTCAATAACTATATAATCACAAACGATTACAACATTATAAATTTGAATGGTGAAGAAGTTTTGAAGATTACAAGTGAAAAGTATTCGTATTATTCACATTATATATACTTTGACAACACCTTATATGATCTCGAGAATTCAATCACATATAATCTTTCATTGAATGGTTCATTTGTTATTTATTCAAATTATATATTCTATTATGATGAGAATGAAATTATTATCAAAGATTTTAACGATGAGATAATTGATCAATGTGAATTCTCTGGTAAATTATTATATGTAACTATTCATAAATATCCAACATTTGTTTTCAAAAATGATAATGAGACAATAATTTTAACATATGTAGATGGTGTCTTTGAAAGTATATCTGGTGAAAACATAATTATTGATTCATTGAATTCTTATCGCATAATTGACAATGGTTATTCAGTGTTTTTGGATACAGATTTCTCACCAATTCCATTACGCAAGTTTAGAAAATCAGCATTTAGAATCAAGGATAAATACTATCTTAGTGCACCATGGCTAGATGGTCAGACACAAAAATATATGTACATCATTGATTATAACTATAGCTATAACGATAATTATATCATTGGTACAGCTTATGATTACTACGATAGAATATTCAACAAAACAAATAACGCAACAAACATTTCGACAAACATTTCAACAAACATTTCGACAAACAACATAACAAACAGTCGCAAAAACGGTCTAACGTATATTTCAAGCTATAATTCTTTACACAACACTTCAAACAACCTTTCAAACAACACTTCAAACAACACTTCTTTCAATACCACATTTAAGCAAATTGATACTATCCAGAGTGTTAAAATGAAAGGTGATAATCTATCGTATAATCTCAAGAATGCACTAATGATAAACAATAGAACAATCAAACCGATTTCACTTAACAATAATGAATTGATATATTTGTTTGGAGATATCATTAACATTCACTTTATAAAGGTCAATGAAAACTCTATGGACATAATCGGTTATAACACTAAATTAGAACAATATATTATCACTGTATCAATAACTATAGATAAATTCTCTAAAGGCATCTATGATAAATGGTATGAAGTTCACAACATGTTACCACTTCAAGGCATTTCATATAGAGGTAGATTCATGTTCAGTATCAATAGATTCCCACATAAGATTCAAACCGATGATTTAGATATCGATATAAAATCTTATAATCCAATACATATTGATACAAAACCATTGTGTGCAAACTATGAAATAAGTGTTGATAGAGATCCAAAGATTGTTTACACTGATATGAGTACTATTAAAATTGACTTTAGAATTAATGACTCAGAGAATGATATTGGTTCATTATCATCGTATGAAAAGGTGTTATTTAACTATGAATTGAACAAAGAGAATAATAACACCAAATATTATTCGACAATCTATTTCAAAACTAATAACATGGTTGAAGAACTTAAGTCATTAATCGATGAAGGAATCTATTATCTCATAAAATGTGATGATAACATGTATAAAAATGGTGATAGAATCTTTGAATTACACAATGATTATGGTGATAAGATTAATCTCTTGCAATTCACTGATGAAATTATAAGGAGAGAACCTCAAGAAATCTCTAAGACTAACAATCAACAATATCTTGGATTTAAATATGATGGTGTTCAAATATATAACAACAAATTATACTATGTTTACAAAAATGGATTAAAATACGTTGGATCATTATGGAAGAATTCAATTCTATATAATGAGTCCAACGATGATACCATTGAAATAAACTATGATTATACTTTCACAAGATCTGACAAAGAATTATATGGAACTTATCACTTGATTAATGAATATATAGATGGAACATATGAGAAATCAAATGAAATGTTAGATGGAGAATATACATATCAAACACAATTTAATTACTCTGATTATGATCTAGGTAAAAATGAATTGAGAAATGGTTATGTATATGTTCATGATCACAACTATATGATGAAAGATTCGTTTGACAATAGTTATAAACTTAATGTAAAATATATGTATGAGAAAAACGATAGTATTATCGCATTTGATGAATATAAGGGAGAGACTATTGATGATCCGAATGATTATTATATTGTCAATCAATTATCAGAAACCAAGATGAAATTCAAAGATTTGTCACAAGAATTATACTACAATGATTTCAAAATGCCTTTATCAAAGATTGAACCATTGAAAATAAATACAGGTTTAAACTATGAATACATCTTTGATAAATGCATTGAAAATAAATTGTTGAAAATTTATAGAGCAAAATTATATGAATGTGAAGGGGATGATATTTTTGATTATATTGGTATTGATGAAAATGATAATCACTATAGAATTTATGATCAGTATGAATTTAGAATGAAACAAGATGATAAATCTAAATATTATATCAAAGATGATCTTATGACATCTCAAAGCATGAAAATAGATAATTATACATATTATTTGAAACAATTTCCAACTATAGATGGTGAATTTATATATGATTCATTGAAAAATATTTGGTATCATACTTGCAAGAAATATGGTACGATTTATTCTGAAGATTTGAAAGATTGGACAACTCTTGATAATAACTATTATAATTATCATTTGAACACTTCTAATGGTTTGATATTGATTTCTATAACAGGTGTAAAATGTATAGTGAATGGTTTGATGTTCACCTTAAATAAGAATAGAGATACTCACAAGATATTAAACATTGATGAACATAGAATATTAATCGATGATGAAGTAATTGAGTTGAGTACGGGGAATATAAATGAGTTGAGTACTGGGGATACAATTAGTTATCTCTCAATTAATTACGATAGAATAATCATAACATATTCTGACCATATATTAATCGTTGATAAAAATAATTATGAAGAGATCTGTGATATAAAATGTAGTAATGCACTATATTCTGATCTAAAGAATATCAACACATTATTCATTGTTTATTATGAAGAGAACTCTAATTATCTTCTCTACAAACATGTCGACATAATTAGACAAGATGAAATAGTCGGCAAGTTTGACAAGAATTTATTAATACAAGATATCAACAATAGAATAGTCAAAGATATTAACAATGATGTCTACCTTATGAATTACGAGAGATTAACTAAAATATGTTCATCAGATGGTGACATCATAATTAATACAGATTCAGTTACAGTAATTGAAAATGATAATCTCTCAATTTATATGTTGAATGGTAAAGCGATTAATACAACGATTGAAACTAAAGATAAAATCAATAATGTTTTCGTTGGTGATCACAATTTCTTTGCAACAGATTCATCACATATATATCTCAATGAAAATATATACAAGAGTGATTACAAATATTTAATCAATGAATCAAACATCAATCAACATATGTTCTACTACAATTCTATGGTGTATGTCTTGACGAAAGATATTTTGTATACATTTAATCCAACAACAGAAGAATTCGACAATAGAAGCATTAGTCATCTAAAGTTGAGTGATAGTTCTGAGATGACAGATTTTATCAATATGGGTTATGCAATGGTGTATAAAACTAGTGATTACATCTTTATAATGACTAAAGATGGAAAATGTTATAGTGATTACCTAGTGAGAAACAAAGTGAAGAATTGTGTTGTACATGATTTCACACTATATAATGATTACTTGATTGTGGTGTATAAAACGGGTAATATATTTTATCTCTACACCTATAATTATGTGACTATGAACATTACATTACTACTGACGAATACAACAGACATCAAACTATTTAGAAAACCTCGATCATCAACTTTCTATTTCTACACTAATAACAACATATATGAATCACATTTAACTTCATCAGTCAAATTAATAAAGGAGAACATATTTAATTCATCGACGAATATTCTAATTTGCGATACTAGAGAAATTAAAAATACAGAATATGTGGTGATAGACGATCAAATGAATTGTGTAAGATTCAATGATAAATTTGAGATGATCAATAGTGTTTCATTAGATAATTCTCTTGATTATGATTCTGTTAAAATAATCAATGATGTTATCTACAATGTGAACAATAGTTTTTATATTCAACAATTCAACTATAGTAATGCGTCATATTTTCAAACTAATTATACGTTCACAAAGTTAAACTATAATGGAAAGAATATAGTTGCATTAACTGATGATAATAAATGTGTAACCATTGTTGAAAATAATATAGAGGTGAGTCCGGATAATACAACAGATATAATCAAATTTGATAACTATACTTTATTCATGACACCAAATGGTTTGTGCAAATACAATGAAAATACTAAGAAGATATCTGGTGAGTATAAAAACGATGAAGTTGCAGAAGATATTGAAACTTATGATAGTGATGCTGAAGATAAATTATTGTATTATTATCCATCGTTACCGTATATGAATGAAATGATGAGTGAAATGAAAGATAGTGAAGAGGCGAATGGTGGTGAAGAGATGAATGGTGAAGAAATGAAAGATGATGAAGTGAAAGATAATAAAATAAAGAGTTTACATCTCCAGAAAATTTACTCATTATATACTTCTAAAGATCATTTCATAGATATAATTGTCGATGCAAACATTCGTGAGTCAGTCGTAAGTTGGAGCTTCAAATTCGATACTAAATTAAATTTGAATCTCAACAATATTTCAACAACTATTGATCAATATTATGAAGGTGTATGGAATTTATCACAATATACTTATCTTGCGAATGATGTTATGTCATGTTCTGTTAAAATCGAAGATATGAAAAAGATATATATCAACAATCTTCACATTGAATTCATTCCATTTAATTATATGCAAGATAATTACTACATAGATGCAATCATAAATGTAAATACAAATTATTGTCAATATGAATTTCAAGATGAAAACTATATAATGATTCATAAGATTGGAGACAATGTAATTTTCAACAATGAGATACCTGTTAATATATTCTGTGATTCTAACAATGAAATAGATGGTGATTATTACATTGATGATGATCATGTTGAAATATCTTCGGACAAAGAACTAAAAATAAAATCTATAGTTTACTGCTACAAAGATAATTCACCGTGTGGATTTATAATTAACATGAATGATAAATTTAAATTCAAGATGATACAAGAGATTAAAACTGGATATATTAAAACAAATAGTCTCATCTCTGAAACATACATGAAATCAATTATCGATAGAATTAAATTAAGTGGTTTCGCAATTTGTGATTACCTGATGTTAAATCATGTGTATAGTAAAGATCAATTAAACAATGATTATTTAATCGGTGACAATAAACTTATCATTCTAAACTTACCAAAATTTATGGATAATAATGTTATAAGAATGTATAGAAATGAAACAATTAATAGTTATCTTAATCTTTCACTAGGTATGAATCAAGATACACAACTAGTTCCTTGTGCTGAGAAAATAACTTTGAATGGAACTATTGTGTCAAACTATTATATTAAAGCAAAAGATAATCTCTTTATATTCACACCTGTTAATGATCAAATGATTCTCTACGGTGATAAATATATAGATTCATTCAAGTTTTCAGTCAAAGAGAATTTAAACAGTTGTGCAGGTACTTTTGAATATGGAACAGCAAATGCAACATTCGATTTATCAGAAGCAACACGTATAGAAACAAACAAGATTAATATAACTAAGAATAAAAACTTAAGTGAAGATCCATATTTTAATGCATTGTTAAATTCAGATTTCATTAAACATGATGATACAACAATTACATTTCCATATGAAATTTATCCATGTCTTTATAAACTTGATAGAACTTCAAAGTATTATACAGTGTTTAACAATGATTTAAAGAACAAAGATTTATCATTTGTTAATAACTATTATACATTAAACAATGTTAAAATCATTAATAGTGAATATATAGATCAAATTCCAAATGATTATGAAAAGATACCTCTTGATGATAATATGTTTTCAAAAATATTGAGTACTCTAGATGATGTGACAGATTATAAACTAGTTAAAACATCATTGATTAAATCTAGATTATATTCTGAGAAATTACTATTAACTTCGCACATTGATTCAAACAAATTTGATACATCGTTTAGATACTTAATGAAAGATAAAGACGATTCTGAAGATTGCAACATTGTTTTATCAGCAGGAATAATCAATGATAATCAAAAATATGAAAACATGATAAAAATAAGTTCGACTAATTTAGATGGTAACGTTGAAGTTCCACTAGGTATAAACCTTGGTACTAATCAATCTGTTTATATTTCACTGATAAGTAAATCAAGTAATTATTCATTTGTTGATTCGACTATAGATGTTAAATCGTATGAGTACGAGAGCAATGCTTGAGAAAGAATGATGAGAAATGAAATGATGAGAAATGAAGGTGAGATAACAACGATGAAATGTTTAGAGATAACAAGCAATAAAGAGTCTAGAGAAAATATGTAGAGAAAGAAAATGGTGAAAAATAAATGGTGAAAATAAGTTAAACAAATTCAAGTGTTAAATTGATTTCTCTATCAGTGTTGACGAGATTGATTGTTTCTGATGAATTATAACTAACGACTCCATTATTTTTGATTGAACTTAAATATGTTTCACCATTCTCTTCATAAGATGTATATTGATTTTGATTAACATTGTTAAAATTATTTGATGTGTTATATAGTATTTTCTCAGGATTAGTATTATGTGGTGAAATATCTTTACCACTCGACTTATAAACACCTGTAATTGATTTATATTGTTTGAAATCTGTTTTATAATCTTTGTCAAACTCTAGATATTTCTCATTATAATCAATTAAGTTACTTCTAATGTTTGAATTTGGAGTACATATATTGTCTAATTTCATTGTTTTGAATACTTGTATATAACCTGAGAATAATCTAACTCGTTCATTCACTCGTTTTACAATGAAGATATTATTTAAGTAGTTTCCATTGTAGTTAATAATTAGTTTATATGTAGAGTTTAAATATTCAAAGATATATTCGTGTAGAGATAACATCATTGAATTATTATAGATTTTAATATATGTACCATTCATTTTTTCATAAACAACTATATCTTTATTCTCGATAATGAATTTATAATCTTTGTATTCAATCTCTAAATAATCATCAACTATATCAAACTCTTCTTCAATTCTTACATCAGTGTTTATGGTCTCGTATTTGTACAGATTAATTTCTTTAGATTTTATTTCATTCATATTCTCATCATATGCTTTTCCATCTTTCACATACACCTTACCAGTTCTGGTTTCATTATCTGTCTTATAAAACGTGAAATCATCAAAGCATAAATCTTGAGATATTTTAACAATGTTCATATTATTGTTGAAAGTGAATGTTAATGAATCGCGATAATTATCATAGTCAAAACTTCTGTTAACGATCATGTTATCAATATGGAATGCTTTCTTGTAATTACTCTTGTCATCATTCAAAACATAATCGACACCAATACTTGGAAGAACATATTGAGTATAATCATTGACACTTGAAACGAGTACATATGATTTCAAATTATGTAAATCATGATAGATAATTTCAGTATCATTTTTAAAGATAATTTCATTGTCATATCTTGTTGTACCATTCTTGAGATTATAACCTGTTGTACTACTCTCAGAATCATATCTCGTCGTACCATTCTTGATATCACACTTCGTTTCATTCTTCGTCATCTCCTGTAATTCAATCTTTGGATTCGACAATACATAATCATCATTATCAATCACTAGACTATTCCCTGTAATTGAAATCGAGTAATACTTCTGTCCACTAAATGTTAGAATGATAATAGAAATCATTTCATCATAAATTTGTAGATAAGACTTTTCAATCATATTTAAATTAATCTGTAGATTGCCAAAGAATAAATTCAATGGATATTTGAATGATGTGATATTTGAATCTTTCACTTTGAATGAAACCATATTCATTTCTATAGTCATTGAATCTATGTTATCAATTTTGTTTTTGACATAAATTTTCAAATCAAAGTTTGTAAATTGTTTGTAAATATAGTATAATTCATCGTAATAATATTCATACATGTCAAATGAATAATAATCACCAGACATATCACAGTAGAATAATCGTTTATCACCTAATACATAATCTGCAGTTAATTTCATGTTACTTATATCATGTTCAAATTCAATACCATATCTATTGACAAATTTGTTTTGATTGTTCTTGATAAATATCTCACCAGTTGCTTCACTAGTTATATATTCTGTTGAAATGTTTTTAGTATAATCAATGTAATATCTATACTTCATTTTATTTAGATTATTCCAGTTGAATGATTGAGATGAATTACTACTGATTTGTTTAATGTCTCCATCTATGAACACATTATAGATATTATCAAATTTAAATTTATCTGTTGGTCTACCGTTTCCTAAATATTGAAAAGTACTTAGATGATTACTGAAGAAGAAATAATTGTTCATCACTGTTATTAAAATCAAGTCAGCATCATTGTAAAATATATAGTTTGAATCAGGAGTAGAATATTGTTCATTTGTATGTGGATCGATAAATGTTATAGCACCATCATTAATTCTAAAGTACTTTCCATCAATCTTACCTGTGTTTAAATCTATAGTATAAGTCTTTTTAATATTTTCGATGGATGATGTATATGATGATAATTCAACTTCTTTAAATAGTTTGCTCATCTCACCATAAATATTTTTGAACTCTTCTACAGATTTAAAGTTACATGTGTTCATAATTTTAAGCAACAGTGAATTATCATATTTAACATTATAAGACAAACCATAAATGTTTTCATTATATTTCATGAGTTCTTTAATTATTTTTGGAGTCAAGTCAGTACGTGTAGTTAAAACCCTGTGATAAATATCGTTATCAATCGCAATGAGTTCATATAGATTATTCAAAATTTCTTGACGATTCATTTTATCAATAGATCTTATAAATGGATCATAAACATTGAGACGTAACTTGTTTTCAATTCTTAGTTTATTAATCCAATTTTTCAAATAATTTTTATATGTATCGATAACTTCTTCAGATGGTGTAATTAGTTCGATCATTTTGAATTGATTGATGAGTTTATCATAGTCAGATCTAGAGGGAGTTTCATATTTATATCTTTCAATTTCTTTATCAAGTTTATAAACTGTTTTTGATTCTGTGAAATTATACTCAGTTCTAATATCAAAAGGTATATTCTTATTTATTAGTACATTGAATATATCATCAGTTTTTACGCTTGTTGTAATTGGAGAGAATAATATGTTGTTGTGCGATAGATTAATGTCAGTAGAAATTATAAATGAAAATTCTTCTACTCTTATATTTGTTGGATTATATGTTACAGAATCATTGTAAGACTCAAATTTATAAGTGTTGTTATCTTCTTTTGTAAATCTACCTTTAAACATCAATGAATTATAATATGTAGAATCTGACGAGTTAGTTATATTTCGACCATTAATCAATAGTTTTGGAAATATGATATAAACTGTAGGTAATAAACTTACGTCATTAATAAAGATACTATTTGCACATGTAAAATTAGATAATCTCACAACGTTATACATATTGAAGAGTCGATTAAGTTTTGCGATATAGATTCTTGATAATGATTCTTGTTCACCATATTTAACTTCAACTGTATTGTAATTAACGTGACTAGATTCATTGTCAAGAACGTTTCCAAGTTCAGAGTTTGTCGAGATGAATTTATATGAAGAATCAATTATAAAGTTTTCATTTGTAGACATATTCAGTATAAACTTATTGATCTTATTCTCAACTTTATTATACACATTTGGATTCGACATCATGAACTCTAATAATTTCAACAATGAATTCTCTGTACTCTTCAAACTAGATAATTCTGTATATTTCTCGGTAGATATCTGTCCAATGATTTCTGCATAATGTTTATCAAAATCGATATTATAATCTGTATTACTTATTGGACCATTAATTAGATATTTAACATTGTATACTCTTCTTTTATCACACCAATCAAATACTGTAGTGATACTTGGAATATTTTTGATTTCTTCTCTATGTTCATCTACATAGTTAATGAACGTAAGTGTAAATATATAGAGTTCATATCGTTGAAATGTAATATTATCAGGTCTACCGATTTGATCATAGAAATTTCTTCTTATGTATGCTGGAGAGTTTTCACGTAGATTTCGAATATTTGTTATGATATTGTTTTTATACTCTTTTGAAACTCTATCGAGCAAATCATCATTATACTCTAGAAGTCTCGAGTCTTTTATCATCATATCATACAATAGTTTTGAGTCAGTGAATTTCAAATTGTTTTTAATCTGAATCTTTCTTCTTTCGTAATCCATCACGATTGTTGAATTATTCATTTCATTACAAAAAATAACAGGGTCATCTCACATCCATTCAACGCTAGGCATGCGAAAGATATTGTAACCAGACTTGTGAAAGATAATCGTCAGTCTTTGGTAAGTGTCTTGCGTAATATTTATCAACATACTGTGAAAGATATTGTGACCAGAGTTGTGAAAGATATTTATCAACAGACATGCGAAAGATATTTATCAACAGACTTGTGAAAGATATTGTGACCAGAGTTGTGAAAG
>ERZ780141.1307-NODE-1307-length-14868-cov-7.871532_pt1 | contig 14868 bp, 11 predicted proteins | sample MGYA00433080_ERZ780141 | MGnify/ENA primary metagenome ERZ780141 (study PRJEB29588, sample SAMEA2154047) | human gut metagenome | biome: human gut; feature: human-associated habitat; material: faeces | place: Denmark | collected 2008/2010 ... | reverse complement strand
TCCGCCTTGTGAACGATTGCCGTAGCCTCCACCTTGTGGACGATTACCGTAGCCACCGCCTTGTTGACGATTGCCATAACCACCGCCTTGTTGACGATTACCGTAGCCTCCGCCTTGCTGACGATTACCGTAGCCTCCGCCTTGCTGACGATTGCCGTAGCCTCCGCCTTGCTGACGATTGCCATAGCCACCTTGATTATAACCGCCTTGACGATTGTAACCACCTTGGCCACCATAATTTCTTTGTCTGTAATTTTGATTATAGCCAGTGCCGGAATCTTGATCATCTGCACCTTGAACACCGCGCGACTCATAGTTTGAATAGCGCACATCATTTTCCATAGCCTCGCCCTTGTTTTCACCAATGCGTGGTCTCTTCACTCTTTTTTCAGTATTCTCATCCATAGATAACAATGTTAAAAATTTCGCCTCGCGGCTAAAATGTTTTTTTAAGTAAGGTTATATTAGTTTATATTTTTGTTCTTTTATAAGTAATAATTCCTATTCCTTTATAAACCATAACAATAAATTCGTTGCAAAGATAGGCAAATAATTCAAAATAATATTGCTATGCACTCTCATTTTTCACTAATTCACTGCAAAACATCATTTTTTTGCTTAAAAAATAGTGAGAAGGCAACAATTGCACCTAATTTGCATTCCAACAGACGCATTCTCTCACGCAAGACATAAAACCATGAGGAACAACGCCACTTTTCCTTGAATTCGCCATTATTTTTTTTGGCTGGGGGCTGTGAACAACCTTCGCCCACCCCCAGCTAAAAATTATCTTTAATAACCAGTATAGGTGTGCGGAGTGATTTGCTTCAATTCGCGCTTAACCTCATCACTCACCTTAAGAGTATCGATAAACTCTGCAATGCTTTGTGCATTCACCACGCTGTTGGTGCGAGTGAGAGCCTTGAGAGTTTCGTATGGCTTCTCATAGCCTTCGCGACGAAGGATTGTCTGAATAGCCTCAGCCACCACGTTCCACATACCATCAAGGTCGGCATTAATAGCATCTTCGTTAAGAATAAGCTTATTCAAGCCCTTGAGCGTACTTGCAAGAGCAATCACCATATGGCCCATTGGCACGCCAACGTTGCGAAGCACTGTAGAGTCGGTGAGGTCACGTTGCAAACGAGACACTGGCAACTTCATTGAGAGGTGAGCCAAAATAGCGTTTGCGATGCCCAGGTTACCCTCAGAATTCTCGAAGTCGATAGGATTCACCTTATGAGGCATTGCTGATGAGCCAACTTCGCCTGCCTTAATCTTCTGCTTGAAATAATTCATCGACACATATTGCCAAATGTCGCGGTCAAGGTCGATAATAATTGTGTTGATGCGCTTCATTGCATCAAACAAAGCACCGAGGTTGTCGTAGTTGCTTATCTGAGTAGTCCACTCTTCGCGGCTTATGCCAAGACGGTTCTCAAGGAAATTCTTTGCAAAAGCGCGCCAATCGTAATTAGGGAACGCAATAAGATGCGCATTGAAGTTTCCTGTAGCGCCACCAAATTTCCCGCTCACTGGCACAGCCTTTAGTTGCGCGAGCTGGTTTTCCAAGCGGTAGGCAAACACACGGATTTCCTTACCCAAGCGAGTTGGCGATGCTGGCTGGCCATGAGTCTTAGCGAGCATGGGCACATCCTTCCAGTCTTCTGCATACTTATTGAGCAAATCAATAGTTTCTTGAAGCATCGGTATGTACACCTCGTTAGTGGCATCCTTAATAGACATTGGCACCGAAGTGTTGTTGATGTCCTGCGAAGTCAATCCAAAGTGTATAAACTCTTTGTATTGCTCCAACCCCATTTCATCGAAACGCTCCTTAAGGAAATATTCCACGGCCTTCACGTCATGATTAGTAACGCTCTCAATATCCTTGATTCGCGACGCATTTTCAACAGTGAAATTTCTGTATATATCTCTTAATGGCTCGAAGCAATCAGCGCTCACGCCCGATAATTGGGGCAACGGCAATTCGCACAAAGCGATAAAATACTCAATTTCCACCTTAACGCGATATCTGATCAAGGCATACTCTGAGAAATACTCACTCAATTTTTCAGTCTTGCCGTGGTATCTTCCATCTATTGGCGACACGGCGGTCAAAGGACACAAACTCATAACCTCTTAATAAATGTTTTAAATATTATGATACTCTTTTTTTATTTTCATCTCAAAAAATTTCATTGCCTTTCATCGAGCAAAAGACATCAAAATCTTCACACACGCGAACATTATATTCAGCATAGAATGATTCGCCTCGAAAATCATACTGCAAAGATACAACACCAACATCCTTATTGCAATTTTTCGTAATTTTTTTTGAAAATATTTTGTAGATTCAAAAAATTGCACTAACTTTGCACTCGCAAATGAGAAACAACTCATACGGGCGTTTAGCTCAGCTGGTTCAGAGCATCTGCCTTACAAGCAGAGGGTCGGCGGTTCGAATCCGTCAACGCCCACCGAAAAACCGATCGAAATTTGATTTCAGTCGGTTTTATTTTTATCCACACTCCACAAAATTACATGATACAGTAGGCTCACGCTACAAACAGAAAGTCTTCGGGCTGGCTCGCCAAATAAACAAATTCACTATTCACACAACAATACAAACGAATAAAAGCATCTCGGGCGACCACTTAGCTTGTTACGCAGCTCGGCCATTCCCTCAATGCTTTATTGCAAAGATAATAACAATTTTTCGAAACACGCCAAATGAGAAACAAGGCTTCCCATTCTTATAGAAAAGCGAACGCCTTCCCACCTTTTTCATTTATATGATGCGGTTACTCTAAATAAAAAAGACTTACGAACCTTCCGAAGCCTACGCTCATAAGAGCCGACATGTGAAACGCTGCATAAGTCTTTATTGCAAAGATAATAACAATCTTTTCAAAACACAACAAGTCTTAAACAAGACTTCTCTTTTCTAAAGAAGTGCTGACATCTTCCCACCTTTTTCACCCAAACTATACCTATTGTCCAGCAACAAAGAAATTCTTTTCGCATATCACAAAAAGCGATTAATTATTTCCTTTATCCCCAGCAAAAGTGTAAATTTGCGTACAAAATAAAAATGCAATCATTTATGCTAAAAAAGAACGTTCTATTACTGCTGTGCGCCATTCTGCTGTGCGCATGTAACAACAAGAAGCATGACACATCTTCAACCAAAAAGGAAGGATACATAGTTGAAGCCAGCCTGATCAAAATCACCAAACACGACGGTTACACGCAAGTGAAAATCCTCGACCCTTGGCATAGCGACAAGACATTACACGACTACAACCTTATCCCAAAAGGCAGTCCTGTCCCAAGCGACCTTCCAAAGGGCACAATCATACACACACCTATAGAGCGCGCACTGGTCTATTCATCGGTTCACGCGCAAGTAATCAAAGAACTCGGTAAGATATCTGCCATTTCGGGAGTTTGCGATGCAGAATACTTCAAGATTCCAGAAATCACCGCTGGCCTGAAAGACGGCAAAATCACAAATGCCGGATCGTCGATGGCTCCTACTATTGAAAAAATCATTGCTCTCAACCCTGAGATAATCATTCTCTCGCCTTTCCAAAACGGCGGTTATGGCACGATTGCCACGCTGGGCATACCAATTCTTGAATGCGCCGACTACATGGAAGAATCGCCTATCGGTCGCGCAGAATGGGTGAAACTGTTCGGTCTCCTTTTTGGCAACGAGGACAAAGCCGAAGAATTATTCAATCACACTCAGGCAGAATACAATGCAATAAAAGAGCAAGTGAGCGCTACCAACGCACGACCAAAAGTCGTCACAGAAATGGTAACAAGCGGAGTTTGGTTTGTGCCAGGCGGCAACAGCTACATGGCACACATCATCACTGATGCCGGCGCCACCTACCCTTGGAGCAACAACACCGAAAGCGGTTCGCTACAACTCGATTTCGCACAAGTGCTCAACACCGCACACGATGCCGACTTCTGGTTGATTAAGACATCCAACATCAAGTCATACGCCGATCTAAAGCAAGCTTACACACTAAACGACCGCTTCGACGCCTTTAGCAAAAAGAACGTATGGGTGTGCGACACTCAGACGACTTCGCTTTTCGAAGAATTCCCTTTCCATCCCGAAATGCTCCTAAAGGAGTTGGCTCATATTTTCCACCCCGAACTAAACGAAAGCAACTATAAATATCGTTACTACCAACCATTGACCGACAAATGAGAAATAGCAATAGTGCAATATCATTTCCACTCGCGCTTATCGCAATAAGCACCGTGTTGCTCGCCTTGGCTATTGCCAACCTACTAATTGGCTCTGTCGACATCGAGGCAAGCGCCATATTCAACATTCTGTGCAGACGCGGTTGCGACAACGCCGCGTGGGAGGCAATTGTGCTCCATTCACGATTACCCATGATAGCCACAGCAGCGCTTAGCGGCGCTGCCCTATCTGTATCAGGACTTCTCCTACAGACCGCATTCAACAACCCTCTTGCTGGGCCATCAATTCTGGGTGTATCCACAGGCGCAAGTTTTGGCGTTGCAGTGGTAATGCTTGCCACCGGAAGCGCCATCGGCGGAATGCTTAGCGAAACCATGGGATTTTATATGGCAGTGCTGATAGGAGCATTTGTCGGCGCAGGCATTGTGCTGATTGTGCTACTGCTGTTTTCTTCGCTCGTTCACAGCGCAACCATGCTTCTCATCATAGGCATACTGGTGAGCTATCTCGCATCAAGCGCAGTGAGCCTGCTCAACTTCTTTGCAACCGAAGAAGGCGTTCACAGCTATGTGATTTGGGGAATGGGCAATTTTTCTGGAGTATCGTCGGAACAATTGACTCTTTTTGCCACTATAATACTTCTCACTTTAGCGCTATCATCGTTGCTCGTAAAACCGCTCAACGCTATGCTTCTGGGCACTCGTTATGCCGAAAACCTCGGCGTGAACACCAAGCAAATGAGAAACATGCTGCTTCTCATCACTGGCATACTCACGGCAGTGGTCACCGCATTCTGTGGCCCTATCGGGTTCATCGGGCTCGTGGTACCACACATCGCGCGCCTATTGCTCAACACCAGCAATCACAACCGCCTTATTCCAGCCACAATTCTCTCTGGCGCAGCGGTGGCATTGCTTTGCACACTCATCAGCGTATTGCCTAAGTCATACGGCGTAATACCCATCAACGCCATCACGCCTATCATTGGTGTGCCAATTATCATCTACATTATCATCAATAGAAGAAAAATTCAATACTTCAACTAATGAGTTATCTGACTGCACATAATCTGAGCATTGGCTATCGCCATAAAAACGGCGCAACAACTGTGCTTGAAGACCTCAACCTAAGTCTTGAGCGTGGGTCTCTCGTGGCATTGCTCGGAGCTAACGGAGCCGGAAAATCCACTCTCCTGCGCACCATCACAGCCGTTCAACCAGCCATCTCTGGCACGGTGGAACTATGCGGATGCGACATCAACAACCTATCGCAACGCGAACGCTCAAAAATCATAGGCATCGTCACCACCGACAGGATTATGACTGGCGGACTCACCGTGTTTGAGTTGGTATCACTGGGCAGACAACCTCACACTGGTTTCCTCGGCCGTCTCAGCAAAACCGACAAAGAGTGTGTGGCAAAAGCACTTAGCGATGCCGGCATAGCGCACAAGGCACAATGCTATGTGTCGCAACTATCTGATGGCGAACGCCAAAAAGCAATGATCGCCAAATCGCTTGCACAAAACACTCCCATCATCATTCTCGACGAACCAACGGCTTTTCTCGACGTAGCAAACCGCTTTGAGACTATGCGCCTACTGCACGACCTCGCCCACAAGCACAACAAGGCTGTGCTTCTATCAAGCCACGACATATCGCAGTCGCTCCTGCTTGCCGACAAAGTTTGGCTGATAAAATCCAACCACGAGGTGATCGCTGGCAGCACCGAAGATTTGGTGCTCAACGGCAGCCTTGACAACCTGTTCGACTCAAAATCTCTCCAATTCAATAAGAGCACAAGCGATTTTGAGGCTGTATTGCCCCACACCATGTGCGTGACGCTGTCGTGCGCAGACAACGCGCTCAGCCGCTGCATCACAAATGCGCTTATGCGCAACGGGGTGGCCGTGGCACAATCTGCACAAATCCACATCACTGCGCACGATCCAAACAACATCACCATCGGCGACTGCACCGCAAAATCTATCGCCGAAATGATTCTTAAAATCAAATCTTTGCAACAAACAGACCAAAGCAACGAAACAAAATGAATATCTCTGTAAAAGACTATATGAAATTGCAGCCCAACTATCCAAAGGTGGCAGATAGCGATAAATACTATCTGCAAGTGGCTATGCAACTCGACGCTGCGCTAGAAGCAGCAGAACTTCAATTACAACTCTCGCCAAACGTAAAACGCGACATAGCGCTGGCTACAATCGGCTACTTTCAAGATATTGTGGCCGACTGCGGCATTTGGCGTTCATTTATCACCATACACAAGAAATTCTATGGCTCACCACTGCCTTTCTACAACTTGAGTGATGAATATTGCGAAAGCGAGTTAAACAAAGAGGACTTGATGTTCCTTATCTGGTATGTGATCGAATGCAATGCCCAAAAGCCAGGCTTTCTATCTCCTTTCCATCACGACATCACTTTGCTTGCCGATGCATTTTTCGATATTCTTGACAAGGTTTATCTCGACGCACCACTACCTACCGAATACACCATGGCAATGGACGTTGAGCTCGACAACATCGGACAAGCCCAAAGCATCTTAGATCTTTCGTCGTGGCTATTCTGGAATAGCTACCTTATGCCTCACGCAGCAAAAGGGGCTATCAACGAAGCTATGGCAGAAGCGCAACAAATCATTTCTAAGCACAGCGATCGCAAGGATGCTTCGTCGCACCTTAGCGACCTAAACGACCGTGTGATGCTATCCAACCCTACAGGACCGCTCGCGCTCACCGTGGGAGAATGGCTGAAAATGATTGTCGACGAAGAGCTGCCCGAATTTGAGGAATCTACCACGCAAAAGACTCCGCACAAATTCTACAAGCAGCTCATCAATGCCACCGGAGGCGAACCAATAGCGTTTTTCAATAGTTACGACGCCCTTGAATCATTTCTATGCAACGATATGGGATGGGGCGCAGCGCCAGAAGGCCACCTGCCTCACCTGCGTAAATTCGACAATTTCGTAATCTACGGCACACCGGCAAAAGGCATACTCGTGGCACACGATGTGGCTCAATACATCGCCCATCCAGCCAACCCATATTACGACCCTAAAGCAACTGAGGAATCGGGCTATCGATTGCTCACGCAACGCGGCTTCTGCCCTATCGACCTCATAAAATATGCCTTCAGCAACAATATGGCTTCAAAGATCAAGATGCCTTACGACGCCGATGGAAAAATCATCAATGACAACTGGGATTTTCTGGCACGACTATACCAACAACGATACTATCGTCCAGATTAATCACTATCACATAGCAATATTAAGGGCTTGCCTTCGTTGTGAGGCAAGCCCTTAATCTATATTGTCAATTTTACAGGAATTAATTCTCAGGATTCAAGAATACCACCTTGTAATTGTTCTGCTTCAAAAGATCAGCCACAAACTTCTCAACATCCTTATTGCTTATTGAGTTAAGCACCTCATCATAGTGCATGAATGTGTTCACTGGCACCTTTTCATATGCAGACATTGCAGCAAGCCATCCGCTATTCACCTTCATTCTTTCGGCATGTTGCTTCGACATAAACTCTTTCACCTTCTGCATTTCCATATCATCAACGTTCTTTGTCATTGCCACAAATTCATCCTTGATAATCTTGTTCACCACATCTTTCTTTTCAGGCTTCATTGGGAAGATTACTGACATCATCAATGGCTCTTCGCCAGTGAGCGACAACGAGCAAGATGCGCCGATTGAATATGTTGCGCCTTCCTTCTCACGCACCTTTTCATTCAATCTAATGCTCATAATCTGACCAGCCATACTTGCCATCAATTCATTCTTCGATGTGTATTCTGCATCACCGAAGCACACAATTGCCGCATACACTTGTGGCACTTCCATCTTAGCTGTGTAATTGTCTTCTGATGTGCCCTTGTTCATCGACAGGCCAAGCTTTGCCGTCTTAGTGGCTTTCTTAGCATCTGCTGGCAATGTGGCAATGTATTGCTCTACCAAATCGCGAAGCACTGCTTCATCAAAATTACCAACAAACATAAATGTGAAGTCGGCTGCATTGCTAAACATTTGCTTAGCCATTTCCACGATTCTTTCACGATTGGCCTTCTCCAAATCCTCTACAGTCATCGCTTGCTTGCGAGGGAACTTATAGAACGACTCCATATATCTCTTCGAGAAGATTGAGCGTGGATTGTTTTCGTTTTGCTTGATAGAAGCGATGCGCGACGACACCATTGCTGCATATTCATCAGCATCTGCGCCAAGGCCATTGAATGCCATATACACATACTCCATCATTTCCTTCATATCCTTTGGCACACTGTAGCCAGTGATTGCCCTTGAATAATCCGAAGCCGACAACGCCATGCTGAAGTTCTTACCCGCATAGTATTTCTGCAAATCATTGTTGCTATAAGATCCGAGTGAGTAACTACGCAAAACGCTTGGCAACACCTTCAAGTTGCTGGCTTCGCTTTCTGGGAACACTGATGTGCCGCCATTAGCAGTTGCGCTAAACAATACCTCGTCGTCCTTATAATCGGTCTTTTTCAACACCACCTTAACACCGTTTGACAAATACCATTCCTTAGCATCAAATTGCTTGTTCACCACTTCCTTCTTGATTTTACCCTTCTTTGGAAGTTTTGCAATCAATGGTTCGGTCTTTACATTATCCACATACGCATCGATTTGCTCAGCATTCACCTTCTTGATTATAGCATCAAGCTGTTCTTCAGTTGGCACTGCCACACCTTGTTTTTCAGGAAGCATAGCCACAACCACAACATTATAGTCAGGATTTACCAGCTCTGCCACCTTCTTGTTGGCATCTTCAAGAGTAACCTCATTAGCCACGCCGCGCATTATCTCGTAATAATCTTCCACGCTTGGTATTGGCTCATTGTCAAGGAAATGTTCCACATATTCCTCTACGAGAGTGTTTGATTTAATCTTATTTCTATTCTTGTATTCATTTTCCAACGCTGCAAGGAAATCTTCGCGATAGCGATCCATCTCGCTTTGCACAAAGCCATGGCGCTTTGCACGAAGCAATTCGCGATACAATACTTCAAATGCCGCGCATACATTTTCCTTTGCATTGGCAGCACCACTGAACGCACCTTTTGAATCCGACACCATAAATGTACCATCGTAGCATCCGGCACTTGAGAACGGGCAATCTGCCTTCTTAGAGATTTCTGCAAAGCGGTTGTTGATCATCGACGATACCATGCTTGTGATGTAGCCACGCTTCAGATATTCGACACTGTTTTTCTCTGATGGCTGCACTGCATCGTGCTTAAACATGATATTGATGTTTTGGCCTGTCAACTCCTTGTCAGTTCCAATGGCATAAATAGGCTCCTTATTATCCTCCACTTGGAATTTGGTGCGCTCTGCTGGATTTTCAGGCATATTGATTGGCGAGAACAGCTCCTTGATCTTAGCTTCAATGCGGTCAACATCGATGTCACCTACAATCATTATACCTTGCAAGTCTGGGCGATACCATTTTTCATAATAATCGCGCAATGCCTGATATGGGAAATTGTCAACCACCTCCATTGTGCCGATAGGCAAGCGATAGCCATAACGGCTGCCAGGATACATCTTTGGCAACAATTTCTCCAAGATGCGTTGCGATGGAGAAGTCTGGCTACGCCATTCTTCGTGAATCACCTTACGCTCTGCATCTATCTCCTCACCGTCGAGCAGCAAATCATCTGCCCAATCGTGAAGAATCAGCAAGCAAGAGTCTTGCACGCTCTCACGAGCAGTAGGCACTCCCGAAATATTATATACTGTGCGCTCAATGCTTGTATAAGCATTCAAGTTGTAACCGAACTTAATACCCACGCTTTCGCACCATTTCACGATGTCATTGCCAGGGAAATTCTTTGTTCCATTAAAGCACATGTGTTCAAGGAAGTGGGCCAACCCTCTTTGGTTTTCCTCCTCCATTATCGAACCAACCTTTTGTGCGATATAAAACTCAGCCTGACCCTTTGGATAAGAGTTATACGCCACATAATAAGTTAAGCCATTATCGAGCTTACCTATTCTCACTCGCTTATCAACAGGTATCTGCTGACTTGTTTGTGCCACTGATGAGCAACAAGCCAATCCCATTATACATAGGACTGCAACTCTAAAAATTGATTTTATCATCTCTTTGAGTTTTTATTATACTTTATTTTTATATATTCTAAATAACTTTACAAATATACGCATTTTTTGACAACAACAATGGATTAAAACGAAAACCTCAAAAATTAATTTAAAAAAAGCCTTTCGCATACGTCACTATATAACAACATCTTACAGCCGTATTTACCACTGCAATTTACCACACAAAAAATATTATTTTAAAAAAAGTCTGGCAAATCGCTTGTCAATTCAAAAAAAGGTCGTAACTTTGCAATCGCAAACAGCAAAACACTGGCCCATTAGCTCAACTGAATAGAGTGTTTGACTACGGATCAAAAGGTTACAGGTTTGAATCCTGTATGGGTCACAAAGGATGGTTGAAAAAACCATCCTTTTTTTGTTTTAGGCACGTCATAATGTAACAGATTGTTTACAAATAATTTGCAATCACAGCATTATTTACTACCTTTGCACGGCTGTATGATTGTACAGCGCTCCTTACACAAATTTTAACACTTTAAACTCGACTACAAAAAATGCTTGATATATGTTGTATAGGGCACATCACCCTTGACAAAATCATCACCACTGAGAAAACTGTTTACCTAAATGGCGGCACTTCATACTACGTATCGCACGCCCTACGCAAACTACCTCCCATCAACTACAAACTCATCACTTCGCTTGCCGAAAGCGAGATGAACGCCGTGGAAGATATGCGCGCCGAAGGCATCGATGTGGATGTGATACCAAGCCGCAAGACAGTATATTTTGAAAACAAATACGGCGCAAATATGAACAACCGCACCCAGCGAGTGCTTGCCAAAGCCGACCCTTTCACCGTTGAAAGCCTAAAGGATGTGTATGCGCGCTACATTCACCTCGGAAGCCTTCTTGCCGACGACTTCTCTCTCGAGGTAATGAAGTCGCTCAAAGGCCATGGCATTCTGTCAGTTGACGCACAAGGATTCTTGCGCTATGTCGACGGCGAAAAGGTTTACCCTTGCGCTTGGGAAAACAAGCTTGAGGCATTTAAATACATTGACATACTTAAGGTGAACGAGCACGAAATAGAATCGCTCACAGGCTACACCGACCTTCACATGGCTGCTAAGCAATTCGATGAATGGGGCATCAAAGAAGTGCTCATGACTCTTGGCAGCTACGGCTCTGTAATCTTTGTCAATGGTCAATTCTACGAAATTCCAGCCTACACGCCAAAGAAGGTGGAAGACGCCACTGGCTGCGGCGACACCTACGCTGCAGGCTACCTTTATTCTCGCGCCAAGGGCGCCAGCTATGTAGAGGCTGGTAAATATGCCGCTGCCATGTGTACACTCAAAATCGAGCACACCGGTCCCTTCGACCGCACCGAGGACGACATCATCGCTATCACTGGGAAATAATTCAAGAATTATAACTATATTTGCACCACCTGAACTGATTCAGGTGGTGTTTTTTTATTATCAATAGTTATGAAAAAGTTGTATCAACTCATACTCGCAATATTCATCGTCGCCACCTCTTCAAGCACATTGGCTGCCGGCAACGACTATGCAGCGGTCTACAAATCGTGGAACGCCATCCTCTCTAACGAACCCGATACGCTTATCGCAGAAATTCACATTGAGATTCAAAGCCCTTTCTGCATCGACATAAAGGCAACTAACAAAAAAGACAAAGTGGCTAAGCACCTTATCAACAACGAGGCCCTTGCAGTAGCAATCAACGACAGCGTATGGTTTGTAAACACCACAAACCTAAAGAGAAACTACACAGGTGTGGCTCTACCATTCTTTAAGCACTACGTCCCACTGTATTTCAACGACAAAGTAGCATATTTGCAATATTCCGACGAAATTGACGACACGTTCCTATACAACCTTTCGGCCTACGTCAGCCAGGGTGCCAGCACCGTTGAAGCCCTCCGTTTCCTCACCAGTTACGGCTTCAATATGGAAAATGCATTCCTGTTCACTATCGACCCGAAAGCAAAAAGCGTCGACGCATTAAACAGCGATAGAATGTCGCAGCTGCTCACTCCATACCTCGACCTACGCAAGCGCTACGAATCGATGTATTTCTTCGAAGAGCCATTTGTTATCAACTACTATTTTCTGGAGTACATCGACAGAATAGCAATCGACGACGAGATTCCATACCTTTTGCAGTAGGCACACTCTGCAGGCAAGCCGTTTTTAGTTAATATTTGTTGTAAACGACACTGCGACACAGCAATCGACTTGCAAGCTCATAGATTTGGCACAGATATTGTGTTTCAACATTTCAAACATTTAAATTGAAAACAACATGAACATTTACATTATTTTCTTCTTAATTGCTGGAATCACATATTATGTGCAATATTCATTTCAACGCAAATTCAAAAAATACTCTCGCATACCACTCAACTCTCAGATGACTGGCAAAGACGTGGCCATAAAGATGCTTCACGACAACGGCATCTACGACGTGAGGGTGCAAAGCACCTCTGGCTCGCTCACCGACCACTACAACCCCACCAACAAGACCGTAAACCTCAGTGAGAGCGTATATGCAAGCAATAGCATCGCAGCAGCAGCTGTTGCCGCACACGAGTGCGGACACGCTGTGCAGCATGCCAAGCACTATGCTCCACTTTCGCTTCGCTCTGCACTTGTGCCAATCGTGAGTTTTGCCTCCACTTGGGTGCAATGGATTTTGCTCGCCGGCATTGTGTTGGTACAGGCATTTCCTCAAGTGCTGCTTTTCGGCATAATCCTATTTGCTACCACCACACTATTCTCTTTCATCACCCTGCCTGTGGAAATCAACGCCAGCATGCGTGCCATCAAATGGCTTCAACACGCAGGTTTGACCTACGGACAAAGCACATCTTATGCAAAAGATGCCCTGAAGTCGGCAGCATACACCTATGTGGTGGCTGCACTCAGTTCTTTAGCAACTTTGTTTTATTATGTGATGGTTTTAGTTGGTCAACGTAGAGATTAATTTGTAACTTTGCAAAAATTTAATAGACACAGATATTATGGCACAAAAACCATCCATTCCTAAAGGAACAAGAGACTTTTCGCCAATCGAGATGGCGAAACGCAACTATATCTTCAACACCATCAAAGACGTTTTCCTACTTTATGGATTTCAACAGATTGAAACTCCTGCTATGGAAAACCTCAGCACCCTTATGGGCAAATATGGCGAAGAGGGCGACAAGTTGTTATTTAAGATTTTGAATAGCGGCGACTTCCTGAGAAGCGCCACCGACGAAATGCTCAATCAGCGCGACTGCCTGCACCTCACATCTAAGATTTGTGAGAAAGGCCTTCGCTACGACCTCACAGTGCCTTTTGCAAGATACGTGGTGCAACACCGCAACGATTTGCAATTCCCATTCAAGCGCTACCAAATACAACCAGTGTGGCGTGCCGACCGCCCTCAAAAGGGTCGTTATCGCGAATTTTATCAATGCGACGCTGACGTAGTTGGCTCTGACTCGCTCATCAACGAGGTTGAATTGCTTTCGCTTATCGACGAGGTATTTGCGCGTTTCGGCATCAATATCACCATCAAGGTGAATAACCGCAAGGTGCTTAGCGGCATTGCCGAGATGATTGGTGCTCCTGAAAAGATCATCGACATCACTGTAGCTATCGATAAGATCGACAAGATTGGTATTGACAACGTTAACGCCGAACTCCTTGATAAAGGCATTTCTCAAGAGGCTATTGACATGTTGCAACCACTTCTCACACTCTCTGGCACAAACGACGAGAAATTCAACACCCTCGAAACTATGCTCAGTAATAGCGAAATCGGCAAAAAGGGTATCGAGGAATTACGTTTCGTGTTCGACAACGTGGCAAATCTTTCACCTCGTGGCACAGTAGAATTAGACGTGTCGCTCGCTCGCGGCCTCAACTACTACACTGGCACAATCATCGAGGTTAAAGCCAACGATATGGAAATGGGCAGCATCACTGGTGGCGGACGCTACGACAACCTCACCGGCGTATTCGGTATGGACGGTGTATCGGGCGTGGGCATCAGTTTCGGCGCCGACCGCATCTTCGACGTGCTCAACACTCTCGACCTTTATCCAGCCGAAATCACCACTTCTACCAAGGTGATGTTCACCAACTTTGGCGAGAAAGAAGGTAAAGCTGCACTCCTTCACGTTATGCAACTGCGCAAAGCTGGCATCTCTGCCGAACTATATCCTGAGACTGCCAAGATGAAGAAGCAAATGGGCTATGCCGACACCAAGCACATTCCTTTTGTGGCTATTGTTGGTGAAAACGAAATCAACAACGGCACAATCGCTCTTAAAAACATGGCTACAGGTGAACAATGCGAACTCACAATCGACGAAATGATTAGCCGTTTAGGCTAAGCCTCACAATATAGACAAATATTTTTAACTCATATCGGGCAATAGGGCTTCCTATTGTCCGATTTTTTAATCCGATTCGTGCATTTGCGTGTAGGATAAATCTTACTT
>ERZ780141.1295-NODE-1295-length-14990-cov-9.756813_pt1 | contig 14990 bp, 9 predicted proteins | sample MGYA00433080_ERZ780141 | MGnify/ENA primary metagenome ERZ780141 (study PRJEB29588, sample SAMEA2154047) | human gut metagenome | biome: human gut; feature: human-associated habitat; material: faeces | place: Denmark | collected 2008/2010 ... | reverse complement strand
CCCCGTTTCTTCTGCGATGACGCCGCCGCAATGGAGCTTGTTATCAAAAACGGACTCGATCTGCGGCTTGCAGGTATTATTCGCCCGAACGACAACAGGGCTGCTTCAGTAAACGGAGTTTTCGGCTACACTTCCGCCCTTTCCGACTATATAATTCAGAAAACGAACGAAAGTGAAATTGTCCGCGAACAGAAATCCCCGGAAAACGTGAATCTTGATGTTTTAACCGGACTTCCTTTCACTTTGGACTCCGAAAACGAACTGTCGGCGGACAAAAAGGCGGAAGAAGTTACCGCTTACTTCGCCTCCCTTACGGACATGCAGAAAACGGAAATCTACAAAAAAATCATTGCCGAACCCGAGCAGACGGAGCTTGATGCAGTTGTTGAGGAATATATGGCAATGTATCCGACGCGTGAATCAATGGTTCAGCTTGCGGCGGCAACATACGGGTTTGATGTTGCCACTGCGGAGGAATATCTTTCCGACTATACGGACGAAGAGCTTCGGACTTTGATGCGTGAACAGCTTGTTTCCGCAGTAAAAAAGAAATATGCCGACAAAGCCGAAGCCGAAATCATGCAGATTATTTTCGAACATTCCGCACCGAACGATCTTTTCGGCACGGCCGGATATGCCGCAGTTGCGGATATTTTTGATAAAACCATTGCAAACGACACGAGTGTTGACAAGCTTGCGGAATACTATGATAAATTCATGCCGTCAAAGGTTTCCGGAACAACGCTTGACGAAGCACTCGAAAAACTCGGTGCAGTTGATCCCGATTCGCCCAAAACAGTTAATTTGTATGCTGCAACATTTGAGGATAAGGAAGCTATCGCTGACAACATTGCGGAATACAACCGGAATGCAGACGAGGATAAGGCTATTGAGTACACCGATTATGTTGCGCTGCTTATGTCCGGAGTTACAACAATGATCGATGCCGTTTCATACGGACTTATCGCGTTTGTCGCAATCTCTCTGGTTGTATCCTCAATTATGATAGGCATAATTACCTATATCTCGGTGCTTGAACGCACGAAGGAAATCGGTATTCTGCGCTCCATCGGCGCATCAAAACGCGATATTTCATCCGTGTTCAATGCCGAAACGCTGATTATCGGTTTTTGTGCGGGTGCGATCGGAATAATTGCATCAATGCTGTTGTGCATCCCGCTGAACCTTATCGTTCGGTCGCTCACAGGCATCGACACGCTGACGGCCGTCCTTCCGTGGCGTGCCGGCATAATACTGGTTCTGATAAGCATGGTTTTGACACTTATTGCGGGCATCATACCCTCGCGAATTGCGGCGAAGAAGGATCCCGTTGCCGCGCTGAGATCTGAATGAAACAGCACTGTTTACTTTTCGCCTTTTGATTTAAAATAAAATAAAAATATCGCGGCTTCCGTAAACGAGGCCGCGATATCTTTATTCTGTGCCGAGTTTTGTCATGCGGAATATGTATTCAGCATATCGTTATTATCCGCCGTTCGGATAATCACCGAATGTATGTTTATTCGCCGAAATACCTGTTCAGAAGGCCTGCAAAAGCCTTGCCGTGACGGGCTTCGTCACGCGCCATTTCATGAACGGTGTCGTGAATTGCATCAAGGTTAAGAGCCTTTGCACGCTTTGCCAGATCGGTCTTGCCTGCGGTTGCGCCGTTTTCGGCTTCAACACGCATTTGAAGGTTCTTTTTGGTGCTGGAAGTTACAACTTCGCCGAGAAGTTCTGCAAACTTTGCAGCATGCTCAGCCTCTTCATAGGCTGCTTTTTCCCAATAGAGACCGATTTCGGGATAACCTTCGCGGTGTGCAACCCTTGCCATTGCAAGGTACATACCGACTTCGGTGCATTCGCCTGCGAAATTTGCACGCAGATCCGCCATGATATCCTCGGGTGCGCCCTGTGCAACGCCGACAACATGCTCTGCCGCCCAACTCATGGTTTCGGACTGCTCGATGAACTTTTCTGCGGGTGCGCCGCAAACGGGACATACTTCGGGAGCGGAATCGCCCTCATGAACGTAACCGCATACTGAACATACAAACTTTTTCATACTTTTATCCTCCAAAGATTTTTATTTTTTGCGGCACGCGCCGCCGGTCAGCATTTTATGCTCGTTTTTGATTATTCTCCCTTTTCCGCTTCTGTCTGCATTCATTGCAGATATAGAAAAAGTTGAGTGTGTAGGAAACAATTTCTTCGCCGATTTTGCTGCTGAAATATGATTTCAGATCGCCCGGGTCACAGTCGGCAACCCTGCCGCATTCGATACACTGCATGTGTTCATGCGGGCGAATGGTCTTGTCGTATCTGTCCGGCTCACCGGCAACGGGAATGTGAAGGATCTCTCCGGCATCGACCATGAGTTTCAGATTTCGATAGACAGTTCCGAATGCAATGGACGGCATTTCGGCCTTTGCCCTTGCATAAATCATTTCGGCTGTCGGGTGATCGTCCGCCCGTTGTATGATGTTGTAAATCAACTGTCGCTGCCTTGTCATTCACGCCTCCTTAGGAATGATTCCTGTTATTATTATACCACCGATTTATGCCGTGTCAAGCATTGAATCGCTTTTTTTAAAAATATATTAAGGGCGCGGTCGTCACGACCGCGCCCCGGCTTGTCTTCGAAAAATCCGGTTCATATGCAGTTGAAATGATTTGATTAGTCTTGCGGAGTTTTCGGTTCGAATTCAAACCAGCGGACGAAAAAATCTCCGCAGCGATGCATTCCGCAGCTTTCGGCGGTGCGCACCGAAGGTATGTTTTCTTCCGCGCACTCCCATATTATTTCATTCCCGCGTTCTCGTGCAGATTCAATTGCGGTGCGCAGCAGCGCCGATGCAATGCCGCGCCGTCGATATTCCGCTTTTGTATCCGCCCCGACGATGAAGCAGCCGTTGTACTCTCCGTTTGAAATTATGTTTCCGCAGATGTTTTCGCCCTCAAGCACAAAAAAGGCAAAACCATGTTTCAAAAAATCGGCAAAGCTTTTGTAGCTTTCCAAAATTTCGGGAAGATAAGCCCCTGCAAACTCGGCATTTTCGCGCAAGAAGCTTTCCGAGGCACGCCGAATGCGCATCAGCCGCCCCTCCGCCGCATGAATGAACGGCATTTCCGCCGCGCTGTATTCTTCTGCCGTGCGATAAACAAGCTGTTTCTGTTCAAACAGCTCTTTGTCGAAAAAAACAACGCGCATCATATCCGAAAGCTCTTCCGTGTCGGCGGAATATGCAAATTCACTCAGTTCGAATTCATCTTTTGCCAACGGAAATACTTTGTTCTCAAAAAACAGACGGAAAGCGGCATATTCCTCCGCCGTTTGCAGCGGAGTTCCCATTATCTGGAATCCGCCCAAAAGATAACTGTATACGACCGCAAGCCGCGGTGCCGTCGGATCGTCCGTCCAAACAAGTCCCCGCGTATTTCCGTTCAAAATGCTGAGATAGTGTATGCTGCTCTTTTCACATTTAAGTTTTTCGGCAAGTTTTGCGCCGCGCTTCGGCTCCTGCCGCATTTTTAATGCATTCAATCCGTTCATAGTTCGTATCTCTTTCCGCTGCGCGTTAATCAGTCTGTCAAAGCATATCCTGCGGGTTGACTTCAATGCCGCGATAGCATTCATCCGCGCAGCCATCGCTGAAAGCATATATTGCATTGATTGCTGCGGCCGTATTTGCGGTGCGAACCAGCTTAATTATAACCGCATAGCGGAACAGCCCCTCCCTACGGCGAATCGGCGCGGCACCCGCGAGTGCGAAAACAAGCTCATTTTCCGCGTTTGCGGGTTTTAATGCAGTTAAAATGGTTTTTGTCACGCCGTTTGCAAACCTTTCCGCCGCATCCGCCGCCGCGTTTTCATCGGCACAGGCGAATTGCGCCCGCACAAATACCGCAAACGGAGGGAACAGCGTCCGCAGTCGGTCTCCGATTTCGAGATTATAGAATGTTTTATAATCATGCTTCGTGCAGAGCCGTATTGCGCGGTGTCCCGGCGCATTGGTTTGAATCACGACGCGCCCCTCTTTATCGGCACGGCCGGCACGACCCGCGACCTGGGTCAAAAGCTGAAACGTACGTTCGCTGCTGCGAAAATCCGAATGGAAAAGTGTTGAATCAGCAAACACGACGCCGACAAGCGTCACATTCGGGATATCAAGCCCCTTTGCCACCATTTGCGTGCCGATAAGCACATCAGCCTCGCGCCGCGTGAATGCATCAAGTATATCCCGATGTGCGGTTTTGCCGCTTGTCGTGTCCATATCCATTCTTAAACAGCGCACATTCGGAAACACAAGTTTCAGCTGTTCCTCAACCTGCTGAGTTCCGATTCCCGTGTATTTGATGTACTCCCTGCCGCAGGACGGACAGGTTTTCGGCATTTTATAATTCGCCCCGCAATAGTGGCAGCGGAGTGACTCATCAAACCTGTGATAGGTCAATGCAACGTCGCAGTTCGGGCAGGTGAACACAAATCCGCACGCGCGGCATTCGGCATGGGATGAATAACCGCGCCTGTTGAGAAACAGAATCGCCTGTTCGTGCTTTTCAAGGCATTCTTTCAGCCGTTTTATCATCAAGCTTGAAAAAATGCTGTTGTTCCCGCTCAAAAACTCCTCGCGCATGTCAACAACATCAACTTTCGGCATCGGAACGCCGTTTATTCTGTTCGGCATCTCAAGCAGTATGTACCTGCCCCGCTTTGCACGATAATATGTTGTGAGCGACGGAGTCGCACTGCCGAGGACAAGTTTTGCCCCGCAGAGTTTAACCCGACGCAGCGCAACCTCGGCAGCGGAATACTTTGGAGTAATTTCGGAATAATAGCTCGGCTCATGTTCTTCGTCGATTATGATAATACGCAGATTTTCCACCGGCGCAAACACCGCTGACCTTGCGCCGACAACGACCCTTGCCTTGCCGAAGCGTATCCGCCGCCATTCGTCAAAACGTTCACCGTCGCTCAAATGGCTGTGCAGAACGGCAACATTGTTTCCGAATCTGCTCCTGAATCTGTCCGTTGTCTGCGGTGTCAGAGATATTTCCGGGACAAGAACAATTGCGCCGCCGCCGTTTTCAAGCACGTTCGCAATTGCCTGCATATAAACTTCGGTCTTTCCGCTCCCCGTGACACCGTGAAGAAGCAGACAGCTTCCGGCATCGGCGGATTTGATTTTTTCAAGTGCGTTTTGCTGCGCCGGAAGAAGCGGCAGCGGCTCCGTCGACTGAATATCTCTGTTTGCAAAAGGATTTCGATAGGTTTCGCGCCCTTGTTCAACAAGAATGCCCTTTTTAACAAGTGCGGCAACAGCTGCGCCCGCACCGGGCACGAACGCATTTATATCGCTTGCGGAAAGCTCCGCTCTGCCCGATAAAAGCAGAGAAAAAACTTCAAACTGCTTCGGCGCACGCGGCGTTCCGTCTTTTTTCAGCATTGAAGCGCGCACTGCTTCAATATCAAGATTGTCCGCAATGTGCAGAGTGCGCACTTTTTTTTCTTTAACTTTTGAACCGCGCAGCGCGGCGGGAATCATGACCCGAAGTGCATCGGCGGTTGTGCAATGGTACGCTTTGCACATCCAATCCGCAAGCTTGAGCTGATCGGGCAGCAGCGCCGAGTACGGCTCAATCGTTCGCACGATGGATTTAAGCTCACGCTCCGTTCCCGGTTCATCGACAAGTTCAAGCACAAAGCCCTCAATCGGTCGGTTCCCCCGCCCGAACGGAACGATAACGCGCTGCCCTTCGCACAGACTGATTTCTTCCGGAACGGCATAAGTAAACAGCCTGTTTACATTGGCATTTGAAATATCAACTATTACCCTTGCAAACATGCTGTTCACCCCCGCCTTTCGGCGCATAACATATAAAGCTTGATTTGAATGTTCCGCAGTTACGGATTATTTTTCGGAAGTCTGATAGTATTCGGCAGGATACCTGACGCAGAGCTCGCCGTTGTACAGTTCGTCAACAGCCTTTGCAACAGGCTTTTTGTCGGATGATTCTTCTTTTGAAACAAGCAGCTGCCTTGCGCGCTTTGCAACGGCTGTTACAAGCATATAGCGACAGCCCGCGATGTTTTCCAGTTCAACAACCGGCGGATGGTTCATTTGGTGACTCATTATGTTACCTCCAACAGTAAGTATTCAATAAATTTAACGCTCAATTTAAAACTATTATACGATTATCATGCGGCCCGCCCTCCGCAGCACCGTTCGTCACTCGGAGAAAGTTTCGCCGAGCAGCGCGGGCAAAAGCTCGCGGTTATATTCGGGAGTGCATCCGACGGCATTGAGTATGCATTCGATTTTTTGAACGGCCGACTCAATTTCATCGTTCACAACAACATAGTCGTATTTCGGAATGTATTCAAGTTCCGTTCTTGCCTCTTCAAACCTTCGGGCAACCGCTTCGGGAGTCTCCGTCCCTCTGCCCACAAGCCGCCTGTGCAGCTCCGCCAGTGAAGGGGGCGCAATGAAAATCGTTATTGCGTCGGGGCAATTGTTTTTAACGTGCATTGCACCTTTGACATCGATATCGAGCAAAACGCTTATGCCTTCGCTGCGCTTTGATTCAACGTAGCTTTTCGGCGTGCCGTAGTAATTTTTGCCGAACACACGCATGTATTCAAGGAATTCTCCCTGTTCTATCATTGTATCGAATTCCTCGGTTGTTTTATAAAAATAATTCACGCCTTCCGCCTCACCCTCACGCATTGCGCGGGTCGTTGCAGAAACGGAGAAGCAGATGTTGTCGTGCTTTTCAAGCAATCTGTTTGCAACAGTGCCTTTGCCGACGCCGGACGGGCCGGAAATGACGATCAGCATGCCGCGTTTTTTCATCATAGTGTTTGTACCCTCTTTATTTCTTTTGATGCCCTTGTGCAAACCGCACACAGCACTGCTGCCGAATTGCGGAACGAATGCCGAAACTCGGTTTTATGTTTATTCAAAGTTCTGCACCTGTTCGCGCATCTTCTCAAGCTCGGCTTTGCCGTCGATAACAAGAGACGCAATTGTTTTATCGTTCGCTTTTGAACCGATGGTGTTGAACTCGCGATTCATCTCCTGGACGATGAAATCCAGTTTTCTGCCGATAGAGCCGTTGTTTTCAAGCAGTTCGCCTGCCGCGGCAATATGGCTCGAAAGACGGACAAGCTCCTCATCGATGCTGACTTTATCCGCGAATAATGCAATTTCCGTTGCAAGGCGCGCCCTGTCGATTTCCGTTTCGGAGAGCAGGCTTTCAATGCGTTCGTTAAGCTTTTTTCGCTGTTCTTCAACGACAAGCGGGGCGCGCTCCGAGATTTTTTCGCGAATATCCGCAATCACGCCGAGTCGTGTTTTCATGTCGGATGAAAGCCTTTCACCCTCGCGCATACGCATTGCGATAAGCTCATTTGCGGCGCGGGTCAAGGCATCTTTCATCAGTTCCGCAAGCGCGGGCCTGTCGTCGTCGGCCTCTGTCACGGAAACGATATCCGTAAGCCTCAGCGCACGCGACAGTGTCAGATCGTTTTCAATGCCGAGTTCCTCCGCCGCCTGCCGGGCGGCAGTCATATATGCCGAGAGCATCGGCATGTTTATTTCAACTTTTTTTGAATCGTTCCGCGTGTTGCGGTAATTGGCAAAAATGTCAACATGGCCGCGCGCAAGCATCGTGCCGAGCGTGTTCCGCGCCGTGTCCTCAAGGAAGGCAAGCGAGCGCGGCATTCTGAGCGCAAGATCCAAAAAGCGATGATTGACCGATTTCAGTTCAATCGACAATTCGCGGCCGTCTTTTGAAACGACCGCATGACCGAACCCTGTCATGCTTCGTGCCACTTTTGTACCTCCGAAATGCGGAGCAATACCTGTTCCAAATCAATTTATTATACCACAGAAACGCGGATGTGAAAAGAGCCGAAATCGGTATATTCATTCAAAACGGGTTTTAAATTTGAAACAGCTTTTAAACGTAAATATCAACTTCGTCAGGAGCGATATTTTTTCTTGACATTCTGCGGTCAGATGCTAAAATACAATATGCGGCAGAGAATTGGCATTCATCGTTTTCCGCCGCAAAGCAAAACTCAGGAGGAACACATGAAAACTCGTAAACTGACGGCTGTTCTGCTCGCGCTCATCATGGCGTTTGCAGTTCTTCCCGCTGCCGCTTTTGCGGAAAGCATCGAAGGCATTGCAGGCGAAGCAGCAGCCATGCGCAAACTCGACAACGCTTGGGCGGCACTCGATGCAGCCGAAGCAGACGCTCTTGCTCAAGGCATGAGCCGCACCGAGGTCATCAATGCGGTTTACACCGCTGCACTGAGCCTCAACACCGTTGATAAGGACAGCTTTTCCGCCTTCACGAAGGACGGCTTCTACTTCACCGTTGACGGCATGTATTGTGCATACAACTACAGACTCCGCAACGAACTCAACACCGACTGCGCACCCGTTAAGGAAGGCGTTGTTCTTTCAAAGGGCAGCGGAAAAACCGAAAACCTCAAAGATGCCGAATCCGCCGACGTATTTCTGATTGCACCTTACTACGGTCACGACAGCAGCTTCACCGATCAGTACAAGCGTGAAGCGCAGTCCGTCGCGGACGCAACCGGCGGCGACTACCTGCTTATCCAGAGCACGGCAGCGACCGGTCCCGCAATCGCAGAAAATTTCCCGAATAAAGGCGTTGTATTTTTTGACAGTCACGGCACCCAGGACGGCACGTCTTCCTATCTCTGCCTGACAACAAGTTCCGGCATCACTCAGGAAGATTACAACAACGGTTGGGCGGTTTATGCCGGCAGCGCCGCATATATCGACGGTCGTTATATTGAACACCATACCCCTGCACCCCTTTCAAACTGTCTCGTTTGGATGGCAATTTGCGAAGGTATGAAGCGCAGCGGCCAAGGCACCACCGGTGCAGCACTGCTCCGCGCAGGTGCAGGTGTTGTTTACGGCTATTCTCAGAGCGTCACTTTCGCAGGCGATTATGTATACGAAGAGACTTTCTGGAACCTTATGAAGGATTTTGAAAACCCCGCCACCGTTGCGGAAGCCTTTGCTCAAATGGTTGAAGAACACGGCATATGCGACCCTTACGGCAATGCATACCCTATTGTTATGAGTGATGTTGACGCTTTCCCCGCAAATCCCGACAGTGCGCAGACCGTCAACAGCACATGGAAACTCTGGGGCAGCTTCCCCCTTGTTGATCTTACCGGATTCAGCCTTGACATCACAAGCGCGGATATTAAAATGGCGCAAACCGTGAACGTCAATATGTCCCTTGTTCCCGAAAATGCAAATAACTATGTCACAACATGGACGAGTGCGGACGAGTCTGTTGCGATCGTTGAACCTTATGCAGGCAGCAGATGCAGAGCCGTCATCACCGGTATGGGCCGCGGCGAAACCGAAATCACCTGCTCCGTCAGCGTGAACGGCAGCATTATCGGAACCGAAACGGTTTCCGTTTCCGTAACTCCCGATGAAACCCTTGCCGAAGCCGTCAACGTTGAAGGCGGCAGTCTTGAATTCGGTACGAGCGCGGAATACAGCTTCGTTCCCGTTGCCGAGGGAGACCGACTGATTGCAAAGACCAACAACGCCGGCATGGGCAACACCACCGCCGTGCTGCTCACAACCATCCGCATGGCGGAAGGCGACACGCTTTCGTTTGACTATTTCTACAGCAGCGAAACCGATTACGACTACTATTACTTCAAAGTTAACGACGTTGAATACCAGAAATATGCCGACACGAATATGACCGGATTCAGCAGCTATACCTTCACCGCACCCGAAGCGGGGCTGTATCACTTTGAATGGAGCTACGTTAAGGACGAACTGACCGACGGCGGCAGCGACTGCGTCAAAATCGACAATGTTGCCTTCTCCGGAACGGGCGAACCCGAAGAACCTCAGCTGAGTCTTATCGGCATCACGGCAACAGCCAATGATGTCCGCATCGGTGAACGCATTGAAGTTTCTTTCGACTGCGCACCCGTTGCATGCGGCGGCACGCAGGTAGTTCACAGCGGCACGATCGCCGTCACCACCCCCGCTGTTATGGAGGAACTCGAACACGCCGTTATCCCCGGTGATATTCTTGAGCGGATCGAAGCCGCCGGCGGACATTACGAAATTGAAGCCGATATTATTTATGTTGACCGTTTCGCCTTGATTCAGGGTTATTACATATCCTTCGAATGTGAAGCCGGCGTTGAAATGACCGGAAATCTTCTTACCGTCAGCGCAGACATGCCCGAAACCTGGCACGGTTCGCTGCCTGCCGTAAATCATGCCGGCATTCACTCCGCAGAGATCTTCCATTACGCCAACGGCCGTGATTACGAAGTTCCGACAGTGCTTACCAACTGTCCGTTCAACATTCTTCCCGCAATGGGCGATGTGAACCTTGACGGCAGCGTTACCATTGCGGACGCATTGCAGGTAATGCGTCATGCAATCGAAGTGCTTACTCTTGAAGGCGCATCCCTTGATGCCGCTGACATGAACGGCGACGGCGTCATCGGCCTTCCCGATGCAATTCTTATTGCAAGGCGTGCAATGGGACTGTAACAGTCAGCACAGCAATGAATGAATTGAATTTAAAATGATGCGGCGCAACGCGGCTGCATTTGTTATACGTCTGCCGGGCAGCATTTTCCGGCGGACGTATTTTATTTTGTCTCTATACTGATTTTCTCCTGCACGCTATAATGTTAAGCTCGGTTTCCCTTCGGCTTTTCCGTCCGGGCGTATTCTTTCATCTTTCCGTCTCATTGTATTGACATTTCAAACATTGACATTTCAACCGAAGATGATATAATAAACCCTGTTGAGACAACCGGCTTGTTCGGTTGTCCCGCGCACAGTTTTTCAGGAGGAAAAGAAATGAAAACCCGCAAATTTCTGGCACTTGCGCTTGCGCTCATCATGGCTTTCGCAATGATTCCCGTTGCTTCTCTTGCAGAGAATGTTGACGGTCTCGTTAACGAAGCAGCAGCAATGCGCAAACTCGACAACGCTTGGGCAGCACTCGATGCAGCCGAAGCAGACGCTCTTGCTCAGGGCATGAGCCGCACCGAGGTCATCAATGCAGTTTACACCGCTGCACTGAACCTCAACACCGTTGATAAGGACAGCTTCTCCGACTTCACGAAGGACGGCTTCTACTTCACCGTTGACGGCATGTATTGTGCATACAATTACAGGCTCCGCAACGAACTCAACACCGACTGCGCACCCGTTGAGGAAGGCGTTGTTCTCACCAAAGGCAACGGCAAAAAGAGCGCTCTTAAGGATGCAGAATCCCCCAACGTATTCCTCGTTGCTCCTTACTACGGCCACGACAGCAGCTTCACCGATCAGTATAAGCGTGAAGCACAGTCCATCGCGGCAGCAACCGGTGGCGAATACCTGCTTATCCAGAGCACTTCGGCAACCGGCCCCGCAATCGCAGAAAACTTTGTTGACAAGGGCGTTGTTATTTTCGACAGCCACGGCACCCAGTCCGGTACTTCTTCCTACCTCTGCCTGACCACCAACAGCGGCATCACTCAGGAAGACTACAACAACGGTTGGGCAGTTCGTTCCGGCAGCGCAGCTTTCATTGACGGCCGTTACATTGAAAACCATACACCCGACACCCTTTCCAACTGCCTTGTTTGGATGGCGATCTGCGAAGGCATGAAACGCCAGGGTCAGGGCACCACCGGTTATGCGCTTCTCCGCGCAGGTGCAGGCGTTGTTTACGGTTATTCCCAGAGCGTTACCTTCGTCGGCGACTATATGTACGAAGAAACCTTCTGGAATGCAATGAAGAATGCGGATGATCCCGCAACCGTTGCAGATGCATTTAACCTCATGGCCGAAACCCATGGTCTCCCCGAGCCCAGGGGTGATGCATGGCCCATCGTTATGAGCGAGGATGATCCCTTCCCCGCAAATCCCGACAGCGCACAGACTGTAAACAGCCAGTGGACGCTTTTCGGCAACCCGGAGCCCGTTGACATCACCGGCTTCAGCCTCCAGCAGAATGCAGTTGAGATGTACATCGGCAGGACTGCAGAAATCAACTTTGTTCGTCAGCCTGAAAATGCGAACAACTATGAGCTCGTTTGGACCAGCTCCAACGAATCCGTTGCAACCGTTACCGGCAACAAGCGCAAAGCAACCGTCACCGGTATCAGCGCGGGCACCGCAACCATCACCTGCACCGTTATGGTCAACGGCGAAGTTTTCGGCAGTGCAAACGTTGCAGTCACCGTTAACGTTGACACCACTCTCATGGAAGCACTGAACGTTGAAGGCGGTGCGCTTCAGTTCGGAACAAGCGAACCCTACGGTTTTGAGGCCGTTACCGAAGGCGACAGATTCCTTGCAAAGTCCAACAATGCAAGCATCGGCAACTCCACCGCAACCCTCACCACCACTGTTCAGATGGCAGCAGGCGACACTCTCACATTCGACTACTACTACAGCAGTGAAAACAATTATGACTGGTATCGCTTCAAAGCAAACGGCACCGAAGTTCAGAAGCTCTCCGGCACGGGCATATCCGATTTCGCATCCTATACCTACACCGCAGCTTCCGACGGCGCATACACCTTTGAATGGTCCTACAGCAAGGACAGCAGTGTAAACGGCGGCAATGACTGCGTCAAGCTCGACAACGTTGCATTCTCCGGCACGATTGAACCTCCCGCACCCGAGCTCAACGAGGTTGCTTTCACCATCTCCGCTGACGGCGTTCGTTTCGGCGATGTCGCAACGGTTTCCGTTGACTGCGCACCCGTGACCGCGCCTCAGATCGCACATCGCGGCAGGATTGAAATCAACTTCCCCACTGCATTCGTTGCCGGAGGTTTGGGTATTTATGCTGAACTTATACCCGGCGAACTCCTTGAGCGCATTGAAGCTGCCGGCGGCACCTACACTCTCGGAATCAATGAGCTTGAGCCCATTGAAAGCACGGGCCACGGTCGATACCCCGAAAGCATCTTTGTTGAATTCGAATGCGCAGCAGGCGTTGAAATGAGCGGCAATCTGTTCAACTATACCGCAACCGTCAGCAATACTTTCGGAAGCGAGACTTTCCCGTTTGAAGTTGAACTCACGATTTACAGCAGCAGCTTGACCTATATTGAAAACGGCGTAAACTATGAAGTTCCCGTTTCCGTGAACAACTCCGTTTTCGAAGTTGCGCCCCGCCTTGGCGATGTCAACCTTGACGGCAGCGTTACCATTGCGGACGCACTCGAAGTAATGCGTCATGCAATCGAAGTGCTTACCCTTGACGGTGCATCTCTTGAAGCAGCCGATGTGAACGGCGACGGCGTCATCGGTCTTCCCGATGCAATTCTTATTGCAAGAATCGCAATGGGTCTTTAATGTTTCTTTGATTCCGGATTACCCGATTTCGGTTAAATAAATCGGAACCGGTGCGGCCGAGGAATAATTTCTGTTTATTGTGGGAATTGTTTCTCGGTCGTTTTTTTGTTAAATCTGCTTATTTTTAATCATCCAAGTTGTATTTTTATGCTTTTCTTGGCTTTTATTCGGATATTGACTTCCCGCACGAAAAATGATATAATAAAATGCGCCTAAATGGGCGACTTGACATAGTTCTTGGTTTTGATTGAGAATTATGTTGAAGAATTTTTCAGGAGGAAAAGAAATGAAAACCCGCAAATTTCTGGCACTTGCGCTTGCGCTCATCATGGCTTTCGCAATGATTCCCGTTGCTTCTCTTGCAGAGAATGTTGACGGTCTCGTTAACGAAGCAGCAGCAATGCGCAAACTCGACAACGCTTGGGCAGCACTCGATGCAGCCGAAGCAGACGCTCTTGCTCAGGGCATGAGCCGCACCGAGGTCATCAATGCAGTTTACACCGCTGCACTGAACCTCAACACCGTTGATAAGGACAGCTTCTCCGACTTCACGAAGGACGGCTTCTACTTCACCGTTGACGGCATGTATTGTGCATACAATTACAGGCTCCGCAACGAACTCGGCAAAGTTACCGAACCCGCAAACGACGGTATTTTCACCATCAAGGGCAGCGGCAGCAATGCAGCAATGAAGGACGCCGAGTCCCCCAACGTTCTGCTTCTCGGACCGTACTACGGCTATGACTCCAACTTTGACGATTCCTACAAGAACGCAACTCAGCCCATTGCGGAAGCAACCGGCGGCGATTGGGAACTCATCCAGGGTCACGCCGCAACCGGCCCCGCAATCGTTGAAGCATTCCCCGATTACGGCTCCGTTTTTGTTGACAGCCACGGCACCGCAAGCGGTTCTTCCACCTATATCTGCCTCACCACCAACGAAGGCATCACTCAGGAAGACTACAACAACGGTTGGGCAGTCAACTCCGGCAGCGCAGCATACATCGACGGCCGCTACATTCAGCATCATCTCAACGGTGCGCATATCAGCAACCCGTTCGTATGGCTCGGCATCTGCGAAGGCATGAAGCTCAGCGGTCACGGCGTCACGGCTAACGCACTCGTTGAAGCAGGCTGCGGTGCAGTTTACGGTTACTCCCAGAGCGTAACCTTTGTTGCCGACCTCACCATGTACCTCCCCTCCTTCACCGGCTCCCTTATGGAAGGCGCAACCATTGCGGATGCATTCCAGACTATGAAGGATGAATACGGCGTACCCGATCCCAGAGGCGATGCTTACCCCATCATCGTAAGCCCCGTTGACCCCTACCCCGCAAATCCCGACAGTGAACAGACCGTTTACTGCGAATGGACTCTCTTCGGCAATGCTGAACCCGTTGACATCACCGGCTTCAGCCTTGACACCGAAAATGTCGAAATCTACGTCGGAAAATCCGCTGCCGTTATGTTCAACCGCGTTCCCGACAATGCCAACAACTACGAAATCGTTTGGACCAGCTCCAACGAATCCGTTGCAACCGTTACCGGCAACAAGCGCAGAGCAACCGTCACCGGTATCAGCGCGGGCACCGC
>ERZ780141.1293-NODE-1293-length-15010-cov-3.839117_pt1 | contig 15010 bp, 14 predicted proteins | sample MGYA00433080_ERZ780141 | MGnify/ENA primary metagenome ERZ780141 (study PRJEB29588, sample SAMEA2154047) | human gut metagenome | biome: human gut; feature: human-associated habitat; material: faeces | place: Denmark | collected 2008/2010 ... | reverse complement strand
GTCTGGCAGTAATGCCATTGTGCCGAAAGCCAACGGCGGCGCTGACGGGAGAAATCACCGGTGTTCTGTATCTTCTCATCGAACACAAAGGTTTCGGGCAGATAATAAAAACGTTTGCCGCGATAGAGCAGGGTCAGCTCCAATTCACGGTCGAAACCGCCCACAGCCTTGATATCCGCCATCGTATCACGAAACAAGTCATAACGGAACCGATAAGGGCGGCCGACAAGCCCAGCTTGGCATGCCCCAGACGGAAAATGGTATTGTTGATTTCCTCACTGATGGCATCGAGCAGGGCCATGTCATTGTTCAGGTTCTTGGCACTCCGGTGGGTCTGCACAATCTCGACTTCCGGATTGGCGAAGAGGTCGTTAATATCACTCAGATAATCGTAAGGGATGACATTGTCCGCATCGAGCACCAAAGCGATGTCATAGTCATTGCCGATGGCAGCCATGGCGGCATTCCGAGATTTGGACTTGGTGCTTTTCTCAAAATGCACTTCAACCAGGCGGACAGGAAGCACAGCGAGGGAAGCGTTGGTTTCGGGCTGCATACGGTCCGAAATGACAACCGTATCAAAACAGTCGGCGGGATAATCCTGCTCCAGACATGAATGGACGCACTCGTGTATCACGGCATCTTCGCGGTAGGCAGGAATCAGTATGGCAAAACGCTTGTGTTCCTTGGCTGGAGGGGGCAGAGGCAGGTCACGCCGGCGTGACGCCAGACTGTAAACCAATAGATACAGTATGTTTATTGCAAACCATATGTATAAAAGCCAATCGAATATATTCAATATATGTTCCAAATTCAGAGCTATTTAAGCTTTAGAGTTGCTGCTTGTTTTTAATGGGTATCCGACACAAAGATACAAAAAAGAAGTAGAGTCCGGACAAAATATACAAAAAATGCGAAGAATATAGGAATAAAAAAACGAGCAAGCTCTCACGAACCCCTCGCCCCTGTAAGAAAAGCCTTAAAGGCTTTTCTTTTAAACTGCGTCAATGTTACCTAAAAATCAATCTTTCTCTTTACCTGAAAAATAAAACTTCAATTACCTATTCTGAAAACTTCAAAATCCAATTTTTACCTTTACCTAATTTACCTATTTATTCAAAACATTTAGCTTATGAAAAAAATCTATTTTCAATCCTTTTACCTAACAACTAATATCCTTTATTGAAAACTGTTTTTATTATTTATCAAATCCAAATGCAGTTTCCCAACTGCACTGCAAAGGTAAGTGTTTTATCCGCACGCGCAAAACGCCGGCACATTTTTCGCGCGTTTTATAACATTGTTTTAGAGTTTAAGAGTACAGTTTACACTTATAAACATTTTATTGTTCATCGGGAGTATACTTTCCAGTAAAAAACAAACCACCGAAGCGCCGAAACGCTTCGATGGCTGTCCCCTTTAAACACCTTTAAACAAAATGAATTTCTTCTTTATTTTCTTGCTTCGGCAATATAACCTAACGCTTCTTTACATTTTTCCGTAACATAAGTCCAGTCTTCAGCAGCGACCTTATCCTTCGGGAAGAGTTTGGAACCCATACCTACGCAGAACACACCCGCCTTAATCCAGGAGGTCAGGTTTTCCTGAGTCGGCTCCACTCCACCGGTCACCATCAGCTTGGACCAGGGCATCGGAGCCAGCAAACCTTTCACGAGTTTGACACCAAGCACGTCGCCCGGGAATATCTTGCAGAGGTCGCAACCTGCTTCTTGCGCGAAACCTACCTCTGAAACGCTGCCGCACCCCGGAGTATAAGCTACCAGACGACGGTTACAAATCTTAGCAATCTCCGGGTTGAACAACGGGCCTACAACGAAACATGCACCCAACTGCAAATACAGCGCCGCAGTAGCAGGGTCAACGATGGAACCTACACCCATAGCCATCTCCGGGCACTCTTTTGCCGCAAACTTCACAACCTCCGCAAACACCTCGTGGGCAAAGTCACCACGGTTCGTGAATTCGAACGCACGAACACCTCCATCGTAACAAGCCTTTACAACTTTCTTTGCAACTTCTGCATCCTTATGATAAAAGACAGGCACCATTCCAGTAGAACCAATCTTATTCAATACTGAGATTTTATCAAATTTACTCATCTTTTTATTTACGATTTGACGATTTACGATTTACGATTAATATTACTTTACTTTATATCTATTCTTTTTATTTACGATTTGACGATTCAAACTTCCTTTGCTAACCGATTTCTTGTAGTGACAATAGAACTCACTATTATTTTATACAATTCATGCGCCTCTTGTTGCAACCCAAGCAGTTTATTAGCAGGAATCATCTCACTTTCAGCAATAATTTCCAACCAGTGTATAGTTTCATCCAGTTCTTCCTCTACCATTTTCAGTTTATTCAGAAAATCCTTATCAGACTTTCCCAAACAAGCTGCCCTATAATTGGCAGCAGGTGAAGTCCCTGAACGTACTATTTGTTTAGCTATAGCCATTGACGAAATCCGATTAGGCATACAATCTACCATCTTGATTATTCTCAAAGAGAACACCTTCAATCGTATTTTCAATTCCTCCGAGTTCACTGTAGAAGTAATTTCAATCGTACATCGTAAATCGTCAAATCGTAAATGAGCTTAGCGTTGTACTCGTCCGCTTGCATCCCCTCCTGCCAGCGCTTCTACCTCTTCTGTGGAAACAAGGTTGAAGTCACCGTTGATAGTGTGCTTCAAGGCGGAAGCGGCTACTGCAAATTCGAGGGCGGCACCCTGGTTGGGTTTTGTCAGCAGGCCGTGGATGATACCACCTGAGAAAGAGTCGCCGCCACCTACGCGGTCGACGATAGGATTGATGTCGTAACGCTTTGACTCGTAGAATTCCTCGCCGTTGTAAATCATTGCTTTCCAGCCGTTGTGGGTAGCGGAGAAAGACTCGCGCAACGTAGAGATTACGTATTTGAAGCCGAATTCCTTCGCCATCGCCTTGAAGATTCCCTTGTAGCCTTCAGCGTCCGTCTTGCCGCCTTCCACGTCTGCGTCGGGTTTGAAGCCCAGGCAGAGCTGAGCATCTTCCTCGTTACCAATGCACACGTCCACATATTTCATCAACGGGCGCATCACGGAGATGGCCTTTTCTGAGGTCCAAAGCTTCTTGCGGAAGTTCAGGTCGACCGAAACGGTCACCCCATGGCGCTTGGCAGCCTCGCAAGCCAGGCGTGTCAGCTCAGCGGCCTTGTCGGAAATGGCGGGAGTAATGCCACTCCAATGGAACCATTGGGCGCCTTCCATAATGGCGTCGAAATCGAAATCTGAGGCGTCAGCCTCGGCGATCGAACTGTGCGCACGGTCGTAGATCACCTTCGACGGACGCATGGAAGCACCTGTCTCTGCATAATAAAGACCCACGCGGTCGCCGCCACGAGCAATAAATCGGGTGTCAACGCCATAACGACGCAGGGCGTTAACGGCGATCTGTCCAATCTCATGGGTGGGCAGTTTAGACACGAAGTAAGCCTCATGACCATAATTGGCCAGGCTCACCGCTACGTTAGCCTCACCACCACCGGGAATGATGCGGAAGTGATCGGTCTGTATAAAACGATCGTTGCCCTCAGGAGAAAGGCGCAACATAATCTCGCCTAATGTTACGATTTTAGCCATTCTTGATTTGTTTTATGTCTTGTTATTTTGTGATATCTTAATAATGTGTCACTTATTTCATTCGCAAAAATAACCATTATTTTCCAAATACATGAATCATTTCACCAAAAATCGCCGTTTTAATAGAAAATATCGCTCTGTGCTTTCGCACAATCGAAGTTTTATTACTACATTTGCAAAAGAAAAAACAACTACATAATGACAGAGAAAATCAGAATCAAGGACATCGCCATGAGGGCTGGCGTGTCGGTGGGAACGGTCGACAGAGTGCTCCATGAGCGCCCCAATGTGTCGGAATCGGCACGCAAGAAAGTGGAAGAGGCGCTCAAGGAGATGAACTATCAACCCAACATGTATGCCTCCGCATTGGCTTACAACCGCTCTTATACGTTCTACGTGCTTATCCCCAAGCACGACCAGTTGGCGTATTGGGAGGAGATTGAGGAGGGCGTTCAGACGGCCGTAAACGCGCTGCGCGACTTTCACATCGCTGCCCACATAGAATACTACAAGCGATTTGACGAGGGATCGTTTGAGGAGGTAACCGACAAATGCCTGCAAAACAATCCTGACGGTTTTGTCATTGTGCCTACAGATATTGAGGTGACACGCAAGTTCACCGACAAGCTCCACGGGATAGGCACACCCTTTGTGCTTCTTGACTCCTACATGCCCGACCTTCGCCCGTTGGCATTCTTCGGCCAAAATTCATTCTCGAGTGGCTATTTCGCCGCTCGCATGTTGATGCTCATCGCCAATCAGGAGAAAGAAATTGTGCTGATGAAGATCACGAAGAATGGCCAAATGATGAGTAAGCAGCAAGACAACCGTGAGGTTGGCTTCCGCCATTACATGCGCGACCATTACCCCAGCATTGAGATCATCACACTGGAGATGCCCTTCGAAGCCACTCGCGCTGAATACGACGAATTGTTAGAAAACTTTTTCGCACAACACCCACACATCCACCAATGCATCACATTGGGCTCAAGAGCCCACATCATGGGCGATTTCCTGCTGAGGACCAACCGCCGCGATGTGCAGATCATGGGTTACGACATGGTGGGAAAGAACGCCGAATGCCTGCGATTGGGCAGCGTGTCGTTCCTCATCGCCCAGCACGCTTACCAGCAAGGCTACTTCTGCGTCAACGCACTCTTCCGCGCCATCGTACTGAAGAAGAAGGTGGAACCCGTCAATTACATGCCCATCGAGCTCCTTACCAAGGAGAATGTGGACTTCTACCGCCGCGAACAACTTTAACGGCGGCACACAACACAACCCGGAACTGTGCTCCCAACACACACAAACCCATAGCAACATGAATGAAGCATCGTTCATCAAGATCAACGCCAAAGACACAGTCGTGGTGTGCCTACGCCCCCATCAGGCTGGCGAGACCATTGAGGTCGACGGCAAGAAGATAACCGTCGCGCAAGAAACACCAGCCGGCCACAAGGTCCTTATCAGCGACACGCGGCAGGGCGACGACATCATAAAATACGGATACCCCATCGGCCATGCGGCCATGGACCTCAAGGCGGGGCAATGGGTCAACGAGAACAATCTGAAGACCAACCTTGCAGGCACGCTCTCCTACTCCTACAACCCCATCGACACCACGCTTAGCAAGCCTACCGGCAACGCCACGCCACTCACCTTTAAGGGCTATCGACGCGCCAATGGCGAGGTGGGCGTAAGAAACGAGCTGTGGATTGTGCCTACCGTGGGCTGTGTGAACGGAACGGCCGAGCGGCTCGCCGCGATGCTTTCCAAGGAAACTCAACTGGCGGGAATCGACGCCGTACACGCTTGGCACCACAACTACGGATGCTCCCAACTGGGTGTCGACCATGAGAATACGCGCAAGGTACTGCGCGACATCTGCTTGCACCCCAACGCAGGAGGTGTATTGGTGTTGTCGTTGGGATGCGAAAACAACCAGCCCGACGCCTTCATGGAGATGCTGGGCAACTACGATCACGACCGCATCAAGCTGTTGGTGACACAGAAAGTCGACGGCGACGAAATGGAAGAGGGCATGAGCCTGCTGCGCGAACTGTACCAAACGGCGCGCCAAGACCACCGAGTGGACGTGCCCATCAGCGAGTTGCGCGTGGGATTGAAGTGCGGAGGCAGCGATGGCTTCAGTGGCATAACGGCCAATCCGCTCGTCGGCGAGTTCTCCGACCATCTCGTATCGCAAGGCGGCACCACCATTCTCACCGAGGTGCCCGAGATGTTTGGCGCCGAGACCATTCTCATGAACCGATGCAAGACGCCACAACTGTTTGAGAAAACCGTGAGTCTCATCAACGACTTTAAGCAATATTTCCTCTCCCATGGCGAACCCGTGGGCGAGAATCCATCGCCCGGAAACAAGGCGGGAGGCATCTCCACGCTCGAGGACAAGGCGTTGGGATGCACCCAGAAGAGCGGTCGCGCCGCCGTGAGCGGGGTGCTGGCATACGGCGAGCGCCTGTCGGAACACGGCCTGAACCTCCTCTCCGCTCCTGGCAACGACCTTGTGGCCGCCACAGCCTTAGCCGCTTCGGGATGCCAATTGGTACTCTTCACCACAGGCCGAGGCACGCCCTTCGGCACATTTGTGCCCACAATGAAGATTGCCACCAACAGCCATCTCGCCACCCGGAAGGCCAACTGGATCGACTTCAACGCTGGTGCGCTCATTCAAGGAACGTCCATGCCCGAGCTCGTAGACCAGCTGACACGTCAAATCATCAACATTGCCAGCGGACAACCCACACGCAACGAGCAGAACGGATATAGCGAGATCGCCATCTTCAAGAATGGCGTGACGCTGTAAGCGAAAGCAAGCCAAGAAGCCACATATAAGATGTGGCGCTCTCAGAGCAGGCAAAACAAGAAGCCACAAAAAAGACGCGGCGCTCTCAGAGCAGGCAAACGCAACTGCCATAAGAATTGGAGGGAAACATACAGAAAACAGGAATGACACTATAATAACATAAAGGTGGAGAATACAAACACAAGCGAAATGAATAAAAAAGGACTGTTGGCCTTGTCGCCACTCATTCTTTTCATCACCCTCTATTTGGCGCTGAGCATTGCCGCAGGCGACTTCTACAAGGTTCCCATGACGGTGGTGTTTCTCATATCGAGCATCTATGCCATCGCCATCTCAGGCGGTTTTCCGCTAAAGAAGCGAATCGACATATTTAGCAAGGGTGCCAGTTCGAGCAGTCTCATGCTCATGCTGTGGATCTATGTGCTCGCAGGAGCCTTCGCGGCGTCGGCCAAAGGCATGGGCGCCATCGACTCCACAGTCAACCTGGCCATCTCCGTGTTGCCAGCAAGCATGTTGCTGCCGGGCCTCTTCGTGGCCTCGTGCTTCATCTCATTGTCTATCGGCACAAGCGTGGGTACAGTGGTTGCCCTCGTGCCCATTGCCGCAGGCATAGCCCATGGCACAGGACAAAGCGTACCGCTGATGACCGCTGTCATCGTGGGCGGCGCCTACTTCGGCGACAACCTGTCGTTCATCTCCGACACAACGGTCGTTGCCACACAGACGCAAGGTTGCCGAATGAGCGACAAGTTTCGGGTAAACTCACTCATCGTGGTGCCCGCCGCTGTGCTCATCCTGGCCGTCTACGCCATCATGGGCAGCGACATGCAAGCGCCCGCCAGCGTGGGCCACACCGACTATGTGAAGGTTTTGCCCTACCTGGCCGTACTCGTCGCCGCCATCTGCGGCATGAACGTCATGGCGGTACTGGTCATCGGCATCGTCCTTTGTGCCGTCATCGGCATGGCCAAGGGCAGCTATGGCTTCTTCGACTGGCTGGGAGCCATGGGCCAAGGCATCACCAGCATGGGCGAGCTCATCATCATTGCCATGATGGCGGGCGGCATGTTGGAGATCATACGTGAGAATGGCGGCATCGACTACATCATCGAAGCGCTCACCAAGCACGTTCACGGCAAGCGTGGCGCGGAGCTCTCGATTGGTGCGTTGGTGAGCCTCGTCAATATGTGCACGGCCAACAACACCGTGGCCATCCTCACCGTGGGATCCATTGCCAAGCGCATTGGCGACCGCTATGGTGTCGACAACCGCAAGTGTGCCAGCATCCTCGACACATTCTCGTGCACCGTGCAGGGCCTCATCCCTTACGGCGTGCAGATGTTGCTCGCTGCCGGACTGGCTCATCTCAACCCCATGCAGATACTGCCCTATCTGTATTACCCCATGGCCATCGGCGTAGCTGCACTGGCGTCGATCCTATTCAGATACCCCAAACGATACAGTTGATAAAAGCAAACGGTCGATCATGAACATCATAACACGCAACTTCTTCCGACTATTGCGCTCGGGCGCTCTCAACGAGTATGAGCCCATGGAGCCCATGTCGGCCTTCAAATGGCGAAGGCTCGACCAGATGGTGCATGCCCAACATGTGGAACGTGCGGCCCTCAAGGGCATCAAGAACCATCAGTTTGACGAAATGATGAACATCCCCGAGGACTTGGCGAACCAAACGCCCGACAACTCAGCTCACCAAGAGGAACCGAGACTGAGCAACCATTACCTCAACTTTCGACTGAGCCGCATAGAAAACGCCGAGCGACACGCCATCGACACCAATGTGGATGCGCTCAACGTGCTAAAGATTATCGTGGGAAACGTGTCGTCGATGCTCAACCACGGCACCATGCTCAGCGGCATCATCGAACTTGGAAGTTACCTTCGCAACAAGGGCGACAAGGTGGATTTCGTGAAGCTCGACACCTGGTTGGGCAAGCTTCAGTTGCGCCGCATGGCCCAGCTGCAGGGCTCCATGCTCATGAGCGTTTTCAATTTTGAGCAAGACGAGTTGCCTTTCGTGCGCCACGTGGAGGCAGCAGCCAACAAGCTCGTGCTACGATCGGTGACCCACAGCGCAAGCGACACGGCCGAAGAGTGGCACTTCCGCCAACTCAGTTCGGGCTTTGTGCAAAACAACTCGGCCCTTCTCAGGCGCAACCTCAGGCGTAGCCTCCGATACATCACCTACGCCCCGTTGGAGACCGTCAGCAATTTCTTCAACAATTTTGCACGTTCGCTGCAAGAGATTGAGGAGTAAACATCAATCAAACAATAGTCAACGGGCATGGCTCATAGCGCCCTGTCACAAACGATGGCCGTCACACCAACCCCCATAAAGACAAAGCCACCTGCTTTTCCAAACCGGACAAGCAGGTGGCTTTTTACCTTTATTACTTCTTCTTCATTTCCAACTTATAGAGGTCGCTACGTCGATCGCGCAGGTTGCGAACCGATCCATACGTATGGATCTCATTGAGAAGCGTGAGGTCCACATCGCTCACGAGAATCATCTCGGTGTTAGGCGTGGCTTCCGAGCGCTTTCCGTTGGTGGGGAATGCAAAGTCGCACGGCGTAAACACAGCCGACTGCGCATACTGGATATCCATGTTGTGCACACGCGGCAGGTTGCCCACGCTTCCGGCGATGGCCACAAAACACTCGTTCTCAATAGCGCGAGCCTGAGCGCAGATTCGCACACGCGAGTAGGCGTTCTGCGTGTCGGTCATGAAAGGCACAAACAAAATCTTCATGCCATCGTCGGCCATGAGGCGCGATAGCTCCGGGAACTCCACATCATAGCATATCACAACGCCAATCTTACCACAGTCGGTATCGAACGTTTGGATGTTCGAGCCACCCGACAATCCCCAACATTTCTGCTCGTCGGGCGTAACGTGGATCTTCTCGTACATTTCGACCGTTCCATCGCGACGGCAGAGGAATCCCACGTTATAGAGGCCATTGTCCTCCTTCAGATAAGGCATGGATCCCGTGATGATGTTGATGTTGTAACTGATAGCCAACTCACGGAAACGGTCGCGGATGCTCTCGGTGTACTGGGCCATGGCGCGAATCGACTGGGCCTCGCCCATATCGTTGAACTTCGCCATCAATGGGGCGTTGAAATATTCGGGGAAGAGAATGAAATCGCTCTTGTAATCGCTCACCGCATCGACAAAAAACTCCACTTGCTCAAACAAATCATCAAGCGAGTGATAGGGGCGCATCTGCCACTGTACCAGTCCGATACGCACCGTAGGACGCTTGTCGACATACGAGTCTGTTGGCGGTTGGTAATAGATATTGTCCCATTGGAGCAGCGTAGCGCAATGCTTCGACTCCTCGTCGTTGGGCAGATAGTTGCGCATGACACGACGCACATGGAAATCGTTTGACAGCTGGAATGTGAGCACCGGGTCGTAGATCTCACGCGAGCGCACACGTTCGATGTATTCCTTCGGCCGCATCTTGTCGGCATACTTGTGGTAATTGGGAATGCGTCCTCCAAACATGATGGCCTTGAGGTTGAGCTTCTCGCAGAGTTCCTTGCGGTATTCGTACATACGGCGCGCCAATCGCAGACCACGATAGTCGGGATGGATAAACACCTCAATGCCATAGAGAATGTTGCCCTTGGGGTTGTGGGTGTTGAATGTCTCGTTGCCCGTTACCTGCGCATAGGTATGGTCCGACTTCACCAGGTTGTAATCGACGATGATCGAGAGGGCGCAGCCCACAATTCTATCGTCGACAATAATAACAACCTGTCCCTCAGGGAAGATGGTTATGAGTTTCTTGATTTGAGCCTTGGTCCAAAACACATCCTCATCTCCGTAGATGCGCTTGAACGAACGGGCAAGCTGATCGTAGTCCTCCATCTGAAGGTTGCGCAGCTCCACTTTGTTGATGTTGTGAGTTTCCATCGTTATTCTGAATAATTAACCCCCATCGGCCATGAGGTCGAAACGGGTTGCATGATTGAATGTTATACCCCCGATCGGCCGTTAAACCGAAACGGGGTGTTAATAAGCTTATTTGTTTTTCTTTCCAACCATTGGCGTTTCTGCACCATTCCTACGCTTCGAAGAGTGCGATAATGGCCTCTGGTGTTGCGAAATCGCTAACCACGATGTCGGCATACTCCGCCACCACCTCACAGGGGTTGGTGGTGTCGAGGCCCACGGTGAACACCTTGGCGGCGTTGAGCGACTTCAAGCCGTTTACGCTGTCCTCAAATCCCACACACTCGCTGGGATCGAAGCCCAATCTCTCGGCACCTTTCAGGTAGCCCTCAGGATCGGGTTTGCTACGGGTAAATTCTTCGCTGGTGAGCACGGCGTCGAAATAGCTCGACAATTCGGGATGGGCGCGATACACGTTGCCCATCTTCTCTGCATTGCTGCTGGTAACAACGGCGGTCTTCACACCCCGCTCACGCAACGCCACGATGAAGGACTCGAAGCCGGGGATATACCGAAACGGCATGTTATGCTCAAACTCATTGAGGTCCTTGGTGATGTTGTCTTGGTCTGATTGGCGACCCGCAAAGTAGCGATCGTAGATTTGCACCAATGTGGAGCCCTTGATTTTCTGCTCCAATCCGGGCTGATCGGGATAATACCGCTTAAACACGGAACCCCAAAACTGGGAGTAAAGCGGCTCTGTATCGAATACCACGCCGTCGAGGTCAAATAATGCTGCCTTTTTCATTATTTAATTATTTTTGCCGCAAAGATACGAATAATTGTCGTAACTTTGCATAAATCAGACAAACAAGAAGGTTACGACCATGAAGAAAATCATTTTCTCCCTGACGCTGTTGCTCATGGTGTTGGCAAGTTGCCAATACAAAGGGGGCGCGGGTTCCGGCAGCGCCGTGCTGTCGTTCGACTCTCTGGTCATCGACTCCACCGTCCGCCTGAATCCCAATAGCGAGCAACCCAACGGCCATTTGGCGCTTCACCTCATCTACGCCAAGCCGCAATCCAACAGCGACGCGGCTGCCAAGGCCGCCAATCTGCTCAACGACAGTTTGCTGCGGTCGGGCCTTCTGCTGCCCGACTTTGCCGAGGGCGTGACACCGCCACAAACCCAAACGGAAGCTCCCTCCGTTTATATGATGAAGGGCGCACATCAGTTTGCTGAGGGGTTCTTCAAGATGTACTTGGCCGACTACAAGGACCTTTACCGCGACGACCAAGAGAGCGCACCGAGCTACAACCGCTCCTACACCGTGTTCACCCACGTGGAGCAAGGCGCCGACAGCATTGTCAACTACCTGGCCGACACCTATTTTTATGGCGGTGGCGCACATGGGCAGGCTGCAACGTGGGCCCGCAACTTCAATGCGCGCACAGGAGCCATCGTCCATCTGATCGACGTGTTGCGCCCAGGCTATGAGCGTCCACTGACCTCCATGATCGTGGCCAAGTTGGCTCGCCAGTTTAAGGTGAGAAACCTCAAGCAACTGCAAGACAGCCTAACCGTCTTTGCCTGGACCGGCCCTTACATCCCCGACAACTACATCATCAACGAGAAGGGCATCACCTTCATCTACAACCCCGACGAGATTGCCGCTCACGTCATGGGCGAGATACGTGTCACTTTCAGCAACAAGCAACTGTCTAAGTTGCTCCGTAAGAAATAAGCAATAAGCATGCAACATATCCTATCCTATTTTCCCCATCTCACCGACGAGCAGCAGCGCCAGTTTGCCGCGCTCGACGGCTTGTATCGCGACTGGAACAGCAAGATCAACGTCATCTCGCGCAAGGACATCGACAACCTCTACGTGCACCACGTGCTCCACTCATTGGCCATCGCCAAGGCATGCCATTTCAAACCGGGCACGCGCATCCTCGATTTCGGAACGGGAGGCGGCTTCCCGGGCATTCCGTTGGCCATCATGTTTCCCGACTGCCACTTCCGACTCATCGACGGAACGGGCAAGAAGGTGCGTGTGGCGCAGGAGGTGGCCGACGCCATCGGCCTGAAAAACGTGGAGCCTGTGCATCGCCGTGGCGAGGAGGAGAAAGACAAGTTCGACTTCGTGGTGTCGCGCGCTGTCATGCCGCTGCCCGACCTGGTGAAGATCATTCGCAAGAACATCAGCAAAACCCAGCACAACGCCTACCCCAACGGCCTGTTTGTTCTCAAAGGCGGAAACATCGCCGAGGAGACGCGCCCCTTCGCCAAGCTCTTGCAGCAAACACCCATCACCGACCTATTCGACGACGAGTGGTTCAAGGAAAAGTATGTGCTGTACCTTCCGCTTTGATTAAAGGAGATAACCAACGAATAACAAGAACGTTATGCTACAAATAAAACGCTTCGTATGCAACGTCATACAAGAGAACTGTTACGTGGTGAGCGATGAGACACAAGAGGCTGTCATCATCGACTGTGGCGCACAGTTTGAGGCTGAGCGCCAAGCCATCAAAAACTATATAGAGAGCAACCACCTGCGCCCCGTACACCTGTTGGCCACCCACGGCCACGTGGACCACAACATTGGCAACAAGTTTGTGTTCGACACCTGGGGCCTGAAGGTGGAGCTTCACAAGGACGACGAGCCGCTCATCAGCACCCTCTCTGAGCAGGCCGAGCAGTTTATGCGCCAGGAGCTCGCCAAGGACGAGCAACCGCCCGTGGGCCGTTACCTGGAGGAGAACGACACCATTACCTTCGGCACCCACACGCTCCAAGTGATCGAGACCCCTGGCCACTCACAGGGCAGCGTGTTCTTCTGGTGCAAGGACGAGAAGGTGGCGTTCTCGGGCGACACGTTGTTCCGCAACAGCGTGGGGCGCGCCGACCTGCCTGGCGGATCCATGTTCCTGCTTATCCAGAGCCTGCGAATGGTTTGCCAACTCGACGACGACACGCGCATCTTGCCCGGACACGGCGAGGAGACCACCGTGGGCCGTGAGTTGGCGTCGAACCCATATCTAGACCGTTAACCGTCAACCCCATAGGCAATGGAGAAAACGGAGCGCATCATTCTCGGCATCGACCCCGGAACCAACTTCATGGGCTACGGCTTGCTGCGGGTAAGGGGCAGCAAGGCTGAGATGATGACCATGGGTGTCATCGACCTGCACAAGATGAGCGACCCCTATCTGCGCCTCGGAAAGATCTTCGAGCGCGTGACGGGCATCATAGAGTCCTATCAGCCCCACTGCCTGGCCATCGAGGCCCCTTTCTTCGGGAAGAACGTGCAGAGCATGCTCAAACTGGGGCGTGCGCAAGGTGTGGCCATAGCCGCTGCCATCAGCAAGCAGGTGAGCATACACGAATATGCACCAATGAAAATCAAGATGGCCATTACGGGAAACGGAAACGCAAGCAAGGAGCAGGTGGCCGACATGCTGCGCCGCATGCTGCATCTTGACGCTCAGGAGATGGGACACTTCCTCGATGCCACGGATGCTCTGGCGGCTGCCTATTGCCATCATCTGCAGATGGGACGGCCCGAGACGGGTGCCAGGAAATACAGCAGCTGGAAGGACTTCGCCCTGAAGAACTCCTCGCGGGTGAGCAAGTGACAGAACGCTGAAGCCTCGCTTTATATAATAACAGAAGAATAACTGAAAGCCAAAAGGATGAAAAAGGTGATAGAAGTGCAGAATGGGGTAACAAGACACCCACTCTGGAGGATGGCAGAACCCGTATGCCTGGAGATAATGGAGGGCGAACAGATAGCCATCGCAGGCGAGAACGGGGCAGGCAAGAGCCGATTGGTGGAGATTCTGACGGGGCATTACCCGCTCTTGGGAGATGCCATCCGTTATGATTTCAGTCCGAGCCCCCTGAAACTGGTGAGCGAAAACATGAAGTATATAGCCTTTCGCGACTCCTATGGCGACCAGGATGCCACCTATTACTACCAGCAGAGGTGGAACCAGCATGATATAGACGAGAGCACGCCCACCGTAGGTCAACTCCTGGAGGATGCCTTCGGCAAGGCCGACGAGAGCGTGGGACACGGACTGGACCCTCGGCAGCAGGAGGCTCTGAGAGCCAGTATGCAGGAGAAGCGTGAGGTGCTGATGCGACTCTTCCATCTGCACGACCTGTATGATAAATACATCATCTCGCTCAGCAGCGGTGAGTTGCGCAAGTTCCAGCTCGCACGTGCCTTGGGAAGCGCCCCACGCATGCTGGTGATGGACAATCCCTTTGTGGGGCTCGACAGCGATACCCGCATCCAGCTTCGCGAGTTGCTCTCCTCGCTCATCACCCAGTTTGGCCTTCAGGTCATCCTCATCGTGAGCCGCGATGTGGATATCCCCGACTTCATCACACACGTCCTGCCTGTGGCCGGCAACCGCCTTCTGCCCAAGCAGACACGTGCCGAGTACCTGAGCCAGGTGCAGTCCCCCACCCCTCCTTATCTGTCATCAGAAACCCGGGAGTGGATAGTCAATCTGCCCGAAAGGCCGCTCGACACGGAACACTTCTATCCCAAGCAGGGCGGGGAGATATTGAAGTTCGACGGCGTGAACATCCGCTACGGC
>ERZ780141.1292-NODE-1292-length-15016-cov-4.041708_pt1 | contig 15016 bp, 12 predicted proteins | sample MGYA00433080_ERZ780141 | MGnify/ENA primary metagenome ERZ780141 (study PRJEB29588, sample SAMEA2154047) | human gut metagenome | biome: human gut; feature: human-associated habitat; material: faeces | place: Denmark | collected 2008/2010 ... | reverse complement strand
CGCGGCAACGGTGCGTCGAATCGCCGCACCCTACAAACTGAGCATCAGCAAACAGCAAAAATACCGCAGGGCTTTTGCTCTGCGGTACTTTGATTTCAGACTTTATTTATGCTCGGCGAGGTATCTGTCCACGACGGACTCGACATAATCGGGGCGGTCGGTGATGATACCGTCAACGCCGTTTTCGAGCATCTGGATAACATCCTTTTCCTCGTCGACGGTCCATGCGTTGACCTTAATGCCGGCGGCATGGGCGCGGCGGACGAGCGCTTTTGTCGCAAACGCCTTATGCGGATGCAGTGCGTCGCAGCCGATCTTCTTCGCGAGGTGCAGAGGCTGGAAGAACCATCTTCTGACTACCTGTCCGTAAATCGGATAGAGATACGCCGTCTTGCACTTGGGATCGTACTTCTTCGCCTCAACAAGCATCTTATAGTCGAAGCTCGAAATGAGAAGCTCATCGAAAAGTCCGTAGCTCTTGACTGCCTCTATCGTCTTGCGCACTATGTCTTCGCGCTCGGACTTGTTGGGCTTTATCTCGATATTCATAACGCTCAGCTTGTCGCTCTTCTTCATGCACTCGAGGTACTCCTCGACGGTGGGTAGAGTGACGCCGGCGAAGTCCTTTGAGAACTTGCTGCCGAAATCGAGCTTGCGGATATCGTCAAACATATAGTCGCCGATAGCGCCGGTGCCGTTGGACATCTCGTCAACGGTGTCATTATGGCAGATGACTATATGCCCGTCCTTGGTGATATGGACGTCAGTCTCGGTTCCGTCCGCCCCGAGTTCGACTGCTTTTTCAAATGCGGGTATCGTGTTCTGGGGAGCATAGCGGTTAGCACCGCGGTGTGCGATTATCTTTGGCTTATTCAACACTGTTCACCTCTGAAAAATTTCTGAGGACATTATAGCACTTCGCCGCTGAAAATTCAACAGGAATGTGATAACGCTGAAATAATTATTAAATTTCTGCTTTTATTGTACTTAAGTCCAAAACGCTGTTGCAAGCTATTAATATTTTTGCTATAATGATAAGAGCTTTTATGCAAATTGTCGATGCTTCCCGATTGAATTTTTTCATATCGGGGGGCTAAAACAACTGTCTGCGGGCGTATTTTCCCTGCTTCGCCGCGGACCTGAAGGAGTGTTGAAATGGGAAAGAGTAATCTCAAGGAAAAGGTCAGCACGACATGGAACAATGTCGTACTGCACTGGAAAACACCCGCCTTGGGCAAATATGTCTCCTACAAAGAGATAATTGCCTACGGCGTCGGAGGAATGGGCGTTCAGTTCGTCATGTTCTTCTGCTCGCTCATCGCGCTTTCCGCAACGAGCTTCCTTGTCGGAAACACAATAGGCATCAAGCCGATGCACTTGCAGTATATGGCGGTCGCATCGACTATCATCGGCTTCGGAATCACTATCGGACGCTCTTACATAATCGACAGCGCCCGCTTCAAATCTGGAAAATTCCGTCCCTGGCTTGCGATAACCGGTATTCCCACCGTTATTATAGCGGTCGTGTTCGTCTGGCTGCCATATGAGACGATGTCGTATATGCAGAAAGTCATTGCGGTTTTCCTCTGCTATAACCTTCTGCAGTGCTTCTATCCTTTCTTCCAGCAGGCATACACAGACCTTGCAAATGTCATATCGCCCAACTCCCATGAGCGTACCGATATCGTTTCGGTCTCGTCGATCATCTACTCCATGGCGCCGTCCCTCACGGGTCTTTTCGTGCCGATGCTCTCGACGCTCACCGGCGGTCTGAACTCCATCACCACATACCGTATAATCCATCCCCTCGTCGCCGTTGTCGGACTTCTTCTGTCCTATGTGGCATACGCGGGAACGAGAGAGAGAATAATCGTGGCGGAGAGCCACGTTACCCAGTTCAAATTCTCCGACGCATTCCGCGCCGTTGCAAAGAACAAATATTTCTGGATAACTTCCCTTGCAGGCTGGCTCGGCTTCCTTGAGGGCGCAGTCGGCGTTATCATCGGCTGGACATTTATATATGCCTACCCCGACAGAATGGGTCTTTACGGAGTCGCGACGACGCTCATCGGCAACGCGGCGCTCTGGGCAATGCTCATCTGTCCGATAGCGATAAGAGTCCTCGGCAAGAGAAACCTACTTATCTGGTGCAATGTTACAAACGTCGTGCTCATCGGACTGCTCTATCCCCTTTACAACAACATTCCCGCGCTTATAATACTCTACTATCTCAACGGATTCGTCAACTCTTTTTCAATAGTCTACACCCCGGGCATCAACGCCGACATGCGTGACTATCAGCAGTATTTCACCGGCGAGCGCATCGACGGAATGTTCGGCGCGGTCGGCATAATCGGCTCGTTCATCGGAATGTTCACCGGCATGGTGCTCCCGACCATCTATCAGATGCTCGGCCTTGAGGACAACTACGACGTGCTCGAAGTCGCTTCGTTCAGAGAGGATATGTTCGACGTGCTCATCGTCGCCGCAGTTATCGGCGCGGCGCTCAACTTCGTCCCCTACCTCTTCTACGATCTGACCGAGACCAAGCAGCGCGGCATAGTCAAGGTGCTCAAGATACGCGCGATGTTCGAGGACTACGGCAACGGTATTCTCCGCGACGAGAGCATCGTTGAAGCCATAGACATAATCGACGAAGCAAATCTCCTCTACAAAGACAGAACCCTCATGACCACAAAGGACGACATCAAGAAGGCAGAGAGACTGCCCGCGAGAACGCCCGAGGAAAAAGAGTTCAAGAAGAACGAAATCAAGCGACTGAAAGCCGCTTACAAAGAATTCAACACTCAGAACCGCGGCATAAAGAAAGACCGCATAAATCAGGCAAAGGCCATGCCCAAGAGCACCGACGCCGAGAAGGCGGCGAGAAAAGCCGCGATAAAGGCCGCGAAGAAAGAGAACAGAGAGCTCAACAAGCTCAATGCGGACATCTCCGTGTGCGATTTCATCATCGACGAGATGAACAAATACGACACCCTGCGTATCCAAAAGCAGGTCGAGCGTTCCCGAGCGCTTGAGGCTGCCGGATACAACGGAATATTCTACTACAGCAAAGAGGACATGGCTGAAGCCAAGGCTCTGCCGAAGTCCACTCACGAGGAGCGCGAGATTCGCAGCGACGCCATAACCCGCGCCCGCGCGCTCAAGAACGCCAAAAAGGCAATGATAAAGTTCTACGGCTCGCCCGAAAATATCGTCGAGCCTTCAGACGATGCGTTCAAGGCCGCAGAGGCTCTGCCGGACGACACCTTCGCGCATCAGCTCGAAAAGAAGAGAACCGTCAAGAAGCTCGTCAACGAGAAGTCGAAGTACATCAGAAGCGTCAAGCCTCTTCTCGACGCAAGACGCCAGCTGACGGAAAAAGAAAACTACGCGCATCTTGACGATATACGCGCAAGATACGCTGACGCAAAAGCGAACACCGATGCCGAGTACGAGGCGCGCAGAGTCGAGATCGAGAGACTCGAAGAGGAGCGCAAGGCAGACCTCGAGCGCAGGAAGCAGGAGCGCCTGACAAAGAAGAACGGAAAGTGAGGAACAGACGATGAAAAAATTCAGTAAAATAGCAGCCGTTGTTGCGCTGATGCTCGTTGTCTGCCTCTCTTTCACAGGCTGCGGCAATCTCGGCAACGCGATAATCTCCGCCCTCTCCCTCGATGTCACGGTCGACGACCCGGCGCTCATCAAGGTTGAGGATATACTCGACAAGACCGTCAAGACGGAATCCGTCAAGAACGGCGACTTCACCTATACATTATATACCGACAACACCGCCTGCATCACGGGCTACACAGGGAGCAACCCCGTTGTTTCCATTCCCGCGGAGATAGACGGCGCAAAGGTAGTCGGTCTCGAGAACAAGGCTCTCAAGAGCAGCAGCACGCTCAAGGAGCTCATACTCCCCGACTCTGTCGAGGCAATCGGCAACTATGCCGCGATGTACTGCGACAGTCTTGAGAAAGTAACCATCGGCAAGAACATCAAGCACATCGGCATCAGCGCGTTCGAGGGCTCGCAGGAGAACGCCTACACCGGAAAGAGCAAGCTTACGACCGTTGTTTTCAACGGCGCGCCCAAGACCATATCCGAAAAGGCTTTCTACTTCTGCTCTGCGCTGACCGAAATAGTCCTGCCCGAGGGCGTTGAGACCATCGGCGACTGGGCGTTCGCGAAGTGCTTCAGCGCAAAGAAGATAATTATTCCCGAGGGCGTCACTCAAATTGACGACCACGCGTTCCTCAAGTGCACCGGAGCGGTCGAGATATCGATTCCCGGCACGGTTGAGAGCATTGCCGTGAGCACATTCTACCGCTGCTCCTCTCTCGAGAAGCTCACCATCGGCGAGGGAGTCAAAAAGCTCGAAAAGGGTGCGTTTGAAGAGTGCAAATCGCTCAAAACAGTCGTCCTGCCCGAGAGCATGGAAGAGCTCGGCAAATATGCGTTCTACAACTGCACCGGACTCGACGAGATAACCATTCACTCCGGAGTCACCGTGTTCGGCGGCGAGATATTCAAGGATGTCGGCAAGCTCACGATTTCGACCGAGAGCGGAAGCGACGCCGAGAAATACGCGCAGGACAACGGCTTTGATGTTGCCGTTATCGGCTGACGGAGGACGAATGGGAACGATAATCGCACTCGGCGGCGGCCGTTATGACGACGGCGAGGTCATGCCGATATTTGAAAGAATAGTCCGCGAATCGGGCAAAGAAAATCCTCATGTCGTGTTCCTGCCGACTGCCGGGCACGACGACACCGAGGGCGACGAGCCCATATGGGAGAGCTTCGAAAAGCTCGGATGCACGGTTGAGACGCTCAAGCTGACCGACCCCACGAACACCCGCGAGCACATATATGATACGCTCGTGAGCACGGACATTGTCTACGCCGGCGGCGGAAACCTCGAGTTCATGATGAACACATTCAAGGCGACCGGCGCGGACGAGGCGCTCAGAGAAGCGTATAAACGCGGAAAAGTCCTTTCGGGGCTCAGCTCCGGCGCGATGTGCTGGTTCGACATGGGATATGACGACTGCGGCGAAAACGGTAGCTTCATGTTCATCGACTGCATCGGGCTTCTCCCCTACTGCTACTGCCCGCACTTCATCAGCGAACGCTGGCAGAGTTTCGGAACAGCCGTAATAGACTGCAGAGTCTCGGGCATCGGAGCCGAGGACGGCGCGGCGCTCATATTCAAAGACGGTCATTTCTCCGCCATGTGCGGAAACGACGGCGGAAGCGTGTTCTATTTTGACAAGGACAACGGCTTTGCAAAGAGCGACATAACCGAGGACGCGTCGGCGCTGGATATATAAAAATCATGCAGGGAAAACGGATGATTTCTGTTTTCCCTGTTTTTTATTGGGGTATCTATAAGCCTGTAATTCCGGCACACGGTTTAATAACAAACTTGCCTAAATCTGCTGAATATGATATGATTTTGTATCGGCTATGCCGATAGCGGACAGCCGCAAGGGCTGTCCTACGGGATATATGAGCTATAGTCATTGCTGAATATTCGATTTAGTTGCAATATGGAGGACAATTATGTGGTGCTTGCCCAAAGACAACTCAAAAGCAGTTATTACTGCACAAGATCAAATACATAGCGCTCATCGCGAGTGTCACTTGCAACTACCCGAAACGGCAATTTTATTCTTTATGGGCAAAGCGACGGATTACCTCATATCGCAATATAATGCAACAGAACTGCCTGAACCGCTTCCGCGATTTCTTAATTCCTGCCCAATTTGGGAGATTGGGAAATTCCAGCTATGCTTTGCGGACGGAGGACGCGGTGCTCCGCAAGCAGTAGATACAATCGAAACTCTCGCCGCATTAGGAGTAAGAAATATTATTTCCGTCGGAATGTGCGGAGCATATGATGAAGTCGTCCATGTCGGTGAAATTATCGCTCCGCAAAAGGCTTTTGTGGAAGAAGGAACATCACTTCATTATTACGAGGACATCGAATATTCAAAGCCGGACGGTAACCTTCAAAAAGCCGTCACCTCTTTGCTTGGCATACGCAGCTATTCTATTGTCTCGACAGATGCCGTATATCGTCAGACATTGTGTAAAGAACAGTTATGGCGAGATAAAGGTGCTGTCGGAGTAGATATGGAAACATCGGCAATCTTCAGCGTTTCCAAATATCTCGGATTAAAGGCTGTCGCTATGCTAATGGTTTCTGATATACACCCAATTGATTCAAATTCTGCAAAATGGGAATGGAAAATGACAAATGAAATGAGATATAATCTCGTCGATCAAGCCGTTGCATTTGCAAAAGCGATCAATAATACAAAATAATATCTCGCCTATGCCGGATTGAGCCTATTCGAGTTTGTGCGGCAACGGTGCGTCGAGGTCGCCGCACCCTACAAAATCAGACTTTATTATTGGGCGCAAGCGAGGCAATTAACCAACAACACTCCCTCCGCATATTCTTATAGTAAATGAATATACGGAGGTATTTTTATGCCCGATGTCTATCTCAGTCCTTCAACTCAGGACTATAACCCCTATATAATCGGCGGGAGCGAGAAATACTACATGAATCTCCTCGCCGACGCAATGGAGCCGTATCTCGCCTCAAGCGGGATAAGCTACGGCAGGAACGACCCGAACGGCAACGCCGCGGCGGCTGTCGCGCGCGGAAACAGAGGAAACTATCGGCTCTATCTCGCCCTGCACTCAAACGCCGCGCCCGCCATATATGAGGGCACTCTGCGCGGACCCGATGTCTACTACTATCCGACGAGCGCGCAGGGAAAGCGAGCGGCGGAGATAATCGCGAACGGACTGCGCGAGATTTACCCCGAGCCCGAGCTTGTGAACACGCGCACCTCAACAACACTGCTCGAGCTAAAACGTTCGAAGGCTCCTGCGGTTTACCTTGAGCTTGCCTACCACGACAACGAGCAGGATGCGCGGTGGATAGCCGACAACATCGACGCGATAGCCGAAAATCTTGTCATAAGCATTGCGGATTTTCTCGGCGTGCCGTACTATCCGCCCGTTTTTCCCGCCACGGGTACCGTTAGCACGCGGGGCGGGGTTCTGAATGTCCGACGCGCACCGAATACGACCTCCGCCGTTATCGGCACTCTCCCCAACGGACGCACCGTAAAAATAATCGGCGCACTCAACGGGTGGTATGCCATAGAATTCAAAAACACAACAGGTTACGTTTTTGCAGGAAACATCAGCAGAAACTGACACAGTTTGTACACAAAATTGACATATTTATACACTTATACGCTTTTTTCCGACGGCGTTTGTATAAAATGCAGATTTTTAAACTTTTCCTTGCTTTTACCCCCAAAAAGCCCTATACTATTATTGTATTTTCACCGAACTTTTCTTTAGGGGGAACGAGGATTTGAAGCTGCTTGAGGAGCGCATAATTGCTGACGGCAAAGTGATCGGGGACGATATTCTCAAGGTGGATATGTTTCTCAATCACCAGATCGACGTGCACCTTCTTCAGGAGATCGGCAAGGAGTTCAAGCGCCGTTTTGACGGGTGTAATATAAATAAAATTCTGACTATCGAAGCATCGGGCATAGGGATCGCGTGCATAACTGCGCAATATTTCTCTGTGCCTGTTGTTTTTGCCAAAAAGGGCGCGCACAAAAATGTGGGCAGCAATGTCTACTCCTCCGTTGTCCACTCCTTCACAAAGGGCACGGACAGCAACGTTACAGTGTCGAAAGACTACATAAACAAGGGCGACAAGATACTCATCATCGACGATTTCCTTGCAAACGGCGCCGCCGTTTCGGGACTTATCGATATAATCAACCAGGCGGGCGCCGAGCTTGAGGGCGTCGGCATCGCCATTGAAAAAGGCTTCCAGCCCGGCAGAAAGGTTCTCGAAGAGAAGGGCGCGAGAGTCGAATCCCTCGCCATCATCGAGAAGATGGGCAACGGAACAATAACATTCAAAGAACAGGACGACTGAGTTATTTTTTCCCGTGCAGGACTGCGGGATAAATATAAAAAATTTTTTGGAGGTAAGTCAAAAAATGAAGAAATTCACAAGAATCCTCGCGATCGTTCTTGCGCTCGCCACCATTTTCAGCTTTGCAGCTTGCAGCAGCAAGGACGGCGGCGAGAAGAAGATGAAGGTTGGTTTTATCTTCCTTCACGACGAGAACTCGACTTATGACAAGAACTTCATCACCGCAGCTGAGGAAGCTTGCAAGGAGCTTGGCGTTGAGATAGTCAAGAAGACCGGCATCGGCGAAACTCAGGCTTGCTACGATGCAGCGGCTGACCTTGCTGATCAGGGCTGCTCAATCGTTTTCGCTGACAGCTTCGGCCATGAGAGCTTCATGATCCAGGCTGCCGAGAAGTATCCGGACGTTCAGTTCTGCCACGCTACCGGCACCCAGGCTCACACCAAGGGTCTCAAGAACTTCCACAACGCTTTCGCTTCCATCTACGAGGGCCGTTACCTTGCAGGTATTGCCGCAGGTATGAAGCTCAACGCTATGATCAAGGAAGGCAAGTTCGAAGCTAAGGACGCTAAGATCGGCTATGTCGGCGCATTCCCCTATGCAGAGGTTAAGTCCGGCTACACCGCATTCTTCCTCGGCGTAAGATCCGTCTGCAAAGAGGCTACCATGGAAGTCCAGTTCACCGGTTCCTGGTACGATGAGGCCAAGGAGAAGGAAGCTGCTACCCTGCTTATCGGCAGAGGCTGCAAGCTCATCAGCCAGCACGCTGACTCCATGGGCGCTCCCACCGCTTGCGAGAACGCAGGTGTCCCCAACGTTTCTTACAACGGCTCCACTCTTGACGCTTGCCCGAACACCTTCATTGTTTCGTCCAGAATCAACTGGGTTCCCTACATGAAGTACATGATCGAGTGCGTCAGAGACGGCAAAGAGATCGACACCGACTGGTGCAAGGGCATCAACGAGGGCGCTGTTGAGCTGACCGCTATCAACGATAAGGTCGCAGCTCCCGGCACCGCCGAGGCTATCAAGGCTGCCGAAGAGCAGTTCAAGGCCGGCACTCTTCATGTTTTTGACACCTCCACTTTCACTGTTGGCGGCAAGGTTCTCACCAGCTACAAGGCTGATGTTGACACCGACGAGAACTACACCCCCGACACCGAGGTTGTTTCCAACGGTTACTTCCACGAGTCTGAGAAGCGTTCCGCTCCTTACTTCGATGTTGACATCGACGGCATCACTCTTCTCAACAAATAATTAAGTTATAACTTTCATTCAGACGGGGCGACGAAAGCCGCTCCGTCTGAAGCAGTTCAAAAAACAAGATTTTTAAGTTTGAAAAGCCGATTATCCTTCCTGTTTTAATCGGCTTTTGAGATTTAAAATAGGAGGATAAGTGGGCTTGAACGCAGCAATTGAACTGAAAAATATTTCAAAAAGCTTCGGAAGCATCATCGCCAACAAGGATGTATGTCTGACCGTCAACCGCGGTGAGATACTCTCCATTCTCGGCGAGAACGGCTCCGGAAAAACAACGCTGATGAACATGATCGCCGGAATCTACTATCCGGATCACGGTCAGATTTTCATCGACGGCAAAGAGGTAGTCATCCGCTCCCCCAAGGACGCGCTCGACTACAAAATAGGCATGGTCCATCAGCATTTCAAGCTCGTGGACGTGTTCTCTGCAACGGAGAACATCATTCTCGGACTTGACGAGGGCAAATTCAACGTCAAGAAGTCCGCCGAGCGCATCAAAAAGATAAGCGAGCAGTACGGCTTCGACATTGACCCGAACAAGAAGATATACGAAATGTCCGTCTCGGAGAAGCAGACCGTTGAGATAATCAAGGTGCTTTACAGAGGCGCGGACATCCTTATTCTTGACGAGCCCACCGCCGTTCTCACCCCGCAGGAGACGCTCAAACTCTTTGACATCCTGCGCCGCATGCGCGACGACGGCAAGGCTATCATAATCATCACCCATAAGCTCCACGAGGTGCTATCCCTCTCCGACCGCGTATCGGTTCTCAGAAAGGGCGAATACATCGGCACGGTCAACACCGCAGAGACGAACGAATCAGAGCTTACAGAGATGATGGTCGGCAAGAAGATAAGCCTCAACATCGACCGCAGCGATCCGGTTGACCCTGTGGACAGGCTCATTGTCAAGGACATCAGCTGCATCAACCGCGACGGAGTCAAGCTTCTTGACGACATCTCGTTCACTGCGCGTTCGGGTGAGATTCTCGGCATCGCGGGCATCGCCGGAAGCGGTCAGCGCGAGCTGCTTGAATCCATCGCAGGACTTCAGCATCTCAACAGCGGCGAGATTATGTACAACAACCCCAAGACCGGCGGTCAAGACAACCTGCGCGACAAGACGCCCATGCAGATCCGCGAGCTTGGCGTGCGCCTGTCGTTCGTCCCCGAGGACAGACTCGGCATGGGACTCGTCGGCAACATGGATATAGTCGACAACATGATGCTGCGAAGCTACCGCAAGGGCAAGGGCGCGTTCCTTGAGCGCAAGAAGCCCAAGACGCTCGCAGAAAAAGTTATAAGCGACCTCGAAGTTGTAACCCCGAGCGCGAATACGCCCGTCCGCCGTCTCTCCGGCGGCAACGTGCAGAAGGTGCTCGTCGGCCGTGAGATTGCTTCCTCCCCCACGGTCTTTATGGCTGCCTACCCCGTGCGCGGACTCGACATCAACTCATCTTATCTTATATACAACCTGCTCAACGAACAGAAAGAAAAGGGCGTCGCCGTTATCTTCGTCGGCGAGGATCTTGACGTTCTGCTCGAGCTGTGCGACCGAATCCTCGTCATAAACTCCGGCAAAATAACCGGACTCGTTGACGCGAGGACTTCCACAAAGGAAGAGCTCGGTCTGCTTATGACCAAAACCGACGGAGGTGAAACCCATGAGTAAGTCAAACGGACAGAAGCGCGAGCCTCTTTTCCACATAGTCAAGCGCAGCACCGTTCCCTCATGGGCGGCATGGCTTATCAGAATCGGCGCGGTCGTGCTTGCGCTGCTCGTCTGCGCGGTCGTGACCGTCGTCATCACCGGACAGAATCCCGCGGAGGTCTATTCCGCGATAATCTTCGGCGCGGTCGGCTCGCCGAGGCGTATATGGAGCCTGCTCCAGAATCTTGCAATGCTCCTGTGCGTTTCGCTCGCAGTCACCCCCGCATTCAAGATGAAATTCTGGAACATCGGCGCAGAGGGACAGGCTCTCATGGGCGGCTTCGCAACGGCGGCATGCATGATCCTCTTCGGCGACAAGCTCCCGTCCTATCTTCTCTTCCCCGTTATGATTATAACGAGCATTGTTGCGGGCGCGATATGGGCTTTCATCCCCGCGTTCTTCAAGGCGAAGTGGAACACCAATGAAACGCTGTTCACCCTCATGATGAACTACATTGCGACCCAGCTCGCAGCGTTCTTCATCATCATTTGGGAGGTTCCGAAGGGCGCGGGCAAGATCGGCGTCATCAACCAGAACTCCGAGGCGGGCTGGCTGCCGGTCATCGGCGGGCAGAAATACCTGCTGGTCATTCTGGTCGTGGCCGTCATGACGCTCCTGATGTATGTCTACCTCAACTACAGCAAGCACGGCTATGAGATCTCCGTCGTCGGCGAGAGCGAGCGCACCGCCCGCTATGTCGGCATCAAGGTCGGCAAGGTCATCGTGCGCACGATGCTGCTGTCCGGTGCGCTGTGCGGCATTGCAGGCGTGCTGCTCGTGTCCGGCACCGACCACACGATCACGACCACCATCGCCGGCGGCCAGGGCTTCACGGCCGTCATGGTCTCGTGGCTGGCCAAGTTCAACCCCATCAGTATGATCCTCACGAGCTTCCTGCTCGTGTTCCTCGACCGCGGCGCGGGCGAGATCTCGACCGCGTTCGGGCTCAACCAGTCGTTTGCCGATATTCTCAGCGGCATCATCATTTTCTTCATCATCGGCTGTGAGTTTTTCATCACCTACCGGCTGAGCTTCCGCAAGCCGGCGAAGAAGGAGGCGGCGGAGCATGTTTGATTTTGTGTCCTTTATCCCCCGCGCCATCATGCAGGGTATCCCGCTGCTGTTCGGCAGCACCGGTGAAACGCTCACCGAAAAGTCCGGCAACCTCAACCTCGGCATCGCGGGCATCATGTATGTCGGCGGCATCAGCGGCGTCATCGGGGCGTTTTTGTACGAACAGGGCGCCGGCGGCGCTGCGGGCATGAACGGCTTTCTCGCCGTGATGATTCCGCTGCTGTCGTGCCTGCTCGGGTCGCTGCTCATGGGTCTGCTGTACTGCTTTCTGACCGTCACGCTGCGCGCCAACCAGAACGTCACCGGCCTTGCCATGACGACGTTCGGCGTCGGCTTCGGCAACTTCATGGGCGGCTCGCTCATCAAGCTCACCGGCAGCGAGGTGCCGTCCATCGCGCTCTCGGCGACCAACAGCTACTTTGCCAAGACGATCCCGGGCGTGGAGCGCCTCGGCTGGTTCGGGAAGATCTTTCTGTCCTACGGCTTTCTGGCCTACCTCGCCGTGGCCATCGCGCTCATTGCGGCCTATGTGCTCAAGCGCACGCGCGTGGGTCTGCACCTGCGCGCCGTCGGCGAAAACCCGCAGACGGCCGATGCCGCCGGCATCGACGTCAATAAGTATAAGTACATCGCCACCTGCGTCGGCAGCATGATCGCCGGCCTCGGCGGATTGTACTACGTCATGGACTACGCCTGCGGCGTCTGGTCGGCTGGCTTGCCATCGCGCTCGTCATCTTCACGGTCTGGAAGCCGAACGTCGGCGTGCTCGCGTCCTTCCTCTTCGGCGGACTGTATATCCTGCACATCTTCCTGCCGAGCGGCACGAACCTCGCTGTCAAGGAACTGTACAAGATGATCCCCTATGTCGTCACGATCATCGTGCTCATTATCACGAGCGTGCGCTCCAAGCGCGAGAATCAGCCCCCCGCAAGCCTCGGCCTGCCGTATTTCCGCGAGGAACGGTGACGCCGGACGGCGCAAACGAAAAGTAAAAACAGGAGAGCGGCTGCTCTCCTGTTTTTTTGCGTCTTTCTGACTGCGGCGCTGGAACCGCTTGTCAGATGGGCTTCTGCGCCTTGTCCAGCTCTGCCTCGATCTCCGCCAGCACCGCACTCGGCCGCATATGCAGCGCCTCGCCGATGCGGTAAAAGGTCTCCAGCGTCGGCTTGCGCTCTCCGCGTTCAATGGCGCTCAGATGCGTCCTGCCGATCCCGGCGAGACCGCTCACAATCTCCTGCGACAGGCCGCGCTCCTCGCGCAGCCGCTGCAGCACACTGCCAACAACATTTGCATCCAGCATCGTCTACACTCCCTTTTCGGTTTTGCTTCCAGTGTAGAGAGAAATTTCGCAAACTATGAATACATATGTTGTCATTTGAACACAAATGTGTTATCATTTGTTCGGGAGCTTCCGTGTATTTCCGAATTTGACCGGAAACATCCAAGCACATTGGGCGAGAGGGCAGAGATGCTCCCGTTTCCGACGTCTGTTTGGAAAGCGGACCGGCGGCACAGTGCCGCGCGGACAGAAAGACAAACCGAAAGGAGAACAGGAAGATGAAATGCAGTCATTGCGGTGCGGAATTTGAGGGAAAATTCTGCACGGAATGCGGCGCGAAGGCAGAGCCGTGCCCGCAGCCGTCGCCAGAGATCCCGGCAGACCGCCCGAGATCTCAAAAACCGAAGAAACCGATTTACAGGAAGTGGTGGTTTTATGTGATCGTCGCCGTGGTCGTGATCGCGCTTGCCGGCAAGATCTCCGGAGGCAGCAAATCGGAAAAGGTTGACTGGAACGACATGGTCTTAGGCACGCAATTGCCGCAGCCGCCTGCGAAGAAAGGTCAGATCCATACGAACACAGCCGATGAGCTGTGGGTCGATATCGAAAAGATCTCCGACAAGCAGTATGCGGACTATGTGCAGGCGTGTCAGACGGTTGGGTTCACGGTGGATGCGGAGTCCAATTCCTCGTCGTTCAGCGCTTACAACGCTGAGGGATACAAGCTGAAGCTGAGCTATTACGGAAACGGGGAGAAATTGTCCATCCGGCTGGAAAAGCCGATGGAGATGGGCCCCATCACCTGGCCGGACAGCGAAGCCGGCCGACAGCTGCCCGCACCAAAATCCCTGACCGGCAAATTCTCTTTTGAGTATGATGACAATTTCTTCGTTTACATCGGCGGCACGAGCAGAGACGATTACAACGCCTATGTCAGCGCCTGCCGGGATAAGGGCTTTACGGTCGACTACAATAAGGGCGACAACTATTATCGTGCCAATAACGACGCGGGGTGGTGTGTCTCGATCGATTATGTGGGCAACCAGATCATGAGCATTCGCGTTGACGCGCCGGACACGAACCCGGGCAGCACGACCTCCGGGACGCAGCAAAACGATGCAGAGCTCGTCGACGGTATGCGCAAGGAATTCAAAGAGGCTATGGACAGCTATGAGGCCGTTGTGGATGAATACATCGCGTTCATGAAAAAATACAATGCGAATCCGAACGATCCTGCTCTGTTGGTCGATTATACGAAGTATATGAGCAAATACACGGATGCGTGCGATAAGTTCAAAAAATGGGAAAGCGCGGACATGAACGACGCGGAAACCGCGTACTACATCGACGTGCAGGCGCGGGTCAGCAAAAAGCTGCTGGAAGCGGCGGCCTGACGGACGGCGCGTGCGCTGCAGTCGGTCTGCAAACTCGTTTGTCAAAAAGAAATACTTTTTAAATGCTCACACGCCCCGCGCCATTCGGCGCGGGGCGTGCTTTTTGCGGTTATTGGGGGGGAGAAAATCAGATCGCGTTGCCGGCGTTGAAGCCCTCGCGGATGTTCTTGTAGCCGTTTATGGCGCTGCAGGTGCTGGTGTTTGTGCTGTGCATCCTCTTTCCGCAGATCGTGACATGGCGTCCCGGCCACATGATCGGCTGATATCCCAACTCCTGACCGGGGTGCGGCGGCGTCCGAGCGTATTCGGCGC
>ERZ780141.1288-NODE-1288-length-15060-cov-8.263512_pt1 | contig 15060 bp, 13 predicted proteins | sample MGYA00433080_ERZ780141 | MGnify/ENA primary metagenome ERZ780141 (study PRJEB29588, sample SAMEA2154047) | human gut metagenome | biome: human gut; feature: human-associated habitat; material: faeces | place: Denmark | collected 2008/2010 ... | reverse complement strand
CCCCCCAGCCGCAGGCTTTACGCCCGACAAGCGCAAGGAAGCAGGTAAGCAACACATTGACATGGGCATTGCCGAGGAGCAGGCGGTGGCCATGATCTCAGGAATGGCAAAGGGTGGATTGCATCCCGTGTGGACGGTTTACAGCACCTTTGTTCAGCGCACCTACGACCAGATAGCGCAAGACCTTTGCATCAACGCCAATCCGGCGGTCATCAACGTAGTGGGAGGTGGCGTAAACTCGATGAACGACATCACCCACATCTGCCTCTTCGACATTCCGATGCTTTGCAGCATTCCGGGTCTCATCTATCTGGCACCCACCACCTGCGAGGAGTATTTTGCCATGATGCGTTGGGCGATCCAGCAAGACCAAAAGCCCATCGCCATTCGTACGCCAAGCAATGGGGTGGTTCACACCGCCGAGCCGGTTGATGCCGAATATGGTTACGCCCCGAAGTACAAGGTGATGCACCGAGGGTCGAAGGTGGCCATCATTGCCGCAGGATCGTTCTACCAGAAGGGAGAGAACGTGGTGCGCCTCTTGGCCGACAAGGGCATCGACGCCACGCTCATCAATCCTCGCTATTTGAACGCCGTGGACGTCGACGTGCTCAACGCCTTGAAGGACGACCACCAACTGGTGGTGACACTTGAGGATGGTTGCAAGGATGGTGGATTCGGAGAGCGCATCGCGTCTTATTATGGCACATCGCAGATGAAGGTGCTTGTGGGCGGCATCAAGAAGGGCCTCTACGACCGTTACGACGTGCACGAGTTGCTTGCCAACAACCGTTTGCTCGATGAGCAAATCGTGGAAGATGTGTTGGGTATTGTGGACTGACAAAAGTAAGGTGCTTATGCAAGAGGTCTATTTCAATACCGTCCAAGAGTTCAACGATTTCTATCATCTCGATACGCTCCACCCGTTGGTGAGCGTGGTGCGCTTCGACAAGCCAAGGACATTGGAGGAGGTCACGTGTCATTATGGCCTCTATGCCCTGTTTCTCAAGGAGAACAAAGGATGCAAATTGTCGTACGGGCGCACCAAGTATGATTTCGATGAGATGACGGTTACAAGTTTCGCACCGGGTCAGGTAATCCACGTGGAGCCCAATCCTGATGTGTCGGTTCCTAAGTGGACAGCCATCGTGTTTCACCCCGACCTGCTCAGTCGCACCTCGTTGGGTAAGCGCATAGGCCGATATGAGTTTTTCGATTACACCTCCAACGAGGCGTTGCACCTTTCGTGTGGCGAGATTGACATATTCTGGGGTGTGCTCTCCATGATACAACAGGAGTTGAAACGAAGCATCGACAAGCATTCGCGCGAGTTGATCGTGAGCAACATTGAGTTGCTGTTGAACTATTGCCTGCGCTTCTACGACCGTCAGTTTATCACCCGCGAGGAGATCAACCATTCTGTGGTGAGGAAATTTACGACGTTGCTCGACCAATACATTGCCAACCAAGCCCAGCACGAAGGGTTTCCTTCGGTGGCTTACTTTGCCGACAAATGTTGCTACTCTCCTAAGTATTTTGGCGAGTTGGTGAAGACCGAGACGGGACGGACGGCCAAGGACCTTATCAATGATCGTGTGCTACGGGCTGCCCTACAACTCCTTAACGACGAGACGCTAAGCGTTAAGATGGTGAGCCAACAGCTTGGCTTCGAGTATCCCCAACACTTTGTGAGGTTCTTCAAGGCCAAGACGGGACAGACGCCTTCTGAATATAGAAAGATCGTATAAGTGCCCAAGGATATGAAGAGGTTTGTTTTAATCATAATAATCATAACAATTTCAATGCAAGTTATGGCACAAAAGAAAATAGTACAGACAGCAGGACGCGCACAGTTGGGCGAGTTTGCCTCAGAGTTTGCCCATCTTAACGACGACATTCTGTTTGGTGAGGTGTGGAGCCGCAACGACCTTCTCTCGTTGCGCGACCGAAGTGTGGTGACCCTTACGTCACTCATCAGTCAGGGCATTACCGATAGTTCGCTGAAATATCATCTTCAGACGGCCAAGAACAATGGCATTACCCGCACCGAGATAGCTGAGATAATAACCCACATCGCCTTCTATGCCGGATGGCCCAAGGCATGGGCTGCCTTCAATCTTGCCAAGGAGGTGTGGGCGGATGAGGTGGCCCAGGAGGTCTCGGACGAAGCTAACCATCTGGCGTTTCCCATAGGAAATCCCAATACGGCATACGCCAAATACTTCACGGGCAATAGCCATCTCGCCCCGTTGACTCCCAAAAATATTGGCGAAGGCGAACAAACGGCTCTGCCTATGAGCAACGTGACCTTTGAGCCTGGATGCCGCAACCATTGGCATATACATCATGGCGCACGCCAAATGCTTATCTGTGTGTCGGGTAAGGGATGGTATCAGGAGTGGGGCAAGCCGGCCATTCCACTTAAGGCGGGCGATGTGGTCGATATTCCAGAAGGCGTGAAGCATTGGCATGGCGCACAAAAGGACTCATGGTTCCAGCATATCGCCACCCATGTGCAGGTGGAAAACACATGTCCTGGTTCGGCCCCCAACGAATGGTTGGAGCCTGTGAGCGAAGAGGAATATAACAAACTGTAAACTCGGAAAATCGATATGAAGAAAGTAATTGTTATCTCAACCAGCTTACGTGTTGGGTCGAATAGCGACATGCTCGCTGATTAGTTTGTGGAAGGTGCTCGCAAGGCGGGGCACGAAGTGGAGAAGATTTCGCTCGTTGGCAAGCAAATAGCGTTCTGCAAGGGATGCATGGCCTGCCAGAAACTGGGAAGGTGCGCCATCCCAGACGATGTTAACGACATTATGCAGAAGGTGCTTGGCGCCGATGTGGTTTGTTGGGCCACGCCCATCTACTACTATGAGATGAGCGGCCAGATGAAGGTGCTCATCGACCGCATGAACGCCATGTATCGCTTAGACTATCGGTTCCGCGATGTTTACATGCTCTCCACGGCTGCAGAGGACGAGCCAGAGGTGCCCCAACGCGCCGAGGCCGGCCTCACCGGATGGGTCGATTGCTACCCCAAGAGTCGCTTGGCGGCCACACTTTTCTGTGGAGGCGTAGATGGCCCGCGCGCCATTGCCGGCAACGGTAAGTTGCGGGAGGCATACGAGTTGGGCAAGAAAGTGTGAGGTCTTGATTGAAATTTCCTGCGAAAGCGAGTGGGATTCTCTGTTTTTATTTTTACCTTTGCCATGCGTCAAGAAACGGTTTGTGGGAGTGTTTGGTAGCGCTCGGCCGAAACCCTCTCTTGGCGCATGCAGGCTTTAGGGCCTTCAAGACCGATAAATCATCAACAGAGAACCCCAAGCAACCATGGACATAGAGCAAGTGAGGGCCTACACGCTGTCGCTATATGGCGTGACCGAAGACCAACCCTTTGGCGACGATAACATAACTTACCGCGTTGAGGGAAAGATATTTTTATGCCTTTGGTTAGGGGGAGGATCCCACTCCTTGAACGATAGCATGCCTCGCTTTGCTTGTAAGTTGGCTCCTGAGCGCAACGAAGCTTTGCGCGAGCAATACGAAACCGTCACTCCGGCGTTTCACTGGAATAAGAAACATTGGAGCGACATTTATTATGAGCAACTCGACCCATGCCTGGTGAGGGCATGGATCAAGGAATCCTACGAGTTGATTATCAGCACATTGCCCAAGGCCAAGAGGGCAAAATACCTGTTGCAAGCATGACATGATCCGTATGGCCTCGATACTCGACCATGCTTTGGGGCCACGTGGTGAATATTAAAACATAACTCATGAAAGCATACACATACATAGAGAAAGGACGGTTTGCCATGACCGACAAGCCGAAACCCGTGATAGAGGAACCCACCGACGCCATTGTTCGCGTTACCTTGGGCAGTATCTGTACGAGCGATCTCCACATCAAGCATGGTAGTGTGCCCAGGGCGGTGCCCGGCATTACCGTTGGCCATGAGATGGTTGGCGTTGTAGAGGCCGTTGGGAGTGAGGTGAAAGGCATCAAGGAAGGCGATCGCGTCACCGTGAATGTGGAGACCTTCTGTGGCGAGTGCTTCTATTGCAAGCATGGATATGTGAACAACTGCACTTCGCCCCATGGCGGTTGGGCGTTGGGTTGTCGCATTGACGGTGGTCAGACGGAGTATGTTCGCGTGCCGTTGGCCACCCATGGATTGAACCGCATTCCCGATAGCGTTACCGACGAGCAAGCCTTGTTTGTGGGCGATGTGCTGGCCACCGGTTTCTGGGCGGCCCGCATCAGCGAGATTACCGAGGACGACACGGTGCTCATCATCGGCGCGGGACCGACGGGCATCTGCACCTTGCTCTGCGCCATGCTGAAACACCCGAAGCGCATCATTGTTTGTGAGCGGTCGGAGGAACGTCGCGCATTCGTAAAGAAGCATTATCCCGAGGTGCTGCTCACCACGCCAGAGCAATGCGAGGCGTTTGTGGCGGCTAATAGCGACCACGGCGGTGCCGACCGTGTGCTGGAGGTGGCTGGTGGCAAGAGCACTTTCCGCTTGGCATGGCAATGCGCTCGCCCTAACGCCATCGTGAGCGTGGTGGCGCTCTACGACGAGGCTCAGACTCTGCCGCTGCCCGACATGTATGGCAAGAACCTCACCTTCAAGACTGGCGGCGTAGACGGCTGCGACTGCGAGGAGGTGCTTGGCTTGATTGCTCAGGGAAAGATTGACACTACTCTGCTCATCACTCACCGCTATCCGTTGAGTCGAATCGAGGAGGCTTACGACCTCTTTGAGCGCAAGGCCGATGGCGTGATAAAGGTGGCTATCTATAACGATTAAACCCAATACGGTCAATAGGCCGTAAATGTGATTTTTTCTACTGCTTGGAGTCTTTCGTTTTTTATAAGGCATCTTTAGTTTATTTTTAACTCACAATACATTAAAAAGCAAACAAAACCTTCACTTCTAAAACTCCGAAACCTATCCAAGCCCTAATGCCCGTATTGGGTTAAACCATTATGTCTATGAACATTCACAATATTACATTCAGCCCCACGGGCGGCACTCAGCGCGTTGGCGACCGCCTATGCCAGTCGCTTGGCGGCAACGTGGTGGCTACCGACCTCTGTGTGAGCGAGGGCTTGCTGGTGGTGCCCAGCATCGCCGCCGACGATCTGGTGGTGATATCAATGCCCGTATTTGCTGGCAGGGTGCCGGCTGTGGCTGTGCATCGCTTGCGCGAGATTAAGAGCCACGGCGCACGTTGCGTGATAGTGGCAGTGTATGGCAATCGCGCCTACGATGATGCCTTAGTGGAGATGCTCGACGTAGCCACAGAGTTGGGCTATCGTGTGATAGCAGCTATTGGCGCCGTGGCAGAACATAGCATCGTGCGCAAATATGGCGCTGGCAGGCCCGACGCTGATGATGCGCGCGATTTGGCACAGTTTGCCGAGACCATTGCCCGGAAACTGGCTTCAGGCTCTGACTCCGTGCCCGAAGTGCCTGGCAACCGTCCGTACAAAACCCCGAAAGCGTGTCCGCAACCATCGGCGCACGGCAGCTGCAAGGAGTGCGGCCTCTGCGCAAAGCAATGCCCAGTGGGAGCCATCAGCGTCGACAACCCTAAGCGCGTAGATAAAGACAAGTGCATCTCGTGCATGCGATGCGTGAAGGTGTGCCCAACGCACTCGCGAGGCATCGGCAAGATAGTGGCAGCCATGGTGACGCAACTGCTCAAGAAAGGCTGCGCAACGCGTAAACCAAACGAACTCTTCATCTGACTGCTGGCTCGCTGGGGGTATCTCACGCAGGTGGTTTTTGTGTCACGCAGATCCAGCAGATAGATTATATTTTGTTGGTGTGTCGCTGGGGTATCTCACGCAGGTGCTTTGTCTCACGCCGATCCCGCAGATTGGTCAGAGGATATCCGGAGCGTAGGGTTAACACCAGCAGGTAGGGACGTTGGCATGCCACGTCCGCATCCGAATGGCGATAACATATTGAATACCAACGTTTCACGCAGATTCCGCAGATTGGACGGATTTCGCTGGTGGGTGCTCGCGCTGGTTAAAAAATATCAAAATCAAATGATTTGTTTCATAAATGTTGAATAAATTGAAAATAAATCAATAAATTTGTGATACAAAAAGAGAAAATTAATGGAAGATATAAATAGGATAAAGATTGTGCTGTTTGAGAAAAAGCGTACATCTAAGTGGCTATCAGAGCAATTAGGTGTCACGCCGTCAACAGTGAGCAAGTGGTGCACAAATACGTCACAACCAGATATAGAGAGTTTGCTAAAGATAGCCGACCTGTTGGCTGTGGATATAAAAGAATTGCTCGTAAGAGAATATAAGCAATATCTTTTATCGCAGGAAAAATAATATGAAATTAAAAAACTTACCGAAAGATAATTCCGATTGATGGAATTATGGTATTAGAATAGATTGATTATGCCAAATAAGAAATATAAAATGGTAGATTTATTTGCAGGCTGTGGTGGCTTAAGCTTGGGAATGGAACAGGCGGGATTTACACCATGGTTTGTAAACGAAATCGTTAGCACATTTTGTAATACATATAAAATTAATCATACTCTATCGGATGAACACTATTTTGTTGGTGACATCAATGAATTAAACCTAAAGATTAGTGATTATAAACAATATCTTACGGATATAGCATTGGTATGTGGAGGTCCTCCTTGTCAAGGCTTTTCAATGGCAAATAGGCAGAGGATTATTGATGACCCTCGAAATCAATTATATAAAGCATATTTGACTTTTTTAAGCTATGTTCGCCCCAAATTTTTTGTTATGGAGAATGTTAAGGGCATGGCAAACAAAATCGAAGAAATAAAGCAAGATTTTAAAGATTATATAGGTGAGGAATATTTGTTTGATTACAAACTTCTTAAAGCTCAAGATTTTGGTGTTCCTCAGAATCGAGAACGTTTTATCTTGATTGGTAATAGAATGGGCGTCAAAACAGAAGACATTTTCGATGAGATTTTCAAGAATAAACGAGAGCCATTTGTTTTGCATGACGCACTTGAGGGACTTCCTCATTTGGAGTCAAGAAAAGAAAAAGGGGCGAAGAATGTGGAAAATATAGAGTCTGGTTTTACAGAACGGGAATTCATTTATCCAGATACAGAATTTTATCACTTTATTAACGGTGAAAGAAAAATAAAAAAACTATATAATCATAAGAATAGATATAATAATCCACGCGATATAGAGATTTATAGAAGATTGCCACAGGGAGCTAATTCTCTTCATCCATCAATAGAGGATATTATGCCATATAAGAAACGAAATGGAATATTTAAAGACAAGTACTTTAAATTGGATGAACAGTTAATTTGTAAAACAATTACTTCTCATATGAAGTTTGATTGTAATATGTACATACATCCGTGGGAGTCGCGAGGCCTAAGTCCGCGTGAGGCTGCGAGAATACAAACATTTCCAGATGATTATGTTTTTTGGGGAGCTCAGAATTTATGGTATGCACAAATTGGCAATGCTGTTCCTGTTAAATTAGCAAAGGCAATTGGTGATGGTATAATGAAATTTATTTAGGAATAATGAACCACTTAGAGTTGTTTTCTGGCATAGGCGGATTTCGTCGAGCATTAGATCTTCTAACAAAAGATGGCCTAATGCCGTTTGAGTGTGTTGGCTATTCAGAGATAGATGCGAAAGCAAAACGTACATATCAAGCAAATTATAATACTGAAGGCGAAACGGATATTGGTGATATTGTCTCTTTTACAGAAAAGGTTGAAAATATTCGCGCCCTCAAACATTTTGACCTGTTAACAGGAGGATTTCCCTGTCAGACATTTAGTGTCATGGGAGGCCAAAAAGGATTTGATGAAGATAGAGGCCAGATGTTTTTTCGGATAATGGATATTATTCATGAAAGACATCCAAGATATGTGCTTTTGGAGAATGTGAAGAATTTATATAGACATGATGGAGGAAACACTTACGCTAAAATACATTCTGAGTTGAGCAGGGAAGGTTATAAAGTTTTTCCAAATATATTTAATACGCTTGATTTTCACTTGCCTCAAAAAAGAAGTCGTGTGTTGATTTTTGCTACACTTGAAGATGTCCCATCTGATTTTGCAAAAATGTATACATCAGAAGCCGTAAAAAAACTATTTGACTTGAATTATAAAAAACTTAGCATTTCGCATTATAAAACCACATTGGACATATTGGAACATAAGGTTGATGAGAAGTATTTCTTATCAGATAAAATAAAACCTACAATATTGGCTGATGGTTCGGCAAATTTTAAGTCAAGGTCAGAAATAAATCAGTCGATTGCAAGAACACTTACCGCATCTATGCATAAAATGCATAGAGCCTGTCAAGATAATTATTATAGTCAAGATTTTATAGAATCAGGTGGGAAAATTAACCATGTGGTAGATTATACAAAAGAGCAGTTAGCGCAGCTAGCAATACGCAAATTAACACCTCAAGAAGCTTTTATGCTACAAGGTTTTCCTGCAGAATTTGCAACAAATGGTCAGAATGCAAAAGTTGCAAATGGCTCGTTGTATAAACAAGCAGGAAATGCAGTTAGTGTAAATGTAATTTATGCAGTTTTTTATTATTTGATCAGAAACAATATAATTCATGAATAAGTTAAATTCAAAAGTATGAAAGAAATCTTTAAACATATTAATGATACAAATGCCAGCTACCGCCAAATAGGAGCAGGTGATGCCAAGAATACAGACTTATTCTTGGATAATGAACATTACCAACTCTTTGAGGGCGCTGGCGAACAAATTACGGTAAGATACCATAAAGAAAATCTTGCCAAGGCAATTCTGTTTATAGCCTCAATCTTGCCAAGGAAGTTTGATCAATCATCGGTGCATTGTATAATTCCATATTCCAATGACTTTGTAATAAATCAATTAGCGTTGCTTGATGCTTTGTTCGTTGAAAACGGCAAAGCAGTTGATACAATTACACAAGAGTGGAATGCTCGTAAGGATGTACCTCAAAAGAATGGTAAGATAGATACTCGTTTTTACTTCAATGGTTTATTAAAAGATGTCATTTATACAGATAGTAAAGGAAACAAATGTAAAGGGAAATTTACCATCCGGAATTATTTTGCAGGAGGTTATTCTGAATTACACATCAAAAAGGCTGATGATGGGATTTATGATATAGAAATTACGAATGTTACCACTCCATATAATGATGGAAAAGAAGATGGATTTGATGAAAAAGAAGTGAAGGCTAAACCTTCTTTGTCTTTGCAGCAAATCTTTTATGGTGCACCTGGTACAGGAAAGTCGCATACAATTAATGAGGAAACAAAGGAGTCGGATGTGATTCGTACAACTTTTCATCCAGACACTGACTACTCAACTTTTGTTGGGGCATACAAACCAACAACGACATTACTACCTATTTGTGATGAACTCGGACAACCAATGAAAATTGGTGCGACAACATTACATAAGGAGCAAATTGTCTATGAGTTTGTGGCTCAATCATTTCTGCAAGCATATGTCAATGCTTGGAAGAAATATGATGAGGGAGATAAGCAGTACCTTGTCATAGAAGAAATCAACAGAGGCAACTGTGCTCAAATCTTTGGTGACTTATTCCAACTTCTCGACCGTAATGATTATGGCTTTTCTGATTATCCTATAAAAGCAGATGCTGATATGAAGCGACAACTTAAAAAAGCATTTGCAGGATTGGTTATTGCGCAAAAAGACAAAATTAATACCATGTATGAAGGCAAGGATATTGTATCACAAGTGTTGAATGGCGATATTCTACTATTGCCTAACAACCTTTATATATGGGCTACCATGAACACAAGCGACCAGAGTTTGTTCCCAATAGATTCTGCTTTCAAGCGTCGCTGGGATTGGACTTATATGCCTATATCTAATGCAGAAAAGGACTGGATTATAGAAGTTGATGGAAGCAAATATGATTGGTGGCAGTTCCTTGAAAAGATAAACGAGAGAATTGGTTCCACAACCAATTCTGAGGATAAGAAACTCGGCTATTTCTTCTGCAAAGCACAAGATGGTGTTATATCGGCAAAAACATTTGTCGGTAAGGTTATCTTTTATCTGTGGAACGATGTGTTTAAGGACTATGAGTTTGGTGATGCCATTTTCAATGACGAGGACGGAAGCAAATTGTCTTTCGACAAATTCTATACCTCTGAAGGCAAAGACTCAAAAGTAGTTGAGGAAAAAGTCGCTTTATTCTTGAAAAACTTAGGTGTTGAACCTATTTCAACGGAGGTTATATCAACAGACGACATAGTCAATATGGCTTCTGTTATCAAGGTAAACGGCAAGGAAATCAATAAAATAAATGCCATTCCTTATACCACTATAGAAGAATATGTCAATCTACATAGAGATAAAACTACACAAGAAGTTATTGATATTTGGAAACCTTTCAAGAAATACTCCATGCGCAGTTGGGTGGTTGCGAATAAGGAAGAACTTGATAATATGGATGCACGTTATGCCAACTATTCTTATAAAATAGATTGTTCGGATGGAAATTCTCTTTGGGTCAATAAGGATGGTTGGATGCACAGACCTGCCAATCCGTCTTTGAGAGACACAATCAATGAATTTATTCATGCTGTCAATGAAGCGAACTTGGGTATAACCATTACAGAAGAAAATATCTAACAATGCGTATACTGATAGAAGAGTATCAATACAATGTAGCCAATATAAAGGACATTCTCCATGGCATTGATGCATTGGAGAATGTTGAGGGTAAGGTGTCTGTTCATTATGTAGGGTATTTCTACAATACTCTACTAAAAGATTGTGTCTTTATCCTTCCCAAAGTGTTGCTCAAAGATGTGGGAGGGCAAGAACTTGTATTTGGGAAATATAAGCCAGAAAGCATAGCTAACTTGGATGAAAAGAATCCTCTTGATGCTGTTGAGAAAAATTTTCTCTACAAGTTTGCAGTTTGGATTTATCGTGCCATTGTGGTTTACAAGAACGACAAACGCAACGATACCGATATTGTATATCATTCGCAAATAGCCCAAGTTGGTAATGGGCAGCGCAGATTGAGCAATACTTATCTTGATATTCTTCTGTCGTTGTTACAATTCAATCGTGACAACCAAAGTTTCTTCTTTTTCATTGTGAAGAACTTACATAGTGGCTTGAACAAAATCAATTGGACTCGAACCATCGGAACGCAAGCAGCCATTGTGCAAGATGGACGACCTATATACTTGAATCCTGTTAACAAAAAACGACAAATCAACTTTGATGAAGAACTGCTCGTTATCTTCTTCTCAATTTTGAATTATATAGGTGAGACTTATGGCTTTCCAAAAGAAATCTGTTGCCAGTTTCAGTTGATAACGGGAAAGAAGTTTGAGACGTACTTGAATGGTTTCGGCAAAACTCGTTTGCGCCAAATTAAGTACAAATATTTCTCTGACAAAGCACTACAACTGTGGCAATTGTGCTATGCCTTCTTTGATGAAGCAAGGCAAGTGTTCATCACGACAGAGCAGAAAGAATACCTGTTGGTCAAGAATTTCTATATTGTGTTCGAGGCTATCATAGACGAACTGATTGGTGATAATCCATTGCCAGATGGTATGGAGAAAAAGCAAGAGGATGGAAAAATCGTTGACCACTTATTTACAGCCAAAAGTTTGATTGAAAGCGAGAACAAGCAGACCTATTATATAGGTGACAGCAAGTATTACAAGATGGGGCATGAACTCGGCTCAGAATCCATCTACAAGCAATACACCTACGCAAGAAATGTCATTCAATGGAATCTTGACATTTTCAATAATGGTAATACAACGGAGTCGGGCATTCGTCTTCGTGATGATGTGACGGAAGGATATAATATCATTCCGAACTTCTTTGTGTCAGCAAAAATGGACGAAAGTTTTGACTATACGAATGATGGTATCGAAAAGACAGATCGCAAGAAGAACCGTCACAAACAAGTACAATTCAATAACCGCTTGTTTGACCGCGCCACCTTGCTTCTGTTCCATTATGATGTAAACTTTCTTTTTGTTCTGTCGCTCTATGCAAGAAATAACACGGATCAAAAGACGCAATGGAAGCATAACATTCGTGAGCGTTTTCGCACAGAAATACAAGAATGGCTACAAAAGGATTACGACTTCTATGCGATGAAGGCACATCCCGATGTGAATGGCGAAGAATACATCAAGACACATTTTAAAGAGTTGCTTGGCAAAGTATATACTCCATTTACAGATGAGAGTGTATATTCTTTAGCATTAGATACTACAACAGAAGTGAACAAGGCGGAGAATGAACAACTGCTAAGTGAATTGAAGAAATATTTCTTTGTAGCAGATTGTAGACTTGGCGAACACCCTGACAAGGTTCTGCAAAAGCCTATAGCCGAAGGATACTTACCCGTTGCTGATGCAACAAAAAATGGTGTATTAATGGTGATGATGGAGAACTACGAAGGAAAGAAACAAAAGTTCCTGCCAACAGGGAAACTTGCTGTCGGTATCAAATACACAAGAGACGGTATAGAAATTGCAGAGAACTTGCAATCCATTGGATATGTGCTGTTCCATACTCGTAAAGATGTCGGTCAGCATCTTTTTCATGTAAAGAGCGTACGACTTGTGAAGTCTTTGGAGAAGTTACCTATTGGCATATACAAGAATGTCAATACAACAGATATATATGTTGTGGTAGATATTGATATTTCTAATGAAATGGATTCTTCGAGCATACATTCCTCAAAGAAAGAGTATACTCATACTACGAGATATGATGCTCAATATTCTACAAAAAACGACCTTACCCAATTGAGTTTTTGATACTCTCATTGAATAGGTTAAAGTTTCATTTTCAAAAAGAAGACATATAACGATGAAGAAAAATCCTATATATGAAAGTCTTATTGACAAGTCTATTGGTAGTATGTTGTCTGCAATAGAAATATATAACAAACCAGATTTCAAATACCGAGAAGAGACATTTGCCATATTGGCAATAAACTCTTGGGAACTTTTATTAAAAGCACGGTTGTTGAAACTTAACAACTATCGTGTAAATTCCATATATTGTTATAAGCCTTATATAAACAAGAATGGGGAGAAATCTAAAAAAAAGAAATTATTAGACAGGAATAGAACAAACAATCCGAAGTCTATATCCATCTATGAGGCATTGAGTCGTTTAGAAGGTCTACATGAACTACCAATAAAACTGAAAGACAATATAGAATCTCTGATTGAGTTTCGAGACAACGCAATTCATTTTGTGAATATGAAAGATCTCTCAAAACCATTGCAAGAATTAGGATTCGCTTGTATTAAGAATTATGTACAAGTGCTTAAAGATTGGCAAACCAAACGTTCTTTATCAAAATACAATCTATATCTTATGCCATTGGCATATGTTGAAAATAAAATGGATATAGATTCTGCCTCTACACCTGAAGCACAAAATTTCATTAAATTGGTTAAGCATAAATTGGAAGAAGAGAATAAAGATGACGACTATGATATCGCCATAAAAATTGAGCTTAAATTTCAAAAAGGAAATTCTTTCGGTGCAGCCTGTGTAAAATATGATGAGAATGGAGTTCCTATTACTTTATCAGAAGAGGATATAAGAAAAAGATACCCTCTTACATATATGGACGTGGTGAATAAAGCCAAAATGAGATACATAGACTTTAAATGTGGAAAGAATTTTAATTCGATTATGAAACAAATAAAACAAAACGATAAGTTATATTATGAACGGAAGTTGGATTCTCAGAATCCCAAATCTCAAAAGAAAGGCTTCTATTCAACCAATATTTGGCAAGAAATTGACAATCATTATACAAGAGATAAAAAATAACTTTTAAAAAGTAAATAAAGGTGGTGGAGGAATGCTTGATAATAGATAATTTGTAAATTACCAACATTAAATATTATTGGCGAAGCAACCGCCTACGACAAGAAACAGCAGATCGAAGTCAAGCGACCAAAGAGCTGGCTAAAAAGTGTATCTGCCTTTGCCAATGGCGAAGGCGGAACATTGGTATTTGGCATCAGTGATGACGATCAAGTGGTTGGACTTGCTGATGCAGAGAGTGATGCCGAAAAAATAAGTGAAGAGATAAAGACAAAACTTGACCCTATACCAACTGTCGACCTCGAATTTAAGAAGGTGGAAGGCAAGAAACTGGTATTACTTCACGTTTATAATGGACAAGAAACACCATATTACTATATAGGTGATAAGCAACGCTTGGCATTTGTAAGAGTTGGCTATGAGAGTGTTGTGGCAGACAGACTACAACTAAAAAGTCTTGTAATGAGAGGTGCAGGTCGTTCCTTTGATGCGATTCCTTCACCCTATAAGTTTGAGGATATGGCTTTCTCAAAGCTCAAATCCGTACACTTCAAACGGTTGAACCAATCATTTGATGATAGTGACTTCGTATCATAGGGTATCGTGGACAATGATGGCAAACTTACCAATGCTGGTGCTCTATTGGCTGACGACTCACCAATACGCCATTCTCGCATATTTTGCACCCGTTGGAATGGCTTAGATATGACAAGTGGTTTGGGGGAGGCATTGGATGATGCAGAACTTGAAGGTAGCGTTATAGGGCAATTGCAAGATGCAGTCGCATTTGTTCGGAACAATTAGCATCGAAGATGGTGGAAAGAAGATGATTATCGGGAGGAACTGCCCGATTATCCAGAACGTGCCGTAACAGAAGTGATATGTAACGCTATCATTCACAGGGATTACATGGAGCTTGGTAGCGAAATACACATTGATATGTATGATGACCGAATGGAAGTGTATTCCCCAGGCGGTATGTTTGATGGACGCTTGATACAACAACTCGACCCTATGACAGTACCTTCGAAACGTCGCAACCCTTTGCTCGCTGATTTCTTTCATCGCTTAAAGCTAATGGAGCGTAGAGGTAGTGGTATGAAGAAGATTATAGGTGAATATAAGCGGTTTGAGAATTTGGAGAATTATCATGCTCCAGAGTTCAGCTCCAAT
>ERZ780141.1286-NODE-1286-length-15067-cov-7.262190_pt1 | contig 15067 bp, 15 predicted proteins | sample MGYA00433080_ERZ780141 | MGnify/ENA primary metagenome ERZ780141 (study PRJEB29588, sample SAMEA2154047) | human gut metagenome | biome: human gut; feature: human-associated habitat; material: faeces | place: Denmark | collected 2008/2010 ... | reverse complement strand
GACAAGCCCATTGGCAGAATTAAGTATGCACTAAATTAATTCCGCCAACAGGTTGGTCATACCATTACCTACCTGGTCAACTGCTTACCATCAACAAACAGACCGAACGGCTCAATCTCAGCTTCTTCTCCACCCAAAACGCCCTCCTTTACAAGTTGAAGATGGGACGCCACTATCTCAACAACGAGTTGGACGTCAACTACGACCGCCAGGCCATCGCCGTGGCCATGGGCGAAGAGGCTGAGCAAGAAAACACCTACCAGCTGTTCCGCGTCTACTGGACACCCTCAATGTCGTTTGCCTTTAGCAAGCAACAAGTGGTGGTCAAGACAAGAATAAGCTATGCACACCAAGCTTATCGCCAGTCGAGGACTGGCCACCTGTGGGTGGACCCTTCCATCCAATGGAACTGGAAGGTCTCTGCCCTCTCCAGTTTCTCCGCAGATGTGGGCTATACGAACTCGCCCCTGACGGGCAAGTCGATCTACGACACGCCGATCTTCACAACATATCGTACGCAGAAGATAAACCAGGGCAAGACGGCTGTGACGCATGACCTTCGCGCCACAGCAACCTACAAATACGCCAACCCCGTTTGGGGGGTGTTTCTCAATGTAAGCCCAATGTACGCCCGGACATCGGGCAACATCTTGTATGAAAACGTCCTGAACGACCGAATATTCACCATCGTCGCCACGGACAAGAAGCGAGCCACCGAGACCACAGGCTTGTCTGGACACATCAGCAAGACCTTCGGATGGGCCAAGACGCTCCTCGGCCTTGGGGCTTCATTCACCACGACCGACTACTGCATGCTCGTGACAGGAAAGGTGAACGTTGCGCGGATGACGGTAACGTCCGTAGCGCTCAATTTTTCTTTACGCCCAACCAGGCTTCTCTCTGTCGAAGGCCGGTCAAGCGTGAGCTTCAATCAGCAGAAGAACCAGACCGCTCCACAGCTCTCTTCAGGCAGCACCAACGATTGGGAACACCGTCTCAACATTCACGTCTTCCCTGCCAACGGCTGGATGCTGAGCATCAAGAACCAACTCTTCCACACCAACAGCGAAGGTATCGGAACCAGTTTTTTTCTCGACCTCGCCATGAGCTATAAGACAAAGCGATGGGAACTTACATTTTCGGCTAACAACATCATTGGCTCCTCCAAGCTGGAGCAGCACGTGCTGGGAAACACCATCGAGACCTATATGGCCACCCACCTGCGTCCTCGCGAGTTTTTGGTCAACTGGGCCATTGACCTGTAGCGCCCCCACCTGCCCCTAACATCACGGGGCACGCTCGGCTTTAAAACGAGCAAGCACCTTCATACCAAATTCAAAACCTGAAGCAATTATCCTTACAAATCCAAAGCGCTTTCCTCCCCTTCACCACCGACAGTCTGACTGAAAGTGGGGATAAGAAGTTGAAAATTAGACACTTCCAACAAGAAAATTATCAATTTCTAAGAAAAAAAATACAAATTTTTTCTCCATCCCACGAAAAACTCGTATATTTGCAGTCCGAAAGTAAATGATAAGTAAATAAAGGAAACAATAATAAGAAAAGACTGTTTCAGTATATGACAAAAGCAGAGATCATCAACGAGATTACCGACATGACCGGCTTGCAACGCAAGGACGTGTCAGCCGTCGTGGAGAGTTTCATGCTGACTGTGAAGAGAAGCATGCTCGAGAAGAAAGAGAATGTGTACCTCCGCGGATTCGGCAGTTTCATCATCAAGCATCGCGCACCGAAAACTGCTCGCGACATCGGTAAGTGCACCACCATCACCATCGCTGCACACGACCTGCCAAGCTTCAAGCCTGCCAAGGCGTTCGTCGATGAGATGAAAGGTGAATAAATACGCCTTAAGGAACAAAAAATCAATAACATAACAAACATTTTAAACATTAACAGCTATGCCAAACGGAAAAAAGAAGAAAGGCCACAAGATGGCTACGCATAAGCGTAAGAAGAGATTACGTAAGAACCGTCATAAGAGCAAATAAGCCCTGCTGACTGTTCTATGAAAGGGACGTGCCGTTACGGTGGGTCCCTTTTTTATCATTAAAGAGTTATCAAGAGATGACAAGCGAAGTAATAATCAACGTCAAACCACAGGAAATATCCATCGCCCTGCTTGAGGACAAGCGGCTCGTGGAATACCAAAACGAAACACGTTCGGCCAATTTCTCTGTGGGAAACATCTACATTGCCAAGGTAAAGAAGCTCATGCCGGGCCTCAACGCCTGCTTCGTGGATGTTGGCTATGAGCGCGACGCCTTCTTGCATTATCTTGATTTAGGAAGTCAATTCAATTCGTACGCCAAGTATCTGAAGCAAGTGCAAAGCGACCGCAAAAAGCTGTTCCCCTTTGCAAAGGCTTCGCACCAACCCGACCTGAAGAAGGACGGAAGCGTTCAGCAAACGCTCACCGTAGGACAAGAGGTGCTGGTGCAGATCGTCAAGGAGCCCATATCAACCAAAGGACCCCGACTGACGGCAGAACTGAGCTTTGCGGGACGATACCTGGTCCTCATTCCTTTTGGAGATAAGGTGTCGGTGTCCTCAAAGATCAAGAGCGGCGAAGAAAGAGCGAGACTCAAGCAACTCATCCACAGCATCAAGCCCAAAAACTGCGGTGTCATCGTACGCACCGTGGCAGAGGGCAAACGTGTGGCAGAGCTGGACGCGGAACTGAAAATACTGACCAAGCGCTGGGAGGACGCTATCGTCAAGGTTCAGAAAACACAGCAACGCCCACAACTCGTCTACGAAGAAACAGGAAGAGCAGTAGCGCTGTTGCGAGACCTCTTCAATCCAAGCTACGAGAATATTTACGTAGACGATGAGGAAGTGTGCAAGGATGTCAAAGACTACGTGGCACTCATAGCCCCTGAAAAGGCAGGTATCGTTAAGAAGTATACCGGAAAAGTGCCTATCTTCGACAACTTCAACGTCACTAAACAAATTAAGGCAAGCTTCGGAAAAACCGTGAACTATGCTCATGGTGCCTATCTCATCATAGAGCACACCGAAGCCATGCACGTTGTGGATGTGAACAGCGGAAACCGCTCAAGAAACGAGAATGGCCAAGAAGCCACCGCCCTGGAAACAAACTTGGGAGCGGCCGACGAACTGGCACGCCAGTTGCGACTACGAGACATGGGAGGAATTATCGTGGTCGACTTCATCGACATGAACCTGGCGGAAGATCGACAGATGCTGTATGAGCGCATGTGCAAAGACATGCAGAAAGACAGGGCGCGACATAACATATTGCCCCTGAGCAAGTTTGGACTCATGCAGATTACCCGACAGCGTGTAAGGCCAGCCATGGACGTAAACGTCGAAGAGACCTGCCCATCGTGCAACGGAACAGGCAAAATCAAGTCGAGCATCTTGTTCACCGACCAACTCGAAAGAGAAATTGACCAACTAGTCAACAAGATTGGCATCAAGAGATTCTATCTCCACGTTCACCCATACGTTGCCGCTTACATCAACCAAGGGGTGGTAAGCCTCAAGCGGAAGTGGCAACTTAAGTATGGTTTAGGCGTTCACATCATTCCATCACAGAAACTCGCTTTCCTGCAATATGAGTTCTACGACGACAAAAAACAGTTTGTCGACATGAAGGAAGAGATCGAAACCAAGTAAACCGACACGTGGTACCAACAAAAATCCCAAGACATTCATTGCGATGTCTTGGGATTTTTCATATATTAAACGTTTTCTCCTTGGCACCCACACCATGGCTGCCATCGTTCACGCCACCATAGTCTGGCGAAGTCTCGCCGTCGCCAATAGCCAACCCCTGGGTGGGCTTGCCAACTTGTTTCCTTCCAGCTCGCAGGCTTGCCAGTTTGTTGGCTTAGTCACGGAGCAACACATCGCTCTAAGCGTCTGTCCTCTTGAAAAGAAACACATAAAGCGCCTGTCCTCTTGAAAAGGAACAAGGGCTTACCCCCTTCTCGGCTTAATGACCGATGGGGGGTTAAGGAATAACCTTGAAGCGGATGCGGAACGAATGGGTCAAACCATCCCAATTGGTGCAAAGAAGCTCAAAGCGGCCAATCTGCGAGGTAGAGCGAACATGCTTGCCTATGCAGGGGCACACGTCGAAGTCGCCGATGCGCACCAGCCGAATGGTCTCTGAGGCATCCTCGGGCAAGCGGTCGATCTTCACCCCCTCAGGAATATGGTCGCGATCCACAAACTCAAAGGTAACAGGCAGGTCTTCCGCAATCAGCTCATTCATCTTGTCGGCAATGGCCTTCTCCTCTTGGCGAGTGGGCTTATGGTCGAGCACATAGCTTATTTTGCTCTTCTTACGCTCGATGTGGGCGTTCTTCGACCGCTCACAACCAAACATGCGAACCATGACCTGATTGAGCAGATGCTCCGCCGTATGGGCTGGCGGAAACTCCTCTTTGTTGTGAGCGTTCAGCTCGTAAGTCTTGTCCTCCATTTGAATACTGAATTTAAAGATTCTACCCGAATAAGGTGGAAGGTCCATCTCCACCACACCGTCTTTCTTCAAGTTGAATGTGGTGCGCTCATCGGTCAGCAAATCGACGGCCTCCACATCACGCTCCGGCATCTTGAAATAATCGAAGGCATGGCCCGGAATGGTTACTCGCACATGGTTGGCCTCCTCCGAGAAGTTGACAACCACAAGGATTACCTCTTTGTCCTTTTTTCGCAGGAACGCATAATGACAACGCGGATTGAAGCTTTGCGACTGCGGATTGACGTACATGAGGTCGAAGAAATCGCCCTCGCAGAAAGCCCTCTCGCTATTGGCCATGCACAACACCTGCTGATAGATGGCCTGCAAGCGCTTCTCCTCCTGGGTAAGAAGGCGGCGATCGTAGTGCCCCCGACGAAGCGTGTCGACACACCAGTAATCGAAAATCGTGGTGCGACCGTCGCAGCCAGAGAAGCCCTCGGCATCCATGCCACGCTCGCCAAACTCCTGACCGGCATACACCATGAACGGGTTGCAGCCCATCAAAGCCGAAACCATCATGGCAGGAACGGCCTTACGACCATCGCCACAGAAGAAATCGCTGGCTATGCGCTGCTCATCGTGGTTCTCGAGGAAGTAGAGCATGTGTTCCTTGATGTCGGAAACGTTCTGCCAGTAATAGGTGATGCTGCTTGCCGGACGGCGGTTGCAAATGATGTCGCGCACACAATCGTACATGCCCACCTTGTCGTAAAGGTAATCGAACCCAGAGCGCACATAAGTGCGATACTGCTCTGTGTCATACACCTCGCCAATGAACACCATCTGCGGATGGCGCTCCTTCACGATGCGGGTGGCATAGCTCCAAAACTGATGGGGCACCATCTCCGCCATGTCGCACCTGAAACCATCGATGTTCTTCGAAGCCCAATAGAGCAAGATGTCGGTCATCTTGGTCCACGTGCTTGGAACCGGATCGAAGTGATAGCTACGACCTCCAGCGTCGCAATAGTCCACGCCATAGTTGAGCTTCACCGTCTCGTACCAATCGCCTACACCTGGCCGATTGTCGAAACGGTCGTTACCGGTGCACTTGGCGGGATTCTCCACATAAGGATCCTCGCCTTCAGGCGTCGGAACAGGGCACACGAAAGGTTGCCCCGGACAGTAATAGAAATTGTTACGAGGGGAGAAATGCATGTTCACATCATCCTCCTCGCCCAAGTCGGTCACACCAGCCGGACAGCAGATAGAGTGATACTCGCGCGCCACATGGTTGGGAACGAAGTCGATAATGACCTTCATGCCCACATAATGGATGCGTGCCACGAGCTTCTCAAACTCCTCCATGCGATGGTCCACATCAACCGCGATATCGGGGTCAATGTCGTAATAGTCAGTAATAGCGTAGGGCGATCCCGCCAATCCTTTCACAACGGCGGCATGCTGACCAGGTATCCCATTCTGGCTGTAGTTTGTAGTAGTGGCGTGACGAATAACACCCGTGAGCCACACATGGGTAAATCCCATGTCATGAATACGCCTCAGATGGAGGGTATCCAAATCATTCATCTTCCCCACCCCATTCTCCAGCAACGAACCATTGGCCTTACGCGTCTGGTTCTTATTGCCAAAGAGGCGGGGAAGAAGTTGATATACGATAATTTTCTTATTCTTTAACAATGTTACCTTGATGCTAAGAAATCATAGACAAAAGGCAGCGCCCTGTCTTGACATCTGAAATCCATTAACACAACAAAGGCAAATCGCCGAAACTGTCCTTAGGCGATGCCGTGAGCAGCTACGGTCTTGTCAATGCGTCCAATCATACCCTGAAGGGCCTTGCCCGGTCCGCACTCCAGGAAGTCGTCGGCACCAGCGGCAATCATGTTCTGCACAGTCTTTGTCCAACGCACGGGCGATGTGAGCTGAGCGATGAGGTTGGCCTTGATCTCTACGGGGTCCACGTGAGCCTGAGCGTCTACGTTCTGGTACACGGGGCACTTGGGAGCCTTCACCTCTGTCTTCTCGATGGCTGCCTGCAACTCCTCCTTAGCGGGCTGCATCAGCGGAGAGTGGAAAGCGCCACCCACCTTCAAGGGCAACGCACGCTTGGCACCAGCGGCCTTCAACTGCTCACAAGCCTCGTTGATGGCGTCGTTGTCGCCAGAGATAACCAACTGGCCAGGGCAGTTGTAGTTGGGGGCGATAACCGTCTTGCCACCCTTGCTCACCTCAGCGCAGATCTCCTCAATCTTCTCGTCGGGCAAACCGATGATGGCGGCCATAATACCAGGGTTGGCCTCACAAGCCTTCTGCATAGCATTGGCACGGGCAGCCACCAAACGCAAGCCATCCTCGAAGGTCAGCGCACCAGCGAATGTCAGGGCCGAGAACTCACCAAGTGAGTGGCCTGCTACCATTGCGGCATTCTGCTCGTCAAGACAGAGGGCAGATATAACGCTGTGGAGGAACACGGCAGGCTGAGTGACGTTGGTCTGCTTCAACTGCTCGTCGGTGCCGGCAAACATGATATCGGTAATCTTGAAACCGAGAATCTCGTCGGCCTTGTCGAACAACTCTTTTGCCATAGGATTATTGTCGTAGAGCTCCTTGCCCATACCGACGAACTGTGAACCTTGTCCAGGGAATACAAATGCTTTCATTGTTATTGTCTTATTATTGTTTCGATTATGATGCAAAGGTAACAATAATATTTCGAAATGTGCCGGTACGGCCCGTTATACTTTGTGAATGAATATAAAAAAAGCCCCGCTCATCTTACGACGAACGGGACTTTCCATATTTCTAAAGTCAGGCCACATGAGCGGCCCAAGCATATTCGAGTGGATTACTCAGCGGCGGGAGCCTCCTCAACGGCGGGAGCCTCAACCTGAGCAGCCTCAGCTACGGGAGCCTCTTCAGCCTTGGGAGCCTCCTCAGCTACGACCTCAGCCTTCTCAGCCACAACCTTCACAGGAACCTTCACCTCAACATCCTTGAAGAAGTGTACGGTAGCCTCGAAGTCACCAACCTTCTTGATGTCATGCATGGTGATGATCTTGCGGTCGATCTCGATGCCCTTCTTAGCGAGCTCCTGAGCAACGACGAGAGCGTTGACAGAGCCATAGAGGTGGCCAGTGGCGGCAACCTTGGCAACAACAACAACCTCCACGTCCTTCAGAGCCTCAGCACGCTTCTCAGCCTCAGCCTTAGCAGCAGCGATCTTGCAAGCCTGCTGTCTCAGGTTTTCAGCGAGCACCTTCTTAGCGCTCTCTGAGGCGATAACGCCCTTGCCTGTGGGAATCAAGTAGTTACGGCCATAGCCGCTCTTCACCTTAACGATATCGTTCTTGTATCCAAGTCCGATAATATCTTCCTTCAGTATGATTTCCATATCTTAGCCTCCTTTTCAATTACTTTAACAAATCGGTTACGTATGGAAGCAGTGCGATCTGGCGTGCACGCTTGACAGCCTGAGCCACACGACGCTGATACTTCAATGAAGTACCTGTGATGCGACGGGGAAGAATCTTACCCTGCTCGTTGAGGAACTTCTTCAGGAACTCGGGATCCTTATAGTCGATATACTTGATACCGCTCTTCTTGAAACGGCAATACTTCTTCTTCTTGGTGTCAATAGAAGGAGCGGTCAAATAACGGATTTCTGAATTTTTCTGCTCTGCCATAATTAAGCCTCCAATTTATTACCCAGTTTGGCACGACGCTTCTCAGCGTAAGCAACAGCGTGCTTGTCGAGCTTCACGGTCATGTAACGAATAACTCTCTCGTCGCGGCGATAGCCAGTCTCGAGACGGTCAATCACTGATGGCTCAGCCTTGAACTCCAACAGGCAGTAGAAACCTGTAGACTTCTTCTGAATAGCATAAGCCATCTTCTTCAATCCCCAGGCCTCTTCGTTCAGAATCTCTGCACCATTGTCGGCGAGCAGCTTCTTGAATTTAGCGACCGTTTCCTTCATCTGTTCATCAGACAAAACGGGAGTCAAAATGAAAACGGTTTCGTATTGATTCATACTACTTTGAATGAAATTAATTATTATTTTGCAAAATGCGGGTGCAAAGTTACAAAATTGTTCGCACATAAAAGCACGCATCTTGCATGTTTTTTGCTTTTTAACACAAAAAACATTCGCGCACCCGCCTTTTCTTATTACTTTTGCAGCGTTATGAAGAAATCCTTGCTTAAGATTACGCGCACGGCGGCGCTTTTTCTCAGAGCTCACGCCGCTTGGCTTGGCCTTCCCTTGGTATACACCGGGGTGTTGCTCATGGCATGCTTTTACGCGACGGGGCTAACCGACCACAACGCATTTCTGTTGTTTCCATTAGCGCTCATCGTCTTGGGCATCGCAGGCCACGTGCGAAACGAGAAGACCTCAGGAAAGTACTAATCCACGAAAAGAGCAAACGCCTCACAAACGCAAAGGACAAACATGAGCCTTCCAAAGGCCCAAGTGTCCCACTTACATAAAGGTGAGGTGGACTCGCACCTTTCGCGCCTGTCCACCCCACCTTATCTTATAAGCCCCCCTGGGTTCTTCCAAACCGCCAGGTTGGGTCTTGTTTACCCTTATAGGTCCATCAATCTTCCTCAGGAACAATTAGTTTGTAGCCCTGGCCATGGATGTTGATGATCTCGATCTGATCGTCGTCCTTCAGATGCTTACGCAGTTTGGTGATGTAAACATCCATTGAGCGCGCATTGAAATAGTTGTCGTCAATCCAAATGGTGCGCAGGGCGTCGTTGCGCTTCAGGATCTCATTGGCGTGTGAGCACAACAACGCCAGCAACTCGTTCTCCTTGGTGGTGAGCTTGGTCTGCTTGTCGCCAATGACGAGCAACTGCTTCTGTGTGTCGAAGGTGAAGCGACCGATCTTGTACATACTGCTCTCACGGTTCTTCTTTCCTCTCACACGGCGCATGATGGCCTCCACGCGCTTCACCAGCTCCTCCATAGAGAAAGGCTTTGTGATGTAGTCGTCAGCACCCTTGTCGAAGCCCTCGAGCACATCTTCCTTCTGCACCTTGGCCGTCAGGAAGACGATGGGCACCTGCGAGTTGATCTGGCGGATGTCCTGAGCCAGGGTGAATCCATCCTTCTTGGGCATCATCACGTCGAGGATGCAGATATCAAACTTTTCCTTGGTAAACTCGCGATAACCGACTTCACCATCAGGGCACAACACAGCGTCGTAACCCTTTGCTATGAGATATTCGCAAAGAAGCGTTCCGAGGTTCTCGTCGTCTTCGCAAAGCAGAATCTTAACTTTTTCGTCCATAATCATTCTATTTTACAAGTTTGTTATCAATTATATTATGTGGCAACGCCCTCACGAGGTGGGCGCTCCCCTATCACTAATCTTTTATCACGGGCAACTTGATGGTAAACTTCGTGCCCTTGCCGTATTCGCTCTCCACCTTGATGTCGCCATCGTGCAGGTCGACCACCTTCTTCACGTAGGCCAGACCGAGGCCGAATCCCTTCACGTCGTGCACATTGCCCGTATGAACGCGGTAGAACTTATCGAATATCTTCTTCAGATTTTCTTTCTTCATGCCCATGCCCGTGTCTTCCAATGAGAAATACAGATACTGGTCGTCGTTCCACGTCTTCAGGTACACATTGAGCGGTTTGTCGGGCTGGCGATATTTCACTGCATTGTCCATCAGGTTGAAGATGACATTCTGGAAGTGAACCTCATCCACGTAGATGGCCGAGTCGATGGCTCCCACATCCACATAGACTTTTCCACCCGTATGCTCCACACGCAGGGAGAAGGAGTTGGCAATGGTCTCCACCATCTCGTTGAGGTCAAGGTGCTTCTTCTTAAACGTCGATTTCTTTCTGTCGAACATCGACATCTGTAACACTTTCTCCACGAGGAACCTCAATCGCTTGGTCTCGTCGGTGACGATTCCCGTGAGATGCTTCATCATTTTCTCCGTCTTGGGCACACTGTCGTCGTTGAGCATCTGAGCCGCCAGGGAGATGCTGGCTATAGGTGTCTTCAACTCGTGAGTCATGTTGTTGATGAAGTCGTTCTTCATCTCGCTGTAACGCTTCTGGCGGAACACCACCACGATGGTGAACACAAAGGTGATGAGCAATATCAGGGTAAACACCACACTGGGTATCATGAACCTCACGCTCGAATAAATATAGCCATTGATGTCAGGGAAATGCACCTTCACCACGCCCATCTTCGAAGCCGGATCGTTGCGGAAGAGCACTTGCGAATAGGTAAACTCCACGCCCTCGTCGGTATAGTCGGGACAACGGTACACCTCGCGACCGTCTTGTGTGGTAACCGTGAAATGGTAAGGAATGTTGATACCATTATTCATCAGTTCCGCCTTCAGGTCCTGATCGAGTATCTTGAAGTTAATTCGCTCTTTCAGAGGCTTTTCCGATGCCGAATAAAGCATATTCATCACCACCTCGTCGAGCAACGCCTTTTGGTACACATAGCGGTTCTTCACTATTTCCTGAAGCGATTTGCTCGCTGCGTTGTTCGAGTTGCGATCGTTCTTCAGAATCATGGCCTTGGGCATCTGCGCGGGCTTCGTGGAGATGGTTTTCAGCTCGAAGGAAGAATACACCGTACCATCCTTGCCTTGCACCGCAAACTGATGCGAGCGCTGCACGGTGCCATCGTCGGGATTGCCCGACCTTGTGCCCACGCTATCCACCCGATAGGCATGCCGCTCGGTCTCGTTCACATCCTTCTCCAGATAGCGCAACGTCTCATTGAGCTCCAAGTTGCGCGACGCCTGGTAGAGGGCGCGGTTCACGCTTTCGTCGAACTGCTCCTTCTTCATGTTGGCCATTTCCTGTATGTACGTCAACTGCAATCCAAGCAATATGACGAAGCTCAGGCCCATGATAACGGCGATGATCCAAATGGTTTTCTTCTTCATAAGGGCAAAGATAAAGATTTTCTTAATGCGTTAACATCTTTCTGTTAAGAATTTCGGGGTATTTTAACGTTATTAACCATATTATTACATTATAGTTGCAAATATGCAACTAAATTCCACTCATTCCCTTTTATTATCAGCTCTGTTACCCTAAGCTATGCCGACAAGCATTGCTTATTATAGACGCCATCTATCAAAAGATAGACAAAAACATTTGCTTGTCTATGATAAAAAAACTACCTTTGCACCAAAAGAAACCCACATTAGAATTATGGAAACCAGAAAAGACATAGCAGCGGGCAAGAAGGCCTGCGGATCACACAACTGCACCCAAGCGGTTTGCTGTACCTACCACGACTTCACCGGTATCGACGAAGAAACCATCAAGCACGTTGGCAACTGCTTTGCCGCCGGCATGGGCAATATGGAGGGCACGTGCGGAGCGCTCGTAGGCGCCGGTATCGTTTACGGGTTGGCCACCCGCAACAAATCCTTAGCCTTGAAGGGCATGCGCCAGATGATGGAGAAGTTCCGCCAGCGCAACGGCTCCACCCAGTGCAAACTGCTCAAGGGCGTTGGCACAGGCAAGATGCTCCGCGAGTGCCCACTCTGTGTGGCCGACGCCTCCGAACTGCTCGAGGAATTGCTGGAACAACTGCCCGCTGCCGAGACAGGCGACAAGACGCGCCAGCATCCCCACCCCGCCACCTAAAGCATTCGCATATATAAAAATAGGTAAAGAGAAGCCTTCCATGACTACAACCCTTTCGACCCAACAAGCCCCGAGCCTCGCCTGCGCATCCCCTGCCAGCAGGGAAAAGGCTCGCCCCAGAAGCAAATACAAAGCACAGAACGAACAAGACCGATGCGTGGCGTGTGGCGTATGCGTAAAGATGTGCCCCAAGGACGCCATTAGCATCCTCAAAGGTTGCTACGCCGTCATCGACGAGGACCGCTGCGTCGGTTGCGGCATTTGCGAAAAGAATTGCCCAGCGGGTGTCATGCATAAAGTAACACGATAACCCATGGCTAAACAGAAACCCAAGAAGTGGAACGATTACCTTTGGATCGTCTCCGCCACCTATTTCACCCTTGGATTCTTCAACATCATCTTTGCGTGGCTTGGCGTCGTATGCTTCCTCATTCCCCTGCTGATGGCCATCTTCGGAGGCGGCAAAGGCTACTGCAACAACTATTGCGGCCGTGGCCAACTGTTCCTACAGATAGGCAACACCCTTGGATGGTCGAGCAAGAGGGTGGCGCCACGATGGCTTTCGTCGAAGTGGTTCCGCAACGGGTTCCTGGTGTTCTTCCTGTTCTTCTTCATCCAGATGATTGTGCTCACGGTTCACGTGGCCAAAGGTCTCGACTCGCTTCACCAAACCATCCACCTGCTTTGGACCTTCGACGTACCCTGGCATTGGGCCTACCCCGTAGCCGTTGACCCTTGGGTGGCGCAGTTCGCCTTCGGCCTTTACGGCATCATGCTCACCTCGCTTATCGTAGGTGTCATCCTTACCGTCGTGTTCCGCCCGCGCACCTGGTGCGTGTTCTGTCCCATGGGCAATATGACTCAAATGATTTGTAAACTCAAAAACCAATAAACATTATGGAAAAATTCAACGACATCATCAATAGCAACCAACTCACCTTGGTAGATTTCTTCGCCACATGGTGTGGCCCATGCAAACAGATGCACCCCGTGCTCGAGCAACTGAAAGCCGACCTTGGCGACAACATCCGCATCATCAAGGTAGACGTTGACAAGAATGGCTCATTGGCCGCCGCTTACCGCATCCAGTCGGTGCCTACGTTCATGCTCTTCCGTGCAGGCGAGATACTCTGGCGACAAAGCGGAGCCATGAATCTTGCCGACCTCAAGAACCTTCTGGCAAGCCACACATAAAATCATGAACATTCAACAACTCAGATACATTGTTGCCATCGACCGCTTTCGCAATTTTGCGAGGGCGGCCGATTCGTGCCATATATCCCAACCCACCCTGAGTGCCATGGTGGCGAAATTGGAGAAGGAACTCGATGTGCGTCTCTTCGAGCGATCAAACAAAACGGTGAAACCGACCGTCGCCGGCGAGAAGATCATTCGGCAAGCACAAAGGGCACTGATGGAAACCGATCGCATTGCGGAACTGGCGAGCGAAGACAAGGGGACTATTGGCGGATCGTTTGCCCTATCCGTCGGTCCCACCATCGCTCCTTATCTGCTTCCCAAGTTTATCCACCATTATCGCAACGACTACCCCACCGTCGACCTCTCCATCCGTGAACTGAAGGCGAGCTTCATGTTCGAGGCACTCCTCAACGGAGAGTTCGACGCGGGCATCGCCATCTCCGACAACACCCGACAAGGCATATTGGAAATACCACTCTACACAGAACGATTCTATGTATACATAGCCGAGAGTTGCTGGCGAAAATTGCCCGTATTCAAACCTGAGAATCTCGAACACGAGAACATGTGGATCATGAAAGAGGCGCAATGCCTACGCGAAAGCGCCTTCTCGTTTTGCAAGGCGCGCAGCAAGGGAACCCACATCTACGAGGCGGGAAGCATCGACACGCTGATACGCATTGTCGACGAGAATGGTGGCTTCACCATCATCCCCGAGATGCACCTGCCGTTTCTTTCCGAGCAACAACGCGCCAACGTTCGCAAGATCGAAGGCGACTACCTCTCGCAACGACGCATATCGCTCTACATCAAAGACGATTATGTGCGCGAGCGTATGCTCAACACCGTGGTCGACACCCTCAAGACCTTCATGCCCGAAAGCATGCTGAGCAAGACGGTGCGTCGCTCCCTACGCCTCTAACCACCACAGATAAGCAAAGTCTGTAAAAAAGACAGAAGGACAGCGAGTTGCCACGCCGTTCTTCCCGGAAATGCCCCAAGCGCCATCCACACGCATCTTGGGGCTTCCTGCAAAAAGCCCCAAGCTTTTTGCTTTTTATCCCCAATCGGTCGTTAGATTTCAATTCTTTTCGAGCAGGTTGCGACAGGCGCACCCAAAGGCATAGCGGGACTATATAGAAACGCGAATGGAAACAAGATGCCGAAATTTCCTATTTCGGTCTAATGACCAATTAGGGATAACATGTTGGAAAAGTTCTGAAAAAAACGGGCTCACTTTTTGTGGTGAATTAGAGAGCGAAAAAGTCGTTTTTACGAAATGGAAAACAAAATTAGGAACTGCCTATTTACGATTAGGCATGTATCGAGTTGCGAAAGATGGCTTTCCGCATTGGGGTTAGGTAGGTTTCGCAACTCAAAAGGGCAGGTATCGACGTACGAAAAGGCATGTTTCGCAATGAAGAATGTAAAATACGGAATAAGAATACAACCATTTACACACTAAACTCCTGAACACCAATCAATTACAAAAGTCCGCCAAGAATTGCGTATTTGCGGCTAACGGTGCTCTCGTGAAAAAGAAACGTGTAGTTCTTGCTATAGTTTGTTGCGCGTTTTCCGAATCCAAGCGAATTGTCTCAAGCGTCTATTTCCACCAATTATCCCCAATCGGTCGTTAGATTTCAATTCTTGTTAGTGTTTCTTTCGAGCAGGTTGCGACATTCGAGTTGAAGCCATAGCGGGCTATGGCGAAACGCGAATGGAAGCAAGATGCCGAAAGA
>ERZ780141.1284-NODE-1284-length-15071-cov-2.580581_pt1 | contig 15071 bp, 8 predicted proteins | sample MGYA00433080_ERZ780141 | MGnify/ENA primary metagenome ERZ780141 (study PRJEB29588, sample SAMEA2154047) | human gut metagenome | biome: human gut; feature: human-associated habitat; material: faeces | place: Denmark | collected 2008/2010 ... | reverse complement strand
CCACCGTTATCTCCCACCGCAAGAACATTACTGAAAAACTGGGCATCAAGTCTGTTTCCGGTCTTACCGTTTATGCTGTGATGAATGGCTACATTGAAGCAGACAGAATATAAAATCCTCATTTATTAGGATTGCACACATATCAGGTTTACCGTTACTTTGCAGCCGGAATCATTCTCCATCATGGATTATACAGAGTGGAATATATAAATTTTCCGCCTGGTAGAAACTTGTAGCAACTCTGGTTATCCGTGATGTATCAAATAAAACCAAACAATAAATATGAGAAAAAACATTTTATTCATTACATCCTGCCTGCTGGCTGCAACAACTTTTGCTGAAGATATCAACACGCTGCCTAAGGACACTACAAAAGTCATTGATATAGAAGAGGTGGTGGTTATCGCTTCACCTAAAGAAACCGGAAAATTAAGGGAACTTCCTACAGCCGTATCTTTACTCTCCCAAAAAGATATGCAAGCAAACCAAATCACCACTTTAAAGAACGTGAGTTCACTGGTACCCAATTTCTTTATGCCCGACTATGGTTCAAGACTCACCTCAGCCATTTACATCCGGGGAATCGGATCGCGTATCAATACTCCTGCGGTAGGTTTGTATGTGGACAATATCCCTTACATTGACAAATCTGCATTTGATTTCAATTTTTATGATATAGAACGTATTGATATTCTTCGCGGTCCACAAGGAACCTTGTACGGACGCAATACCATGGGGGGACTAATCAAGGTACATACCCGCTCTCCATTCTCCTATCAGGGAACAGACGTAAAACTGAGTTATGGAACAAAAAGTAACTACCGCAGTGCTTCATTAACCCATTACCATCGTTGGAGTGACTGTTTTGCTTTCTCCGCCGGTGGTTATTATGAGGGATCAGACGGATTCTTCCGCAATTCGCTCAATGGGAAAAAAGTAGATAATATGGAAGCGGGAGGCGGACGAATACATGCTATCTGGCTGCCTTCAGAAAACTTAAAACTAGACTTCACCATAGGCTATGATTATAATGACGAAGGGGGATACCCTTATTACTATACAGGAGCTATAGACGGATACGACAAAGAGAATGAAAAATATAAAAACTACATAGGGAAGATTTCATACGATCAGGATTGTACTTATCGCCGTGGACTGTTCAATACCGGTTTGAATATTGAATACCAGGCGCAAAAGTTTATCTTAAGCGCTGTTACTGGATTTCAGAATTTAAATGACCGTATGTTTATGGACCAGGATTTCCTGCCTGTCAGCATTTATACCATTGAGCAGAAGCAGCGTCTGAATACCATCAGTGAAGAGATTACTTTTAAAAGCAAAAACAACAAGCGCTGGCAATGGGTTACAGGGGTTAGTGGTTTTTATCAATGGCTACATACCACCGGTCCGGTAAACTTCATGGAGGACGGAGTGACCGATATGATCGAAGGAAACATCAACAATACTTTCAAGAAAATTCATTTAGACGATCCCCGCCGTACCCCTGAAATGAGTCTGGACGTTTTGAACAACCGTATCCGCGTAAGTGGAAGTTTTGACACACCGGTATTCAGCACCGCACTGTACCACCAATCTACATTCAACGACCTGTTTGTGAAAGGCCTTTCAGTAACAGCAGGTTTGCGCTTGGAATATGAAAAAATGTCTATGAATTATTTCTCGGATAGTAATATTGATTTCGATTTCTTTCTTAAAATGGCAATGCCTCCCCTTAATATTCCATTCAGGAATTTGAATGCCGCACCGCTATTGGAAGGAAAAGAAAAAAACGACTATGTACAGCTACTTCCCAAGCTAGCTTTTAAATACGATTTCAGCCCTGCAAACAATATGTATGTAAGCATAACCAGAGGATATCGTTCCGGAGGTTATAACGTACAGATGTTTTCAGAACTGATACAAAGTGACATGCAACAAAAAATGATTGAAGCCATACTAGACAAGGCACCAGAATCTATGGCAGGTATGATAGAAGGAATGATCAAGCAACACATGCCCAACTACGGAAAAGAATTGAACGTACAAGAAACAACTGTCTACAAGCCCGAGTACAGCTGGAATTACGAAGTGGGATCACATCTCAGTTTGTTCAACGGCAAACTGAAGACCGACCTTGCCGCATTCTACATGGATACCCACGACCAACAAATCGCCAAATTTGTCAATAGTGGCTTGGGACGAATGATGGTCAATGCCGGTAGTAGCGAAAGTTATGGAGTAGAGGCCAGCTTTCTGGCATCCATCAACAAAAACCTGAATATGAATGTAAGTTATGGATATACTCATTCCACATTCAAAAAATATGACGGAGGTACTACATCATCAGAAGAGCAAATTGATTATAGCGGCAATTATGTACCATTTGTTCCCCGCCATACCATGAATGCAGGCGCAAATTATAGTTTCTTTTTCGATAAAAGCAATTGGATGCAAAGCCTGACTTTAGGCATGAGCTATACCGGAGCAGGAAAAATTTATTGGACTGAAAAAAACAATGTCTCACAAAGTTTTTACGGAACACTGAACGGGCGCATTTCTTTGCAGACAAAAGCTTTACAGATAGATGTATGGGGACGTAATTTAACCAACAAGGATTATACAACCTTCTATTTTGAAACCATGCATAGAGGATTCGAACAAAAAAGCAGGCCTTTACAACTGGGAGTGGATATACGTTATCACTTCTAACCATTCTTGCAAAAACAGAAAGGGGGGTCATCACGAACTCCCTTTCTGTTTCCACATTTACCAAATCAAATTTATTTTTTATTCTGTCACACCAAGAAAAGCAAGAACTTTATTATTGCTGTAAATGATACCCATAGCTTCTAGAACAAACCTATTTGTTTTAGTGTATGTACATAGAGAAAATGCTGTTTACAATAGAAAACTGCTTGAGCCTTTGTTAAAAGAAACAAACAATAAAATTATTCATTGACAGCGCCGCAATGAGGACACACTCCTTTATTCTTTATCTTCGCCCCACAATTTCCACAACTGAATTTATACCGGGAAGCATGCTTTATACGATTAAATGACCATACAGCATATACCAATAAACATGGATAACCCAAATAGTAATACGTAGTAAATGTAAAAAACAAATATAAAAAGATACAGCAGGACATCAATCCCAACAAATAAAAACATGCAGCTTCAATATGTGTCTGATGAAACAAATCATCCAAAGTAGCCAACCCCACAAGAATAATCCCCCAAATATTAAACATGAAAAGAGAAAGAATAAAAGGTAAGCTAAAAGGATTCAAAGAAGGATTATAATAAAACTGCTCCCAAGTTCCCGGAACAAAATGCTGAATACTGGCATAAAGCGTAGCTGCTGTAGCTACCAACCAAGAAAGAACTGTAGGAAAAACGCTATCAATATCATTCAACCAGATTAATTGCAGCTTCTGGCGACGAATAGCCCTATGAATATACCAAATACCGAAAAAGCCTAATATGACAAAGAAAGCGATGGTATGAGAATTACTGAAAAAATGAATAAACTGTGACACTGAATCCACAGGAACTACTTTCTCCAACAATTCCTTTTCATGTATCCATCCCATTGTTTCCTGGTCCCGTGCTACCTTTACCCATACAGAATCCACACTATCAGCAGCTTGTATCATAAACTCCGCTACCACCAGCCGTTCTCCTTTAAAAACAGGAAGCACATCAACCAATGGCAGTTGCTGTAACATAAGCGAATCTGAAGTAACCTCAAAATTACTGTTTAATGTATAATGCCGTTCCATCAAATAATTGACAGAATCCCTTTTCTTTTGCGGCATATCCCCACTCAGAGTAACAGGTGAAGGATATTGGCAAGCCATCAAAATAGCCAATACCAAAAACAGTAATCCGATGTACTTACTTTTCAGCATAGACTTTCATCTGACAATTTTTACAATCAAACTCTAAGCGGAAACGTCTGTTATCCGAGCTAACCAAATAATAAGGTTCCCTATAAGGAGAACGCACTTTATGCCAAGAGGGACACCATCCCATACTATAACGCAAACAATGCTTGCAAAACATCAATACCGCTTCTTCTGCCGGAGCCTTTTCATAAGCCGGAGCAATACGCTGCACGCCATGATTCCTATAGAAGGAAACAGCATCAGCATTCATCACATTTCCCAAATAAGTCAATTCATTCACAGGAAAAGCATGATGCGTTCGAGGCAACTTGTAAATTTCCTGCCGATAGTTAATACGGCGCACTTCCAGCAGTTTCTCTATTCCCTTACGGCGAAGTTCGGCAAGCATAGAAGCCGGAATAAACCAATTGTCCGACCAGTCAATCACTATATCTGACGCTTCAAATGGAGTATTTCCTAACTTTCCAAGTTGTGTACGCAAGTTATCTTCCTGCGGAGTACGGGCACGTTCCTTCTCCCTTTCCAGCACCACACTGGCACTGTGATCATCTTCATCGGTCAGAGACAGAGTAAAGCCCCGATTATTTTCAGCCAATTTTAAAATGACAGCAATTTTCCTTTCAGCTGATTTACGCGACATCAACCTCTCAAATTCCTGATCAAAATTACGATAAAGTATCGTACGGGGCTTTATCCGAGGCATCTCTTGAGGAAATAACTTATTATTCTCCACCCGGTTTATGCGAAATCCCTGCAACTTACCAGTCTCATCCAAAAAACAGACGCCATCTCCATTATTAAAAGACTTGATTCCGGCTACGGTAAGATAATTACCACGAATTTCCTTCACTGTCCCCATCTCCTCCCCTAAAGACTTGGGAGTATCAAAAGAAAAAATATCCTTATTCCTGTCAAAAAGAAAATAATTAGTAAAACCACGACTGAAACTCTTATCCAATTGAGGTTTGAACTCTAATTTCACTTTCCCCGATGAAGCACGGATATACTCTTTACGACGTTTGAAAACACTATCCAGCTTCTGGCGATAATAAGCTGTTACATTTTTAACGTAAGATACATCCTTCAAACGTCCCTCTATTTTCAGGGAAGAAGCTCCGGCATCCAGCAATTGCTCCAACTCTTCGCTCTGATTCAAATCTTTCAGAGACAATAAATGCTTATTCCTTACTATAGATTTACCGTCCGCATCTACCATATCAAAAGCAAGGCGACAGAACTGGGCACATTCTCCCCGATTAGCACTACGTCCGAAACAAGCCTGACTAACATAACATTGTCCACTATAGCTTACACACAAAGCACCATGTACAAATACCTCCAAAGGCACATCAGGACAAGCATGATGGATATTTCCTATTTCAACAAGAGAAAGTTCACGAGCCAATACCACCTGACGGAAACCTGCCTCAGCCAGGAATCTTACTTTTTGAGGAGTACGATTATCCATCTGTGTGCTGGCATGTAACGGTATAGGTGGCAGATTCAATTCCAACAATCCCATATCCTGCACGATCAAAGCATCCACTCCGGCACGGTATAAATCCCAAATCATTTTTTCCGTATCCTTCAGTTCCTCATCCTTCAGAATCGTATTCACCGTCACATAGATACGGACATTATACACATGAGCGTACCGCACCAACTCAGCGATATCCTCCAATGAATTCCCCGCAGCCGCACGTGCTCCGAAACGGGGAGCACCAATATAAATGGCATCAGCACCGTGATCAACAGCTGCAATACCGCACTCCAGATTTTTAGCAGGAGCTAATAATTCTATTTTTCGTTGTCTGATCATCGTATCTGATTTATATCAAACGGGGTTTCCTGATATACATAATAGTTCAACCAATTAGAAAACAACAAATTGGCATGTCCGCGCCAACGCACCACCGGGGCATTGTCCGGATTATCGTCCTTATAATAATTTACAGGCATTTCAATAGGCAACCCTTTCCCCAAATCACGCTTATATTCCGTATCAAGCGTATAAGGAGAATACTCCGAATGCCCGGTAATAAAGAATTCACGCCCATTACGAGCCATAGCCATATAAACCCCAGACTCATCAGACTCAGCTATCAAAGCCAACTCTTTTACTTTCAGAATATCCTCACGGTGTATTTCGGTATGACGGCTATGTGGTACAAAAAACTCATCATCAAAACCACGGAATATGGGCAATCCCTGTACATTGATATGATGACGGAAAATACCAAACATTTTTTGTTTCAGCGGATATTTGGGAACTCCATAGAAATGATAAAGCCCGGCTTGAGCCGCCCAACAAATATAAAGAGTTGAGGTAACATGAGTACGCGCCCAATCAAAAATAGTAGTAATCTCATCCCAATAATTCACATCCTCATACGGCATCTGCTCTACCGGAGCTCCCGTAATAATCATCCCGTCATATTTCTCGTCGCGCATCAAATCAAAGTCATGATAGAATGCTTTCATATGTTCTACCGGCGTATTTTTCGATGTATGGCTTTTCAACTTCATAAATGATATTTCCAACTGCAAGGGAGTGTTGGAAAGCAAACGTACCAAATCCGTTTCTGTCGTTATCTTCAACGGCATCAAATTCAATATCACGATTTTTAACGGACGAATATCCTGTGCACTGGCACGTGAATTGTCTATGACGAAGATATTTTCCTCCTTCAGCAATTCAATAGCAGGTAATTTATCGGGTAAATTTAACGGCATTTTCTTATCTGTTAATTAGTTGTAAGTGCAAAATTAAAAAAATCCCGCCAAATCTCCTTATTAAACGATCTTTTGAACTAAATTATTTCCTTTCCCTGATCGTTTTCGATCAACAAACCTTGATTATTTTTAGATTTTCACTCATACCTTCACAACTTCTGTCTTGATTCCACTTTTTCCCTTCTTTCATATTATTTATTAACTCACCTTTTTCTTAGAAAAAAGAGGACGAACTTATATCCATAATCAAAAAAGATTAATTATCTTTGAGCGCAAAAATAAAAAATATTCTTATTATTAACATGAAATATAATTAAGTTTCAAGTGGTTGACTCAAGAAACAACCTATATTTTTAAATTTTAATCTTTAAATTCAAAAAGTATGAGAACCTTTAAATCATTGATGATAAGCTTATGTATGGGTACAACCCTATGCATGTGCTTACCACAAACCACGACAGCACAAACCGTAAGTTCAGGAGATTCCTGGACATGGGACAAAGGAACCATTGTGATTGATACTCCTGAACGTCCGGCCGGCCAGAAAAGCGTATTAGGCTTAACCACCCCTAAAATGGAGGTAGTCCGCGTAGGATTTGTCGGATTGGGAATGCGAGGCCCCGGAGCCGTAGAGCGCTTCACTTATATTCCCGGTACACAAATTGTGGCCCTTTGTGATTATGAAGCATCCCGTGCAGAAAAATGTCAGGATATCCTAAAGAAAGCATCTATGCCGAAAGCTGCCATTTATTCCGGAGAAAAGGGATATGAAGAATTATGTAAACGTACAGACATAGATTTAGTTTATATCGCCGCAGACTGGTTGCATCATTTCCCAGTAGCAAAATGCGCATTGGAAAACGGTAAAAATGTAGCTATTGAAGTTCCCTCGGCCATGAACCTGCAAGAATGCTGGGACTTAATCAACCTGAGTGAAAAAACCCGCAAGCATTGCATGATTCTTGAGAACTGTTGCTATGACTGGTTTGAAATGAATACACTGAATATGGCACAACAAGGTGTATTTGGCGAAGTAATCCGTGCCCAAGGAGCCTACATTCACAATTTAAGCCCGTTCTGGGATCATTATTGGAAAAACGGCAAAGAAGACAAACTGGGATGGCGTTTGGATTATAACATGAAACACCGGGGTGATGTATATGCCACTCACGGCCTGGGTCCTGTAGCACAAGCATTGGATATCCATCGTGGTGACCGTATAACCACTTTAGTAGCTATGGACACCAAATCTGTTGTTGGTAAAGATTTAGTGGAGAAGAGAACCGGCGAAGAATGTAAAGAATTCCGTAACGGAGACCATACCACCACCCTGCTTCGCACAGCAAATGGAAAAGTTATTGAAATCCAACATAATGTAATGACTCCCCAACCTTACAACCGCCTGTACCAACTGACAGGAAGCAAAGGGTTTGCCAATAAATATCCCGTTGAAGGATATGCTTTGGATGCAGCACAACTGACCGCATCGGGTGTGCAACCCAAAGTAGACGATTTGAACTCTCACGGATTCTTACCCCAGGCAGAAATGGAAGCACTTGTTGAGAAATACCAGCATCCTATTTTAAAGAAATATGGTGAAATGGCAAAAGAAGTCGGCGGCCATGGCGGTATGGACTTCATCATGGACAGCCGTCTGGTATATTGCCTGCAAAACGGACTGCCTTTGGACATGGATGTATATGACCTGGCCGAATGGTGCTGTTTGGCCGAACTGGGAGCTATCTCTATGGATAACGGCTGTGCGGCAGTAGCCTTCCCGGACTTCACACGAGGTGAATGGAACGTGACCAAAGGTTACAAGCATGCATACGCTTCACCCGAAGACGAAAACGCAAGCATGGAAAAAGCAAAGGCTTTCACCGCGAAACTGAAAGAGCAGGGAGCTAAAGAATGGGCGAAAGAAGCTAAGAAGAAAAAGAAATAAACAGGAATAAACAAGAAAAAATGTGCCGGAAGTCACTCTGTCATAAAAGGCAGCCCAATTCTTCAGGCACATTTTTTATGCCGTCCGAACAACAACCGTTTCCGGATTTTATCGAGAATCAAAAAAAGGATGTAACCGGCATTCTTATAATTTCCGGCCAAAGCACTTCGACAGTGTCAAATTCAATCCGACACGCCATTTTGTCAAAGAAGTATACAGAAAGGGTGAAAAGGAACTGGAACACGCAGGCCCCACATACGGTTTCAAGACGTCTTCTTCCAAGCACACTCAGGAAGAGCGATTCGGCATGCTGATGGAATATCTAAGGGAATACACCTGCATCACCCGCCAGGAATACCCTGTTCTCTTATATCCTATGATAGATTTCATCGAAAGGAACCCTGCCCCGTTCTCCCCAAATGCCTTTGTTCCCATCCCGTATGCCGCAAGGTATAACCATATTGATGCCTGCCCCATGGGGCAGCTTCAATAGTTTCTTCATCCGCCTGCTGTCAAAACCTTCCAGCGGACAAGTGTCATAGCCTTCGTTTGCCATGGCAATCATAAAGGTTTGGGCAGCAAGGGCACAGGATTTATTTACCGTCACACGCATATCGCATTCCGAAACTTCCAGCATCATAGGGCGGAACAGGCTGATGGTTCTCGCCAATATCACCCTGAAAAGCCCTAGAAGCCCGAAAAACCTTGCATAAATGAAAGGCATCAGTTTACCATAATACAGCTTCCTGTCCCTAATACGTTTTTCCTGACGCTCTTTCGGACTATTGCGCCTGATATTTCCTTCTTCAAAGTCAAGCACAAATTTAGCACGCTTTTTATACAAATCCTGACGAGTAACAAAAACAACAATTTCCGAAGCCGTAGAAGCAGCCGACTGCCCTAAACAAGCTTCTGAAACTTTCGCCATCAGTCCGGGATTCGTTATTTGATAAAATTCCCACAATTGCATATTGGAACTATTGGGAGCCAGCGTAGCCAGTTCAAGACAATGTTTCACCTTTTCCGGGTCTATCGGTTTATTTTTATCATATACCTCCGCACAGACCGGCGGAAGTTCAATACCTCTTCTAAATTCATTTCCTATTCATTTTTTTATATTTTACTTACTGAACCGACAAGATAAGTTTTAGGGGCGATGTCAACTATAACATCCCCCCTACACTACTATATCTCAGCGGATATTAACATCCTACAGGTTGTTCTTATAGATATTCGCCATCACCTTCTGGTATTGATTCTCAATCTGCATATACGCCTGAAGATTCTTATAAATACTTTCCGTTTCCACAAAATATTCAATCAATGAAATTTGTCCTTCGGTCAATGCCTGCTTCAATAAATCCAGCGAACGGTACATCAAAGGGACATCATACGCATTCATGGCATCCTTCAACTGCTGCATCTCATTGAAGAGAGACATCAGAGAAGCTTCAACCTGATCTTTAGCATTTTCTTGCATCAATTGTGCGCTGATAGCCTGTGCCTTGGCTATCTTTACCTTTTTACGATTCTGAAACAAAGGCAAGGAGCCCCCTACCACAAAACCATTCATCGAAACCGCATCATCCGTGTTACGGCGAAAACCGGCTTCCAGTTTCGGCAACCATCCTTGACGGTCTACCGAAACCTGCTTCTCGGCGGCACGGGCAATGGCGGCGGCGGCCTGCAAGTCAAGGTCTGATGCCATCACTTCATCCCGCATGACATTGTAATCATTGATTTCCTGTATGGCAGGGTATGTGGTTTCAGCAAATTCTAAAGGCATGTTGCCGTTCATGGCAAGCAGAGATTGCAAGGCAGTGCGGTGGGCTGCGCTGTTTTGGGCAACTTCCGTCTGCACGTTCATACGCTCCATCTTGATTTTGTTGACTTCCAGTATATTCGCATCACCGGTAGTCAGACGTTTTTCATAAAGTGCCTGTAATTCATCCGCATTTTTCATACGGATATCCATCAATGTCTTTTCCTGATTCAACAGAATAAGGTCCAGACAGAGATTCTTCGCATTCAGCAGAATATCCCGGCGGGCAGCCTGTTGTTGCTTGTCCACCGCTTCGTTCTGCAAAGTAGCCTGCCGGTTGCGGGCAATATACTGAGTAGGAAAATCAAAACCTTGCGAAGCAACGAATTCCGTACCGTGACCACCTTCGGCACCATTACTGTAAAAAGAGCTGTAGCTCACCGTAGGATCAGGCAAGTTGTTGTTTGTCCGGTTTTCCATCTTGGTCGCATCGGCGGCATGTTTCTGTGCCTTGAGCTCTTTATTGTTCTGCTCGATGCTTTTCAAAATGTGCTCAATACTCTGGGCCTGCATCAGCAAGGGAGAGCAGAGGGCTATTATAACTAAGATTCGTTTCATATTATTTCTATTATTTCTTCTTTCGGTTCATCAGTTCATAAACAATCGGAATAATGAAAGCGTTCAGGAAAGTCGATGTCAAAAGACCTCCAAGAATAACTTTCGCCATCGGGCTTTGTATTTCATTACCCGGCAAATCGCCACGGAATGCCAAAGGTATCAAAGCCAGCGCGGAAGACAACGCAGTCATCAGGATAGGGTTCAAACGGTCTAACGAACCGTGAAGAATGCTTTCTTTCAAATCCATACCTTCTTCGCGCAACATATTGTAATGACTTATCAACAACATACCATTACGGGTAGCAATGCCAAACAACGAGATAAAGCCGATAATAGCCGGAATGCTTATCTCACCCGTTGTTATCATCAATGCAAATACCCCACCAATCAACGCCAAAGGCAAATTCAACAAAATGACTCCACTTTGGGCTGCATTCTTAAACTGGGTATAAAGCAACAGGAAGATAACCACGATACTCATAAACGAAGTGAGCATCAGCGTACGGCTGGCCGCCTGCTCGCTTTCAAACTGACCGCCATATTCCACATGATATCCTTCGGGAAGCTTGATTTGCGCATCAATCCGTTCCTGTATATCATTCACCACGCTGCGCAAATCACGACCGCTGGTATTGGCCGAAATCACAATCTTACGCTTCACGTTCTCACGGCTGATGGTATTCGGTCCCATGGCAGAAACCACATCGGCTACATAGTTGACAGGGATTTTCTGACCGTCACCGGTATCAATCATCAGGTTGCGCACCTTCTCCATCTCATCACGCACCTCATCCTTGGTACGGACAATAAGATTAAACGCTTTGCCTTCTTCATATACCTGTGAAACGACTTCACCCGCCATGTTCACTGATACAAACTCGGCAAACTCCGGTAAAGAAATACCGAATTTGGCAAGCATCTCGCGTTTGGGAACAATCTTGAGCTGCGGACGTTCGATTTGTTGTTCCACATTCAAGTCGGCAATACCCTCCACACTGCTGATGGCATCCTTTATCTGATTACCGATGGCAAACATCTTGTTCAAATCATTACCAAACAGTTTGATGGCAATGTTGGCCTTGGTACCCGAAAGCATGGCATCGATACGGTGGCTGATAGGCTGGCCGATTTCCACATTGGCGCCTACAATTGTACCCAGCTTTTCACGTACATCGGCCACCAGCTCGCTGCGCGAACGGTCTTTCAGCTCGAACGGAGCTTCGATTTCCGATACGTTCACGCCTAAGGCATGTTCATCCAGTTCGGCACGTCCCGTTTTACGGGCTACAGTCTGTATTTCGGGAATAGACATCAGCAACTCTTCTGCACGGTGTCCCATTTTATCCGATTCTGCCAAAGAAATTCCCGGCAATGAACTGATATTAATGGTGAACGAACCTTCATTGAAAGATGGCAGGAAACTGCGTCCTAATGTAAAAAACATAACCAATGCCACCGCAAACAGTCCACCCGTAAAACCCAATACTGCGGATTTATGATTCAAGGACCATAACAAGGCATTGCGGTAATGCTTTTTCATCCATACGGCCACAAATGCCTCTTTGGGCAATCCTTTGCTTTTATTATTACCTAACAGATAGCTGCACAGTACCGGAGTCAGCGTCAAAGCCACTACCGTAGAAGCAAACAACGCCACAATAAAGGCAATGCCCAACGGAACCAGCATACGCCCTTCCATTCCTGTCAGGAAAAACAAAGGAACAAAGCTGACTACAATAATCAAGGTAGAGTTCAAGATAGGCATACGCACTTCCTTCGAAGCATTGAACACGACTTCAATCACGCTCTTACGTTCCCCTTCGGGCAACAAGCGATTCTCACGCAAGTGCTTCCATACATTTTCCACATCCACAATGGCATCATCCACCAACGAACCAATGGCAATGGCCATACCACCCAAACTCATGGTATTGATGGTGAGTCCCATATAGTGAAGAGTCAATATAGAAACAATCAATGACAACGGAAGGGTTACCAATGAAATAACCGTGGTACGTACATTGGCAAGGAACAGGAAGAGAACAATCACCACAAAAACAGCACCTTCATACAACGAATCCTTCACATTACCGATAGAGCTTTCAATAAAACGGCTCTGACGGAAAATATCTGTAGAAACGTGTACATCAGCCGGAAGATTCTTCTGCAAATCCTTCAATGCGGCTTCCAACTGCTCTGTCAGTTCAATAGTCCCGGTCTTGGGTTGTTTGGTAACGGTCAGCAGTACGGCAGGTTTTCCTCTTTCCGAAGCAGTACCCAGTTTGGGTTCCTGCGAACCAATCTTCACATCGGCAATATCCTCCAATGTAACGGGCACCCCTTCCACCGTCTTGATGACGGAACGTGACAACTGATCCACATCATGACTGGAAAGCACCCCGCGAACAATATATTCGTTTCCATATTCATAAATCACTCCGCCATTGGCATTCTGATTCATGTTACGGGTAACGTTCATCACCTCTGCCAACGTAACATTGTAATGTTTCATGCGGGCAGGGTCAAGCAACACCTGATATTCCTTGATATCACCTCCCAGCACGGCAACCTGTGCCACACCTCCCGTAGAGAGCAGGCGCGGACGGATAGTCCAGTCTGCCAGTGTACGGAGATCGAGCATGGAAGTAGTATCCGAAGTCAGACCGATAATCAGCAACTCACCTAAAATAGAAGACTGAGGTCCCATGGTAGGTTTACCTACATTCTCGGGCAGCTCCTCGCTGACCAAGGACAATTTCTCACTGACAATCTGACGGGCCAGATAGATATCGGTATCCCATTCAAATTCCACCCACACAACGGAAAAGCCATTGGTGGAAGATGAACGCACCCGGCGCACATGGGTCGCACCGTTCACGGCAGTTTCTACAGGAAAGGTTACCAATTGTTCCACCTCTTCGGCGGCCATACCATTCGCTTCGGTCATAATCACTACAGTCGGCGCATTCAAATCGGGGAACACATCGACTTCCGTATGAAAAGCCGTGTAAGTACCGCCGATAAGCAGCAAAACCGACGCCACCAGAACCAATATACGGTTCTGAAGGGAAAAATGTATAATCTTATTTAGCATAGGACGGCTGATTAATGTTCATGACTATGAGCCGGAATCGCATTGCTAGCCGACGCTAATTTCACCTGATAAGCTCCCTTTGTTACCACACGGTCACCGGCTTTCAAACCGGTCAGAATCTGCACTTTCTTTCCGTTGCTCGCTCCCAAAGTTACCTCCTGTTTCTTATATCCTTCCTCATCCAGTTGCAGATAAACAAAGTACAAGCCTTGTTCTTCGGTCAGTGCCGTAACAGGCAAGGCCAGCACATCGGGCATTTCCGACGAGAGCAGATACACCTCCACATACGAACCGGGAATCACATCTCCCCGATTATCAAATTCGAAAGTTACAGGCACATAAAAAGAAGTACCACCGGATGCTTTACCATAAGAAAGCAGACGCCCTTTCAACTCACCCAGCTCATATACCTTATTATCGTATGGAGTCTTGAAGTTTGCCGACTGGATGCTATGCAGATAACCATAATATTTCTCGGAAACATCTGCACGAAGGAACAGACGACGGTTCTGAGTGATACTCACCAAAGGCTGGCCTACCGACACATAGTCACCTTCCTGCACCAGACAATTCTTGATATAACCACCTAAAGGAGCTGTGACGGACACACCTGTCTTGGTCTGGTTCTTTGAAATAGCCTCGTATGCCAATAATGCATTTTCATAACTCTCCTTAATGGCATTGAAATCTTTCTGCGATATTATCTGACTTTTTACCAACTTGGCGGCACGTTCATATTCTTTTTTGGCGGTTTCATATGCGATACGGGTACGTTTTACAGGGTCTCCGTCCGGCATATTCTCAGCAGAGATATTCAGAATGGGAGCCCCCTTGCTCACACTCATACCGTCCGTTACCGGATGGCGGAAAGAAACCACACCGGCTACATTGGCGACTACTACGCTTTCATCGCCTTGTGCTGCCTGCACCTGACCGCTGGTCGTTATCACCTGACGGAATGATTCAGGCCGGATTATTTCCGATTCTACCCCGGCTGCTTTTGCTTTTTCT
>ERZ780141.1282-NODE-1282-length-15076-cov-2.767525_pt1 | contig 15076 bp, 21 predicted proteins | sample MGYA00433080_ERZ780141 | MGnify/ENA primary metagenome ERZ780141 (study PRJEB29588, sample SAMEA2154047) | human gut metagenome | biome: human gut; feature: human-associated habitat; material: faeces | place: Denmark | collected 2008/2010 ... | reverse complement strand
GCAAAAGCTGCAAATCCCGACAATTATATTTATCAATAAGATTGATCGTGCCGGCGTAAATCTTGAGCGTTTATATCTGGACATAAAAACAAATCTGTCGCAAGACGTCTTGTTTATGCAAACGGTTGTCGATGGAGTCGTTTACCCGATTTGCACCCCAACAGATATAAGGGCAGAACACAAAGAATTTGTATGCAACCATGACGACGATATATTAGAACTATATTTGGCGGATAAAGAAATCTTACCGGCAGATTATTGGAATGCGATAATCGCTCTTGTGGCAAAAGCCAAAGCCTATCCGGTCTTGCATGGATCAGCAATGTGCAATATTGGCATCAATGAGTTGTTAGACGCCATCATTTCTTTTATATTTCCTCCGGCATCAGTCCCCAATAGACTTTCAGCTTATCTTTATAAAATAGAACATGACCCCAAAGGGCATAAAAGAAGTTTTCTAAAAATTATTGACGGAAGGCTGAGACTTCGAACCGTTATAAAAGTCAATGATTCTGAAAAATTCATCAAGATTAAAAATCTAAAAACCATTTATCAGGGCAAAGAGATAAATGTTGATGAAGTGGTTGCTAATGATATCGCAATTATAGAAGATATAGAAGAATTAAGAATCGGAGATTATTTAGGTGTTAAACCTTGTCTGATTCAAGGATTATCTCATCAGCATCCCGCCCTCAAATCTTCTGTCCGACCAGACAAGCCCGAAGAGAGAAGCAAGTTGATATCCGCTCTAAATGTATTGTTTATTGAAGACCCGTCTCTGTCCTTTTCCATAAATTCATATAGTGATGAATTGGAAATCTCGTTATATGGTTTAACCCAAAAAGAAATCATACAAACATTGCTGGAAGAACGATTCTCCGTAAAGGCCCATTTTGATGAAATCAAGACTATCTACAAAGAACGACCTAAAAAGAAGGTGAATAAGATTATCCATATCGAAGTCCCTCCCAACCCTTACTGGGCCTCCATAGGACTGACTCTTGAACCTTTACCGATAGGGTCAGGGTTGCAAATCGAAAGTGAAATCTCCTTTGGTTATCTGAACCATTCTTTTCAAAATGCCGTTTTTGAAGGAATCCGTATGTCTTGCCAATCGGGATTGCATGGATGGGAAGTGACGGATTTGAAAGTAACCTTTACTTATGCCCTTTATTATAGTCCGATAAGTACCCCTGCCGATTTTAGACAATTGTCTCCTTATGTCTTCAGGTTGGCTTTGCAACAATCAGGAGTGGATATTCTCGAACCGATGCTCTATTTTGAGTTACAGATACCACAAGTAGCAAGTTCCAAAGCTATTACAGATCTGCAAAAAATGATGTCTGAGATTAAAGGTATCAGTTGTAATAATGAGTGGTGTCTTATTGAAGGGAAAGTTCCATTAAATACAAGTAAAGACTATGCCTCAGAAGTAAGTTCATACACTAAAGGCTTAGGCACTTTTATGGTTAAGCCGTGTGGGTATCAAATAACAAAAGGCGGTTATTCTGATAATACCCGTATGGAAGAAAAGGATAAACTTTTATTCATGTTTGAAAAATCAGTATCATCAAAATAATGGAACGATCCAGGAATTTCTATAAGACAATACGGTTGGGGTATATACTTATCTCCGTTCTTATCGGATGTATAGCATATAATAGCTTCTATGAATGGCAGGAGATAGAAGCATTAGAACTTGACAATAAAAAAATAGACGAGTTCCGAAAAGAGATAAACAATATCAATATTCAAATGATAAAATTCTCTCTATTTGGTGAAACAATACTGGAATGGAACGATAAAGATATCGAACATTACCATGCACAGCGTATGGCAATGGACAGTATGCTCTGCCGTTTCAAAGCTACCTATCCGGCAGAGCGTATAGACAGCGTACGCCATCTTCTCGAAGATAAGGAACGGCAGATGTGCCAAATCGTGCAGATACTTGAACAGCAACAAGCCATCAACGATAAGATACCCCGTCAAGTACCCGTAATCGCGCAGAAAAGTGTGCAAGAACAACCCAAGAAACCTAAACGAAAAGGATTCTTGGGCATCTTCGGCAAAAAGGAAGAAGCGAAACCAACTGTGACTACCACGATGCACCGTTCCTTTAACCGGAATATGAGAACCGAACAACAGGCGCAAAGCCGTCGCTTATCGGTTCATGCCGATAGCCTTGCCGCACGAAATGCGGAACTTAACAGGCAACTGCAAGGACTGGTTGTTCAAATAGACGGGAAAGTACAAACTGACCTACAAAAGCGGGAAGCCGAGATAACAGCCATGCGGGAACGGTCGTTCATTCAGATTGGGGGCTTGACAGGGTTCGTTATACTGCTACTGGTCATATCATATATCATCATACACCGAAATGCCAACCGCATCAAGCGATATAAACAGGAAACCGCAGATTTAATTGAGCGACTGCAACAAATGGCAAAGCGAAACGAGGCACTGATAGCCTCTCGCAAGAAAGCCGTTCATACCATTACCCATGAATTACGTACACCACTGACGGCAATAACGGGTTACTGCATTTGTTGATGAAGTGTTGATAATTTTAGCAGACAACATTGAGGATTCATTGTGGCTGTTGACCTTTGGGAGAGAAAACAGTATCTGTATGATTGATTTCGAAAAAGTGATATTGCCTATTTTTACGTCTTTATTTTGTATTTTCGCTTTTCCATCCGATTTAATGATGAAAAACAGGAATCACTATGGCTGCATTTCCAAATACAAAGCCACACTATGAAATACTCGACGGACTGCGCGGAGTGGCGGCAATCATGGTCGTCTGGTTTCACATATTCGAAGCCTATGCGACCAGTCATCTGGATCAACGCATCAATCACGGTTATTTGGCGGTCGATTTTTTCTTCATACTGTCCGGGTTCGTTATAGGTTATGCTTATGACGACCGTTGGGGAAAGATGAAGATTACGGACTTTATCAAACGGAGAGTGATACGCTTGCACCCGATGGTTGTGGTGGGAGCGCTTATCGGGGGCGTTATGTTCTATTGGCAGGGGTGTTCGGTGGGGGATGTGCCGAAAGTGACTATTCGGGCCCTATTTATCGCCACATTTATGAACGCGTTGCTGATTCCGGCGACTCCCGGAACCGAAGTCCGGGGCTTGGGCGAGATGTATCCGTTGAACGGGCCCAGTTGGTCTCTTTTCTTTGAATATATAGGAAATATTCTCTATGCCTTGGTCATTCGTAAATTTTCGACCAAGGCGCTGGCCGTACTTGTTTTTGCCGCAGGGTGCGGCTTGGCAGCATTTGCTATCGGGGGGCCGTACGGTGATATATGCGCCGGATTTTCACTGACCGGGATAGAATTTACCGGAGGATTGCTGCGGCTGTTGTTCTCTTTTTCTGCCGGACTGCTCCTGTTCCGTATTTTCAAGCCGATTCACGTAAAGGGCGCCTTCTGGATCTGCAGTTTGTCTATCGTCGTGCTTTTGGCTGTGCCCCGTCTGGGGGGTGCCGAATATTTATGGGTGAACGGAGTGTATGATACGGTATGCTTCGCAGTGTGTTTTCCGCTTCTGGTTTATCTCGGGGCTTCGGGGAAAAGTACTGATAAGTATACGATAAGAATATGTAAATTCTTAGGTGAAATTTCTTATCCTTTGTATATGGTCCACTATCCGTTTATTTATCTCTATTATGCCTGGGTAAAGAATGGCAACCTTACCTTCCGGGAGTCATTGCCCGGCGCATTGGGTGTCGTCATAGGAAGCATTGTCCTAGCTTATATTTGTTTGAAATTTTATGATATTCCGGTTCGGAGATATTTGACGAACCGATTCCTGAATTCTCAAAAAGTCAAATAAACCGAAACCGTACTGGGATGTATGTTTGGCGATTTTTGAATGTTTCGGTTTCGTAAAATAAAAATAGCACTGATAATCAGTGCTATTTTTATTGTTTGTCAAGTGGAGCTGGAGGGAGGTTTCACTTTTAGGATAAGCCTTTTGTATCCAGGCATTTATTAATGTCTATTCTTGTCCAAATGTCAGAGGACAGATTTATTTTTGTCTTTTAGTGTATTGGTTTTTGTCTTTATTTGTCTTTGTTGATTTTCACGGCGAAACCACTTAAAGAGTATGAGTTAAGTATGCGTCGAGATCCAGATTTGGATACCTCGTAAGTGTAGTTTGCAACGGCTTTGAAGTTTAATATGCCGTCCGCTCCGGCTGCTTTTGCATATTTAACAAGCTCCTCGAGCATGTAATCCGGTGAAGGATTAAACCAGCTTCCTTTTCTGTCGCTAGTGGGTTTTCTGGAAGAGTATATGTCGTCAAATCCCTGGCTGTTCTGTGTGTTGATCGGACTCGTTTCAATGTGTCCTTTTTGATAGCCGGGAGTAAATTCCACAGCAATTTCGCCGACGGGTTGGTATTCAAATCCACTTGCAGCGGGGCTGATGATAAATCCCTCCTCGGTGTATTTTGTGAAATCGTAAATGGCGAAACTTTGTGAGTACGGAGTGAGTAATGATGCGCAGGACATCATTAAAATCGAAGTGAGCAGAATCGCGATTTTTTTCATAGTCGGAATTATTGATTGATGTTGTCCCTGCCTATTTTAGAGACTAACAATTCAATAGTTTTTTGCTGGGATAGAACGATTTCATCGTGCCTTTTCCGCTCATCGAATAACTGCTGAATAAACTCTTTAGGGATGTTTTTTGATTCAGACGATTGATTGGCTCCTGTTTTTTTTAGCATTTCTCCTTCTCCTGTGAGAAGCCACCCTGTATTTAAGTCGGGAAATCTATGAGATATGTTCGATAGTTTTCCTGGTTGTATGGATACTCTTATATTTCCAACGTAGCCTGAACTAAGGCCACATAACTTCTCAAATTGATTTATTGAGATGTCTTGGCTTTCTATAAATGATTTAAGTCTCTGTTTTACATTCATCTATATGAAGTATAAAATATTTAATGAGAAATGTTCGTAATAAATTTGGATATTAAGAGCATTGCTCATATATTTGCAATACACCTGCGACTTGCAGACAATATGTCGTTAGCAAATGTATGAAAATGGATGGAAAAAAATAAAACAACAATATGGGTGAAATAAAAAAAATACCCCTTCAAGAGTATTATAACTCACTTTCTAAATTGGGGAAAGTTCGATTTATCGCCAAAGTGCGTATGGAGTGCGGTGTTTCAGATCGGACGGTTCAACGCTGGATTTATGGGGAGACTTCTCCGCGTATACTCGAGGCGAAAGCGATTGCTGATTTGTCAGGTAAATCATTAAAAAAATTATTCCCTGAATTGGTTTAGATATGAAACTTTTACAGATTGAATTTGCGCTCTGTCCTAGTGGGGACCTCCTGATTCAGGATGCCAAAGGGGTGAGAACTTATCGCGAAGAAGATCGTGATATCACCGATACCTTGTTTGCAATGATAGAAACCGATTATCCGGAGGCATTTGCGGCACTTCAGGATTTTTATGCAAAGAGCCGTCACAACTTATTGTATTACAAATACAAAGTGGTGCACCGTTTTTTGCGTTGCAATTTCGGAAGGTTTGACAATACGTTGGATATAGATGCCCGAGGTAATATGCATTTTGAATTCGTCGACTGCCCTACTCGTGGCGAATGCCCTTATCAGAATGTGATTTGTTCCCCTAAATACAATACATCTTTATCTCTCAGGGAGAAGGAGGTTATGAAGCTGCTGTGTTCCGGTAGCACCACTGCAGAAGCTGCCGACAAATTATATCTGTCGGAGGAAACGGTCAAAACTCACCGCCGAAATGCTTACCGCAGGATTGGAGTTGGATCACTTGCAGAGTTTATGTTATACGCGGATATCCACCATCTTTTTCAGGATTAGGTTATCGGTTCTGGATTTTCGTGTGACCGCTTCAGGTTTCACATGAAGCGGACTTGAGGATGAGACGAATTAGCGAGTCGTCATTGGTTATATGCCAACGGAATTATACGCTTCCTCGCCGGAGCATACCCGGCCTTCCTTACACCCTTAATAGTGACGAATATGTATGGAGACATTTCAACAACAGGTATCAACCTGATGGACATGACCTGCAAGGAGGCATTGACGATTTATTACTCTGTAAAACGGAGTGCGCAAATCGAAGGTCTGACACTTGAGGAAAGATCGGTTGCCGGTAGGATCTTGGCGACTTTGGATTCGATGCTCTGCCGTAAGGTGGAATCATTTCACAACAACGAGCCGCATGAGTAAAAACAGAACGATCCTTCATGGAATCCCTGATCATGATTATTTCGGGATTATCCAGCCGATTGAGCATACGTCTGGCATGGATTGCAGTTCGATTGCGGATGGTCTCGGCCTTACTTACACGCTGGTCTCTCCGGTTGATAGCACAAAAGTACGAGCAATACTTATCTGTAAAAGAACTCTCTATACCGATTCGGATGCGTTAGATGCGATCAGTTATTTGCTTTATGGAGTGCGCCGAGATCTTTTGTTGGACCGGATGCATAAAAGATATGCGGATATGATTGATGAAGTTGTTGAATTGTGGTGTTTTAAGAAGGAGTAATTCATGCGCTATATTGATCAGGATAAACTTTATGAAGCGACGGATGATGGCCGAAAGGTTTTTGCCTATTACTATCCCACCTATGATTTTGGCAAACATCCGGCTCCGAAAATAAAAATCCGCAAAGAAGAAAAAACGGCATCAGCTCATATTTCCTTTTACAAAGGATTGTGGCGCATCACCGATTTCGGGAACCAAACCGAAATAAACAGCCTCTCTGCGATAGATTTCGTAATGCATATCGAAAATCTGAATTACCAAGAGGCATTGATGTTTATCGAAGAGGTGATTGTCCGGCATGCAATCGGCTCCTCCGAGTTCAAAAGGCCTCAATGGAGACCGGATTATGAATGCCGAGACATGGGTCCCGATGACATCAAAGGCACTTACACGTTTGAGCGCAAGGATGAATCGGAAATTACGACAAAGGATCTTGAAGCATTTGGGCGGTATGTAACGAAGGAAGTCTTACGTGAATTTAATTGTGTTCCTCTCAAATCCTATGAGTATTGTGCGTATAGTGAAAAGAAAAAAAAGGATGTCGTACATAAGTTCATAGCAACAGCAGACTACCCTATCTTTCTGTTTGACTATGGAGATTTTCAGAAGCTCTATCGTCCTCACGATCTGGATAAAAAGAACCGTTTTATATATGTTGGAAATAAGCCTAAGAATTACATTTACGGATTTAGGCAGTTGACACAATGTTCCAATGAATTTGTGTCGGATGATGACGAAGATGCTGCACCACCAAAAGACAAACCTCAAGCGATCGTCAGAGATTTATTCCGGTGTTCGGGAGAATCGGATGCATTGAATTTATACAGCCTGGGGTTTCATGTCTATTGGTTGAATTCGGAAACTGCCGAGCTGTCATATGATGAGTACAAACGTATAGACGATTTGTGTCAGAATCATTATCAAATTATGGATCTTGATTCTACCGGTCGACAGATGGCGTTGAAAAATGCTATCAAATATATTGACATGTACACTTTGGAACTGCCCGAGTGGCTTGGAGCCAAAAAGGACTTTCGAGGTAACCCATGTAAAGATCTTAAGGATTTTATCAACCTGATTGGAGATGATGCAGATGCGACCCGGCAACAGTTCTTGTATAGGAAAGCCAAAGCGAGAAGAGTGAAGTTCTGGAGTCGAAACGATAAAGGCGAGTATACCATCAATATGGAGTTTTATTACTTCTTCCTTCGGGCAAACGGCTTTTATCAAATGGAGTATCGACACATGAAGAACACCGATTACTGTTATGTATGGTTGAAAGGTAAAGTGGTGGATCTCATTCCTCCGGAAAACATCAAGCGAATTGTCAAACGGTTTACAAAAGCCTGGATTAAGTCGAAAAACCTAACAGATGAAATTGCAATCCTGAATAAACTCAATACGTCGAATCAGATTACCGAGGGGAACATTGACACGATGGAGAGCATCGAGCTCGATTTTAAGAATGTATCGGCAAAATATGAGTACATGCATTTTAAGAATGGTTCTCTTCGGATATCCCGGGATGCAATCGAACGTATCAGGCATGAAGAGGTTCCGAATTATATTTTGGGGTCGATAACAGTTAAAAATGAGATTGTTTCACACGTAATACCTCAGAATATTTCTCTGATAAAGGAGCCTCCGGCGATCGAAGTCAATGCAACGGAAACCTTTCAGCAGTTGTTGGATGCGCAAAAGCATGCCTGTTCCGATGTTGAGCGCGAAGCTGCTACCGCTGCGATTGCACTTCTCCCTGAAGAAGATCGATACGAAGTGAAAATCAATAACGCGGACTTTATTTTCGCGGCCTTCTTGCGTGATATCACGCGAATGTATTGGCGCAAGGAACTCGAAGAAGGCAAAGAATTGACCGAAGATGAGCATAAAAAAGAGATGCTGGCACTGGCTAATATGATGTTTTGCATTGGTTACTTGGCGGCTCAATATAAAAATCAAGGTAAACCCTGGATCGTTTTTATTCAGGATACGAAAATTAGTGAGCTTGGTCGGTCCTCTGGTCGGTCCGGAAAGTCCCTTGTCAGTAAGGCACTCAAGTTTGTGCGTCAGCATTTTTATATAGAAGGCCGTAAACTGGATGATAAAAATCAATTTCAGTTTATATATGATGGTCTGACTGAATTTCATGATGTTATCGAGGTGGACGATCTCGCAGAGAATGGTGATTTTACATTTTTTTATACTCAGGCGACTGGCAATAGAACGGTCAACAGCAAACATACCTCTCCGTTCGTGCTGGAGTACGAAGATTCCGGTAAAATGATCGTCTCTTCCAATTTTGAATTGCCGAATACGGACTCTTCAACGATGGCCCGTTTGCTAAACTGCGGTGTGTCGGATTATTATCACGAACAAACCAAATTCAACGACTACAAGGAGACTCGCTCCCCTCTCACAAAGTTTGGACGACAATTATACACGGATTTTACGGATGATGAATGGATCCAGTTTTACAATTTCATTGCGTATTGTATTCAGTTGCAAATGAGGTTTGACAAAATCATGCCGCCGATGGAAAACCTTGAGAAGCGTCAATTGCGCAAAGAGATGGCAATCGGCCTTGGAAAAGGAGAACCGCTACTTAAATGGGCAGATGATTATTTCCAAGTCTGGCAGACAAAGCAAGGAGCTCGACCGGCAAGAACTCCAGATGGATCGGACTGTGCATATCTGGATACACTATTCAGTCGGAAAGCAGCTTTTGAGCACTTCATGGAGAATTCGGGAATATCGGAAAACCTCAAGCGGTCCTACAATGCGCAAAGATTCAAAAGTGCCATTGTATTGTGGGCTAAATATCATGAATTTGTATTCAATCCGGCTCGTTTGATTAATACCAAGGATGGCCGCATCATGAGTAAAGATAGGGATAACAAGAGCGTCGAACTATTCTATATCAGTACGACTGATACAATTGAGGAGAATGTAGTGGATGAGAGTTCAACCATGCCAACCGAACCGACGATTAATTTACCATTCTGATGAACGCGGTGCCGGTGGCATGATCGGTTTTTTGTAACAAATTGACGCAACTATGAAGATCTACATCAGTGGAAAAATCAGCGGCGATGACCCGCAGGTGGTTCGGGATAAATTCGTTTACGCTGCACAGCAGGTACGGGATATGGGATATGAGCCGATCTGTCCACTGGATAACGGTCTCGGTTGGGAAGACCAATGGCGTGATCATATGGTGGCGGATATCGCAATGTTATTCCAGTGTGATGGCATTTACCTACTTCCTGACTGGCATCTGAGTATCGGAGCCCGTATTGAGGCTAATATCGCCGCCGAATGCGACATGAAAATATTGCGACAGGTGGAGACAGCCGGAGATGAATAGTGAAATGTAACCGTCCTGTCCGGGGCGCAGAATGAAGAGAGATGAAAAGCAAACGAGCAGAAAAACTTATCAATAACAGATCTGAGCTGATTGACGGCCTAGAGTGGATGGGTGACGCATCAACAGCCCGTCGAGCCGTCGAACTTGCCGAGCAGGACGCAAAAGAGGAAGTTACCCATTACCGCAAAGAATTGGAGGAGTCTAAGAGGCGCGAAGAGTTGGCCTGTAAGGTAATCGATGACCAGAGGAAGAAGATCGAAGCGCTGAAAGCAGGAGCGGCGGATGCGTTCAAAGAATACATGGAACAAGCACATGGAGGTTACCTAACATCCGATCTGGACAATTTCCTTCAAAAACTCAACGAGCGATGAAAACACCCCAAGAAGCGGCCAGTTACATCGAAGCAAAAGCCGCAATCACTAAAGCATTGGAGGGTTAGCGATGTGGACAAATGAAAGTCAACAAAAGGTACTGATTCAGGCTCTCGAAAAATTTGGAGCACCAGCGCAAATCAATATGGTCATAGAAGAATGTGCCGAACTGATCCAAGCCATTCGAAAACACGACCGGAAGCCAAGTGACGCAACCCGAAATAACCTACTGGAAGAGATGGCTGATGTACTGATCTGTGTCGAGCAATTGGTTTATATCAGTTACGCTTACGAGGACATTCCAAAGATCATTGCCCGTAAAATTAACAGACTGTCCAAGCGGATGGAGAAAGGAGAATATTAGCGATGAGCACAACAGTCAAAATGTGGGCGGTGTTTGATCCGGAAGGGAAACCCTTAGGATGGTCACTACGCCCGAACAAGGAATGGAGTATTGAAGATTTCGTCACCCCATCCTCGTGGGGCAATTACGAGAAACAAGGCTACACCTGCCGCCCTGTGAGGGTGACGATTGAAGAAATAGAAAAACCTAAAACGAAAAATGATGAGTAAAGACCAATACACGTGGTTTGATCGCTGCGAGAACTGTGAGAAAGAATTGCCGAACGATCAAATGCACTATGACCGGAACGGGTGTCCTATTTGTCCGGAGTGCTGGGCCTTGCTGAAAGATGATCCGGAATTTAAAGTAGAGCCCGAAAACAAAGAAAAATGAAAGTCAAGGAGATCATTAACCAGCTTCACTATTTCCAGAAGTGGAGACGCGGAGCGGATATAGAGCAGCCCAATCCCACCGAGATAGGCAAGGCCATGGACGGGGCTATTCGGGAGTTGCGGAACTTCCAGAGGTTGAAAGTGAAAATTGAGAAAAAGAAACTGCCGCAAGGCGAAAAATAGAGCAATCCCTGAAGCTGTAAGAGGGGGTAAAAATCATAAAATGATGAATGAGGTGAAATTAGGAGACAAGGTCAAAAGTACGGTATCCGGCTTCGCAGGAACGGTAACTGCAAAATGTGAATACTTGAACGGTTCACCAAGGAGTGAAGAAACCGCATCGGAGCTAACCGATGGAGAAGTGAAACGAGCTTGGTTCGAAGCCTCGGAACTAATCGCAACAGAGTAATCCCGACCGGGTGGTTTCGTAGGTGGTTCGACTCCGCCTACGGGAGCAAAAACACGCCGCAAGGCGAAAAATAAAAAAGGAGGGTGTCCGCCTCACCCTCCGACTACTAACCCAAACCCAATTGTTATGAAATTTGGCGATGCAAAAATAACAAAAAACCTGAAATATGGAGACCACCTACGAAAAAGAGCTATTCCGACAAATACGGGAAAGCGTACAAACCCCGGAAGATTTATTCGCCAGGTTGGCCGAACTCCGCATTTTGGATGAAACACGAATGCGGGCGCTTGCGGTCAGGGAGTGGATCAAGCAACAGAATCCCGTGTTAATACACGGCAGGCCAAAGAAAGGAATTTGCCGCCCGAATGGAGTAGTCGACACCATGTGGCAAGCCGCAGAGCATTTCAAGTGTTCTTTTGAAGCTATACGAAAATACTGGTACTACTATACAGACGTGAATTTTTAATGTTCCGGCACATGAAAAAGTTACTTTACCTATCCTTACTCGCAGCCGTGATTCTTGCCGCCTGTGAGCTCAACAAGAACAGGCCGGGCAAGATCATCCTCAAATATTGAATTTTAACCCGCCTTCGGGCATAAAACTAAAAAATCATGACAAAACAAGAATTAATCAAGGAGGTCGCTACTGCGGTCCAAATGCCAGTTTCTTCCGTACAGTCTGTTGTAGAAGCAACGATGGATAGTATTAAAAGTACGATGGTTGCGGGAGACAACATTTATTTGAGAGGATTTGGCACTTTCGCTCGAGTTACACGAGCGCCTAAATTGGTGCGCGACATTCAAAGGAATAAAACGATCCAACTCGGTGAACGTGTGGTGCCTGTTTTCAAGCCGGCTAAAGAATTTAAAGATAAATTTCGTTAACCATTTTTCCATGCTTGAACTTTGAGTGGAAACCTTTACCCCTATGGTATGTATGCAGATATGATTGATGTTGTAGTTTCGAGCGTGTTCGATATCGAGATAAAGATTCTGAACTCCACATTTAGGCATGATCGGGCTGCGACGGCCAGAATGGCCGCGATGCAGATCCGTGCCGAGCGAGGAGAATCTCGCATGGAAATCGCAGAGCGATACAATCGCTCGGTCCGAATGGTGGACCATTATTTACGCAGGGCTGCAGAATTAAAACGTTATGATGCATGGTTCAGGGGTAAATGTGCTGAATCCCTGTCATTTCTACATAGGAATCGAGTACCCTACTCTGCCGATAGGATTCAGGTCGGAACAGCGGTGTGGACGCGTACAGATAGCCGTAACCGTTCTTATGAAGGAATCGTAACACATATCGATGACTCCACATTTACAGTGGAATCATTCCTGAATCCAAATTATCACACTGTTCATAATCTCGATTCAGGGCGCATGTCGTGCGATTACGAAACTTCTCTTGACATTGTAGAGGTACAGGCATAGAACAACAATATGTTCCGATGCAGTCTCAGCAGGCCGTCTTTTTGACGGCCTGCTGTTTTATATCATGAGCGGAGCGAATACCTTTTGTATTTCTTTCTACGATGCCCAAGCTTAAATCCTACAAATCGCCACCTTTCCCGACCCCCTTAACCCCCTACTTAAAAAACTGGTTGTAACTTGTAACCTAATTGTGTAAGGTGCGAAGAATCAAAAATGTACATAGGTTACAAATTGGTTACAACTTTTATTTTAAGTTGTAACTAAAAAATAGTTGTAACCTAAATAGAGGCTTCTGGAATCGGAAAATAGGCTCCGGTACAACCCGGTTACAACTTATTCGAAAAACATAGAGTTTGTAACAGATTGATTATTAAATTGGTTACAACTTTGATAAATGGCTGTAACCTTGCAACTATTTAATTTTCAAAATACTACAAATTTGGTTACAACTTTTTGCAAAAATTACCCTCTTAAGAGTAGGTTAGGTTTCGGAAGATATCCGGTACGCAAAAATGCGTTTACGATGCCCAACGTGTTTTTGTGTTGTTGGAGTATTATTGTTAAGTGTTGTATATGTGTCTGATTGATATTAATTTAATACAAAAAATACGAGGTGTATCTGAGCCGGGCCATTAACTATATCGTGCGGCATACTTGTCGGATCAAAGGATACTCGGTTTTAACGATAACTGAGGCGGAGCGTGCATGCCGGATTGCTGCGGAGGATGCGTTGCGTTCTTTCGTTCGTGCTGCGTCGGATCACACGCACGATGTGCATTTATTGCATGATGTGTTCCGGCAGTTGACGGGTGTGGAATATTGTAAAATCAGGAAGGAGGATTGTCATGGATGTGTATGTCAAGATTCGGAAACGGATCATACTTGATTTTTTGGGATACTTGTTCGAGTGTGATAATTCGGAGGGGGTTCCCCGCTTTATCGTCTCTAGGCGTATTGATGCCGGAAGATACCTGCATGCTCTTGTCGAGTACTCGTATAAGGAGGTCGATCACGATGCGGAGTGTGTTGTATTTGTACTGCCTCGTACTTCTCTCTCTACAGCTATGGGTAAATTTTTGTTTTTATCATCTGAAAATGAAGGGCGTTTTAATGATTATCTAGAGGCTGTATTTAACTTGGATTTTGATCGTTACTGGGTAAACGGCTTGCTGCTCGGTATATCGAAGCAGGATATCGTCTATGCTTATATACAAAGCCGCAAACTGGGTGAAGATTTATCTATTGACGAAACGCTCAAAAAACGGATATATCGCAAGACGGCCCGTCAACAACAATTTTTGCACAAGCAGCTACTGAACAAAGCCGGGTATCATGATCGATTGATTATCGACAGCCTAAAAAACGGCATATAAAAAATCTGCGATTTTAAGAATTCCATACTGAATGAAATGCAATGAAAAGAGAGCTGTCACACATCTTCAGGATTAAAATCATAGGAGCATCCCTTCCGGGGGCAACTGCTGATGGTTTTGCAACATTATCTTCTGCCATGCCGATTGATTATGAAGAGGAGGCCAAAGAATCGACGCAGGGCGTGTTCTATAAACAATCCATTGAGATATTTCTAGACAGGGCGGATTGTCCCGCATTTCTTGCCAGGCAAACGTATTTTAATGCCATTCTCAAGTTAAGTGATTGCATTAATGAATATACCTGGGGCTCTATCCATGTGCCGGTGAAAGTGGTGGTAACGCCCCATTTTGAGAGATTATTGTTGGCTATGTCATGTGAATCTTCACATCCGATCATCTCTTATTAGTCCTTTATAATCAATATGTATAAGCCGTTTTTTGTAAATAAAAAATGGCTGTTTCCTTGTCGACCCTTGCAGGGTTAAAATTATCCATAGATCGTGAGTATTTTCATCAACAGATCGTTGATAGCTTTTTGAGTGACAAACGTTGTGCTTCGGTCGACCTTGGTAGTATGCAACGGAAGGGTGTTTTGATGCAGGATACCGATTCCGGCATTTTGCTTTCGAACGATCCGGAAGCGATCAACTCTATTGACGCCGGTAATGAGGTAGTGTTCTACCATCCGGTCAAAGGCGTCATTTTCGCATATCAGAAATGGGGAATCGATTGGGATGAGTATTGTTGGGTTCGGTTGTTCTCCACCATGCAATTTGTCGCTAATCTGAAATACGCAGAAAGCAATCCGAACGTTGT
>ERZ780141.1279-NODE-1279-length-15084-cov-8.716681_pt1 | contig 15084 bp, 11 predicted proteins | sample MGYA00433080_ERZ780141 | MGnify/ENA primary metagenome ERZ780141 (study PRJEB29588, sample SAMEA2154047) | human gut metagenome | biome: human gut; feature: human-associated habitat; material: faeces | place: Denmark | collected 2008/2010 ... | reverse complement strand
TATTGATTATCAGTGTGTTGGTTGTTAGCATCCGACTTAAATACAAACATATTTTGCCATCAGAGGCGATAAAACGCCATCGGGAATATTCCTATACAAACAAATGAGGGGCATACAAACATATCGAACAGGCAAAATCCAGACCTCAAAATATTCCCCACGGAGGATGAGTGGTAATATTCTTTACAGAAGATGAGTATTATAATATATTGGGGGGTTTCCGAGAGGGCACATGAGTTGTGCAACATTAATAACTGGATGGTCAATAAAATTTGTTATGTGTAGAAATAAAGTCTATCCATTGTTTTAGTGATTCAAAACTATAATTAGATATGAGATTCTCACCTTTATTTATAAAATTAGTTATTACTAATGATGCTGAGTCCGCCTTTGTTTTTGTTTGTTGATAATTGTCTAAAAAATCAGAGAGTAGGAACTGCAGATGATCCCTTTTATTATATTTTAATTTTACCTCATTTCGTAATATCTTTGTTTCTTCAATATTGATGCTTGAATAGTCATCGCCATCTCTTCCTTGACAATTATAATAGCTAATAAATTTAGAACCCAAAGTTGTTATTTGGCTAAGATACCTATCTTCATTTGAGCATACTCGATTTTGGCTAAATATATAATGGTCATCCCTACCAGGTCGACTTTGAAAACGTCCTTCATCATAGACACAAAACAATTCACTGACGGTGCTTTCTTCTATATGCTCAACATAATCAAGAATAAAATGAAGTTTATTAGTAATGAACGAAAATGATGCAAAAAATTCTTGTGCTAATAAGAACGTGTAGCATTCAAATATAGTCTTCAAACTTTTATAAGATGCTGCGGTAAAAAAATAGTAATTGATTTTACGCTTGTCATTATCTATGTGTGGGTAGTACAATCGACTTGTTAAATGTTGATTTTCATCATCGTAGTAAATAACAATGAAATTCTTCCCGTCGCTCATTAACTCCTCCATTCTTTTGGTAGATGAAGATTCGTAGTAAGATTGTCTTTCTTCCTTAGATGTAAGTATGTAATTTACATACTCTTGAAGAATACAAACATCTGTTACTTCAAAGACCTTTTTCCAACTATAAGTTAAATCTTTTATAAATGAAACAATGGTCTTTGGAGGTATTTCAAGAGATTGGTCTTTATAAAAATAATAAAGTCCTCCATTCTTACATTCAGATGAATCTTCTGACTCATAAATAATACCATATTCCGATTGAGCATTACATTCAATAATAATACCTATGCAAAGTTTTTTTACATTATGGTAGCAGTTTGTTGTTTCAATAGCGAAATCTCTATCTATATTCATATTTAATTTCAAGTATAACATCTAATTAGGGACATTCAGTAAATAGTATAAAATTAGCCAACTGATTCATAGACAAAATGTTGCGAATTAGTTGGTTTTTTGTATCTTTAGGTATTCCCCCGCAAATAAGGTTTGACGGCCAAAACGGGGGAAATTCCCCAACTAAGATATGGCTAAGATACAAAATATTTCGGAAATTCACCCAACTTTGGGCTTTACAGAATTTGATATTATAGAAAAATATCGCAAAAGTTTTCATGAGAGTGAGCTAGGCAGGCTTCATTCGGTGTTTCCGTTTGAGCGTATGGCAAAGACACCAACAACAAGCCCACAACAACTGCCAATGCTACTAAAATACCACTAATTCGTCCTGCTATTTTTCTGCAAATATTCACGTCTATCATACTGACAATTAACTCCGAACCATTTCGGGAGCGGCTGCAAAGATAATACATTTTTTGCAAACAAACCCATCCTCACCACCCCACACAGAGCTCTGCAGATATCTATTGCTGGACACCGAGTCTATCACATCGCGCCTATCTGAATTCCGCCAGCAGACTCGCAGCATTCCCCCAGCAAGCCACCTCCCAACTACAAGCCATGACAAGCAGCCCTTGATGAAGATTTTATTTTGTTGTGAAGAACATTAAAATATGATATAAAACCTTGCTATAAGACACTATCAAATCAGCCATTTCTTAGTCCATTCCGCTAAAGGCGACGGGCAAGCAAGCATTCCGCAGTTTTGCTGTAAGTTGAGAAACGAAAAACGTATGCGGTTCTTAGGTTTGTAACGTTCGTTATAAACAACAATACTTCTTCCACTGACACAATTTTCGGCCTTTACCTCTACAGGAATTATCTCATCCTCTCGCTGTAATAGAAACTCAATCTCTGCCTTTCCTTCCGAAGACCAATAGTAAGGCATATTACCGTATGAAGGCAACAGGCTTTGCAACACTGCATTCTCTGCCATTGCGCCCTTGAATTCTGTGTAGTTGGCAGTTGGGTCAATAACTATGCTTCCTGGCAATCCGGCCAAACGCCGCAATAGTCCGCTGTCACTGGCATAAACCTTGAATACATCTGGTTCTTCGTAGGCACTTAAAGGCATTCCAGGTTTCGTCACCGCGTTCACACGATATATCATGCCAGCATCTTCAAGCCACAGCAAAGCATCCTCATAGTCACGGCTTCTTGCCCCTTTTTTGATAATCTTATAGATGAACTTTCTATTCTCCTTGGCGAGTTGAGATGGAAGTGAGCGCCAAATGGCATGAATGCGCGGTATATCGCGAGGTTCTGCATACTTGGCAAAGTCAAGCTCATACAAGTCTAATATACCTTGCAATATATCGTCAACTACTTGCATACCTTGATTTTCAAGCATACTTACGGCAGCTTCTGGCATTCCTCCAGACACCATGTATCTGCGGTATTCCGATTTCAACTTGTCAAGTATGATAAGAGGCAGTTTCTCTGGCTGTTCTATCCGTTCAACAAAATTGAATGTCTGGATATCGCTGGCTCGCAGATACTCCTTGAACGTAATCGGATACATACGCATAACCTGCACCTTTCCCACTGGTACGGTCATTCTCCTCCTTTTCACAGCCACTCCCAACAGCGAACCTGCTGCAATAATATGCCATCCGGGAGCATCCTCACAAAAATATTTCAACGAATTGAGTGCTTCTTCACATTCTTGTATCTCATCGAATATGAGCAGTGTCTTGCCCGGCACAAGAGGAACCTGGCTATAAAGGGAGAGTTCCTTTATTATGCGAGTCGGCTCCTTTGTTTCTGTAAAAGCAGACCGCAACTCTTTCTGGCGGTCAAAGTCAAACTTCGCCGTATAATCGAAACACACTCTTCCAAACTCCTCCATAGCCCAAGTCTTGCCAATCTGACGGGCACCTTTTAAAAGGATTGGCTTATGCTTTTCGGCATCTTTCCACTCCTTGAACTTATTTATTATGTCTCTTTCAATTCTCATATCTACACTATTTACTTCTGATTTGTGCCAACATTGACACTTTTCCGAACTTATCAAGTGCAAATATGCAAAATATAGAGCACAAATACAACTTTTCTGAGAGCTATTTTCGATCACACATTCAAGAAAACATCGTTATAGAATCCTTTACACGCCCTCTTCTTTCGCTTTCTACCAATCCTTATTGGCTTGTATGTAATCATGCCTCCTCAAAATGAATCTTATTGCTGTCCGGTAAAAGTTTTTCAAATAAAATAAATTAGGGTTGACACTCCTCACGAGGTATCAACCCTTTTGGTTATTTGTATTGCTAAAAATTATAACCATGAGCAAAGATAGTCATTTTACCAGACAGCAATAAAAAGAAAAAATGTTGCGATTTTTCATCCAAATCTAATTTTATATCGTAGTTTTGGGTAAAAAATAAAACTTAATTACATTTATACTCCCTGACGATGGCTATTTGGTCACAAAGGCTGTACGCATCTCTGTTTTGAGCAATTAATTTGACCACAACAGACTGCGCCTCAGCAATTAAACCCAATTCGGACATTAGGGCTTGGTAAGATTTCGGAATTTTAGACGTGCGGATTTTGATTGCTTTTTAATGAGTAATAGCAAGCCATTGCGAGTTAAAAACAAGCAATAGATGCCTTATAAAAACCGAAAGACACCAAGTAGTAGAAAAAATCTCACATTTACGTCCTAATGACCGATTTGGGTTAACGAAAACTTCATTGCATTCGGTTTGCACTGTCTTTGGCGGTAAAAAAACCTAAAAAAGCGGTATAGAAATCTTGTGGAATTTCCATACCGCTTTTATCGAAATTCAAGCTGAGAGTGTCAGCCCGTGTGTTATTAATATTCCTCTTCGTCGAAGAAGAAGTCGTCTTTACTTGGATAGTCTGGCCAAATATCTTCAATTGTTTCATAAACATCGCCTTCATCTTCAATTTCCTGGAGGTTTTCGATCACCTCAGCAGGAGCGCCCGAACGCATTGCGTAGTCAATCAACTCGTCTTTGGTTGCTGGCCATGGCGCATCTTCAAGCTTTGTAGCTAATTCAAGTGTCCAATACATAGTCTATATAATTTTGTATTAATAATTCGTTCTAAAATTTTGCGCAAAAGTAATACTAATATTTTGCAAATGATAATAATATCGATAAAAAATGCTCAAAAATCGGGACTTATAGTGTTAAATCGTGCAAATAATCGCAAACTGGCATTTTTGTAACAAAATTATTACCCTTTCGACCAACGACACGGGGCAAAAAGTTGCTAACTTTGCACGCAAAGAAGGGAGATTGCATCTATGACAAATTACACAAAAACAGGACTTGTGCTTGAGGGCGGCGCTATGCGAGGATTGTTCACCGCTGGCGTAATCGACGTAATGATGGAAAACGAGATTACCTACGACGGACTTATCGGGGTGTCGGCTGGAGCTTGCTTTGGCTGCAACTATAAGAGCCACCAGCCAGGGCGCGTGTTACGCTACAACCTCAAGTACGGCAAAGACCCTCGATATATGGGGCTCCGCACTCTTCTCACCACCGGCGACCTTGTAGGTCCAGAATTCGCCTATCACACAGTGCCTCTCAAGCTCGACATCTTCGATGCCAAGACCTTTGAAGCAGAGGCAATGGAGTTTCATGTGGTGTGCACCGATTGCCTCACTGGCAAGCCTGTCTACTACCGCATGGACAAAGTGACATACGAGTCGCTGGAGTGGATTCGTGCTTCATCGTCTATGCCGCTGGTGTCAAAGCCTGTAATGGTTGACGGTCGCATAATGCTCGATGGAGGCATCAGCGATTCCATCCCTCTTCAGCACTTCCAGCAGATTGGTTACTCACGCAATGTGGTGGTGCTCACTCGCCAACGTTCCTACCGCAAGGAGCCTGCCAAACTTTGGCCATACCGCTTCTTGATGCGCAAATATCCAGCTATCTCACAAGCGATGGCTCACAGACACGAGATGTATAACGACCAACTGCAATATGTGGCGCAACAAGAGAGCCTGGGCAACACGTTTGTGATTGCACCAAGCGAACCGCTACCCATAAAGCGCACCGATATGGATCCCGAAAAGATTAAGCAAGTATATCAGATTGGGCGCGGCACATGCCAAGCGCTATTGCCCGAACTGAAGAAATTCCTTTCAGCACAAAAATAGCTACTTCAAGGCATTCGGCACTCTGGCATCACTCACCCGATGCCACCTGCAGCTCGGCGAGATAATCATAATGCTCGCCTTCTTTCACCATGCGGCAGGTGAAGCCATTCACCTCGGCATGATACGACAAGGTGCCAAAATCGATATATAGCCAATCGAAGCTTTCTCCCTTGATTTTGCCATAATTCATGGCGAAATCCACTTGCCCATAATAATCGCCATCGAGGTCGATGTCCACGCCGCCATCCTCATCTTGGAAGAGGTAGATCAAGTCGCTGCTATCCATCAATATCTTGCCGTCAGGAGCGAGCAATTCGCGCATACGATCGAAGAACATAGGCATGTTCTCCATACGCTGCATCATGCCTGCGCCATTCATCAGCAGTAGTATTGTGTCGTATTTTTCGCACAGGCGCGGATCAAATAGGTTGATGGCACGAGCGTCCTTCACGCCGCGCTGGCGCATAGCATCCACCGATAGCACCGATATGTCGATAGCACACACAATCTTGTCCATCTCCTGCAGAGCCAAGGCATGGCATCCGCTGCCAGCACCCACATCCAATATTTTGCCCGAGGCAAGACGCAAAGCCTCCTGCTCAATGGCAGGCATCTCGGCATAACTGCGAAACAGCACACCCACCGGCATTTCATCATCATCAAACATTGTTGATGTCACCACAAGTCGCTTAGCTTTGCCTGTGTTGCAATAGTCGGCTATTGCTTGACCCATCGGGTCGCATTCAGGAGGGATAAGATATGTGTTACTATTCATAAATCGCATTTTTTAGGGGCAAAACTTCCACACTCGCCCCGATAGAGTAAATATATGGTTTTACCATTAGGGGTTAGAAATCAAACGACAATTGACCGTCGTTTTTGCTTTTTGCACGAGCATAAAATTGCAAAGCCTCGTTGACATACACCGACATCACCTGCTGCTTCTCCATTTCGTGCCAGTTTTCTTCGGTGATATTCACGGTTATCGACCGATAGGCATTATTGAGCCGACGCACCTGTTTGCTTGAGCCGAGGCGTTTCACCCACTTGCTCACGGTGCTGCCACTCACACCCAGTGTCTGAGATATTCCTCGTATGGTGCATCCTCGCTGGTACATCTCCAGTGCTTGATAACGTATAGAATTGGGCTTTGCTTTCATTGGTTTTTTTGATTTAATGGAAAATATATGATGTGGCAGCCGGCTTATATCACCCGACTGCCACACTTATTGGGGGGTTGTGTGTATTAATGCTTGTCGCAAGCCTTGTCGCACTTCTTTACGACCTTATCGCAAGCCTTGTCGCATTTCTTTGCGGCCTTGTCGCAAGCCTTGTCGCACTTCTTTGCGGCCTTATCGCAAGCCTTGCCGCATTTTTCAGCTGTTTTGTCACATTTCTTTTCTTTTGCGCACAATTCCTTTTTGTGCTTTTCGCATGACTTCGTACAAGTCTGAGCGTTGCAAGCGATTGAGCCTACAAGCGCCATTATGCACACCAATGCAAAAGTTCTAAATAGTTTCATAGTTGAAAAATTAAAGTTAAAAATAAATTCTAAGCATTTCTATTTCACAAATATAACCACTATCACACCACTTATCCAACTCTAAACCCATAGTTTTTTGCAAAAAATCCCTAAAACACGGCATTTCACGCACCATTAAGCAAAAATTTGGGCAAATTATGAGCACAAAACTCGTCTTACACTCATAATATCAACAAATATGATTATCTTTAAGCCAAAATTTATCCTTAACGGCTAAAGCAACCAACTTCAAAAAAAACTAATACGCACGCATATGATTAAGCACATTCAAGATCTTATACTCAACTACAAAGTGGTAGACGCTTTCTGGCTTCTTGCCAACCGCCTAAATGAAGGCGAGGATATACAACGCCTTTTCTTGCGCCTTGTGGGCCTGAACAACAACGTGTCGCAACTCCACGAAGACATCAATCGCATACAAGCTTTGGCCGAACAAGGCGACACTTATATGCAATACACATTTGCCCGCATACACGACCGCCTACAGATATTGCCCAACTCCACCAAGATAGCCGAGGAGTATTTCACCCGCGCCATTGAGGGCGGCATTGCCGATGCTCGCGTGTGCCGTGCCTACATCTATCGCGACGGCGACTTCGGCGAGGCCGACATCAACCGTTATCAGCAAGAACTGATGCAAGCATTAGCCGAAGGCAGCGAGAGGGCCAAGCAACAGCAAATACGCGACTTGACCCACGGCCTGTGCGGCACAGAGCCCAACCCTCAGCAGGCCTTCGATTTTGCCAGCCAGCATGTGGCCGATGAATGTAGCGATGCGCCCGACCCAGTGTATTATCACCTGATGGCTGACGCTTGTGTGCAATTAGGGCGAATAGATGATGCTGTAGCCTACTACGAGAAGGCGTATCAATATGGCGACAGCCAATCGCTGTTCTGGTTTGCCTACTACTCTTGCAGCGACGAGATGGGCAGAATCATCAACCGCGAACAATTCTCCGAATTGATGGAAAAAGGCAAAAACATCGATGCGCCAGAGGCATTTATGGAATATGCAATGCTCATCACCGAAGAAGCTTATCACAAGATGAGCGACGAAAACAAGGAAGCGGTCACCAAGGCTCTCTCCGATGACCTCCAATACGGTTGGCTCTTGGGCGATGGCTTCTGTGCCGGCTATCTCGCCGACTTCTACGAAAACGGTCGCTTTGGATTCAAACAGGACAACTTCAAAGCCTGGATTTGGTATCTGCGCGGTGCTGCTTTGCGCAATCCTATCTGCTACGCGGCATTGGCAGAAATGATTCTCTCCCGCCACAACGCGCCCGATGATTACACCGATGAGCAAGCCTATGAAAACGCCTACAGAGCACTTATGCTGGGCTACGACGACATTCTCGAAACGGTATGCGAAGGATATAAGCAAGGACATCTACAATCGCATGCCACAGCCATCGAGAATGTGTATTTGCCACAATATGAAGCCAAGATGAGTGAATCTGGCGATGACCTTGATGACGATTTCAGCGAAGACGACTACGAACCTGAGCAAGAAGTGGGTGAAGACGATTGGACCATGGACCCCGACATCGACACACGAATGCAAAGCTGCCACCAATGCGTGGAAAAGGCCGAATCGCTCGCGAGAGAGCAAGACCGACCTTGGGAAGTGACCGCACTGATACGCCACTATGTGGATATGGCCAAAGAACTGAGCAACTACGAGCATTTCAACAACGAATTGTATAGCCTTAATTCACGCATGCTCAACCTCATTTACGAGCACCCTCGCCTCAAACTGGAGTTGTGCAAAATACAGATTGACGTGCTATATGGCATCGAAGCATCATCTGGCCACGAACTCGGCATCACCGAAGACCTGATTCACGAGAAGGATGCATTGGCTCGCAATATCTATTATGCCGACAACAGTATGTTTGAAAAGATTGTAGACCAAAGCCATCTCAAGCACGACCCTGTGGAGTGGACCGAACACTGGGAGGAGGTGATCGACGAAGCCGACCGCATAGCCTATGCCCACCTCAAAGACGTGCCACGCGGCATGGGATTTTGCTTCGCCTTTTGGCACGAACGCAGGCGAGCGCTGAAGCAATTCAGCATCTCTTGGCGCGACCCTCACATGATGAATCCAAGAGTAATGTTTGACTAATAAACCCTCTCAATATGGCAATAAAACTAAATTTCACCGAGGCAACGGGCGACATCACTGGACGCTCTAAGATGTGGGGATTTCCCGATTTGCCCTACGATATGGAATACCCCGAAATAGCTTTCGACGACGATGACGGCATGCCAAGCACCGACCCCATGACATTCCTGTGCCAAATACGCCTCAGCGACATTGCGCCGCTCGATGCCGAGGGTCTTCTGCCCCACATTGGCATGCTATATTTCTTTGCTGACATTGATTACTTCCTCGGCAACCACGACGTCGATTCTCCAGGAATGGGCCAGTGGGAAATGCCACGCTATAGAGTGCTCTACTCGCCAACATGCGACAATCTGCACACGCACAAGGTGGTGAACTCCGATGGCACGCCTTTCGGACTACCGGCGCAAGGCATCACATTCAGCATCTGCGATGACAAGGAGTCAGGATTTAAATTATTAGGCAAACCATTCTTCGACGAAATCGAAGAGCAATACCCTAAGTGCCTGTCGCTGTTACAAGTAGACTGCGACGACGATTGCAATCTGCAATTCTACGATTGTGGCATGCTGTGCTTCCTGCTCCGCCCCGACGATCTCGCTGCCCAGCGCTGGCACCGCACTCTCTGCTACCTGCATTCATTCTAACCCAATTCGGCCATTAGGAGGATGACATCGCTCTGGCGAGTGGTGTCGCATCGTTGTTGGTTTAAAGCTCACGCAGATGCCGCAAATCAAGCAGATTTATTTTGTGGGGCATGTTTATTGATGGAATAAGGGGGTAAGGCCTCCGGCATGCCACGTCCCTACTGGCGGGTGTTGTCCTCCGACGTGAAATTCAAAAAAAACTGCCCTATCTGCGGGAATCTGCGTGAAATTAAATCACCAACGGCGGGCGTTATCCACCGGCGTCGGAAATCCCCAAAATCTGCCCAATCTGCGCGATCAGCGTGAAAACAACACAACAGCAACGTGATAACACCTCACTGACGGTGATTACGGCAATCATAATACCACGAAAAAAAAGCCCACATCACACTCAACAGGCGATGTGGGTCTTGTATCATTATTTGTGAGAAAATATTATTTGCCTCGGCGCTTGCTGAATATCCACTCCATAAAGTCTGGCAAATTGAATGCCGGATTCCAGCTGCCGTGAGTACAGCCTGGGAACTCTACATAATCAACATTGGCGCCCAACTCTCTCAATCGCAGGTATGCCTTGCGCGAGCCTTCAACAGGCACCACGGCATCGGCATCGCCATGGAATATGCGGAAATTCACCTTACGCGACTTATCGATGCGATTAGGATTGATGCTTCCGCAGATAGGCACTGCAGCAGCCCACATATCAGAATAGCGCTCTGCCATGTCAAACACAGCCATGCCACCCATCGACAATCCTATCACATACACACGGTCGGCGTCTACTTTGCCCTCGGCAATGTATTTCTCAACCAAACCGCGCACCATCACCAACAACTTTGATGGCTCTTTCACTACAGGCATCGAATCGGGATAGCTCGACTTCTTGATTCCTGGATGATATGCCCAGTATTCTGTCTCAGGGCACTGTGGAAACAGTACATAAGCAGGATATTTAATTCTATTCACTGGATTGAGAAACATCTGTGCGCCATGTGTCAACTGCAACTCATTGTCGCTGCCTCTCTCGCCAGCACCGTGCATAAACACCACCAATGGGAATTTCTTCTTGCCGGCATTCTCTGGCACGAGTTCGCGATAAAGCAACGAATCGCCGCCCACCACATACACACACTTCTTATAAGCGGATTTTGACACCGCCATCTCTTGTGCCACTGCAGCCATTGCCACGAGTGCCACAACCACTAATACTGATAGTCTTTTAAGCATCTCAAAAAATTTATTTTATGTTTATCATTTCATCGGAACCATTGTGAACGAGAACGAGTGCTGCTCAGAGGCTGGAATCAAGTATCTCTGCTCTGGACGTGAGCCCCAGCTGTCGTAGCCACCCACACCCGAATGCTTGGCATCGATGCACACCTCTACGAATGGACGTGGAGAGATGTCGTTGATGTGAGTCTGACGGCGCATCTTATTCTTCATCGCGGCATCGTCGTGCGAGGCAATCTCCTCTGCCGAGAAATTGTGCCACTGACGTGGGCGATTGATGTTGTTCTCGCAATCATAATCCTCCACCGAGTTGCGCAGCGCGTTGAACTCAAATGGCACGCTGCTCATCACCTTCAATCCTGCACCCGAAGCGTTGCTAAGGGTAATCCAGCGGGTATCAGTGTGGTGTCCACACTCCTGCGGACGCACATAGTCATACTTCATATCATCGGCAAGGGCTGAATAGATGCCCACGAGCGTACCCATCTTGCGGTCGGCATAGTTTTCTTCCGGACCACGTCCATAATATTGCACATTGTTGTCGGCGGCAGACATACGGAAGCGAATGCCTATGCGAGGCACATCGCCCTTAGCGGCTTCGCCTTGCGTCAAGGCTGCGAAATCGCCATTCACGGTCACCACGCCCGATGGCATCACAGTGTACTTAAGCGTGAATGTGTTGCCGGCAGGCAATAAATACGTCACATCCAACACGGCATTAACGCCTTCGATAGCAGCCGATGCTTTTGCCACCTTGAAATTGGTGCTTGACTGCTTCCATATCTGCAAGCGTTCTGGCATACGGTTGCCATAATCGTTGTCGGTAGGGCCACGCCAGAAATTAGGCTGTATGCCAAAACCCTCATAGAAGTATTCCTTGCCGCCAACCATATATGAAGTAACCATGCCCTTCGCCTTATCGAAGCAGAAGTTCACTATGGCTGATTTTACCACTATCTGATCGCCGTTGTTGTCCACGCTCAATGCAGCTCCGGCTTTCTTCACCGCAGCCATGCTTGGAGTGGCCGACACTGCAAATTGGTCGTGAGCCACCTCATGTCCGGCAGGCACAAGCGCTGTGGCGCGCAGTGTGGTGGCACTAAATGTCACCAGATATTCCTTGCCAGCCTTAGCCTTTACCACAGGCACCGAGATTATCTGTTCACCCTGAGGAGGAATGTTCATCACAGTCTTGCCCGACTTAATCGCCTTGCCATTCTCCAAAATCTTCCAGTTGATGCTATAACCAGCGAGCGAAGTGAAGTAGAATCTGTTCTTCACCTTATATTTGCCTGCAGCAGCATCCACAGCCTCAAACGCCACGTCGCTATAAGCATATTTCACCTCAGCCATAGCAGGATGAGGATTGCGGTCGGGGTTCACGATGCCGTTGCAAAGGAAGTTGGCATCAGATGGGCGATTTTTGCCATAGTCGCCGCCGTAGGTGAAGTAGTGCACACCCTTCTCGTCAACAGCATCAAAACCTTGGTCCACCCAGTCCCAGATGAAGCCACCCTGCAGATTGGTGTAGGCATATATCTCGCGCCACTGATCCCAGAGGCTACCAGTGGAGTTACCCATAGCATGCGCATATTCCGACGGGCACACAGGGCGGTCGCTGCCGTTCTCACCCATAGCGTGAAACCAGTCGGCGCCAGGATACTGCGGAACAATCATGTCGGTGTTCCACTCATATTCGGCACGCTCATAGCACACTGGGCGATTGTGGAAGTCCTTTTCCAAAGCCTTCATTTTCATATAGCACTCATAGAAGTTCACGCCGTTGCCAGCCTCATTGCCAAGCGACCAGATGATCACGCTTGGGTGATTTTTGTCGCGGGCAAACATATTGCTTACTCTCGCAACGTGCTGCTCCATCCAATCAGGATTGTTGCCGAGCGTACGGCCCTTAGCGAGGTTATATCCCATGCCGTGGCTCTCGATATTCGCCTCGTCGTAGACATACAATCCATATTCATCGCACAGTTCATAGAATTTGTGGTCTTGAGGATAGTGGCACAAGCGCACAGCATTGATATTGTTTCGCTTCATCAATTCAACGTCGCGACGCATCAATTCCTCTGTCACATAGTGGCCAGTGGCAGGATTATGCTCGTGAATGTTCACACCCTTCAGTTTTATAGGCTTGCCATTGATCAGCAATGCCGTGATTGGTCGGCCACTTGGAGATTTCTCGTCGAGCTGCTTTATCTCAATACGACGGAAACCCACGTTCTGCGACACATATTCCTCAACCTTGCCGCCATTTGCCAGCGAAACCACCAACTTATATAGATTTGGCGCCTCCGAAGTCCAAGTCTTCACGTTAGCCAGGTTTCCGCTCATGCGGAACATATATTCATCTCTCTTTTTCACCGTAACGGCAGCGGCATTGCGCAGCACCACCTTGCCATCGGCATCATATAGCTCATACGTCACAGTCACGCCTTCGTCGGCCAAAGTGTTGTTTCTCAGACGCACAGCCGTGCTGAAAATTCCGTCAGTATAGTTATCGTCAAGAGTCGATGTCACAAAGAGGTCTTCAATGTGCATCTTCGGTTGCGAATAGACATACACATCGCGCTCAATGCCGCTAATGCGCCAGAAGTCTTGACACTCCAGATACGAGCCCACGCTGTAGCGATAGATTTTCACAGCCAACTCGTTGTCGCCAGCCTTCACAAAATCGTTAATGCTAAATTCAGCGTCGGTCTTCGAGTCGCTGAAGTAGCCCACTTCCTTGCCGTTGATATAGACATACACGCCCGACTTAGCGCCAGCGAAATGCAAGAATATGTCGCGGTCGAGCCATTCTGCTGGGATGTTCATCGTGCGGCGATACACACCCACCGGGTTTTCCTTAGGCAGATATGGCGGACGTGGATTCACTGGGCAGAAATCATATGGAGTGTTGGTATAGATAGCATCGCCAAAGCCCTGCAACTCCCAGTTGCCCGGAACGTTTATCTCATCCCACGATGAGGTGTTGACACCGGCATCCACTACATCGGCGGGCAACTGATCCTCGCATTCGGCATACTTAAACTTCCACGTGCCATTGAGCAAGCGATAATATTCGCTTCCCTCATAACGGTTGGCGAGAGCAGCCTCTCGAGTCGAATACGACATAAACGATGCACGCGGCTCACAGCGGTTCACCGACGTCACATTCACATCTTGCCAATACGGCTTTTCGCCTGCTGTCGCCGCTAATCCACACGCAAGAACAGTAGCAACGCTAAACATTAATCTGAAAATTCTCATTATTAGTTTTAATACAATTTAGGTTATGTCATTCTATTGCCCAACCGCTCGCCACAGTCACTTTTTATCAATTCCAAGGGGCTGAACAAAACCTTCTGTTTCAATTTACAATATTACGAATTTTTTTCCACGTTTGCCCCATTTCAGCCTCGCTACTTTCACCAATATTCAAAACATTTTGCAAAAAGCAAGATTATTTGCTAACTTCGCAGTTGTGCGCTATGGCTTATCGCCCCCTAATGCACCACACCACGTATAAAACACTAAAATCCAAAAATAAAATATGGCTACAGTCGACGACAAAAAAATCATCTTCTCGATGGTTGGTCTCAACAAGACCATCAAACAAACCAATAAACAGATTCTCAAAAACATATACCTGTCGTTTTTCTATGGTGCTAAAATCGGCATCATCGGTCTGAACGGTGCTGGTAAATCCACCCTGCTCAAGATTATTGCCGGCATCGACAATGACTATCAAGGCGAAGTGGTGTTCTCGCCGGGCTACTCGGTGGGCTATCTGCCTCAGGACCCACACCTCGACGACGACAAGACCGTGCTTGAGATTGTGAAAGAGGGCGTGCAATCGGTGGTTGATTCGCTTGCCGAATATGAGGAAATCAACAACAAATTCGGTCTGCCTGAATACTACGAAAGCGAGGAGCGCATGAACGAACTTTTCGCCCGCCAAGCCGAATTGCAAGACGTGCTCGACGCCACCGACGCGTGGAACCTCGATTCTCGCCTTGAGCGCGCAATGGATGCTCTGCG
>ERZ780141.1276-NODE-1276-length-15100-cov-2.907345_pt1 | contig 15100 bp, 10 predicted proteins | sample MGYA00433080_ERZ780141 | MGnify/ENA primary metagenome ERZ780141 (study PRJEB29588, sample SAMEA2154047) | human gut metagenome | biome: human gut; feature: human-associated habitat; material: faeces | place: Denmark | collected 2008/2010 ... | reverse complement strand
TATAAGAAGTTAGGTTATGTGCCGGCCAACAGCGACCCTAAGAAGTGGGAGAATTGGTCCATGTCGAAGACGATGGAATACGCTTACGACGATTATTGTATCGCCCGGATGGCGGAGAAGATGGGTAAGCAAGAGATCGCGGACGAGTTCTATAAGCGTTCCCAGAATTATCGCAATGTCTTCAATCCGGCTACAGGCTTCATGCAGCCGCGTAACGAGAAGGGTGAGTTCATTGAGAACTATAGTCCAGACGATTATATCGAAGATATTTGCGAGAGCAACGGTTGGCAATATCTCTGGTCTGCGCAACACGATGTGGATGGCTTGATCGAGCTGATCGGAGGCAAGGAGCGTTTCATCCAGCGTTTGGATAGTATGTTCACTTATGTGCCCCAATCCGATGAGGAATTGCCGATTTTCAGCACGGGCATGATCGGCCAGTACGCTCACGGAAATGAGCCGGGTCATCACGTCATCTATCTTTTCAATCGTGTTGGTCAGCCTTGGAAGACACAGCAATATGCCTCGAAGGTGATGCGTGAGCTTTATAAGAATACGCCGGATGGTATTTGTGGCAATGAGGATTGTGGACAGATGTCCGCCTGGTTCGTCTTCAGCTCAATGGGCTTCTATCCGGTCGATCCGGTAAGTGGCCAGTATGAGATTGGCACGCCTTTGTTCAAGGAGGTCCGCATGCGTCTGGCGAATGGCAAGACCTTTACGGTCCTGGCTCCGAAAGCCGATGAGAAGAACATCTATATTCAGTCTGTAAAGGTGAATGGCCAGCCATACGACAAGAGTTATATCACGCACGAGATGATCATGAGTGGCGCCACTGTCGAGTTTGAGATGGGCAACCAGCCTGGACCTGTTTGGTACGAATAATTTTAGGAGATGGCTAAGAAACGAGAATATGTGCAGGCCAATAAGGATTGGCTCGCGGAGAAAATGAAGGAAGACGGGGTGATGCCTTTGTCGGACGGAATCTGTTATAAAGTGCTTGCTTCCGGAGATCTCGGAGGCAAGCGTCCTTCGGTAAGCAGTATCGTCACCGTGCATTATACGGGATGGACAATCGATGGCAAGATGTTCGACAGCAGTCGGGACGGCGCTACGCCGGTCGCTTTTCGCTTGGGTGATTTGATTGAGGGGTGGATTATCGCCCTTAAGGAGATGCGTGTGGGCGATAAGTGGGAGATCTATATTCCTTCGGAAAAAGGCTATGGAAAATTCTCTCAGCCCGGCATTCCCGGTGGCTCGACCTTGATCTTTGAGATTGAGCTTTTTGGTATCGCCTGAATATGAATGGGTAATGCGCTTGATTAAAACGTATGACAGAAAAATGAATAAAAAAACGGCGAAAAATTTGGATAATATAAAATAGTAATCTACCTTTGCACTCGCAATCGAGATAAGACGGCTCGCTAGCTCAACTGAATAGAGCATCTGACTACGGATCAGAAGGTTATAGGTTTGAATCCTATGCGAGTCACATAAGCGGAGGCTATTTGATGGTCTTCGCTTTTTTTATGCCTGCATATTTCTCCTTTTTGGATGGTGTGAGTGAGACGGATATAGATCAATATCCGGTTTTATGTGTTGTTTTGTCACATAAAATGGACGATAAGGCAGTTTTAGTATCTTTATGAACCAATTCATTATGACAAAACGTCATTATTGGGGTTTGGCACTCGTTTTGTAAAGATATAGGTGTAATCGATCTATAAAAAGAGAGATGAGAAAGGAGAATTAGATATATGAATTTTAACAATTTTACAATTAAAGCACAAGAGGCTGTCCAACAAGCAGTGCAGTTGGTTACGCAAAATGGCCAACAGGCAATCGAGGCAGTTCATTTGCTGAAGGCTGTTATGATGACAGGCGAAAGCATTACGAATTTCCTCTTCCAGAAGTTGGGTATTAATCAGCAGAATGTGATGAGGGCTGTGGATGCTCAGATTGCATCGTTGCCCAAAGTATCAGGAGGTGAACCCTACTTGTCGAGCGAATCAAATGCTATTTTGCAGAAGGCAATTGATTATTCTTCGAAGATGGGAGATCAGTATGTGTCATTGGAACCGATCATCCTGGCTTTGTTTACAGAGAAAAGTGTAGCTTCACAGATATTGAAAGACGCAGGTGTTACCGAAGAAGAATTGCGGAAGGCAATTGAAGAATTACGTAAAGGAAACAAGGTAACAAGTCAGTCGGCTGAAGATACGTATGAAGCTTTAAGTAAATACGCCATCAACTTGAATGAACGGGCCCGTAGTGGTAAGCTGGATCCGGTAATCGGACGAGATGAAGAAATCCGGCGTGTACTTCAAATTCTGAGTCGTCGTACCAAGAATAACCCGATCCTGATTGGTGAACCGGGTGTTGGTAAGACCGCCATCGCAGAAGGACTGGCACACCGAATCATTCGAGGCGATGTTCCTGAAAACTTGAAATCAAAGCAGATCTATTCATTGGATATGGGTGCTTTGATTGCCGGAGCCAAATACAAAGGTGAGTTTGAGGAACGTTTGAAGGCTGTTGTAAACGAAGTGATGAAATCAGACGGTGAAATCATTCTGTTTATCGATGAAATTCATACGTTGGTGGGTGCCGGAAAAGGAGAAGGCGCTATGGATGCTGCCAACATCTTGAAACCGGCCTTAGCAAGAGGTGATTTGAGAGCTATCGGTGCTACTACCTTGGATGAATACCAGAAGTATTTTGAAAAGGATAAAGCCTTGGAACGTCGTTTCCAGATTGTCATGGTAGATGAACCGGATGAAGTGGATGCCATTTCTATCCTTCGTGGTTTGAAGGAGAAGTATGAAAACCACCATAAGGTTCGTATTAAAGATGACGCTATCATTGCTGCCGTTCAGTTGTCAACACGGTACATTACCGATCGTTTCTTGCCGGATAAAGCCATCGATTTGATGGATGAAGCTGCTGCCCGTCTGCGTATGCAGATGAACTCAGTTCCGGAAGCGTTGGATGAAGTATCTCGCCGTATCAAACAGTTGGAGATTGAGCGTGAAGCGATCAAACGTGAAGATGATAAGGACAAACTGGAACAGTTGAATAAGGAAATCGCAGACCTGAAAGATGAGGAAACCAAACAGAAGGCTCAGTGGGAAAGCGAAAAGTCATTAATCAACAAGATCCAGCAGGATAAAATTGATATCGAAAACTTGAAGTTCGAGGCTGAAAAAGCGGAACGTGAAGGCGATTATGGAAAAGTTGCCGAAATCCGTTACGGTAAGATCAAGGAAAAGGAAAACGATATCAAGGAAGTGCAGGAAAAACTGCATAGCATGCAAGGTGGTGCAGCTATGATCAAGGAGGAAGTCGACAGCGATGATATCGCAGAAGTCGTTTCTCGTTGGACCGGAATACCTGTCACCAAGATGATGCAGAGCGAAAAAGATAAGCTGTTACATCTGGAAGAAGAATTGCATAAGCGGGTAGTCGGACAGGATGAAGCTATTCATGCTATTGCGGATGCAGTTCGTCGGAGCCGTGCAGGCCTGCAAGATCCGAAACGACCGATCGGTTCTTTCATCTTCTTAGGTACGACGGGTGTAGGTAAAACAGAATTGGCTAAGGCGTTGGCTGATTATCTGTTTAATGACGAAAACATGATGACTCGTATTGATATGAGTGAATATCAGGAAAAGTTCAGTGCGACTCGTCTGATTGGTGCACCTCCGGGATACGTAGGATATGATGAAGGCGGTCAGTTGACAGAAGCTATTCGTCGTAAACCTTATTCGGTTGTCTTGTTTGATGAAATCGAAAAAGCTCATCCGGATGTATTCAATATCTTGTTGCAGGTATTGGATGATGGTCGACTGACGGATAACAAGGGCCGTACGGTCAACTTCAAGAATACCATTATTATTATGACAAGTAATATGGGTTCTTCCTTGATTCGGGAAAACTTTGAAAAGATAACCGATGCCAACCGGAATACGGTGGTTGAAGAGACTAAAAAACAGGTACTCGAATTGTTGAAGAAAACTATTCGTCCGGAATTCTTGAATCGTATTGACGAAATCATCATGTTCACACCGTTGAACGAAAAGGAAATTCGTGAAATAGTAGGTTTGCAGTTGAATGCGGTGAAGAAGATGGTTGAGAAGAACGGTATCGACTTGCAGTTTACAGATGCTGCTCTCGACTTTATCAGTCACGAAGGTTACGATCCGCAATTCGGTGCACGTCCTGTTAAACGAGTTATTCAGCGGTATGTCTTGAATGAGTTGTCAAAAGAGATCTTAAGTGGTCATGTTGACCGGTCTCGTCCAATTGTGATCGACCGCAATGGTGACGGACTTATCTTCAAGAATTAAAGCGTATATTCATGAAGTAAAATAGAAGCCTTGGTTGCTGCAAAGCAGCCAGGGCTTTTTTTGTGCCTTTCTTATTGCTGTTATGAAATTAAATACTATATTTGTCAATAGTTTAATCATTAAAGCTTTAAATTATGGGCGAGAATAAAGATTTTATCTATGACGAGGATGAATCCGTGAAATTTATACAGAATTATTTACCTCAGGAGTTAAAAGGCAAATTCAGCAATGATGATATAAATTATATTGTTGATGTGATTTATGAATACTACGAAAGTAAAGGCTGTATGGATGAAGACATTGACGATGATACAGAAATAGAAATCGATGAAGACGAACTGACGGCCTTTGTTGTCAAGAATGCGCTGAAAGATGGTGTAGGAAAGTTTACTCCAGAAGAAATCACCTTTATTGTGCAGGGAGAAATGGCCTATTGCGAGTCATTAGATATGTTTGAATAATAACTAATAAAAAACGGAACAAGATGAAAAGTGTGAAAGTGTTGTCAGCATTGCTTCTTTCTTTTGCATTGATTTTTTCAAGTTGTGGCACTTGGAATAATACGCAGAAAGGAGCTGCCATAGGTGTTGGTGGTGGAGCTGCCGTTGGTGCAGGTGTTGGTGCGTTGGCTGGTAATACGGCATTAGGCACAGTTATCGGTGCTGCAGTTGGTGGTACTGCCGGTGCCTTGATAGGAAAGAAAATGGATAAGCAGAAGAAGGAACTCGAAGCTACTTTGCCTGAGGAAACAACCGTAGAAACAATTAATGAAGGAGAAGCCTTGAAGGTGACATTCGATTCGGGTATTCTGTTTGCAACCAATTCAAGTACTTTGAGCGATGCTTCAAAGAGTGCATTGCGTAATCTGGCGACCAGTTTGAATCAGAATCCGGATACGGATATTAAGATTGTCGGCCATACGGATAATACAGGTAATGTTGATTATAATCAGACCTTGTCAGAAAAAAGAGCAAAAAGTGTGTTTGATTATTTGATGGTTGATCAAGGTGTCAGCAGCAAGCGCATGACGTATGAAGGAAAAGGTATTCACGAGCCGGTGGCTGATAATTCAACCGTCGAAGGCCGTGCGTTGAACCGTCGTGTTGAAATTCTGATTTTGCCAAGTCAGCAGATGATAGAGGATGCACAAAATGGTACTTTGAAATAATCTTTATTATATAGGAAATCTCCGATCCGCCTCTGTTTGTTTCTCGGTTTATGAAACGGGAGAAAGGGGCAGATCGGAGGTTTTTGTGTAAAGAAAAAGGAAATATTTAAAAGATAAAAACATTTGGAATCATATACCGGTTACTTTTATAAGACCTGGTAATTCCTGTTGAGAAAGTATCAGGTATTACATCGGAAAGAAAAGCAAATGCATGTACAGTAAAGATGAACTAAAAAGTTTAAAGAAAGAGTTTTGGGAAAGTTTTGCTTCCTATTGTGATGTTCAGCCTTATTTACGCCGGCGTCGTAAGATGTGGGTTTTATATAATACAAAAGTAAAAGGGGTTGAGTTGAAGTTTGATGCAACTCGGGATGGCGCTTTTGTCATATTGGAAGTTAACCATCGGCAGGAAGATCAGCGCCTGGAAATGTATGAGAAATTGACATGGTATAAAGATAATTTGGAAAAGGATTTTCCAGAAGGTCTGATTTGGGATATATGTTTTGTTCGTGAAACCGGTCAACAAGTTGCTCGTATCTATACAAAAAAGACAGGTATAGATTTTCACAGACGTGAAGATTGGGGCGATTTTTTCTCATTCATGGCTAAACAAATGTATTTGTTGGAACGTAATTTCATGAAGATTGCAGAATATATACGTGAATAGGAGATGGTGGCATGAGATGGATAGGAAATATATTTTTGGCGCTTATAATGATGTCGTGCCAATCAGGTGACGATGTCTTGAATGTATTGGCTGAATCGGGAGTGAGTAAAGAGCTGGCAGCGTTCCGATCAGAAAAATATTTGAATGTTTCATATAATTTGTCGTTTCATATACCTGAAAATAAGAAGGAACCTGTTACGGGAGTGGCCAATATTTTATGGGATCAAGGAGAAAAGTTACCTTTGATTATTGACTTTCGTGGTGATTCTTCTCAAATCATTTCCGTGATGCTAAACCGGGAACCTGTTGATTACAGTGTAAAGAACGAACATATCATTGTGCCCTCATCCAGTTCCTGGTCCGGGAAAAATAAGGTTTCGATAGTGTTTCGTTCCTCTGATCAGTCGTTGAATCGAAGAGATGAATTTTTATATACATTGCTGGTTCCTGATCGTGCGCGGACATTATTCCCTTGTTTCGACCAACCTGATATTAAAGCACATTATTCGTTGGAATTAACTGTTCCTGAATCATGGAGAGCTGTTGCCAATGGTAAAATTGAAAAGATAGATTCGTTGTCTCACCCGGGGAAACATATCATAACATTTCAGGAAACTGAGCCGTTGCCTACCTATTTATTTTCATTTGTTGCCGGGAAGCTTGAGAAAGAAACTTTCTCCAGAGGAAGTCGGGATATCTCAATTTATCATAGGGAAACTGATCCTGCCCGTCAGAAGCAATGTCCGGAGATAGCCCGTCAGGTGTTGGATGCATTAGACTGGATGGAAGCGTATACAGGTGTTCCTTATCCGTTTGCCAAATATGATCTGGTCATTCTTCCGGGATTCCAGTATGGCGGCATGGAACATACGGGGGCAACTTTATATAATGATCAAAGCATGTTCCTGAATGAGGAGCCAACATTAGATGAACAATTGAGGCGGAGTACTTTGATTGCCCACGAAACGGCCCATATGTGGTTTGGTGATTATGTTACGATGCAATGGTTTAATGATGTCTGGACGAAAGAAGTCTTTGCCAATTATTTTGCCGCAAGGATGGTAGAACCTGTTTATCCAACCATAAATCATCGGTTAAATTTTATTCGTAGTTATATACCGGCAGCTTATGCGGAAGACCGGACTGACGGAGCAACTCCAATTCAACAAGATTTGGATAATTTGAGAAATGCAGGTCTGGTATATAGCAATATTGTATATGATAAATCTCCGGTAGTTCTGGAAATGCTGATTCAGCGGATGGGAGCTGACGCTTTCCAGAAAGGAATTCATGACTATTTGATGACTTATGGTTATGCTAATGCAACTTGGGATCAGTTAATTGCCATATTAAGCAAATACACTGAACGGGATCTGATTCATTGGAGCCAGGTCTGGGTGAAAGAACCGGGAATGCCAGCCTTGCAAGCTTATGTAAGTGGTGACAGTCTGTATGTGGAAGAATCAGATCCAAGGGATAGGGGATTTGTTTGGCCCCAGCAGTTGAAGTATCGCATCTGTGAAGATGGTACAACAGAAGATGTGATGTTGGAAATAGAAGATACAGATCGCATTCAGTCGGTTAAGTTAACGCATACATATGACAAGCATTCGATTCTGCCGAATATTGACGGGCGGGGATATGGTTATTTCCGTCTTGGAAGCACAGATAGCGAAGCTGCATTTGCCTGTTTAGATACAACAAATGATGATGTACTGAAAGGTTCTTTGCTTATTACCTTATATGAAAATTTACAGCATGGAACTTTGGATGCAGATTATTATCTGAAATCTCTGTTGACTTATCTCAAACAGGAAAAGAATGATTTGTTGTATTCTTCAGCATTAGGATACGTAGGAAATTCAGTACATTTTCTTTCAAAGACTCCTTCTTGGCTCGAAACCGGTTTGTGGCAACTGGTAGCTGAAGGGAAAACTCAGGGACGTCGCTTACAGGCTTTCCGCCAATTTATGAATCTGGCAGAATCAAAGGAGGCGACAGACCGTCTGTATCTTTTATGGAAGAACAAAGATAAAAGATCCGGTTTACCTTTAAGCGAACGGGATGAAATCAATCTGTCATATCAGCTGGCAATCCGTTTGCCAGAAAAGGCTGATGAAATTGTGGAAGAGCAGTTAAAGCGTATCTCGAATCCGGACAGACAGGCAGAATACCGTTTTATCTCTCCGTCGGTTTCACCTCGAAAGGAAGTTCGTGACAGTGTATTTGACGCATTGCTTATCGCAGATAACCGACGGATTGAGCCGTGGGCTTCTACTGCCTTGTCATTATTGAACCACCGGTTAAGAGAAAAAGAGTCGGTAGAATACATCCGTCCGGCTTTGGACGTATTGCAAGAAGTACAACGGACAGGCGATATCTTTTTCCCGACGTCTTGGTTACGATCTTTGTTAGGTGGCCATTCATCCCTTCAGGCCAGGGATGAGGTTGAAGCCTTTTATGCGGAATATCCGGATTATCCTGAGATGTTGTTGAATAAAGTACGTCAGCAGGCAGATCATTTATATAGACAACACCCAAATGAATAAAGAGATATTATATGTCAGATCAAGATAAGATATCAGAGGCTCTTCAGAGATTAGGCATTGCATTGCTGAATGATATGCAACGGTCGGTGTTGGAGGCCGGTACAAAAAAAGACATGGTTTTGCTCAGTCCGACCGGATCGGGTAAGACCTTGGCCTTTTTGCTGCCATTATTACCGATATTAACACCAGAAGAGAAAACGCAAGTGATGGTGATTGCTCCTTCTCGGGAGCTGGCCTTACAGATAGAATCTGTGTTCCGTTCGTTGGGAACAGGATTAAAAGTAACCTGCTGTTATGGCGGGCATCCTTTCCAGGTAGAGAAACGGAGTCTGGAGCATCCGCCTGTATTATTAGTAGGAACACCGGGACGTATTCTGGATCATATAGAGAAAGGAAATCTGTCTTTACAGTCGGTACACACGGTTATTTTGGATGAGTTCGACAAGTCGTTGGAGTTGAAGTTTGTTCCGGAGATGAAAAAGATCATGGCACGTTTGCCTCAGGTAAGACGTAAGGTCCTGACTTCGGCAACGGAAGCGATCGAAATACCGGAATTTATCCATTTGCATCAGCCGATACGGATTTCTTATCTGACTGCTACGAAATCATTGAAAGGTCTGAAATTATATCAGGTTCGGTCTCCTCAGAAGGACAAACTGATGTGTTTGTATGGACTGTTGGGAGAATTGGATGGAGAATCAGCTTTAGTATTCTGTAATCATCGGGAGTCTGTTGAGCGGGTAGGACAATTTCTGGCCCAAAAACAAGTAGACTGTGTCTGCTTCCATGGTGGAATGGAACAGGCAGACCGCGAACAGCAGTTGGCTCTTTTCCGCAATCGGACTGCCACTGTCTTGATATCAACGGATCTGGCAGCCCGGGGATTGGATATCCCGGAGGTGAAGCATGTGATCCATTATCATCTGCCACTGAATGAAGAGGCTTTTGTGCATCGTAACGGGCGAACAGCGCGTATGCATGCCGAAGGTGCCGCTTATTTATTATTGAATGAAGCCGAAACTGTGCCGGAATATGTTTCACCGGAACCGGAAGAGTTCTTTTTACCCGAAAAACCCCGTCGGCCAAAGGCTTCTGAATGGACTACACTGACCATTCATCGGGGAAAACGGGATAAGTTAAGCAAGAAAGACATTGCCGGTTTCTTGTATCAGAAAGGACAGATTAACCGAGAAGACGTGGGTGTGATCGAAGTCTTTGAATCATGCGCATTGGTCGCTGTCAAGAAAAATTGTAAAAAGGAATTACTTTCCCGGATTCGGGAAGAGAAAATAAAGAATATCAAAGCTAAATTTTCATAAGATGATTCATCGGATATTGATTAAACAGGCAGAATTGAACCAACAAAAGGTTGACATTCTGATAGAAAAGAATCTGATCAGCCAAATTGGTAAAGACCTGGTTGCAGAGGATGCTGAAGTGATTGATGCGAAGGGCATGGCAGTTATTCCCGGATTAGTGAACGGACATACGCATGCTGCTATGACTCTGTTCAGAGGGTTTGCTGATGATATGAAGTTAATGCCTTGGCTGGAACAGAAAATTTGGCCCAACGAAGCGAAGATGACACGCGAGGACGTGTATTGGGGCGCCAAATTGGCTTGCTTAGAAATGATTAAGTCCGGGACAACTACGTTTCTGGACATGTATCAGAAATTCCGGGGAACAGCGGATGCCGTTGAAGAAATGGGAATCCGAGGATATTTATCGGCAGTTTGTTTTGACCGTTTTGATCCAGCGCTCACCGAGAAAGGCAAAAAAGAATGTGAGAAGTTATATTCGGTTGTAGATGAATATGGTTCGAGAATTCAGTATGCATTAGGTCCTCATGCAATTTATACGGTTTCAGGAGAGCTGCTGCAATGGATTCATGCGTTTGCCAACGATCATAGATGTTTAATACATTTGCACTTGGCGGAAACAGAAGAAGAGGTGAACAATTCTATTCGTCAGTTTGGCTTTTCACCGGTTCGTTATCTGTATAAGCTTGGCGTATTATCACCGCGTTTGGTTATAGCGCATGGTGTATATGTTGATAAAGACGAAATCCGGATGCTGTCTGATTATGGAGTAAAGGTTATTCATAATCCGGCCTCAAATATGAAGCTGGCTTCGGGTATCTGCTTTCAGTTCGCTGAAATGAAAGAGGCCGGTGTAAAAGTAGGACTTGGTACGGACGGCTGTTCATCCAGCAATAATCTGGATATGATCGAAGCCATGAAACTGGCTGCTTTGTTGGGAAAAGCCTGGCGGAAAGATCCGGAAGTATTGACTGCGTCAGAAATGCTGGAGGCAGCTACTTGTACGGGAGCAGACATTTTAGGTCTGAAAGCTGGTCGGATTGAAGCGGGATATCTGGCAGATCTCTGTTTGATTGACTTGCAGAGTCCGGCATTTACCCCGAATTTCAACTTTGTTTCCAATTTGGTGTATGCAGCCAATGGAAGTTGTGTTGATACGGTTATCTGCAATGGTAAAGTATTGATGCGTCATAAGCAAGTACCGGGTGAAGCAGAAATATTGGAACAGGCCGCTCGGTGCGCCTATAATTTAGTAAAACGATAAGAAGATATAGATATGAAAGAAACAAGAGATTTGTATGCTGAAACAGCGTCTTTCTTAGCCGCTTGTATATCCGGCAAGCCGGAAACAGCTGTAATTTTAGGTAGTGGACTAGGTTCATTGGCTGATGCCATCGAAGAGCCTACAATAATTCCCTATCACCAGATTCCGCATTTTATGCGTTCAACAGCTTCGGGTCATAAAGGGAATTTTATCTGTGGCAAGTTAGGTGGTAAATCAATATTGGCCATGCAGGGACGTTTCCATTATTACGAAGGTTATACGATGGAACAAGTGACGTTTCCTATCCGCGTAATGAAACTTTTAGGTATCAAGAACCTCTTTGTCTCAAATGCGGCCGGAGGAATCAACACGAGTTTCAAGGTTGGTGATCTGATGATTATTCGTGATCATATCAATATGATGCCCAATCCGTTAATTGGTCCGAACAAAGAGGAATTTGGTACGCGTTTCCCTGACATGACACGGGCATACGACCGGGAGTTTATCCGTCTGATGGAAGAAATTGCCGCAGAGAAACAGATCGCATTAAAGAAAGGTGTTTATGTTGGTCTGACTGGTCCGTCGTATGAAACACCTGCCGAATATGCTTTCTATGGAAAAGCCGGTGGCGATGCTATTGGAATGAGTACGGTTCCTGAAGTCATCGTAGCGCGTCATTGTGGTATCCGGGTGTTTGGTATGTCGGTCATTACCAATGAAGGTTATCATTTTGCCGATGATTTTGTGAACGATGCTAATGATGTGATTGAGGCTGCCAATCGAGCTGCTGAACGAATGACAACTTTGTTCTCCGAACTAATTGCTCGTATCTGATCGTATTGAGGGTTCAATACATTTGTTTCCGGTAATCAATCGTGCAACAGCCCGGGCTGTGCTGTGAGAGAATATCTTTACATACATTTTTTATATAATAAAAGAGAGAACTGCCATGAATCGATATTTGTTTTGTCTGCTTACTTTGTTAAGCTATCTGAGTCTGATAAGTTGTTCTTTTTCCGATTCAACAAAGGAAACAATAACTTTTAACCCGTATGTGGAGGCGTTTACTTCCGGCTTGGTGTCACGGTATGTGACACCAACATTGGTTCTGCAGGAGGAAATTCCGGCAGAGATGCAAGCCGAGGGCAAATGGAAAGAACATGTACAGCTGAATCCTAAGGCTGAAGGCACGTTTGTACTGGAAGAAGGGCGGATTGTGAAGTTCAAACCCGCCGGCTGTCTGGAACGAGATACACGTTATACGTTGTCTGTCGATCTTGCGGCTTGGAAATCGATTCCGGAAAAGAAGTATCAGCATTTCTCCACTTCGTTTCATACAAAAGCCCTTGAGGTAAAGGCTTATCTTTCCTCTTTAGACATAAATCCTTCGAATAGCGGGAATTATAATCTGACTTACCTTGTCCTGACTTCCGATCGGGAATTGCCTGCAACTGTAGAACAATTAGTCGGTCCATCATCCGACCTGAAAGGTGTCTGGCAGCATGGATCAGACGGTAAGAAGCATGTGTTGACGCTTGAGAACATTGTGCCGGGAAGTGAAGATGTCTGCCTTTCCGTGTTGCCCAACAAATGGAATGTTGCAGAAAAAACGTTGGTTTGTACGTCTGTCCCGGCTAAAGATGACTTCTCGGTGTTTGATATCCAGTATGTTCGGACTCCGGAACGATATGTGGAAGTGACTTTTACACAGGCGTTGAAGAAAGATCAGGCATTAGATGGCCTGGCTTATATTGAAGATAATGTTTCTAAATTGGTATCAGTAGAAGGAAACAAGCTGCGTTTGTATCCGGATCAGAATCGAAGTGGAGACTTGAAGGTCGTCTTAAAGAAGGAGATTCAGGCTCTATCGGGTACTTTATTGGCGAAAGATGAGATACAGGTAATCCGGGAAAATGATGGATGTCCGGATGTCCGGTTTATTGGTGATGGTGTGATCATTCCTCAGTCCGATAAGTTGCATGTTCCATTCCGGGCAATTGCGCTGAAAGGCGTTGTTGTCAGAGTAGTGAAAATCGGAGAACAGAATATCGGGCAATTTCTCCAGACGAATGAACTGGATGGCACGGCAGAACTGATGCGTCTGGGTCGGCTGATTACCCGTCAGGTTATATTCTTCGACGAACATAATTACGATCTGACTCGTTGGAACACATTTGCCCTTGATCTGAAGCAACTCATTGATCCGGAACCGGGAGCTATCTATCGGGTCATCTTATCGTTTGATGAAAGTCTTTCTGCGTATGAGTGTCCTCAGTTGGAAGCCAAGACGAAAGAACAGATTCTGGCTGAGAACGAAATGGCGTTTCGTGAAGAACTGAACCAGTTTGATGATGGTGGCTGGTATTATCAGGAAAGTCTGAATACAGACTGGGAAACCTATAAGTATGCCGAGCGGAATGATCCGTGCTCTCCGTCCTATTATTTTAATCGTTCTGCCGGGAAGAATATATTGGTCTCCAATATAGGACTGATGGCGATGGCTGGAACTGACGGAAAGATGGTTGCGCTGGCACATCATCTGCAAACAACGGAACCGATGAGCGGCGTGCGGATCGGAGCCTACAACTATCAGAAAGAGTTATTGGCTGAAGGAACTACTGACAATGATGGACGTGTAATCTTTGATTGCCGGAAAGCCGGTGGACGTCCTTACTATCTGTTGGCTTCTGAGGGAAAAGAACGCTCCTATCTGAGAGTGAATGATGTATCTAGTCTCTCTTTGAGTTCATTTGATGTTGATGGAGAAGTCGTACAGAAAGGTATCAAAGGGTTCATTTATGGAGAAAGAGGTGTTTGGCGTCCGGGTGATACTATTCATATAGGATTCATGCTGTTCGACCGTATCAAGATGTTACCGGCCCATCATCCAGTGAAACTATCGTTATTTAATCCGCTGGGGCAGCTGTATCAGCAGAAGGTCAGTACACAAGGAAGTGACGGGTTGTATGTTTTCCATATTCCGACAGAAGCATCGGTTCCAACGGGTGCCTGGAATGTAAAAGTCGAAGTAGGCGGCGTGTCGTTTGATAAGCGTCTTCGTGTGGAAAGTATCAAACCGAATCGTCTGAAAATCAGGTTGGATGTTCCGGATTTATTGCTTCGGGAACAGGAGGTTTCTATTCCGTTGCATGCCGAATGGCTACAAGGGGCAAAAGCACGTAACTTGAAATATGATGTGAAAGGGACATTCGTTTCTACCGGAACTTCATTCAAGAATTATCCGGATTATACGTTTGATAATCCGACGGTGTCATTTAATAGTGAAGAAAGTCAGCTGATTTCCGGAACTACAAATGGTGAAGGTGATGCTTCTGTGAGGATTCGGCTGAATGTGGGTGCAACAGCACCTGGAATGTTGTTGGGTAGTTTTACGACGAAAGTTTATGAAGAATCCGGCGATTTCAGTATCGATGCGGTTCGTTTGTTGTATTCTCCTTATCAGCGTTATGTCGGTATTCATTCTCCACAGACGGACCGGCAACCATTAAGTACGGATCAGGATCATACTTTCCAGCTCGTATCTGTCGATTATAACGGTACGCCGATAGCTGGTTCAGAATTGGAGGTTTCCGTCTATAAATTGGATTGGTATTGGTGGTGGAGTGCCGACCAGAGTACATTGGCCAATTTTACCTCGAGCAGTTATTATAAACCGGTGAAACAGGAAAAGCTGACTACCGATGAAACAGGAAAAGCATCCTTAGCCCTTTCGTTCGATGAAAAGAATTGGGGAACTTATCTCATCCTGGCAAAAGATCGGAAGAGC